>Ga0126369_10001373_pt1 | contig 16758 bp, 14 predicted proteins | sample PanSoiMetaPlot_1_FD_109646 | JGI IMG/M metagenome (GOLD analysis project Ga0126369, IMG submission 109646) | Tropical forest soil microbial communities from Panama - MetaG Plot_1 | ecosystem: Environmental > Terrestrial > Soil > Tropical forest > Bulk soil | place: Panama | collected 2016-02-17 | reverse complement strand
GTTGACAACGAGGATTCTAAAGTAGGCCACACTATGATTTGCTAGCAGGTAGTCACTGAGAGTTACTACAACATGCATCAGCCATCGTTTCAGGAACGGAATGACCGGATGCATCAGTTGACTTATGCAACAGAAAACAGAGGCTTCTGAACATCTGAGATTGACCCCACCGATGCATGATTGAGGTATCCCACCCTAAATGTAGCTGACGGGCTCGGAAGCATCCATCGCTCTTCTGCCAGACTGTAGTTATCTCGTCGAGGACAGCGTCGAGAATCGCGTCCAATTGCGAACTTCGTCCTCTCAGCAGTGTCGCGAGGTTGACACATTCCGCATAATCGTACAGTTCCCGCCGATATACGATTACTCTCGGACGCCGCGAAAACGGTTTCGGGAGGCGCCGATCGTCAAATAGGTTTGCAACGTAATACCTAATTCCACGATCAATAGCCTCGGTACAGTTGGCGTCTCCAGTTAACGATTCGATCTTGGCCAGAGCCTTGAGCACGAAGCAAGTATGGTAATGATCGGTGAACTGGATCCTTTGTTCATCCTTGCCGTAGTACCAGGAACCGTCTGCGTTCTGACAGGAAAGCACAAACTGCAGATTTCTTTGTGCGACTGCTCGGTAACTGTCCTTAGATAGATCGAGCGCTGCGCTCGTGAGCAGAAATGCCCGATAGGCGTTGGCATTTACTACAGCTGGCGCACGCTTGGCATTAGGTGTATACGAGCAGGTTGAGGCGACGGACGAGACCGGCACATCATTATAGTCATTGCATACGTGCTCAGCGATGGACTCCATAATCCTGAGCCATCTATTGTTTCTGTCTAGTTGATAGGCCTGCTTGAACGCTTCGTAGACGTACGGCACGGTTGTTATCAGAGGCGTTCCAGCCCCCACCGTTCCGGCCATCGTCTCCCAATCGAATGGGTAACCCCAGCAGTAGTTGTCATAGCCTGCAGATCTCGTTTGCTCAAGGGCATTTAGAAAACGCAATGCTCGGCTGTAGTACTGCTCCTCGCCAGTAACCTCAGCAAGAAATAAGAAGCCCATTGCAAAATGGGCGTCCGCTATCGGAAATCGTTGCCGCTTCCAGAAGAGGCACTTTGCCGACGGGAGGAAGGCTTCACAGAAAACCATGGGAAGGACAGCAAGGCTTCCTAACGGTGGGTGATCGTAGTGTAGCCGCTTAGCTTTGCGGCCAAGGCTGCCAGCATAATAGGTCTGGTAGTCATACGAAAGCGGGCCATACCGGTCAAGCCAGTCGACAAACCGGAGAATAGAAGTTAATAGACTATCGTTGCCTGAAATCATGCAGTAAGCACCGCCCTAATAGCAGCTCGCGACTCTGGTCGCGACTACGGATCGCTTAGTCCGAAACACTGTTCTTTGTGACGATTTCACTCACTGAGGACTGATACTTGCGCCCTATCATCGCTCCGCGCGAAATCCCGAACTGCCAGTACCACTCGATGCTGCTGTTCTTCCGTGAGGGTCGGGAACATCGGTAGTGACACGATTTCGGACGCAGCACGCTCGCAGGCCGGAAACTCACCCATCTTGTAGTCCAGAGCGCCATACGCCTTCTGCAGATGCAACGGAACCGGATAGTGAATTCCGGTCTGAATACCTTTGTCCTTCAAGAAAGCAATCAGGCCCTCACGATCCTCGCTGCGCACGACATAAAGGTGATAAATCGCGCGCGACCATGAAGGCTCGGACGGGGTTCCCACAGGATCACCGGCAGCTCTGAACAGGCGATCGTATTCCGCGGCGCATCCACGCCGCTGTTCGTTCCACTTGGACAATTGACCGAGCTTTACGTGGAGTAAACCTGCCTGGATCGCGTCCAACCGACCGTTATATCCCTCGATATCGTGATAGTACTTCTTGGCTTGACCATGATCACGAAGCATCTTCACCGATTTGGCAATAGCTTGGCTGTTGGTTGTTACGGCGCCTGCTTCCCCGCAGGCTCCGAGGTTTTTACCTGGATAAAAACTAAATGCGGCAGCATGCCCCATCGATCCGGCCTTCATCCAGCGCCCCTGCTTCTGGGAGAAGTACTCAGCGCCGTGTGCCTGACATGCATCTTCGATCACGATAAGACCAAATCGTTCCGCAAGGTCGAGGATTGGATCCATGTCGGCGGTCTGCCCATATAGATGAACTGGGACAATTGCGGTGACTGGACGACCACTTCTTCGGCTAGTGAGGTACCCCGAGGAATTGTGCAGGCACTCTTTCTCGAGATACTCGCGAAGTTTCACCGGGTCTATGTTGTAAGTGCGCTCGTCGATATCAACGAACTCAGGAATTGCACCGGACTGCGAAATAGCTTCAGTGGTGGCAATGAAAGTGTTCGGCACGGTAACGACAACATCCCCAGCTTTGACCCCAGCAGCAATCAGAGCAAAACGCAGCGCGTCAGTTCCGCTGCCGACTCCCACCGCGTGGCCGGCATTGCAGAATTCGGCGAAAGCCTTTTCAAACTGCTCTACCATTGGACCGCCGATGAAGCCTGCGCTCTGTAGTGCTCTTTGAAAAACGGCAGTCAGTTCCTGCTGAAGTTCCAAATGCGGTGTTACCAAATCCAGGAAGGGAATAGGTGAATTATTGCTCATTTCGTGGTCTCCACAACCTCTTTGATACTCCGTAGGACTCTTGCCGGATTGCCGGCTACCACCGTATTGGCGGGAACGTCTTTTGTGACCACGCTGCCGGCTCCGACGATTGCGTTTTCCCCAATGTAGAGATTCGAAAGAATGGTTGTTCCGGAACCAATCGATGCCCCGCGCTTGACCAGCGTCCGCTCAACCTTCCAATCAGCTTCGGTCTGCAATTCCCCGCCGGCTGTGGTAGCGCGCGGATAACTATCGTTGATAAAAGTTACTCCATGCCCCACGAATACGTTGTCCTCGATCGTCACGCCTTCACATATAAAACTGTGGCTCGAAATCTTGCAGCGCTTTCCAACTGTGGCATTCTTTTGGATCTCGACAAAAGCGCCAATCTTGCTCTCGTCCCCAATGTCACACCCATAAAGATTGATGAACTTGGACAACTTCACATCCTTGCCGAGCTTGACGTCTGGAGAAATGCATACGAACTCGTTCATAAATAGATCAACGCTCCACGTTCGCGAATTGATTTCGATGAGGCTTCAAGCATTTTCACTACTCGTAGCCCCGCCTTGCCGTCATTAATCGGCGTTTCACCCTTGGTGATGCAATTGAGGAAGTATCCCAATTCGTGAGTGAGTGCTTCCGCCCGCTCCAGCCGTGGGGCCCACATATCACCCGAACGATAGTTAACAAGCAGGTTGTAGACACCTTCACGGTTGGTGACGCTGACACCTTTGTCGTAGACCTTTACCTGCTCGTCGGCTGCTTGGTCATTCCAGACCAGCATCTTCTTCTCTCCTCCGATCAACGTGGTCCGCACTTTAACTGGCGATAGCCAGTTGACATTGATGTGTGCGATGACTTTGCCCGGAAAATAAACTGTGATGAAGGCAACATCTTCGTGTCCATTGAGGTGGCTTTCCCCGGTCGCAAGAATTGCTTCCGGAGCCTGCTGAATCAGGTGGTCCATGATCGAGAGATCGTGCGGAGCCAGATCCCAAATGACATTGACGTCGTGCTGGAAGAGGCCAAGGTTTACACGGGTGGAGTCGTAGTAGTAGAGCTGGCCGAGAGCATTCTCATCGAGCAACTGTCTGATCTTCCGCACGGCGCCGGTGAAGAGGAACGTATGGTCGACCATGATCTGCAGGTTTTTCTTCTCAGCCAGTTCGATCAATTCTTCGGCCTGAGCCACATTGCTCGTGAAAGGTTTCTCTACAAATACGTGCTTGCCATTCTCAAGCGCCGCTTTTGCTAATGCGTAGTGAGTCCAGACCGGTGTCACGACCGCGATGGCATCGATGCCTGTGGAATTTAGCAACTCTGTCGGATCAGCTGAGACTTCGATATGGGGGTGAGCTTTTTGAACGCGTTGCCGAGCCGACGCGCTCGTATCGCATACGCTGCATACGTCGACTCCATCCAGTTGATCCAGGTTCCGGACGACATTTGGGCCCCAATAGCCATAGCCAATTACGCCGACTCGCAGGAGCCCGTTGCGTTGTTTGTCTCTTGAGAACGAGCTTGCAGCTTCTGTTGCATACGTAGCCATAGTGACTCCTCTTACGACGTAGGTAAATATGTATGGGAGAGGGGAGGGACCGAAACAGAAGATCTAGTGAGCGCCGTCACCGGCGACCACAGCGAGTGGAGTGCGGAGCAGAATCTTAATATCCATCCATGGCGTCCATGCACGCGCATAGCGGAGATCGAGGCGAACCATTTCATCGAATGTCACACGACTGCGGCCACTGACTTGCCAGAGCCCCGTGATTCCGGGTTTGGCTTCCAGGAGTCGACGGCGGTGCCATACATCGTAAGCCTCGACTTCATAAGGGATTGGAGGCCTTGGGCCAACCAAGGACATTTCACCTTTCAAAACATTGATGAACTGCGGCAATTCATCCATGCTGGTCTTCCTGAGGAATGCGCCCACCTTCGTAATCCGAGGATCCGCGGTCAGCTTGAAGACTCCCAGATCATTGGCAGCTGACTGGTGTCGCTCCGCGTGTCCGGAGATCAGGCGTCTTACATATTCCTTGTGAGCGGTGGCATCGTTCCCGACTTTCATCGAGCGAAACTTGAAAAATACGAACGGTTTGCCGTGTTGCCCAATCCGCGTCTGGCGAAAGAACACCGGCCCGTCTGATGTCGCTTTGATCGCGATGGCGACCACAGCGAACACTGGAGCGGCCACGATCAATGCCAGTAGACTTCCCGCGATGTCCATGGCACGTTTCAAAATGCCGAAGGATCGCTTGTTATCTTTCTTCTTGGAGAGATCGGGATAGAACACCGGGTTGCTCGGCTTGCGAGAGTCAACGTCCCAATCGTCTGGGAAAACATGGAATGAAATCCCGATTCGACTGAACTGTTCTAGGTCTGGGTTCTTACGCAGAATGTCGCTGAGCCTGGAAATCATCGTGCTCACGATCGTCTTGCGATCTTCCGTGCAGATCTCGGTAAACATGACACCGATGATCCGGCTGCTCTCGTACCACCCGACCACATCCGTTTCCCTGGTCGAGGCCAAAAGAGCGGCCAGCAATCGGCTCACATTTTTTTCACCGCTCTCTGAGGCGAGATGATCGCCTATGTCGAGCAGCATAAGAAGGATGGGTTTCCGCGAGCGCTCAGTCCTACGCCGTTCCAGCGATATCACTCGGTGGAACGCTTCCTGGTTGAAGAAATCACGCTCCCGCGATGACTCGGTTTCTTTGCCGAGAGGGTCGTTGCCCAAACCAGCATACGATCGATACAAGTTCACGACGATTTCTCCTGAAATCTGCTTCAAGACGGAATGTTTGAGTGGAATCTTGCGCAGGGGAAAAAGAGAAGAAGATGATTTGTACTGCAGCGGATTTCTTAACTACTTGCTGGTTGTTCCCGCGTCGGTGCGCGGACCTGTATACGCCTGGTAATAGTTAGTGAGATTCGAATCGGTGCATCCGTTCATAACGACGCCCAGAAGGTCCGATTTCTTCACCATTTCAAGGCCTCGTTGCAACAATGACTTTTGCGTTTTTCCTTGTCGCACCACTAGTAGGATTCCGTCGGTCATTCGCGCCCAAACAGTTGTGTCAGCAAGTGGCAGTAAAGGAGGCGAGTCCACAATGATCCAGTCGAACATGTTCGCAAGCTGACCCATCAAACGCGACAAACTTCCGGACTGCATGAGTTCCAGCGGATTTGTCGGAAGAGTTCCGGCCGGCATCAGCCAGAAATCCGGGCCATCGAGACGATAGATATTGCTTACTCCGGAGTGATTGCCTTGCAACCACTCTCCTAATCCGGATAGTCTACCGACGCCGAATTGCTCTGCCAGGGTGGGCCGCCTGAGATCTCCCTCGATTAGAAGTACTCTTTGTTTTCTCCGTGCCAGGACGCCGGCTACATTCGCGGAAACAAAACTCTTTCCTTCTTCAGGAATGGTGCTGGTCACAAGCACTTTCTTGATCGCCCGGGTCTGCTGTACGTGCCTGAGTCGCACACCAAGAAAACGGATTTTTTCCGCGGCCAGACTGTCGGGTTCGGTGAAATAAACAAGTCGGCTTGAACTCGTAAGACTAACGGTGAGACTGGGGAATTCCGACAGTTCTTGGCTGGCGGGTTTCCGAGTTACTAGTTCATCAGCGGCTTCAGCTGGCGAATCGATGGAGGGAGTACCCAAATGCGGCAAGCCCTCAGGGACTTGCGGCTTCGCGATCGCGCCGGGTTTCGCCTCAAAGACCTCAGTCACGACCGAGATCAGGTCGGGATACTCCACACCCGATTGCTCTTCCCCCGACCTTTGCAGCGCGTCAAATATATGGCTCATCTTCTCTGGCTCCGACGTTTCGAACCATTTCCCGCAATTTTGCCCCTCCGGACTGAGTCTGACGCAAGCTCGCATACAGATCGAGCAGGGTCTTTGCTGCGTCTTCCACTGTCCTCAATGACTGACTGTCGATGTTATCGGGCAACGATGTTGGGTGGGCGATGCTGAGACGAAAATGCGTCGCAACTTCGTCGATGATATCGGGAGTTATCTTTGAGGCCCGTCTTGAGTAACCATACACCAGTGCATTCTCGCAGAGCGTGTTAATTAGCCGCGGTATCCCACGCGAATGGCGCTGGATCTCGAGCACAGTGTCAAAAGGAAACAGAGTCTCAGGGTTCGCATTCCCGGCCACTAGCAAACGGCGCCGGATGTAGCCGTCGATTTCTTCCAACACCAGCGGGGAGAGATGAGAACGCAGTGCAATTCTCTGCTTCAACTGCCGCAAGTTAACCGAATCCAGCTTTTCATCCAGTTCGGGCTGTCCCACTAGCAAAATCTGCAGCAGCTTCTCCTCGGCTGTTTCCAGATTTGTGAGCAGCCGAATTTCCTCTAATACGTCTTCGGAAAGGTGATGGGCCTCATCAACCACCAGCACAGTCGTGAGGCCTTTTTTGAACCGAGAAACGACGAAGCTGCTCAGTTCCAACAACAGCTCACTCTTTGTTTTTGCCGATATCGGAAGCCTGAAGTCGCCTGCAATATACTGCAGGAACTCAGTCGGTCCCAGGCGCGAATTGAACACGTACGCGTAGTGGACGTCACCGAGTTTCAGGAGTTGCAGAAGAGTTCGGATCAACAGAGTCTTGCCCGTTCCAACTTCGCCGGTGAGCACCACAAAGCCCTTGCGGCGTCGCACTCCGTAATAGAGCGTGGCCAGTGCCTCGTTATGCCGCTTGGTCGTAAACAGAAAAGACGGGTCTGGCGTAATCTCGAACGGATTCTTTTTCAGGCTGTAAAACTGTTTGTACATATGGGGCGATTATCCACGCAGATAGCTGAAGGCCGATCCTACCAATATCGCAGCAAACACCAAAGCTGCAGTAGCCCATCCAAGCCACAAGCGTCGCCGCTCCTGATGCTCGTCGCTGACACTGATGATCGCAGGGATTTCCGCAATGACATCGACTGGCAAAAGTTGTTTGATTTCCTTCTCGGTATGCAGACGGTCATCGGCCATTTCGAAACCACCCGCAACTGCGAACCCCAGCGCGAGGCCAACAGCAAGGCCCATTGCGCAGAACTTGAGCCGATCGGGGAACTCAGGCTTCTGGGGGAAGCTTGGCGGATCCACAACCCGGAACCGTTCGCCTTGCTGGAGTAGTTCCATGCTAGTTGCCATGCTCGATTCGTTCTTCTTCTTCAATAGGGCGTCGTAGTTCGCTTTACTCTGATCGTAACCGCGGCTTAAGTCTGCCAACTGCTGCTCTCGAATGGGTTCCTGGTTCAGCCGCGATTGATATTCCTCGATTTTGAGCTTGAGCCCTGCTGTCGCCTGTTCACGGTTGTCGATTTCGAGCTGATTCGACTGCAACTGGCTCTCGATTGGTGCCAGCATCGTTGCTTTTGTCGCGTCCATCACTGGGCTCTGGGCGCCTTTGCCTCCGTCCGGTGCTGGGTTCGAAGGCGCATTCTTCTGGTTGGCTAGCAGTTGCTCGCGCAGTTTTTCGGTTGTAGCGATTTCTTCCTTCAACTTTCTAACATCGGGGTGCTTACTCGTGTATCGCGAACTAAGGTCCGTGAGTTGTGTGTGCAGCTTCTGCAATTGATCATCAATTGCAGATATGCTCATCGGGCCGTCCGAGCTCTTGGCCGGCCCCTGCAAACTCCGATACTGATCCGAAAGGCTCTGCAGATAAACCTTCTGCTGGCGGGCAGAATTCAGTGCATCCGCTGCGCTTTGAAGTTGCGCCTGTAATCCCTGCAAAATCTGAAGATTGCTGTTCCACTGTCCCGGCATTTCGCCGACGTGTTGCGCCTTGAACTGGCGGATCTTCTCTTCCTGGGCGGCGAGGTCTTGGCGCGCTGATTCCAGCTGACTTTCGAGGAAGCGCGTCGTGTCTTCCGACTGGCGCTGCCTCACCTCAAGGTTTTGATTGATGAACAGATTCGTCAGCTCGCCAGTCACAGCCTGCGCCACGCGAGGATCGCGCGATTTGTATGACACATTGAAAGCGGTAATCTGATTCCGGGTGTCCCGAACCAATTCGATATCGATGTCCTTCCGCATACTGGCGACTTTGTCATCGGCGGTCGCTTCACCATGTTCCCGCACATAAAGGTGGAACTGGTCGATGATGTGGAGCAGGTTGGTCCGGCTCAGAATCTGTTGCGTAATGCTCTGCATGCGCTGCTGCAGATCATCATTAACGTTCGGCGTGACGTAATCTTTTGGCATTGTCGGCTGCTCGACCAGAATGAGCGTGGTTGACTCAAAGCGCGGAGGCAACACCCAACTGGCGGTCCAGACCAGGATCCAGCCGACGAAGAGCGGAATCAGAAAATGTAGATGCCGGCGTCGAACGATTCCGAGGTAACGCTGAAGGTCAAATGGTTGTGGCTTCTCGTCGAGTTCGTCGCTCATGACTATCGTCCCAACGGTCTCGAAAAATTGTACGAGATCGAAATGAATTCTCTGTTTGTGTCCGGGTTCACCGCAATGGCAGTCACTCCGGTATACGTTTGGTGCAGTCGCGTGTATCCCAGCCGCAATTTAAGATTGGCGCCGAAAAGTTTCTCGATCTCTGCTGTACCCGAAACAGAGTGCCCGTCATTAGCTCCTCCCAGAAAGTCTCCAATGACCTTATTCTGGGCGTAAGAGGCATTGAGGCTGCCGTTCAACGTCTTCGCGATTCGTCTTCTTAATGACGACGATGCGTTATCCATGTGAACTGCGCCGACGAGCCCACCTCCACCGGCGACCATGTGCGAATAACTGACGGCGAAAGACGTTAAGCGCCCCTGCCAGCCTAAGCTCCCGCCCGCTGCAGGAGTCCAGGTTCGTGTCTCAGGAGCCATATTCGACGGCGGCACCACGGGTTGCACGGTGTCCGAGTACTGCGGCCCACCAAAGACGGAAATAGACGAATGCGGAGTTGGGTAGACGGTATAAAAAAATAGCGGCGCGTGGGTCTGGGTTTCGTTCACGCCCTCTGCCGGATACGACCGCAGCTTTTGGTACTGATATGTCACACCGATGTAGTGCATCCTGGAGAGCCGCAGCGAGTAGAACGCTGAACCGGCCTGGGTACTTGAGTCATAAAGTCCGGGGACCTGCGAGGGATCCGGATAGTGCAAGTTCGTAAAAATACCACTGGCTCCGATCATGCCATTGAGTGCGAACTGATATGTGAGGTCGACATTGCCCGAGTTGCTCAGCCTATCGGCAACAGGAGGTATCACCGAAAAATTTGGAACTGCGGTTCCACCACTTACCGTCCCGCCGCCGAAGTCTGGCTGGTTGAGCACATTCGAACTCTTGACGAAGCCATCTCGCGCGCTGATCGTCACATGTGGACTGAGCCGGTATTCAAAATCAAGCGCAATGTTATGGTCGGATTCATTCAGGTTGCTGGTGCGTTGGTAGAACGTAAATCCCGGCGCATACGATCCGATCCAACGCAAACGCGGTGTAGTCGCGTCGATCGCAATCGTTGGTGCGATCGAATAGCTGATATCACTTACCGGGTGCCCCTCAAGTCCTGCTAAGACATTGTCGCTATACGCAGTGCTAAACGCGACACCGTATTCCAGCAAGTTTGAGCGCTCCTCTGCAGCAAATGCGGCTGGGAACGTCGCGCCGGTAACTGGTGGTGGAGTTTGCATCCGATCTTCTGGGTGATCGACGATGTTTGTCGCTGGTTCCTGTTGTGAGGGATCAGCTTTTTCCTGTTGCAAGGGATCAGCTTTTTCCTGTTGCGAGGGATCAGCTTTTTCCTGTTGCGAGGGATCTGGGGTCTGTGACCACGCGAGCGCCCCCAGCATCAACACAACGATGAAGATGTATTGCAGCCGCTTCATATTTATGGGACGACGATCGTGTCCCGGGGGAGGAGCTTCACGTTTTGCTCCGGGTTTTTGCCCTTCACCACGTCTTTGTAGTTGAAGGGAAGTCGCACTTGAGTGCCGTCTGAGTTCTGCCGCAAAACATAGACTGCCTTCTGCTTTGCAAAATCGCGGAAACCGCCCGCTAACGCGATTGCGTCCAGTACCGTGGAAGAGTTGGCGATCGGATATGAGCCGGGCTTGTTTACCATTCCCAGGATGTTGAACTTTTGACTGTTCGCCTGCTGAACAATCACCGTGACTTCGGGCTCGGCGATATAGCTCTTGAGCTTAGCGGCGATCTCTTGCTCGAGTTTGAGCGGCGTATTGCCGGTCGCCTGTATTTCTCCCGCCAGCGGCAGTGAGATTTTGCCATCGGAACGTACCGGAATCGTGCGTGACACATCTGGTTCCTTCCATACGTTGATGGCAAGCATGTCGTCGTTTCCGATCACGTAGGCATCATCGTGTCCGTTCGTCACTGAATTTTGTTGGGGTGAGGGCGCCGAGCCTGGGGCCGCTGTGGTTGGTACGTTGCTCTTCTGCTGCTGCGCAAATAAAAAGCTGGACAGGAGTAGGCCATACGACGTCGCCACGAAACTTCGTTTCAGGATTCTGTTTTGAAGTTTGCGCCTCAATTTCTCTTAAACTCCTTTCCGCCACTACCCTCGGCCCCGTTGTACGGAAATCTGCCGACGTATGGATGTGGGGCGCTTAGATGATATTGATCGATTTTGTATAAGAGGCCGCGGTAGCTGACTTGCAGAATTCGCGCTGCAGCTTTGCGATTCCATCCCGTCCTTTGCAACGCGATTTCGATTGCATTTTTTTCTGCCTTAGACTTGACGGTCTGAATAATCGACTTTAGGGATTTCGGCCTCGTCTGACCGCCTTCAATCTCATTCTCTGGGTCAGCATCATCCGCCCGGTTGCCCTCAGCCCGCAGCTCTGGCGCAACCACTACCCGCCTGCCGCAAGCATTGGTCAGGTCACTGCACATTCCGTTGAGCAGCAAATCCTCATCGCCAACCACGAGATATCGCTTTACAAATGCTTCGAGTTCTTTGAGGTTCCCTGGCCAAGAGTAACTCTTGCATGCACTGAGAGCGGCGGAAGAGAAAGTCCGGGCTGCCAGCCCGTACTGCCGCGACAGTCTGTGCATTAGATGTTGCATCAAAAGAACGATTTCCTCTTTTCGCTGCCTTAGCGGCGGGACAGTGATTGTAAAAGCGCTGAGTTTGCAATACAGATCCTCACGCAATCGCCGTTCTGCGACTGCACGCTCAACGTTGCCACTGGTAGCGGCTAGTAACCGAAAACCAGTTTTTGTGCCGTTGCTCCTACTTGACTTGACCGATGCTTTGTTCTGTAAAACCTGCATTAATCTGCTCTGAGTACTGAGCGGCATCTCGGTAATCTCGTCGAAGAAGATCGTCCCGTTGTTTGCTACCTCCAGATTGCCGTTTCCGTTCTTGCCATTCCCCTGAGAAACATTCCCGAACAATTCCTCGTCGAGTAATGCAGCTGGCGTTTCAGCGCAGTTTAGTTTTAGAAATTCGAATCCGGAACGAATGGACAACTTATGAATCAGTCTGGCAACTGTATCTTTTCCGGTGCCGGTCTCTCCAGTAATTAAGACCGGGACCTGGGCTTCTGCAAGGACCTGCACCTGGGTCCGAAGCTTTTGACTGACGGGGCTGGCACTCACAAAGGCCGAATCCCGTCCAAGTTGCTCGATGTCCTCGCTTGCCGCCTCCTCTTTTCCGTTCGTCGTCGAGCACAGGCACTGTCGAATGACGCTTTCGAGTTGATCGTCGTCCAGCGGCTTAATCAAGAGTTCCCGTGCTCCGAGACGGATTGCATCAGCATTGCGCTCAGCATCCTCTGGAAAGCAGACAACAATTGCGGGCAGACTGGGATCGATTTTCCGCAACGATCGCAGCACGTGGCGGCTATCTCCGTCCCCACGAGGCACGTCGATCAACAGCAGGTTCGGTGGAGCTCCGGATTGAACACGTTCGATCGCATCCCGCACGTCGACAGCGGTCTCAACATGCCAGCAGTTCGATCCTGAGACGGACCTGAGCGGAGCGGGGAGTTCCGATTCTCGGCTCACAACGAGCAGGCGTGCAATTTCGATGGATTGTTCCGGCACCGGCAGGTGCTCCTAGCGAAAGGAATACGGCCGCTGAAACTCACGCGGCCTCGAAACGGTACCTTTTAAGCGGACAGGCAATGCATTCACCTGTAAGTCTCCCTGGCAAACTATGTACTCCATTGCAACCCAACCTACGCCGAGGCAGCCGCAACCTGCTCGGTTCCGCCCGAGCCTCCCATGACAGGCCGGGAATCCTTGCGATCGACAGCCACAACGTCGGTTGCCTCAACTTCCACAGCAATAGAACGCATGATCATTTCGACGGAAATCACAACTCGAAACTGCCCCTGATGCCGCAGCAGGATTCCGCGCATCCCCTGCAACGGGCCGCGGCAGATTTCTACTTTCGATCCCACATTCAAATAGCGATGCGGCTGCGCATGTATACCTGCTGACAATCCGCTGCGCAGCGCTTGTATTTCCGCATCGGGCAAGGCTGCCGGAGATCCTTGGAAGGTCACCAGTTGGACGAGCCCAGGTACTTGCAGCACACGCAACTTATCGCGCAACCCCATGCGCACGAATACATAACTCGGAAACAGTGGCAGTTGCACACGGTGGCGGCCATTTTTCCATCTGTGCACGGTTTCATAGAGAGGCAGGAAGCATTCGACTTCCCTCTGCAGCAGGTGTTGCGCGACCGTTTTTTCGTGCCGCGACACTGTGTACGCCGCATACCAGAACAGTTGCGACTCTTCTTGATTCATTTTTTGCTCTTTGAGCGACGCCATTGCGATGGATTCGATCATGTCGTCTGGATACAGCTCCGCCACCTCAGTTCGATCCCTAAAAGCAAGTTAAGTGCATACTAAACAGCAACTTACAAGTGAATTGAGCAAGTCTGAAAACCTGGCGCAATCAGCGAACTGGCGTCACTTCTCCAGACCGTGACTCGCAAACTCGGGATGCTCGGGACGCTGCATTAGCGAACCCGGCCCCATTTCCGCGATCACGGCAAATCCTTCCGTTTCGACACGCACTACACGACCGCGTGTCCTCAATCGCGCTCCAGGTCCGGCAGCCAACAATCGGGGGAGGGAAAATTCCATCTGCAAGATGCTGCCGATCGACATTCTTTCGAGGGAGATTACAAATGCTCCTGAGACACTGCAGTCACGCGTTTGGCCTTTGCCGTGATGAACACGATGATCTTCGGTCTCCCAGGAGAAAGTCACGGGCGCCGCCAGTCGATATCTGTTGTGCTGTCTTTGATTCACCGGAGGCAGTTGCTGCTCAACCGCTCTGTGACAAAGTATCGTGCGGGCCGGTCTACCTCAAGACTCACAAAGTGGAGGCATGAATTCTCACTACTAGCGCTTTTCCGGGTACCTGCCGCGTATGCCCGGAAGATGATCCTCGGCGGAACGCAAGTAGCGCGACCTGCCCACCAAAGTGGATAAGGTTCTGCAGCATCCACCGTCCGTGTCGGTGGCAGCGAAAAAATATATGCCGTAAAATTCATTTACTTCTCAGGACTTCCGCGGGGATTACCATCGAGTGTGACGACAGTCACATACAAGCTCCACCAGGATTGCTAGCATCCAACGCACGTGGTGGCCATCGTATGTACGCCTGTAAATTGTGAGTAAATTTGAGGGCCGTGCGCTTGCGATGCGACAGCGCGGTTGCTAGCATCAAATCCTCCCCCAGAAGCCCGCCCCCCAGACGGACGCTGCCAAGAAAGGTTTCGGATGAGTTTCCCTGCACTTAATCCCGAGGTCATCAGCGTTCTTGTTGCGGATTCCAATCAGACTCAATCCCAACTGCTTTGTGGTGCACTGCGCCGTCAAGGAACATTCAAAGTCTCCGGTTGTCGCGCTGATTTATCTGAATGTTTGTCGGTTCTCGAGTCGGATCCAGCGGATGTGGTAGTGCTGGCCGACGGCCTTACCGATGACCGCGATAGACTCTATGAACTGCTCCGCGGCGTGCACTCCGGTTTTCCCAACATTGCGATCATTCTTCTGCTCGATAGCTACGATCGCGAATTAGTGGTCAACTCTCTTCGAGCGGGGGCCCGCGGACTATTCTGCCTTGCATCGATGCCTTTCAAGTCTCTGTGCCGCTGCATTACCAGCGTTCATCAAGGACAGTACTGGACTAACGCCGAACAAATGCGCTACCTCATCGAGGCTCTTTCCATCGGTCCAGCGGTCCGCGTGGTCAACTCGCGTGGCCAGGTCGTGTTGACTCCTCGCGAGGAGCAAACCGTGAATCTGGTCACCGAGGGTTTAAACAATCGTGATATCGCGCGTGAATTGAACCTGAAGGAGAATACGGTCAAGAAGTCGTTGTTGCGGATTTATGACAAGCTAGGTGTTTCGAACCGGGTTGAACTCGTGCTCTATGCCTTGAGTCATTGGCAGGCGCGCGCGTCTGATTCGCTGGAAAAAGAACAGCCACTGCAAGAGCCTTCCGCGCCGGTCGGAACGGCACCGATTCAATTCGAGTCGGCTTCGCGTTTCAGCACGCGAAGGCCAGCCAAGGGATCTTCAAGCGCTAGCAGTTCTTCAGTCGATGCGTTGTGACCTCTATTGAGTTCTGCAGGTGGCAGACGACGCTGTTGCGGACAAACTGGCCTGGCGCCACGATTGGCTGGAAATTCTTTCCAACACCAATCTGATGACCATCGCTTTCTTCCGGCATAAGCGCTTTCGCATCTCCGCACACCCCGTCCCGCAGAGAAGTGGAACCTGTTCACCTGCCGTTGCTGGTTGGACTCCCAAACGGATTGCTAGGTGACCTATGGTTGATTTCTTGCCTTGGCATAACTTGACGCTTGATTTTATGCTTGACAACTGCTTATTGACATGCCAATCATTTGCAACTCACGGGGAAAGTTCCCAGGAAACGTTGACCTGTCGGCCCGGTAAGCGCCAAGTTCCCCTGCGGCAGTGCCTCGATTTCCATAACTAGAGCTTCGTTCGTGGGTAGAGGGCGTCCCGGGTCTCGCAAGATCTACCGGAGGCGCTCAAGGGAGTCGCATGCAAACTTGGTTGAGAAGAGTCTCTTTGGGCGGGATGAGGATCTCAGGCCAAATTTCGGCACTGTTAGTCCTCGTTGGCCTGTGTGTAGTTCCTGTCAGAAGTGTGGCGCAGAAACCAATTCTCACCTGGCACTACGATAACGGGCGCACCGGATCGAATACAAAGGAAGTCGTCCTCACCCCTGCCAACGTGAATTACAAGACTTTCGGGCAACTCTCCATTAAGCCGGTCGACGGATATGTCGCGGCGCAGCCCCTCTACGTACCGAAGCTGAACATCGTAGGACAAGGTTCTCACGACGTGGTGTTGGTGGCCACCATGCACGGCAGCGTTTATGCGTTTGACGCCGACGACACAAACACCTCGCCGCTCTGGTTCACGAGCATTTTCACTTATAGCCCGGCAGGTGCCACAACCGTTCCGGCTACTTTGAAGGGAGATGCGCAAACAACTGGCTGGACGGAACTGGGTATTGTGTCTACGCCAGTCATCGATTTGCCAAGCCGCACCCTCTTTCTTGTCGCAGAGACTTATGAGAACTCGCAGGTGGTACACCGGCTGCACGCCCTCGATATCACCAGTGGAGCGGAAAAATTCACCCCAACTACCATTGCGGCAACATACACCTACAATGGCGTGACCACGACTTTCAAGGACTTCTACCAGATGAACCGGCCTGCCCTATTGCTGGCCAACGGCAACATCTTCATCGCATGGGGATCGAATGGGAACAACCACACTCCCTGCCAAGGTTGGGTGATGTCCTACAGTGCGTCGACACTTCAGCCCGTGGCAGCGATCACCCTGGAACCCGGTAAGAACCTGGCCTCGATATGGCAAAAGGGGGCTGGCATCGCGGCGGATCCGGGTGGAAATATCTATGCCGTTACTGGCGAAGGGCCCTATGTGACTGGTTCGAATCTGTCTACTAGCGTGGTGAAACTCAGCCAGAAAACCGGTCTCAATATTACTGACTTCTTTACTCCCTACAATCACCAAATACTCGCTACAAACGATCAGGATATGACTGGCATTCTGCTCCTTCCAGTCCAGACGGGAACACCTCCAGAAATGATTGGCATAGGCAAGGAGGGCACGATTTATCTTCTCAATCGCAACCGCAT
>Ga0126369_10001372_pt1 | contig 16769 bp, 10 predicted proteins | sample PanSoiMetaPlot_1_FD_109646 | JGI IMG/M metagenome (GOLD analysis project Ga0126369, IMG submission 109646) | Tropical forest soil microbial communities from Panama - MetaG Plot_1 | ecosystem: Environmental > Terrestrial > Soil > Tropical forest > Bulk soil | place: Panama | collected 2016-02-17 | reverse complement strand
TCGCACACGCACGCTGACGAGAGATTCTGGATTCCCTTTAAGACTTACGCCGCCGACGGTGGCGCCCGGCCAAACTCCGGGGGCACTCCGTTTCGTCAGCCTTGCCCTGCATATCCTTTCGCATAAGGGCAAAAGGCACCGCAGGAACGTTTCAGCGAGGAATGTTTCCGAACCTTACTTCCATCCGGAAACCAGTTTCTCTAAAGCTCGATCGCTACTCTCTGCACAACGCGGCAAAAAGTGGCAGGACACAACAAGCCTGGATGAACTCGCGGAACCAATCTAATATAACAATCGCTCTACCGACCGTCAACTCATGTTTCAGAAGCCAGCTATAGACCCTTAAACGAATGTAGAAACCTCGAAAAATGCATCCCTCCGCGAACTCTGCGGCCTTTCTCGGCGAACTCGGCGGTAATGATTTTGATTCTCGCTCACGGAGTGAGAATGTCCCCCCGCTCCTTCAAGCATGATCCATTCAATCGTAGCGTCTCAGGGAACTTAATCGCCCTTTCCCGCATCCCAAATCCGAATGGCAAAAATCGCAGGCAACTGCGGACTAGGAAGTCGACGCTGTCGCTGCTGGAAGAGGATCTTAGTTCCTTGCCCGCTTGCTGATTCCGGCTTCAGCCTCTACACTACAAGTTTTCCAATTCTTTTGAATAGTTTGTCTCCCGATTCATGCGCATGTCTCTGAATGAGTCCCAAAAGCATGACCGTGAGAGCCCGATAACTAAAGAGGAGTGCATGGGTAGGTTCTGTTCGCGCAGTCCCTGGTTGATGGTCACTGTCTCTGCACTACTAGGCATCGCAGCCTGCGGCGGAGGCTCTAAAGCCGGCCCACCACTTTTCGCGGGAAAGATCGCCCTCACGCCCAGCTCAACAATGTCTCTCCAGGCCGGCGGTACGCTCATTTTCAGTTCGTCCGTCCAGACCGCCTCTGGCACGAACCTGGCCGTAGCCGTCACTTACACTTCCAGCGACACCTCCATACTGAATGTATCGCCGGCCGGCATCGCTTGTGCCGGCCATTGGGACGATCTCTTTACCACCTGCACCCCCGGAGCTCCTGGGGTCGCCCAGGTAACGGCCAACGCCTTAGGCGGAGCCAGCATTCCAACCTTCGTCTTTGTTCATCCTCCTATCGACAACATCACCGTCAATGGGATCCTGCTGACTGGCGTTCCGGTACAGGAACCGTGTCTCTCGCAGTCGCAAACCATGACCCTCGAGGCTCACGCCTTCAGTCAAGGCACCGATATCACCGCGTCTGTTGGACCGTTCACCTGGAGCGCGCTGAACTCTACGGTTGTGACGCTCACGCCTCTTTCGAACACGGCGATCAACCCAATCACCAAGACCACCTACAACTTCGCGACGAACCAGGCTACCGCCACAGCAGCAATGCCCGGAATTACCTATATCTATGCGTCGGCCAGCGGGGTCACCAGCGCTTCGTTCCGGCAGCCAACGCTGACCAACATCTCCGGCGCAACGTCTCCGGTTCTCGACTTTTTCTCCACCTGTCCCATTCAAAACATCGGGCTCGAACTGGGAACGGCCGGTTCTGGACAAACATCCTTGGCCGCCGCCAAAGGCGGCAGCGCGCAGACCGTCATCGCGACTCTTAGCGACGTGATGGGCGCCAGTTCCTTGCCCAGCAGCCAGGGAGGGGTCGTCCTCAGCAAGATTCCCCTGAGCTGGACCTCCTCGCAACCGGGCGTCGTCAACGTCGGCACCGGATGCACGCAGTCCTGCGCCCTTGCCATCAGTTCTCCGGGCGCGGCGTCCGTAACGGCAACCTGCTCGCCTCCCACCTGCAATGTGGGGTTTCCCCTCGTACCCGCGACACTTTCGACGCAAACAAAGATCGACGATTGCTCGACCTACTTCCAGGCCATTTATTCGAATTTTGGCGGATGTCAACTCCTGATCCCAACGCCGGTTTACTCTTCCGACGAACTTGTCATTCCGGCCAGCCCAAACAACAAGGTGATCCCTCTGACCCCAATGGCAGCCATCTCCGCTCAGATCACCGGGGCCACTTCCACCGCCAACGTTTTCGCTTCCAGCTTTGGATGTGCGCACATCTCCCCGAGTGATTGCAGCACATCTGGCTACTATCTCGTCACCCAAAAGGCATCGGCCGGAGCTCAAGCGGCAATACCCGCTAATCCAAACTCGTTCTTATTCGACCCTCTCGGAGCCAAGCTGTTCATGGGGAGCGATTTCGGCGCGGAGACGGTCAATCCCGCCAACTTCGGCAGCAACACCAGCCCATTCTCATCGCTGGGAACCGTAACAGGTAAAGTCCTGGCTGTTTCTGCGAATGGAGCCTCGGCAATCTTTTCCGACACGATCCACTATCCGAACCAGGTCTACGTTGTGCAGCTGGCCCCGAGCGCAGTCACAACTCCTCTTAATATCTCCGGCGCAACCGCAGCCGCTTTTTCGCCGGATGGCCTGAAGGCCTTCATCATCGGCGGAACAAACTCGAGCTCTCTCTACGTCTTTTCGCCGCTACAAGCCTTGCAGGGACCGTTTGCCCTTTCCGGTCCAGCCAGTGCGATCAGCTTTTCGCCGAATGGAGCTTTCGCTTTCATCGCGGAATCCGCGGCCAATGGAGGCAGCGCGAACATTACAGCCTTCGCGACCTGTAACAATCAGATCGCCAGCGACAATGGATCGACGCCGATCCCGGCCGTGGTGAACCTACCCGCCAACCCGCTCCTAATGCGGATTCTTCCGAATGTCGTACTGGACGGAGTGGACTCCTCTGGCTACTCCTTCCCCTTCAATAATCCGCCATCTCCGTATCCGAACCACTCCGGACTCCACATTCTTGTACTCGATTCCACGGGGTTCGACGTTGCCACCGCCGAGGTTTTGCCACCCGCCACGGGGACTCTTTGTCCCCAGGGTCTGACCTTCTTCAGCAACGATACAACTCGCCCAACACAACGCATCGAACTCGGCACGACCATCAACACACAGGACGGATCGCCGAATTTCTTCGCCTCGGCCGACGCCACGCTCCTCTACGTCGTCAACCCGGGCAGCTCTAGTATTCTCATCTACAACTTCCTCGCCGGAGCCACCGGAGGCATCGAAATCCTGGGCAATGCCACGCCGCTCAGTTCTGACATGTCTTCCGACGCTGGCACCATCGCAGTTGTCGGCAGCGACGGCCTGCTCCACGAAATCAGCACCGGCATCGGTGGCACCGACCTTTTCCAGTTACCTTTCCCCAACCTGCCCAACTTCCAGAACCCGTTCTGCACCTTCACCCCAACGGCAGGTCCCTGCACACTGAACGTAGCGTTAGTCAAGCCGTAGGCTCTGTGAGCTGATATTTGCAGAAGGGCAAAGTTGTCAGCGGTTACAAACATAGAGCGCAGACTTTTGGATAAGAACACTGCGGTTCGGAGGCTGTGAGAACAGAGCCGCGAAGCGGCGGAAGAATGCAGCCCATCGCGCAAATGGTGGGTGGAAGAAAGAGACAAAACCAAGCCCCGGAGGAGGCGAAAGAAAAGCTACGACACACACTCGGCTGGCATGACTTTAAGTAGATCCCAAACGCAAAACGGTACGACGGGGTTAGAACTGATCACTAACCACTGACCACTAACTCCCTACTTCGTACTCGCCTCCAACTCCTTCCCCACACTATCCAACACCCCATTCACAAAATGCACCGACTCCGGGGAAGAAAACTTCCGCGCAATCTCCAGCGCTTCGTTAATCACTACAGCCCGCGGCGTATCCGGATACGCCAGCAACTCCGCCACCGCCGCCCGCAGCAGATTCCGATCCACTGCCGCCATCCGCTCCATCCGCCAGTGTTCAGCATGCTTCTCAATTAGCCCATCGATCTCGGTAACGCGATCAGTCGCGACACGAAACAAATCATCGGCAAACCCGCGCACCTCGGCGCTAGCCGATCCATGCTCAGCCCAAAACGTCCTCCGCACCTGGTCAGCATTCTGCTTCCCCATATCCGACTGGAAAAGCATCTGCAACACTATCTCTCGTGATTTCCTTCGTGTACCCATGTCTTGTGTAGGGACGGACGCATTCGTCCGTCCCGCGGGCGCAGCCCGCGTCTAACTCTAACCACCTTATCTGCTGTGTCAGTTTACTTCAGAAAGGACTCACTTACGCTTCTTCGAGGACTTTCTTATCGTGTTGCCATTCCGAGTATTCTCTTTGTCATTCCGAGCGGAGCGAGGAATCTGCTTCTTGCTGACAGCTGAAGGCTGAGAGCTGACAGCTGTCTTCAGCGACGCCATCTCCACCGCCGCCAGCGCCGCCTCGAATCCCTTGTTCCCCATTTTCAACCCAGCCCGATCAATCGCCTGTTCCAACGTGTCGCAAGTCAACACGCCAAAAGCATGGGGAACTCCCGTCTCCTGCGCCGACTGCCCAATCCCACGCGTGACTTCGTTGACGATCACGTCGTAATGTGCCGTATCCCCGCGCAACAAGCAGCCGATACAAATTAACGCATCGTATTTTCCAGTCGAGGCAAGCGCCCGCGCCGCAGACGGAATCTCAAACGCCCCCGGCACGCGCACGATGTCAACGTCTTTTTGCGCAGCGCCAGTCCGAATTAACCCGTCACAAGCACTCAAAAGCAGCCGCTCAGTAATGAAAGAATTAAAACGGGAGACAACGATGGCAAATCGTCGCCCAGAAGCATCGAGCTTCCCCGCAATCCCCGAAACAGCCGCCTCCGGCACCGACTCAATCTTCAATGTTTTTCCTCTGTGATCCCCTGTGCCCTCTGTGGTGAATCCCTTACCCAGCGAACTTGTCATCCTGAGCCGCAGCTTTTGGCGGCGAAGGACCTATCCAACTTGTCGACAGCGTCAGCGCTCCAGACGAACTGCACGGGTCCTTCGCGGCAAAGAACACCGCTCAGGATGACAACCGAAATACCAGAGGTTCACTTGCCCTTAAACTGCGCCGCCCGCTTCTCCAAAAACGCCTTCGTACCCTCAGTCTTATCCTCGGTCGAGCAAGCCACGGCAAAGAGCACCGCCTCAAGATAGAGCCCCTCACTCAACGTCATCTCCATCCCTCTATTCACGGCTTCCATCGCGTACTGCACGGCCAGAGGAGCATTCGCCACAATCTTAGCCGCGATCGCCTCCGCTCGCGGAATCAACTCCGCCGCCTGCAACACTTCATTCACCAGCCCGATGCGATGCGCCTCCCGCGCCGTGATCATCTCCCCGGCCAGCACCATCTGCATCGCGATCCCTTTGCCCACCAACCGCGGCAACCGTTGGGTCCCACCGTATCCCGGGATAATCCCCAGCTTCACCTCCGGCTGCCCGAGCTTCGCATTCTCGCTGGCCAGCCGCATCGTGCAAGCCATCGCAATCTCGCACCCGCCACCCAGCGCGAATCCATTGATGCAAGCGATTACCGGCTTCCCGAGATTCTCAATCAGATTCAACACATTCTGCCCACGGTGCGTATATTCCTTCCCGGTCACCGCATCCTGCTTGGCCAGCTCACCAATGTCGGCCCCGGCAATGAAGGCCTTCTCGCCAGACCCAGTAAAGATCACGACGCGAACCGCCGCATCGTTCTTGATGTCATGAAACGCCGCCCGCAATTCCTCCATCGTGGCCATGTTCAGCGCATTAAGCACCTTCGGCCGGTTGACGGTGACATAAGCAATCGCGTTCTTCTTTTCGAGAATAATGTTTTCAAAGTTCATAAGTTCTAACCAACCTTTAGTCCCTGTCATCCCTGAGCGAGGATTAGTCTTTGCGCAAAAGCGCAAAGACTAACCGCAGTCGAAGGATCCCTTTCAGCTCAACGGAGCTCGCGGCTCTACAAGGAGTTCCCTCACAACGCTCAGAGAGTGCCTTGCAAGGTCCATCGCGGTATCAGATCATAGGGATCCTTCGACTCCATGCTCAGGATGACACACCTAAAATCCGTGGCGAAAGACGTCACAGCTTCTGCGCCTTCGGCTTCTCCGGGTCCGAGTAATCATAAAACCCACGGCCCGACTTCCGCCCATACCACCCCGCCATCACCAGCCGCTTCAGCAGCGGAGGCGACGCAAACCGCCGCTCCTTGAACTCGTCATACATCACGTGAGTAATGTAGTAAGTCGTATCGAGCCCCACAAAATCCAGCAACGTAAAGGGGCCCATCGGATACCCGCACCCCAGCTTCATCGCGTTATCGATATCCTCAATCGAACCGACGCCTTCTTCATAGGCCCGGATCGCATCCAGCAAATACGGCACCAGCAGCCGGTTCACGACAAATCCCGTCTTGTCCGATGTGCGCACCGGAACCTTACCTAGCTTCTTCGCGAAGGCGTAAGCCGACTCATAAACATCATCGGCAGTCGCGATCGTGCGCACCACTTCCACCAGCTTCATCAATGGCACGGGATTAAAAAAGTGCAGCCCGACAAACCGCTCCGGACGCTTCACAGCCGTCAAAAGCTCAGTTACCGAAATCGACGAAGTATTCGTGGCAAAGATCGCGTCCTTCTTCACAATGCCATCGATCGACGCATACATCTTCTTCTTCTCTTCGACGTTTTCAATGATCGCTTCAATCACAATGTCGCAATGCGCAAGATCAGACTTATTCGTCGTGCCATGAAGCCGCGCCCGAATCGCATCCTTCTGCTCGGAAGTGATGCCGCCTTTCTCGACCGGCCGTTCCGCAAACTTCGCCAGCGATTTCTCAATCCCGGCAAACCCCTTATCGAGAAATTTCTGCTCAACTTCGAGTACGGTAACGTCGAATCCAGCCATCGCCGCCACTTGAGCGATGCCGGAGCCCATCAGACCACAACCCAGCACTCCAACTTTCTTAATTTCCATGTCCCTTCCCCAATCGTTCTCGTTGAAAAATAGCGATTGTCATCCTGAGCGAAGCGAAGGACCTATGCAACTTGCCGACGCCAGCAGACTGCATCGGTCCTTCGCGGCAAAGTGCGCCGCTCAGGATGACAAGCGCATACGGTTTGTACTCCGGCGGACAATCTCCCAGACCGCGAAAATCAAACCTGCGTCGGCCAAAAAACTAACCACCAACACCAACAGGACTAAGCCAGGAAACTGACTTGGCCGGGCACGTTCGAATGTTCGACGAAACAGAAGCCACCCTGGGGCAAGGAATATCCCAACGAAATCAACGAACAGATCGCCTCTGTCAAAATTCCCCGCGTTCGGCTGGTTCGCAATGAGGCCCAGCGTGAAATCGCCCAGAGCGCTTGCAATCACCGCGACCGCCGCGCACAAGCAGGAACGTTTTAGTCGTCCAATTGAACTCATGCTAATTCATACTCTCCACAACCATCGCAATCCCCTGCCCGCCGCCAATACAAGCCGTAGCCAATCCATACTTCTTTTTCCGCCGCCGCAACTCATACAACAACGTGATCACCAGCCGCGTCCCGGTCGCGCCCAGCGGATGCCCCAACGCAATCGCCCCGCCATTCACGTTCACCTTCTCTCGATCCAGCCCCAGCTCTTTCTCGACCGCGAGATACTGCGCAGCGAACGCCTCATTCACTTCAATCAGATCGATGTAATCCAGCGACAATCCCGCCTTCTGCAGCGCAATCTTCGTCGCGGGCACTGGACCGCGGCCCATCACCTTCGGCTCGACGCCCGCAATCCCCCAACTTACAATCCGTCCCAGCGGCTCCATGTTGCGCTTGCGAACCTGATCCAGCGACATCATCACAACCGCCGCCGCTCCATCCACAATTCCGCTCGCGTTACCAGCCGTCACCGTACCGTTCTTCCCAAAGGCCGGACGCAACTTTGCCAGCCCTTCCATCGTCGTCTGCGGACGCCGGTGATCATCCTCCGTCAGCTGTTCACCGGTCGCCTCGCCCTTGTGATTCCGCAGCGCCACCGGCACCAACTCTTCCTGAATCCTTCCCGCCTTGTACGCGTCATCGGCGCACTTTTGAGAACGCAGTGCCAACTCATCCTGCATCTCGCGCGTGATCCCGTGCTGTGATCCATACAGCTCCGCAGTGTTCGCCATATAAGACCCACAGTACGAATCCAGTAGCGCCACCATCAGCGAGTCTTCCAGCTTTCCGCCCGGAGCCAGAGTGAACCCATCGCGCCCGCGGATCACAAACGGCGCCTGCGACATCGCTTCCATGCCACCAGCCAGCACGACCTTCGCCTCGTCCGTCTGGATCATGTGCGCCGCCGAGACAATCGACTGCATCCCCGATCCGCAAAGCCGGTTCACCGTCAGCGCCGGAGTCTCAATCGGAATCCCCGCGCGCAGCCCCACATGCCGCGCCCCGTACAATGCGTCTCCGGAAGTCTGCTGCGCATTCCCGAATACGACATGATCGAACTCTTTCGCATCGATCCCGGACCGCTCGACTGCGCCCTTGCCCGCAATCGCGCCCAGTTCCTGCGCCGTAAAATCCTTCAACTTTCCGCAGTACCGCCCAAAAGGCGTACGCGCCCCGCTGACAATCGCAATATCGCCGACTTTTAACATGATGGATGATCTCAGAGAACCCCAACCGGACCCGGCCAGGGCCAATTCGCCAAACTTTTTAGTGTAGCAGTCAGTCAGCAACCTTGACCAGAAGCAACCCTTTCAGCCGTGGGTATCACTTTCACGAATTTCTCCGTGATCTCTGCGAATCCTTAGCGTTCTCGGCGCTAAAGGCTTTTATTGCAGAGTTCGCACGGAGAAAATCCGCAGAGATCGGCAAGTGACCCGTAAGGTCGCAGATATCGAAGGAGAGCGTCCGAAGGACGCCTGACAATAGCCCGGCGTTTCAACGCCGGGATAGCAACCCTCCGATAATCGCGTGCCGGAGGCGCGCTTGAACCACTTCCCCGAGGCCCACAACTCAAGTCGGCTCCCGCCGCCCCAAAAATTCCACAGGCCATCCGCTTATACTCACCCGCAGCGGAGAATGTCATGTCAATCAGCGAACATCTTCTTACCGAACTCGACGCAGAAATCAAAACCACTCGCGAAACTCTCAGCCGTGTGCCCGATACCGACAAAGCCGACTTCAAGCCCCATCCAAAATCCATGAAACTCGGCAGCCTCGCGCCGCACGTCGCCCAACTCGCCGAATTCGGAATTACGGTCCTCACCACTCCCGAACTCGATTTCGGAAAGGGCAGCATGCAGCCTCTGAAATTCGAATCGCCCAGTCAGCTGGTGCAGGCGTTTGACGCTCAGTCCACCAAACTCCGCGCGGCCCTCGCGGCCACACCCGATTCCGCCTGGCTGGAGAATTGGAAGCTCAGTTTCCAGGGCCACACAATTTTCAGCGGATCCCGCTTCCTCGCCTACCGCCAGATGTTCATGAATCACCTGGTCCACCACCGCGCACAACTCGGCGTCTATCTGCGCCTGAATGACAAGCCGGTCCCAGCAACCTACGGCCCCTCCGCTGATGACACCATGGGCTTCTAGGTAATCGAACGCCGATAGAGTACCGACAGGACAAAGGATTCACTTCGGGGGTGTCGAGGGTAAGCAATCAGAAATGATTGTCTTGGCGATCTCTGCGGAATTTCTCCGCGAACTCTGCCGTAAAAAGAACTTACCGCCGAGAGCGCTGAGAATCGCAAAGGAACAAGAAGCTTCAGCAGTCTACGGATTTCTACCCATGATCCGCAACAACCATTCGGAAGTCGCGACAGCGAAAACCAGCACCGCCAGCAAACCAACGATTCGGGCGGGGACAGAAGTCTCAAGCCCAGAGGTGAGCCACTCAAGATGATCGCCGTACTTCGCCAGCTGGGGAGAGATCGCGAGCCACACCAATCCCCAACTCCCAATCCCCGCTGCCAAAACGACAAGCCATGTAAACCACTTCAGTCTAGGCACGGAACGCTCCGTTTCCTACGACTACGCTACCGCTCCCGCTGCAAGAGCAGGCCCTAACGCCACCACTTTTCCCAATCCTTGCGTCATCGACTGCGCGAGCGCATGCTCCACGCGATTGATCACTTCGGTGACGACATCCACCGGATCAAACTCCGACCGGATCACGGCCTCCGCCACTCCCGCCGAGAACAGCACTGGATTGGCAACCGCCCCATCTTTCACCGGCCAACGTAGCTCTCCGATAATCTTGCGCAGCTTCTCGATCGCCAGCATCGCTTCTTTTTCCGCTGTCTCGCCCAGCAGAACCGCGATCGTAGCCGTGTCGTACCGGAACGCCAGATCGTTCGATCGGATATTGGCCGAGAACATCTGTCCCGCCTTTTCCATCACCGACTGCACGTCAGCCTCGCCATGCTCTTTGATCATGGCGCCGCTTTTGCCAAACTGCATCAGCATCACCGTCAGCGCCGATGAATTCTGGATCGCCCTCTTGCTCTCCGCCATCAGCAGATCGAGATACGAAGCCCGCTTCAGCAGCCCGGATTTCTCATCTGTCACCGATAGGTTCTTGACCAGGCGCCGCAGTCCAGCATTGTTCAGCGCAATCACCATCTGATCTGCCAGCGTCTTCAGCACCACCATGTCCGACTGCTGCCACACTCGCTGCCGCTTGTGGATCAACACCAGCATCCCGGCAGTCTCTTCGCCATCCGACAGCGGCACCGCCAAGACCGTCGCGGCTCCCAATTCCTCAACAGCCTTCTTCGCCTTCTGTAGCGCATCCGATTTCGGGGCATCCTCGAACGCCAACGGATCATGTCCCCCAACCGCGCCGTGGAGACAATTCACCAGATCCCCGATAGCAGGCAGTCCGCCCCGTTTCATTCCCTCGGCGCAGAACTCATCCATTGCGGTGGCTGGCAGCCCAGGTTTACCCATCACTGCGATACACCGCGATGCCTCCCAGTGCGCTCCAATCTCCTTCACTGCGGTACTGAGCACCGCTGGCGCCGTCCCCTGGTGATACAGCTTCCGCGTAATCTCGGCCACCCGGGTGAACGTCCGCACATCCGCCGCCGGATCAACCGCCGGAGCCGCCGGCGTTGCTGCCGTCGGCGCCGCTGCAGGAGTCGCCACTTGTGCCGGAGGCAACGGAGCCGATCCCGCATAACGCGGTGTCACCCCCGCCGACATGTACAGCCGCTGCAAATCTTCGTTGCGCTCTTCTTCTCTGGGAAACAGCTCCTGAATTCTCTGCAGCCGCTCCACCGCCTTGTTGCGCATCCCATACTGCACCAGGATTTCCGCCTGCAGCATCAAGTCTTGCAGGGTCGATGCACCCAGCGTCGTACTTTCCGTATGTACCGGCTCTTCCGGAGCCTTCGATGCCGAACTGAATCGCGACGCGATCACCTTGTAGCGCGCATCGTCGACCCGGCCCTTGATCATCTCCAGCCGCTTCAAATGTCCCGGCTCATAGGGATCTACTTCCGCCGATCGATCCAGGCACTCTGCCGCCTTCGCAAAATCTCCCGTACTGACATAAAGATCAAACAGCTTCAGCAGGGTTGTGCAGTAGTCGGCCTCGCGGTTCGACGAGTTATACAACTCGCTCAGAAACTCGAGCATCTCCTTCGAAGGACGCCGCGATCCGGTAATGTCTTCCATGATCGCGATGAACTGCCGCCGTTCGCCACGCCTCCGCTGGAATTGCTCCAATTTCCGCGCCAGCGCGACCGCTTCTTCGTCTTGCTCACCATCCAGAAGACTTTTGATCAGCCCGATCACCTGCTGCACGCGCGCCGGATTCGCCTCAAACAGCTGCCACACCAGCGGCTCGGCCTCGGCAAATCTTCCCGCTCCTACGAGTGCGTCTGCATAGGCTTCGCGGAACTCCGGCGTCACCGGACCAGAATTCATCTGCGGCTCAAGAATGAAGATCGCCGCTCCCACCTGCCCCTTGGCCAGCAGACTCTGCGCGTACGCCAGCGCAATCGACTGATCCGAAGCATCTTCCTGATACGCACGCTCATACCACTGCGCTGGGTCTCCACCCTCCGCCGCAGCCGTCTGTGCAACTCTCTGGAATGCTCCGGCCGCCGCCTTGCGATTTCCCAACTCCGAAGCCAGCTCCCCGACGCGCAGTAGATTCGCCTGCGTCGGCTCGATCGCCACAATGCGATCCAGTACCTCTGCCGTTTCCTGCTTCTTCCCCAGCTTTGTCAGATCGAGGATCGCAGCTTCATAGGTTCCCGCAGCCAACTTCTTGTTCGAGCCCTCGAGCAATTGCCCGAAGCGGAACTTCTGCTGCCATGTCGGACTCCCATGTCGCGCCAGCTTCTTGTACGTGAGACTGGCCCGCGTGGCATCGTTAGCGGTCACCTGCCGCTCAAACAACTCGCCGAGGAGTTTCACGGCCTCGGCATTGCGGCTCATCGACAAACACAAATCTGCCGTAAGCTGCCGCACCACATCATTTTCCGGATCGTCTCTCAGAACCAGGATGTATTCTTCGAGGGCTTCGGCGGTCTTGCCTTTTTGCAGCAGCTTTTCCGCGCGTTCAATGCGCTTGCCCAACTCGGCTCGGTCCAGGCGTCGTGTGATCTCAGGCATGCGAAAAGGGCGGAGTAAACCCTGCTCCGATTCTAGGAGTGCCCCCACCCCCCAGCAATGCGGTAACGCCAACCCGCGATTACGAAGGTCACAGCCAATTCCCGCAGAACTGCCTAAAGCCTGATGTTCCGTAAACTGAACAAATGTTGAGAGAGCTGGAAACTAAAGCCCTGGGGTCTATTGCGCGAGTACGCCACGCGGAATGCGCCGCTCTTCCACGGTGACGTGGGCCTTTGGATCTCTGATGCTGAGCAAAGAACGAGCAGCGCGGCAAGCGATGCTTGTTCGCAGTCGAAGCCTCCCTAGTCCGAGACCCCAAGAAACCTTGTGATGTTGAGCGAAGCCGCGAGCGAGCAAAACGGAGGTCGCGGCGCAGTCGAAACATCCCTACCGAATTCCTGCACTGTAATTTCCTAGGCCCCTGCTCACATCCCGCAACAACTCCATTAGGACCTCGCTATCACTCCTCCCGCAGTGTCTCCGCAGGATCAATTCGCGCAATCCGCAAAGTAGGCACAGTGACCGCGATCAACGTCACCGAAAGCAGAATCGCAACGACACCCAGAATCGTCGGATAGTCATAGACCCCAACTCCATACAGCACGTTCCTCATCACCCGCAGCGCCCCCGCACACAGAATCAGTCCGAGAACGAGTCCGATTCCCGCAGCTCGTACGCCGGGCGCTCCAATGTTCAACATCGCCTGACGAATCGTCGATCCCAGGGCCATGCGGATGCCGATCTCTCGCGTCTTCTGCGCAACAAGATTCGCCACCAGCGCAAAGATTCCGACCGTGCTCAACAGCAGAGCGAGACTCGCCATCGCGCTCAGCAGCGACACTTCGATCCGCTGCATTGCCAGCGTCTTCGCCATCAGGTCGCTCATTCGATAAAAGCCGGAGAACGGCAGGTTGGCATCGACGCTCGCCAGGGCGCGCTGCATCTGCGCCGTTAAACCTTCCACCGGACCCGCCGTACGCACAACCCAACTTGGCTGGAACCAGATGTGCAGCAAAGCCAGATACCGAGGGTCGACTTGCGTCGCCGGAATATACATCCCCTCTTCCGCCGAAAGCGGAGCCGTTGCATTCAACCCTGGCTCGATCGCGACATCCTCGACCATCCCGACGATCAGCGTGTCTTTATTCACATAATGGCCGACCGGATCCTGCCCGTGGAAGAATTTCTGCGTGAAAGTCCGGTTCACGATCGCCACCCGTTGCGAATCGGCACTGTCCGCATCGGTGAAGGCGCGGCCCTTCAGAATCGGGATCTGCAGCGCCGCGAAATAGTCTGGCGTAACGTACGTCTCGGATGTCATCACTTGCCGTCCCGCGTCCTTGCCGTCACGGAGAGTGACTCCATCGTTCAGTGTGCGCTCGTACGGAACGCTGAGCCCGACCGCCGCATATTGCACTCCGGGAATCTGCCGCATCGCAGCGGTGCTCTCTGCCAGAAGTTTTCGAAACCCGGCACCCTCGTGAAAGCGCGCATCGTCCAGCGAGGCCTTAGCGGTCATGACTCCGGTTGCATCAAATCCGGCTGGCAGCGCCTGCAAATGGACCAGAGTTCGAATCAACAGACCTGCTGCCGCGAGTAGCACCACAGTCAGAGCGACTTCCGCCACGATGAGCGTTTGACGCAACCCCAACTGATGGCCGCCGGTAACAGCACGGCTCGCAATCGCTGACCGCAAATCAAACTGTCGCGCCGTGAATGCGGGCAGCATGCCGAAGAGCACGCTGGTCAAAAGCGAAATCGCCGCTGTGAATGCCAGTGCCCGGCCGTCAAGACTCACATCGCCAACAGGCAAGAAATGTTCCGGTAGAAGTCCAAGCACTGCCCGCAGCGCGACATATCCAACCGAGACGCCGGCGATTCCTCCAATCAGCGCAAGCAGCACTGCCTCAATCCAGAATTGCTTCTGAATCTGCCACCGTGAGGCCCCAAGCGCCATCCTCGTAGCGACCTCCGGCACCCGCCGTGCCATCCGCACCAGCGTGAGGCCTGCAAGATTCGCGCACGCAATCAGCAGAATGAATCCCGCAGCCAGCATCAGTGCTAGAACCTGCGGCCGCAAAGTCGCTGCCTGCCCGCTTTGCAGCGGCACGGTGTAATAACTAACCTTCGCTGCGGGATCATCATGCAGTTCGTATTTCTCTTTTCGCGCTGCCCACACCCGGTTGATCTCGCCATCTGCCTGTTGCCACGTCGCCCCGTCGCGTAGTCGGACGATCACATCGAAGTTGGTTCCGCCACCTTCACCCTCCTGGCTCGCCTGCAGCGGAGTGTACAGGTCGGCATTCAAGGTCGTTGTCGCGACCTCAGGCAGCACGCCGACAACGGTGTACGGCTCTCCCTTCAGCAGCATGCTCTTGCCGGAAATATTTGGATCGGACCCGAAAGTGTTCCGCCAGACTGCATAGTTAAGGACCGCCGCTTTCGCTCCGTGGGGTTGATCTTCCGCTTCCGAGAAACTGCGCCCTATGATTGGGCGGACACCAAGAACATCGAAGTAATGCGCCGAGACACGTCCCGCGTGAACGTACTGCACCCGCGAATCTGCCTGAAGATTAACCCCAAAACGGCTGCCTCCGAAAACCGCAGAAATCAGTGACGGCACGTTGTCCCTCAGCAGTTCCCACTGCTCGCCGTTCAAGTGGTGCCTTTCATCGGAAGGAAGCGTGCCCGTGATACGCGTAAAGATTGTCCCCATGCGATCGGGCTGGAAATAAGGCAGGCTCTTCAACAGCAGCGCACTCGTCACCGAAAACACAGCGGTGTTCGCCCCGATCGAAAGCGCCAGTGTAAAAATCACTGTGGCCGTGAAGCCCGGATTACGTTTGAACTGCCGCACCGCCAGCCTGAGATTCTGTGCGAGTGTCGCCATCGTAGTCGCTCCGTAGATCCTGTCTACTGCTGCATCCAGCCTGCCGAATTAAAGCCTTTGTAAAACCAAGAAACTCCAGCGTAAACGGCGTAAGCAGGTGAGCTATTTTGTCCGATTCCGAACATTTCTGTACGCCGACGGACACGGAAAACACCGCACGCTTGTTCCAACTCCGCGCAGTTCTGTTATTGTGCTCCATGCCATCCGCCACTTCTCCGGCTAATCTGAATCCGCCACTCCAAATTCACGAGGAAGGCCTTCGCCACCAGCTCTCCGCTACACAGATGGCGATGGTGGCGGTTGGCGGCTCGATTGGAACCGGACTTCTCCTCGGCTCCGGTGCCGCCATGGAACTCGCCGGCCCCGCCGCCATCCTCAGCTTCGTCGCCGCCTCTTTCATCTCTTGGACCGTGGCCATGGCTCTGGGCGAACTGGCCTGCGCTCATCCCGCCGCCGGATCCTTCGGCGTCTACGGCGATATCTACCTCAACTCTTTCGCCGGATTCATCGCCCGCTCCGGATATTGGCTTGGCTTAGTCTTCGCCATCGGCACTGAAATGATCGCGGCCGCGACCTACATGTCCGTCTGGTTCCCGAGAATTCCCAGTTACGTCTGGATTATTGTCTTCGGCACGGTGCTGCTCGGGATTAATCTCCGCAGCGTGGGATCCTACGCGCGCTCCGAATTCTGGCTAGCGATGATCAAGCTCGCAACGATCGTTGCCTTCATTGCAATCGGCGCGTTTCTTCTCAGTACAGCCCGCGTCTACCCGCAATACACCACCCATGGCGGATTCTTTCCGAAAGGTATGTTGGCCCCGATTGTCGCGCTCACCTACGCCGTCTACAGCTTCGGCGGAGTCGAGATGGTCGCAGTCACCACCGGTGAAACGCGCTCATCGAAGGAAATCCCACGCGCCGTCTGGATCACTTTCCTCACCCTCGCTTTCGTCTACGTAGGAGCGATGGTGATCCTCGTAGGCATCATGCCCTGGAATCACGCCGGCGTTACCGAAAGTCCCTTCGTCACCACGTTTCGCTCGGTCAACATTCCGCACGCCTCCGGCATCATGAACTTCGTCGTCCTCACCGCCGCCCTCTCCGGAGCCAACGCAACTCTCTACGTCGCCTCGCGCATGATTTTCTCTCTTGCCCGCACTGGATGGGCTCCCGCCAGCCTTGGACATCTCAATCACGAAGGCTCGCCGCAAAATGCAGTCCTGCACTCCTCGATTGGAATCGCATTCGCTTTGGTAGTGATTCTGTTCGCTCCGAAAGATGCCTTCCGCTACATGCTGGGCGCCGCCTTCACGGGCATGATTCTCTCCTGGCTGGTCTCCTTGCTCGCGCACATCAATTTCCGCCGCAGCCGCTCCGCCGAGGAGATCGCAGCTCT
>Ga0126369_10001371_pt1 | contig 16769 bp, 11 predicted proteins | sample PanSoiMetaPlot_1_FD_109646 | JGI IMG/M metagenome (GOLD analysis project Ga0126369, IMG submission 109646) | Tropical forest soil microbial communities from Panama - MetaG Plot_1 | ecosystem: Environmental > Terrestrial > Soil > Tropical forest > Bulk soil | place: Panama | collected 2016-02-17 | reverse complement strand
ATCGTTAGCTTTCTGAGCCTCGCCGTCAGCGGGAACGGTTGCCTTTAGTCCGCATCGTTGACCCCCGTGAGCGTGTCGGAGGCGACGTCTAAGCTCTCGTACCATTGCAGGATCATCGGCAGCGTGCGCTTCATCTCCTTCGTGTCGACCACTTTGCCGTCCACCTTCAGCGTGCCGGTGCCTGGCCGGCCGAGACCGCTGAAATCGTTGAACGCGAGCGTGCCGGCGCCGGCCCCCGTGTACTTGAATTCAAACTCGACCGTATGCCGTCCGGGCGGAAGCGCGTCAGGACCCTCCCACTTAAGGCGCTCGAGGTCGACCAGGTTCCACAGCCAGACCGGCTTGCCCTTCAGCAGGTAAAAGCCGTAGCCCGCAAAGCGCCCGCCGGAGGTCACGATCATCCCCTCCGCCCCGTTCTGTGGCACCTCGATGTCGGCGGTGAAGGTGTACGACGCGTTCAGGATGTTCGGCGAGTCGCCCTGCGGCAGTCCGACCATCGGGCGCGTATAGACGAATTCGGTGCGCCCGGCCGTGATGTTCGGGCGCGGCGCGACGATACGCGCCGCCACCGAGGCATCCATCGGGAAGACCTCGTACTTCTTCGCCTCCGCGATGAACATCTGCTTCAGCTCCTTGACCTTCTGCGGATTCTTCGCGGCGAGATCGGTCGTTTGGCTGAAGTCGGTGTTCAGGTTGAACAGCTCGAGCACCTGGTTGTTCAGCGGATCCGGGTTCGCCGGACCGAAGGCCTGCCATGGCGCGCGATTGACCTTCGTGCTCAGGAACCAGCCGTCGTGGTACAGCGCCCATTGACCCATCATTTCGAAATACTGCGTCTGGTGGAGTGACGGCGCCTTGGCATTCTTAGCGTCGAACGTGTAGGCGAAGCTGGTGCCCTCGATCGGCGCCTGCTTGATGCCGTCCACGAATTCCGGCGCGCGGATGCCGCTCGCCTCGAGCAGCGTCGGCACGACGTCGATCACGTGGATGAACTGCTCGCGCAAGCCCCCTTTGTCCTTGATGCGCGCCGGCCACGACACCACCATGTTTTGGTTGGTGCCGCCGAGCTGCGAGGCGTTCTGCTTGAACCAGGAGAACGGCGTATCGAAGGCCCAAGACCAGCCGGCCGACATGTGGTTGTAGGTCTGCTCGGTGCCCCAGACGTCATAGAACTTCATCTGCACCTCGACCGGGAGCTCGTTCAGACCGTTGAAGAACGCGACCTCGTTCGGCGTGCCGAGCGGTCCGCCCTCGGCGCTGGTGCCGTTGTCGCCGTTGATGTAGATGACGAGCGTGTTGTCGAGCTTGCCAAGGTCCTGGAAGGCCTGGATCACGCGGCCGATCTCGTAGTCGTTGTACGCGACGTAGGCGGCGAAGACCTCAACCTGGCGGATGAAGAGCTTCTTCTCATCGGCGGTCAGCTGGTCCCACGGCTTCAGGACCTGCTTCGGCCACGGGGCGAGCTTCGTGTCTTTCGGGACCACGCCGAGCCGCTTCTGGTTTTCGAAGATGCGCTCGCGCAGCTTCTCCCAGCCGTCGTCGAAGAGCTTCATCGCGCTGATCTTGTCCACCCACTCCTTGGTCGGATGGTGCGGGGCGTGCGTTGCGCCGGGCGCGTACTTGATGAAGATCGGCTTGGAGGGGTCGATCTGGTGCATTCGCGTCATGTAGTCGATGGCGTCGTCGGCCATTGCCGTGACGAGGTTCCACGTGCCGGGGGCCTTGCCCTGGAATGGAAAAATCTGCGTCGTGTTGCGGAAGAGATTCGGCTCCCACTGGTTCGCGTCGCCGCCGACGAAGCCGTAGAAGTACTCGAAGCCCATTCCGATCGGCCACTGGTCGAATGGACCGACCTGGCTGGCGGCGAACGACGGCGTGTTGTGGTCTTTGCCGAACCACGCGGTCGCGTACCCGTTGTCGAGCAGGATGCGGCCGATCGTCGTCTTGTCCTTGCCGATGATGCTGTTGTAACCGGGGAAGCCCGTCGACTGCTCGGAGATCACGCCGAAGCCCGCCGAGTGGTGGTTGCGGCCGGTGATCAGCGCGGCGCGCGTCGGCGAGCAGAGCGCGGTGGAGAAGACCCGGTTGTAGCGCAGCCCCTCCTGCGCGAGGCGGTCCATGCTCGGCGTCGGGATCACTCCGCCGAAGGTGCTCGGCACGCCGAAGCCGGCGTCATCGGTGATGATCAGCAGTACGTTCGGCGCGCCCTTGGGCGGCACGACGCGCGGCGCCCACCAGTACTTCGACTGCAGCGCACCTTCCTTGATCACGCCGCCGAATTTGGGGTCGGGCGGCGGCAGCTGGCTGCCGCTGATGCTCGTGGTCGCGCTCGCCGAGCCCGGCGTGCCGGTGATCTGCTGGGCCATCCCCGGGAGCGCTGCCAGCAGGGCGCTGGCCATCGAGACGAGAGTCGTCCGTTTGATCGTCTTCATGCTGGTTGCTCCCATCAGAGAGTGGTTCACTCAAACGACATCGGCACGGAACACTGCAAAGTAGGGCGTCCGGTACGCCGGTATTTGACGGACATCAAGATGCCGCGCTGCATCACCCGCGTACCCGCCCGATCGCCTCGAGCAGGTCCTCCTTGTTGAATGGCTTGTAGAGGACCGCGACCGGCGCCACGTCGGCGAGCGATTTGCCGACCTCTGCCGGCTCGAGAGCAGTGATGAAGATCGTGGGGAGGTCGCGGCCGGCGGCGGCGAGCGTCCGCTTGAACTCGATGCCGCCGATGCCCGGCAGGTCAACATCGAGCACGAGGCAGGCGTCGCGCTCGGGCACCCCGTGCGCGATGAGCGCCTCCACCGACTGAAACGCGTCTACCTCGAACCCCGCCAGACGGATCGCCCGGGCGAGCGCGCGCCGCAGTGAAGCGTCGTCGTCCACGAGCAGCACGTGCATTCCCCTCGGTCTCGGTGCCAGCACGGCGCGAGTATTCGCGCCGTCCTCGCGCCCGAAAATACGACCTTGGTCCTACAGGGAAGAGCCCCGGCGGCGAGCCGGGATTAGCGTCGGGTGGGCAAAACCGGCCGGACGGCTTCGCGGCCCCTCTATATACGACCAAAGTCGGATTTTGCGTCCCGTTGAGACAGCCAACACTCGGGGCGCCGGTGCGTTTCTCCGTGCGCGGGTCGAATCGCGAGTTAGGAGATCGACATGATCAACATGAGCGATGCCGTCAACTTGCGCAATCTGCGTAACTGTAGTCGTGGTCGTGGTCGAGTTTTCGGGATCACACCAATTAGATCGTACGGCCGGACCGTTGTGGCCCTTACAGCACTGGTTGTTGGATCCGTCTCGAGTCTGGCGCACGCTGACCCGCGTGCGACCGCGACGGCGGGACCTCTGCGCGTCGTTGCCCTCGCCACCGCACCGTTTGTGCTTCCGGGTACGGATCCTCCGGTCGGCTTCAGTGTCGACCTATGGAACGAAGTGGCCCGGCGCATGCATGTCGATTTCACGTGGCGCATGGCTCGGGATCCGGCCGAGCTGCTTGCGGCCGTCGAAAGTCATGATGCCGACCTGGCCGTCGGGGCGATTGTGATAACGCCGGAGCGCGAGAACGTCCTTGATTTTTCGCTCCCGGTTCTTGACTCAGGATTGCGCATCATGGTGCCGACGGGCTCCCAACGCGGAGTCGTCACCACCATCGTCTGGTCGATTCCGTGGGCGACCGTCGGACACCTGCTCGCGGCGGCCATTGTCATCATCTTCCTGCTGGCCAACCTTTTGTGGCTCATTCAACGGCGCAGGGACAAAGGACTCATCCGGGACTACCCGTCCGGTGTTGGCGAAGCGCTGTGGAGGATCATGCGGATGATTGCAGCGGCAGCATATGGCGACACCGATGCGCCTAGGGCGATGAAACGCATCGGCGTCGTGCTGGTTTGGCTGCTTGGCGTCGTGATCATCGCCCAGCTCACCGCAAGCCTCACGTCTTTCCAAACGATTGAGCGCCTTCGGTCAACGATCCATGGCCCAGAGGACCTGCCGGGCAAGACGATTGCCAGCGTGCAAGGGACCGCCGCGGCGGACTATCTGACTGCACGGGGGTTGTCATTCACCCCTGTGCGCAGCGCACCTGAGACGCTTCGGTTACTCCAACAGGGCGCAGTCCAGGCGATGGTATTCGATGCGCCGGCGCTGGAGTACTGGGCCGCCAAGGAGGGGCGTGGAGTCCTCGAAGTCGTCGGACCTATATTCCGTCCGGAGAAATATGCGATCGCGGTAGCCAATGGAAGCGCGCTGCGGAAACGGATCGATATCACACTGCTCGAGATCTACAAGGACGGAACCTACGAGAAGATCCACTCGGCCTGGTTCTCCGGCCGGTGATCGCGCCTCATCGTGAGCGTCTATGAGCGGCTCCACCGACCGGAAGATGCGGACGCTTACCGCAGCGACCAGCCGAGGAGCAGCAGCCCGCTTGCTCCGATCCAGCTGCCGGCCACCCGCCAGGCGATTCGCATCCACCCCGCCTGCCACGCGGCGACGCAGGCCGCGGCGAGCGTGGTCACGACGAAGACTGTGCCAGCGATTCCGAGAACGCCGCGGAGACCCGGGCCGGCCTGCGCCATCGCGGTCCCGTTCGCGTAGCCCAGAAAGACACCGAGCACGATCGCGATCACCGTCGTCACGGCAGGCGACAGCCGGAGATCGGCGGCGACGAGGCCGCCGAGCGCGAGCAGCGGCAGCCAGGCCGGCACAGCAAGCGCCGGCCCACCGGCGAGCGTGCCCGCGATGCCGCCGAGCAGCCATGCGACCGGCAGCGCGAAGATCACGCGCCGCGCATGATCCTTGCCGCGCAGGCCGGCGAGCAGCGCGAGTGCGAGCGCCGGGATCAGGTCTTCGGGCGTCAGCGCGAAATGCGTGATCCCGTCGTACACCGGGCCGAGCCCCGTCTCGATCAGGTGCGCATGAACCGCGACCGGGCAGAGCGCCAGCGCGAGACCGCAAGCGACCACGACCGCGACATCGCTGCGACGGGGCCTCATGCGACTGCGCGCCAGAGGAAGAAGAGCCCGGCGAGCCCGACGCCGCCGCCCGCGATCCGCAGGGCGATCCGGCCCGCCGGCCAGCGGTGAACCGAGCCGATCGCGATGCCGATCGCGTGCAGGCAGCCGGTGGCGACGACGAAGCCCAGGCTGTAGAGCAGCCCGCTCTCGCCGGGCGGCAGCTCCGTGCCGTGAGCGTGACCGTGGAAGATCGCGAAGAAACCGACCAATGCTGCGGCGACATAGAGCGGCGGCCGACGCTCGGTCATCACCGCGGCGCCGAGCAGGATCGCGGAGGCCGCGATGCCGATCTCTACGCCCGGCAGGGGAACGCCGAGGAGGCCGAGGAATCCGCCGAGCGCCATCACGATCGGGAAAGTGACCGGCAGGATCCAGATCGCGGGCATGCCGAGCTGCACGCCCCAGAGTCCCACCGCCACCATGGCGAGCACATGGTCGAGGCCCGAAACCGGATGCAGGAATCCGGTAACGAACCCCGCGGCGCGTCCGGACTGGACGTGCGCGAGCGCGCACGGCGCGAGGGCGGCGAGAGACGCGGCGGCAAGGCAGCGGTTCGCGAGCCGCATCACCCCCCCTCGACCATCAGCACGAGGCGCTGGATCGTCCAGAACGCGCCGAGCGAGCCGACGATGTAGGCCGGCGCGAGCTCGATCGACCGCGGCCAATGTACCTGGAGGACCTTGAACGCGCGGACGAGCAGCAGGATCAGCGCGACGAAGGCGAGCTGGCCGATCTCCACGCCGACGTTGAACATCAGCAGCGCGAGCGGAATGTCGGCCTGCGGGAGGCCGATCGCCGCGAGACCGCTCGCGAACCCGAAGCCGTGCAGCAGGCCGAACGCGAACGCGACGACCCACGGGTGGCGGATCGTGAAGCTCGTCTCGCCGCGCCAGGCGCGGACGATCTCCGGCCCTAGGAACAGGATCGACAGCGCGATCGCGGCGTTCAGCGGCGCCGCGGGAAGGTGCGCGTAGCCGAGCGTCGCGATCGCCAGGGTGATGCTGTGCGCGACGGTGAACGCGGTGATCGTTTTCACCAGCATCCACGGCGTGCGCACGATCAACAGCAGTCCGAGCACGAACAGCAGGTGGTCGACGCCGAGCAGGATGTGCTCGATGCCCTGCGTGAGGAACACGCCCGCGGTGGCGAGCGTGCCGCGCGGCGCGGCGAACTCGATCCAGGGGCGCGGCGGACGCACCAATTCGGTCTGCTGCGTGCCGTCGAGCCGTTCGATCCGCACGAGGACGTCGGTGATCGTCAGCTGAAGCCCGGGGAACTCGATGCGCTTGCCCGCCAGGCCGTTCGGCCCGGCGTCGATCCACCGCCGCTCGAGGATCGAATCGGTCAGCTCCTGTACCGCGGGCTCCTTCAGGTTGCGCACGTCGTCGGGCAGCTTCAGCACGACGGGCAGGCGCATGCCCGCGAGGACCGGCGTGCGCCACAGCACGCTGTACTGGCCGGGCTCGGTTTCCTTGATCTCGAGATAGATGGGTCGCGTCTCGTGGGCCCGCGCCGCCGGAACCAAGACGAGCAAGGCAAGCAGCACGGCAGCAACGTATCCGGCGACGCGCTGCAGGCGGATCACTTCGGCGCCCCGCCCGAGGACGCGGACCCTGCCGGGGAAGGCGACGAGGCGTCAGCACCTCTTGGCGGCGCTGGCAGCAGCACCGTGTACTTGGCACGCATTTCCTTGTAGGCCTTCTGCCAGCCGAGGGCCTTCTGTTCGCCGAGCCACGCGATCTTCACGTCGGGCTCGATCTCCTCGAAGGCCGGCACGCGGCCGGGAATCACCGTGTCCACGAACACGAGGTGCCAGCCGAAGCCGGACTCGACCGGCCCCTGCCACGAGCCGGGCGGGAGCTTCGCGACCGCCAGCGCGAACTGCGGCCCGAATTCCTTGCCGAGAAACTCCGGCGCGCGGTCGCGGTAGTAATCCTGGAACATGAACGGATCGGCGAGCGAACCGACGAGCTTCGAATCCTCCGGCTCGCCGGCGAGTTTCGCGAGCGCCTTCGCCGCATCCTCTCGCGCACGGGCGCCGCGACGGTCGGGCGAGAAATACAGGTGGCGGAAGCTGAGTCGTGGAGGCTGCGCAAACGACGCGCTGTTCTTCTCGAACCACTCCTTCAGTTCGGCCGTCGTCGGCTCGCGCGCGGCGGCGACGTCCTCGGCGAGGAACTGCATCTTCTGCGCCATGCGGCGCTTCACGATCTCGTCGTTCTTGTCGAGGCCCATCGCCAGCGCCTCGCGATAGAGGATCTCCTGCTGGATCTTGTTCTCCACCATGCGGTCGAGTTCCTGCGGCGTCGGCGGACGACGCCATTGCGACTGGAACTGAAGGACTAGCTGTGCAAGCTCCTCGACCGTCAGCTGGATCTGCTTCGACGACGCGGCGGTCGCGCGTCCGGCCTGCGTGAAGGTGTAGATGCCGAACAGCACGGCGCCGATCACTAGGAAGTGAACCAGCGGTTCGCGCAAGAGACGCTTCATGGAAATGTCGAAGAACCCAGCAGCACAATCCGCGACGAACGCGGATTGTGCCTTCGGGTCTGCCAAAGGGGAAGGACGAGAGCCGCCGGCCGTGCGCGTCTCGATGGTTCCGGCTACCGCACCGTCTCCACGTGCAGATAGTCGGCTTGATTCTTGGTGCTCTCCATCTGCTCCTTGCTCAAGGGGTTGAAGAACAGCGGTGGCTTGGCGATCGATTCGTAGTTGACGTAGCCGAACTCATTGCTGCGAGCTGCGTAGTACGCGTCGCCCAGCTTGTAAATGGTGAACGAATAGGGCTCTTGCGAAAGCGTAATCTGCACCTTGCCATTTCCGATCTTGTAGGGGGACGTCACTCCGAGATAGCTGCTGGTCTGCGCGGGATCACCGACATTGCTCGGCAGCGTGGAGTTCTGGCCGACATACCACACCCTGTACTGGCCCTCCGCGGTAAAGCTGGCCTTGAAGAATTCATTCGTCACCGTGTTACGCAGGATTACGGCTTTGCCCACGAGGAGCGCTTTGAGTTGGGCGTCATTCAGTGCCACGCCGCCCTTCTTGGCCAGTACGGCGGCCGTCAGTCCTTGTGGTGCGCCCTTGCGGGCCTCGGCGCTCGGCGTGTACCAGATGGGCGAGCTCCAGGCGCGCTCCTGCACAGTGGCAGGCACGACGTCCGGGGGCGCAATGCCGAGTTGACGGGCTTGGATGGTGGTCCAGCGCGGCGTTGGGATTTCGATCACGCGAGCGTAGTAAAACGCGTGTAACGCGGGATCGAACTCGGGATCGGTCCAGACCGTCTTTAGCTCCGCGGACCCTACGTCGTTCGTATAGGTGGCGTTCTCGATATCCACCGTGCCCCTGATAGCCGGTACTCTGCCCGTCCACTTGTCGGGCTTTCGATCGCCCGACCAAACAACGTCGAAAATCTTCTCGAAGCTCTGGCCGTTTTTCGTCCAGCCTTTGATGACCTGGATGCGGTCGAGATTGCCGGAAGTCGGGTCTTTGACGGCCCACACGACAAAGGTCGGCGCCTTGGACTTCATCGGCGGTAAATCGCCGCCCATCGGCACCCCGCCAGCGTAGGATTTCTTGATCCAGTCGCTACCCTTGAGCTCGTCCGCGGCATATTCCCAGCCGCCGAAGAAGCGGACTCTGATGTGCGAGCCGCTGACGCCAAAGGTTTCCTTGCGATACATGGCGTCCCAGCTCGACGCGCGCGTGTTTTCCTCCGCCCAAACCCCGGTCAGGCCGCCAGGGTTCATCCATCGCACGTCGGCGCCGGTGAAATCATGCCCGGCCATGCGCACCTGGATGGTTCCATCGATCGTTGCATGCCCGCCGTAGAAGTTGTTCTGGCGGTAAGGACTCGCGCTGTTGTGCGAGTCGGAGGCGCCCTCGAAACCGAACTTGTAGGGGTTGTAGCCGCGGACGTCCTGCATGGTAATGCCGTCTTTCAGGGCTTGTCGGCTGTAGCTTCCCGCAATCCGGTCGACTCGGCCGCTCGCCTCCGGAAGTCCAAGCAGAACGGCGATGATTTCGTAGTTGGCGAATTCGTCGTTGGGCGAGAGAAAGGGATGGGTCTCCGACTGCCCTTTGATCTGCTTCATCTCGACCAGGCGCTCGTTACGGTCGCGCGAGGCTGCCCAGGCCGCGTCGATGGGCCGCCCGAAGCTGTCGACGTCGATGGGATACATCCAGCCGTCGCTCAAGTTCGCATTGTGCGAGATGGCCAGCAGCTCGCTGCCGTTCTTCCGCTGCTTGTCCATCCAGTTCCACAGGTCCTCGGGGTGCCAGGAGTCCAGGGCGCTGAAGGGCGCCGGCGGCAGCTTGGCGCAGTCGCGGAAGAAGACATTGCGGTGCAGGTTGCGATTCTCGTTAGTCGAAGTCCACTCGTAAGAGCAGAACGCAGTGAACTTGCCCGGGTGATTGTTGTCGTCCGCGATCTTTACGTTTTCGCTCCAAACTGTGCTCGCGACCTTTTCGCTCATCAGCTCCTTATTCGGCGCGCCGGTCATGAGCTTGAGCACGGCGAGGAAGACACTCTGCACGTCCGCCGGGTTGTTCGGGTCCTTCAAAATGAGAGGTTGGGCCGCCGGCAACTTGCTCGTATATGAGCCGGGCGTATTGGCCTGCTTTGTAACGCCCACGTACTCGGAGTGGTCGGTTACGCCCATGAAATCCAGCGGCGTTTCGATGTGGATGTCGTAACCGAGCGGGTGCTTGATGGTCTCACCTTGCGCGTATTTGTAGGCGTCGTCCGGGCCCGTGATGCGGTTGCCGAATACCCAAGCGTCCAGCGACCAGCTGGTGTGCAGGTGGGTCTCACCGAAGTACGCGTTGCGCTCCGGGTTGGGCTGCGGCGCAGGCTCCGGTGCCGGCGCCGCGGCAGGCGGGGCCGGCGCGGTGGCCGCCTTCTTAGCCGCATCGTCCGCTTCGGACTTCTTCGGCGCGGGCGGTTCCTGCTTTTGCTCGCAGGCACCGAGCGTCGCGAGTGCAAGGACGGCGAAAGTGACTGCGAAAAGGCGTGAGCTCATGACGACGGCCCTCCCGTGAACGACGCGCTGGGAGTGGTTTAACACACCGGCGGTGCAGGCTTCAAGGCGCGGTGATGGTACTCAGTAAAGGTGTCTCGCCGTTGACGCACAGGGAATCTTGCATCCGGCTTACCAGATCCGCTTCACCGCGCTTTCCAGCCTTTGCGCCGCCGCGCTTGCCATCTTCTCGATGAGCTGCTTCCGCATTTCCTCGCGCATGGCCTGGAACTTCTGCTGTTGCTCCGGGTTGAGCGCCGGCTTGATCTTCTCGTCGAAGGAGCTGCCGATTTGCCGCAACTGCTCGACCTTCTGCAACGCGCTGAGCGAGGTGTTGTTCTTCAATGCCCCCAGCTTCGTCACCTCCTCCTTCAGGATCGGGACGATCTGCTGCTTTTGCTCCTCCGTCAGCCCCAGCTCGATCGAGAACTGGTTGGCGAGGTCCGTCAGCGGGTTGGCTGCGATCTGCGGCGTCGGAATGATCTCGTAGTTGGCGTAGCCGAACTCGTTGCTGCGCGCGCCGTAGTAGGTGCTGCCCAGCTTGTAAATCGTTACCGCGTACGGGTCCTGCGAGACGTAGGTGATCAGCTTGCCGCCGTCGATCCTGTAAGAGATGGTCGTTCCCTGGTAGCCCTCACGCATCGCGTTGCCGAAACCGCTGGGCACGGTGGCGTACCTGCCGACGTGGAACACGGTCGTATGACCTTCGGCCGTGAAACTTTCGCTGACCTCCTCTCCGGTGACGTTGTTGCGCACCCAGAACGCCTTCCCGACAATCAGCGCCTTCAGTTGCGCGTCACTCAACGGTACTGCGCCCTTCTTCTGGAGCTCGGCGGCGGTCATCCCCGCCGGCGCGCCTTTGCGGGCTTCGGCCGACGGCGTGTACCAGATCGGCGAGGTCCAGGCGCGTTCCTGTCCCGTGAGCGGCACCACGTCGGGCGGGGGAAGCCCGGCTTTAACTGCCTGAATGAGAGTCCAACGCGGCGTGGGAATTTCCAGCACGCGGACGTAGTAAAACGCGTGGAGGCTGGCATCGAACTCCGGATCGGTCCACACTGTCTTGAGTTCGGACGAACCGACGCTGTTGGTGTAGGTGGCCTTCTCGAGGTCCACCGTGCTCTGGATGGCGGGCACCCTGCCCGTCCACTTGTTGGGCTTGCGATCACCCGACCAGGCCACGTCGTAGATCTTCTCGAAGCTCTGGCCGTTCTGGGTCCAGCCCTTGATGACCTGGATGCGGTCGAGATTGCCGGAGGTCGGGTCTTTTACCGCCCAGACGACAAAGCTCGGGGCCGTTCCCTTTCCGGAGGGCATGGGAGCCAGGTCGGCGCCCATGGGGACGCCACCCGCGTACGATTGCTTCACCCAGTCGCTGGCGTTCAGGATGTCCTTGTTGTAGCCCCAGCCGCCGAAGAAGCGGACTTTGATGTGAGGTCCGCTGACGCCGAAGGTTTCCTTGCGGTACATGGCGTCCCAGATCGACGCACGGGTGTTTTCTTCGGCCCAGACACCGGTCAGCCCGGCCGGGTTTTCCAGGCGCGAGTCGATGGTTTGCCCGAGCATGACCCCGGCCAGGCGCCTTTCCACCGTGCCGTCGATCTGTGCGTGGCCGCCGAAGAAATTGTCCTGGCGGTAGGGACTGCCGGTGTTGTGCGAGTCGGAAGCCGCTCCGAAGCCCAACTTGTACGGGTTGTAGCCGCGGACGTCCTGCATGGTGATGCCGTCTTTCAGGGCCTGGCGGGCGAAGCTACCGGTGATGTGATCGATGCGGCCATCGTCCGGCGGAAGCCCGAGGAGGCCGCTGAAAATCTCGTAGCCGGCGAATTCGTCCGTCGGCGACAACAGCGGATGAGTCTCGGATTGACCCTTGATCTGCTTGATCTCGACCAGCCGCTCATTGCGGTCGCGCGCGGCGGCCCAGGCCGCGTCGATCGGTCGTCCGTAGCTGTCGAGGTCGACGGGGTACATCCAGCCGTCGCTCAAGTTAGCGTTGTGCGAGATGGCCAGCAGTTCGTTGCCCGCCTTGCGCTGCGTGTCCATCCATTTCCAGAGGTCCTCGGGATGCCAGGAGTCGAGCATGCTGTAGGGCATCTCCGGCAGCTTGGCGCAATCGCGGAAGAAGATATTGCGGTGCAGGTTCCGATTGTCGAACTGAGACGTGTACTCGTAAGAACAGAATGCCGTGAACTTGCCCGGTTGGTTGTTATCGTTGGCGATCTTGGTGTTTTCCTTCCAGATGGTGCCCGCCACCTCGGGGCTCATGAAGGCCTTGATCGGAGGTGTACTGGTGAGAGAGAGCAGATAGAGGAAGACCTTTTGCACCTCCTCCTGGTTGTTGGGGTCCTTCAAGATCATGGGCTGCGCCTCCGGCAGCTTGCTGATCGCCGAACCGGGAGTGTTGGCTTCCTTGGTGACCCCCACGTACTCCGAGTGGTCGGTGACACCCATGAAGTCCATCGGTGTCTCGATCTTGATGTCGTAGCCCATCGGGTGCTTGATGGTCTGCCCCTGCGCGTACTTGTAGGCATCATCCGGCCCCGTGATGCGGTTGCCGATGACCCAGGCGTCCACCGACCAGCTCGTGTGGATATGGGTTTCGCCGAAGTACGCGTTGCGCTCGGGGTTCGGCTGCGGCGCAGACGCCGGTGCGGCGGCGGGCTCGGCAGGCGCCGGAGCTTCAGCCGCCTTCTTGGCCGCATCGGTTGCCTCGGCCTTCTTCGGCGCGGGCGGTTCCTGCTTTTGCTCGCAGGCGCCGAGCGTCACGAGTGCAAGGAGGGCGAAAGTGACTGCGAAAAGGCGTGAGCGCATGACGATGGTCCTCCCGTGAACGACGCACAGGGAATCGCAGATCCCGGTCCTGCCGTCGTCGTGGCAGTTGACGTGCATCAAATTCCGCTTCCGCACACGGACGTGCTGGAGATTTCACGACGGGTACGGCTGGCGTTCATCAGTGGGATCCCGACGCCGACGCGAGTATTCGCGGCATCCTCGAGCCTCGGAATAGGACCTTGGTCCTATGAGAAGCCCGAGCGCCTAGTTCACTCGAACGTGCTCTAGATACGCAGGGGTGTCGGCCGCGGGCTCGGAGGGCCGGCAGACTCAGTGAGGCGGCGAAGCGGGCGCCGGTTGCAGGCCGAGGCGCTCGGATATCCGCACGAGATCCGCGACCGAGGCGGCGCGCATCTTCTCCATCACCCGGCCGCGATGGATCTTGACCGTCTTTTCCGCGATGCCCAGGCGGTCGGCGACGAGCTTATTGAGCAGGCCGGCGGCCACGAGCGCGAGGACCTCCCGCTCGCGCGGCGTGAGCCTGTCGTAACGCGCCTGCAGCGCGCGGCGCTCTTTGCGCGCGGCGTCCTGCTCGCGGCCGCGCGCGAGTCCCTCCGCGACCGCCGCGATGAGTTCGTCCTTCGTGAAGGGCTTCGCCAGGAAGTTGACCGCGCCTGCTTTCATCGCGTGGGCCGTGGTCGGGACGTCCCCGTGACCGCTGATGAAGACGATCGGCAGCTCGCGCTCCGCGCGCGCGAGTGAGGCCTGCAGGTCGAGGCCGCTCAAGCCGGGCATGCGGACATCGCTCACGATGCATGCGGTGCCAGCCCGCGGGGCTCGGTCGAGGAAGTCCTGCGCCGAGGCGAACGTCTCGACCCTGTGACCGGCTCCCGCGAGCTGGCGCTCGAGCGCGCGGCGCATCGAAGGGTCGTCGTCGATCACGAACACGGTGCCGGTGCCGCTCGCGGATGTGGCAATCGCCGGCGGCGGCCGTAGCTCGCTCGGCGGCTGCAGGGGCAGTTCGATGCGGAACGTCGTCCCGCGCCCGGGCGTGGAGCGGACCTCGAGGGTGCCGCCGTGCGCGGCCACGATGCTCCGGCTGATCGCGAGGCCGAGGCCCATGCCCCCCGGCTTGGTGGTGAAGAAGGGTTGGAAGATGCGAGCTAGCGTCTGCTCGTCCATCCCAGGCCCAGTATCGGTGACTTCGACGCTGACGCCGGAGTCGGAAGGACGCGCGACCACCGACACGCTGCGGGGTTTGGATTCGCTCGCGCCGGCCGCGTCGATCGCGTTCAGGAGGAGATTCAAAAGCACCTGCTGGATCTGCACCCGGTCGCCCACGAGCTTCGGCAGCCGGGGCGGGAAGTCGACCGAGACGAGCACGCCCTTCTCGGCTACCTCGCTCCCGGCGAGCCGCAGGATTTCATCGACGACGTCTCCGAGGTCAAGCTTGCTCCGCTCTACGCCGCCCCGACGGAGGAAACGCCGGAGCTGCTGGATCAGCTCGATGATTCGCCGGTCGTCGGCGACGATGTCCGAGACCGTCGCACGCAGCTCGGTGAGGTCGGGCGAAGCTTGGGCGAGGAGCTCCGCGGCGGTCTGGGCGTTCGCGAGGCTCGCGGCGAGTGGCTGGGTGAGCTCGTGCACGAGAGACGCCGCAACCACACCCATGGTGCCGACGCGTGCGGCGTGCGCCGCCTGGGCCTGCGCTTCTTGCTCGCGGCGCTCCGCCCCCTCGCGCGCGAGCATGGCGGCCAGCACCTCGCCCACGAGCTGGACGCGCGGAACGAGTGCGTCCGGCCAGTCGCGCTCCTCGCGCGCGGCGGCGAAGGAGAGCGCTCCCACAACGCTGCCGGACACCGCGAGCGGCACGATCACCGCGGCGCGGATGCTGAGCGCTTGCAACGCGGGCAGATCCGCCGATGCCGCCGGCGGAAGGTCCGCGTGGCGGGCGAAGCGCACGACCGAGCCCGCGACGAGCTGCGCGCTGATCCACGGCATCGGCACTGCACTCATCGAATCCGACGGGACCGGCACGCCCTCGGCCAGCCAGCGGTGGGTCTTGACGAACTTGCTCCCGTCGCCGTGGCGCTGCCACAGCGTGGCGCGTTCCGCGCCGAACGCTTGCGCCATGTCGCACAGGGCTGAGTCGATCACGCGGTCTCGCTCGCCGCGACCTGCCATTAGCAGCGCCGCTAGAATCTCCGACACCAGCCGCTCGAAAGCGATCGCCGCGTCGAGCCCTTCCTGGGCGCGCTTGTGCGCAAGCGCGTTGGCGAATACGTCGGCGAGAACGCGAACGCGCTCGACGAGGTCCTCCGGCCACTCGCGTTCGTGTCGGAGGCAACCAAAGGCGAGTGCACCCTCGATTTGCCCGCCCACGCGCATGGGCATCGTGAGATTGGATCGCACACCGACCGTCTGCCACGAAGCACGATCCACTGCCGCCTCGGGCGGCAGGTCGCCCACGCGGGGCACCACGACAGGCCTGTTGGCCAGGATGCACCGCCACACCCAGGGATAGCGACTAGTGACCAGCTTGCGCGGGACCGAAGACACCCCCTCGACCGCCCACGAATGGGTGGCAAGGGCCTCATCCCCTTGCACGGAAATCAGAACGCCTCGATCCACGCCAAGGAGCCCGACGATCCGCCGCAGCGCGTCGGTGATCGCGCCGTCGATGTGCGCGGCGCGAAGGTTGATGAATTCCGCTGATAGCTCCGCGAGTAGCCGCTCGAACCGTGGGAGCTCCTCGGCGGACGGGGATCCTGGCACCGCAGCAGCTATGGTCTGCGACGCAATGTTCGAAGACGAGCGCATCGGCGGGCGCACAGTATATCCTTGGTGTTGTGACGCACAAACGAGCGGATTAGCGTGCGCTTCGTCCGGATGCTATTGGTAGGTGCGCTCGCCACCGCACCGCTCGGCACGCACGCGCAGAACCTCGCCAAGGGCCCGGTCAGAATCATCGTCCCCGTCGCGGCCGGCGGCACGTCGGACATCAGTGCGCGCCTGATCGCCGACAAGATGAAGGACGCGATCGGGCAGCCGATCGTCGTCGAGAACAAGCCCGGCGCGACCGGGCGAATCGCCGTCGAAGCCTTCAAGAACGCGGCCCCGGACGGCCACACGCTCCTGCTCGCACCGGTCGCCGTACCGGTCATTGCGCCGCTCGTGTTCAAGCAGCTCAACTACGACCCGGCGAAGGACCTTCTCCCAGTGGCGCAGGTCGCCAAGTTCCAGTATGCGTTCGCGGTCGGGCCCAATCACCCGGCGCAAACGATGTCGGAGTTCATCACCTGGGCGAGAGCCCATCCAGCGCAAGCGAATTTCGGCACCGCCGGGGCGGGCAGCGTCCCGCATTTCTTCGGCGTGATGGTCGGCCGGGCGACCGGCGTCGAGCTGGTTCACGTGGCGTACAAAGGCCTCAACTCGGTCGAGACCGATTTGATCGGCGGGCAGATCGCGGCCGGCATCAGCGCGCTATCTGACCTTGCCGAGCTGGATCGCGCCGGCAAGATCCGCATCCTCGCGACATCGGGTGCCGAGCGCTCGCCGCTTCTGCCGGCCGTGCCCACGTTCAAAGAGCAGGGCTTTGCGGCGGTCGAGGGGGTGGGTTGGAACGGCGTGTACGCGCCCGCGCGAACGCCGAAGCCGGTGATCGATCAGCTCTCGAGCGCGATCGTCAAGGCGCTGCGAGCACCCGAGGTCAGGCAGAAATTCATCGCCGTCGGCCTCGAGCCGACCGGCACGACGCCGGAGGAGTTCGCGGCGATCATGGCGGCCGACACGGCGCGCTGGGGTCCGATCATCAAGGCGTCGGGCTTTGCCGCCGACGCGCGCTAGCAGTGCGGAAATCCGCGGCTGTCGCCGGAAACGACAACCGCGCCCGAAGGCGCGGTTGTCGTTAATCGTTGCGGTCGAATACTCCGGCCACCGCGATCAGTTGAGGTCGTGGTCCTTCCAGTAT
>Ga0126369_10001370_pt1 | contig 16770 bp, 32 predicted proteins | sample PanSoiMetaPlot_1_FD_109646 | JGI IMG/M metagenome (GOLD analysis project Ga0126369, IMG submission 109646) | Tropical forest soil microbial communities from Panama - MetaG Plot_1 | ecosystem: Environmental > Terrestrial > Soil > Tropical forest > Bulk soil | place: Panama | collected 2016-02-17 | reverse complement strand
TCGAGCAGACGTGGAACTCCGCGGTTTCCGTTCCGTGGGAGTACTTGGACACGAGTGAAGGCTCCTTGATCGCTACCTTGAGCTTGCCACTGGGATTGGAGGTCCAGACGCCGCCGTGCTTGCTGCAGAACGAACAGTCGCAGGCACGGGCCGGGATTTCCGTTGGATCGGGATCCCAGGCGAGGGAGAATGAGATGTTGCCGCAGTGGCAGCTTCCTCGGATGAGCATTGTTGCGCTTCTAGGAAAGGTTCACTCGACGACGGGAGTGCTCTTCTGCGAAGAGACGAAGATCGACGCGTCGGTCAGCGCGATGACGTCGTGCTCCTCGCCCGGCGTGGTGAACAGGTAGTCGCCCTCCTTGAGCTCGACGCCCCCGATCGTCACGGTTCCGGCAAGAACGACGACTTCCTCCGTGCCATGGTGGGCGTGGCGGGGAAAGCGCGAGCCCCTGGTCAATCGCACGACCGACGACCGGCCGCCGGTTTCGTTGTTTCGGAACAGGCTCCGATCGATTCCGGGGTAATCGGTGGCTTTCCACTCGCGATTGGCTGCCTTGTTCACGAGCATGGGTGTCTCCTTCGCAGAGGCGCGGCTAGAGCTCGATGTCCACGATGATATCCGCGGTCGCGTACGGCGCGAAAGCGGCCTCGTACGCGGAGAGCCGCTCCTCCAGCAGCTTGCTGCTCGAGCGCCAGCGGTTGGTGACGTAGATGGCGCAATCCGGCGTCCGGTTGATCCGCTTCATCAGCTGGCGTATCGAGATCCCCTCGACGATCACCGGCAGCGGCGCGGCGACGCGCCGCTCGATCATGTGATTGATCTGATCGTCGAGATGGAAGAAATGCTCCTTGGCCGGGATGATGAAGAGGTCGGTCTCGAGCAATGTGACGTTGAAGTGCCATGCCAGATAGCGCCCAAGCGTGGTTTTGCCGACGCCGTCCCGCCCGTCTATCGTGACGATCGCGCCCGGGCGATCCCTCAGGAGCGGCGTCAGGGCCGCAACGACCTTCGCGTAGGCTGGAAGAACGGTAGGCAGAATTGCGCCTGACGGAGACGTTGACGGTCCTGAGGGAAAGACGCGCTACCTGCAACAACCTGCCGACTGTTGCACCGACGGGCACTTGACCGAGCCGTAGGAGCAGAACACACAACAGTCGCCCGGCCGAGGGCGAAGCATCGCGTGACAGCCAGCGCATTCGTGGAAAAACACGCACGCGTCGATCGGCATGACTTCTACCGAGATGAACCCGCAGGCAGGGCAGGTGAGCGTGGACTCGAGGATCGGCGATGCGAGCTCCGCACTCATGATTCACTTTCTCGCCTCGCGCCAGACCATCACGGCCAGGCCGCCGGCAATGATCACGCCGGGCAGGCTGAACCAGACGGGAACGACGTAGCCGGTCACGACAATTTCCCAGCCCGTAAACAGGCGCAGCAGATGCAGCAGTGCGACGAGTGTGAACACAGCGACTGCGATGGTGGTAAATGGCTTCATGGGAAGGCTCCGATTTTTTGCTTCATTCCATGATAGGTTGGGGTATCGCGTCGGGACGATCGAGGAGGAAGATCGTAACCTCCTCGTACGCCGTCCCGCCGATGTTCAACGCGCGGTGCACGCGTTGCGTTGGGGCATCCCAGTCGGTCTGACCGGCTGAGACGCTCACTTGTTCTGTCTTCCCACCGTCGCGATACTCGATCTCGAGCGCCCGCCCGCGCACAACGACGCTTACGCGGTGGTATGGATCGACGTGCCACGGCGTGGCCTCGCCCGGTTCCAGAACGAGACGCCTCGCAAGAGCAGTGCCGCGCTGACCGATCGTTTCGACAATCATCTTAGGCGGCAAGCCGCTCGACGTAGTCAGCCAAAGCGCTCAAGTCCTTGTCAAGCGCGCGCTGAACCATGCGCGAGATCAGGCGCATCATGACCCGGCGGACCGGATTCTTTGTCTTGGCGTCCATGGTCAAGGTGAGAACGGCCGACTGCCAGCGCATGACACGACCCCGGCGAGCTTGGGGATGGACTCGGGCGAACAATACCCACACCAGGAATCCCAGCAGCAGGACCACGAAGGGCAGTACTATAAAAACGAGCACCCGCGCACTGGCGACCACCTTGGCGCTTTTCTCGAGAATCTGCCCCGCCTGTCCCGACCTTTGGGACAAGCCGGCGAGACGCTCCCGTTGCTGCGCCAGCAGTTCTTCCTGGCGCTGGAGAGCCTGGGCTTGGCGCTCGAGTTGCAGGCGCTGGCCATCCCTGATCTCTTCCAGCAGGTGGACCATTCTCTCGGCTTGTGTGTCGTTCATGGCGCCGGGCTTTCAGGATTGTAAAACCGATGTTTGTATTGCTGGTTACTCCGCGCCCGAAGCGCTAGCCGAGGCTAGGCACGGCTGCGGTGCAACTCGACTTCCGCCTCGATCTCGACGGGGATGCGAAAGGGCAGTTCGGCCAGACCCACCGCGCTGCGCGCATGTGCGCCGCGTTCCGACCCGAACACGCTGACGATGAGGTCGGTGAACCCGTTGATGACCGCGGGTTGCCGATTGAAGCCAGGTGCTGAATTGACCATTCCGAACACGCGCGACCAGCAGGCGATCCGCTCGAGGTCTCCAAGCTCTCGCTTCAGGCTTCCGAGTATTGCGAGGCCGGTGAGCCGCGCGGCGACGTAAGCTTGTTGTTCACTGACTTCCGAGCCGACCTTTCCGAGTGGTGAGGCAAGGCTCCCATCCGCGTTGGTCGGTCCGTGACCCGAGATGATAGCTCGCGAGCCCACCACCCGGACCCAGGGGAACGGCAGCGTGACGCCGGGCGGGAGCTTCAATGGCTGAGGCAGTATATGGCCCAGGGCTGCCAGGCGTTCTTCGACGGTGGACAAGTCGCGGACCTCCTATGCGTGCGCGTCGCCGACGGCAACCTCGCTCATGAGCGCCAGCTGATTGCCATACGGATCGGTGAACTCTGCCAACCAAAACTCCGATTTCGGCGTCCGATGGACGATGTGGGGATTCGCTGCGAATTTGACTCCAGCGTCACGCAAGGTAGAGAACACGCCGTTGATGTCTTTGACACTGAAGTAGATCGCGGAGCCACGCTGCGCTTTCTGGTCCGCGGGAAGCACGCCGACGAGCAAACGGACCGAGCCGCATGAAAAGAACGCCATCTGTGGCGGTGCGGCAAACATAAAGGGCAAGCCCAGCACGTCTCGATAGAACGCGACACCGCCCTCGAAATCGTCGACCGGGATGAGAAGCTGACCGACGGTGGCATCGGAGAGATTCATTTGCGGCCCCCTTCAGTAACTCAGGCTTTGCGGCAACCCGTCGCCGATCTCGTAGTAGTCGCCCTTGTCGCCCACGAACGTATGCTTCGCCAATCGAACGCCGGTCGGCGGCTCGATGGCGCCCATGCCGATGCCGATGTATTCGTAACCTTCTATGTTCGGATTCCAGAACAGCGCCGACCCGCAGACCGAGCAAAAGCCGCGCCGAATTTTTTCGGACGACTGATACCAGGTGACCTTGTCGCCGCCATGAAGCGTCAGATCCTTGCGCCGCACGTTGACACCGACGAAGACGTGACTTGTCTGTTTTCTGCATTGAGAGCAGTGACAGGCTTCGGGTTGTCGGTCCAGCTTGCCCTCGACCTCGAAGCTGACTGCGCCGCAAAGGCATGATCCTCTCATCATGGTAAAGCTCCTGCAGGCATGCGCTCCAGCGTGTTCGGTCCTAGCTCGCAGCCCACTTCAGGAAGTACCACAACGCTACCGGCGTGAGAACATTGACGCTGGCCAGCGACACCGCGCCGGAGCCAAATCGCGCTCCTAGAGTGACGCGTCGCGCAAACCGGAATACCACCGCGATCAGCAAGCCGAAAAGGCAAAGCGCCGAAATCGGAACGCTGATCGCCAGCACGTACATGGCGACATCGAGCCCGTCGAAGCGGTCTGCGTAATTATGCGCCAGCGCCCACGCAAAGCGCACGATCATCAGCGCCAGGAAGGCGTTTATTGCAGTCGCCAGCACGAGAGCGATCCCCAGCGGTGATTTGAGTGGCTTGTGGGATCGCGAGTCAGGGGCGCGCATGGCGGATCACGTTGAACCCTTCGTCCTCCGACGGGGGATCGAAGTAGACGGTGATAGCTTCGAACTCCGCATCCGTTGTCCAGGGCGTCCCGGGCGGGAGGTGCTTGCTGCGATCCTTGAGCTGACTTTTGCACAAAGCGTCCGAGGCGTCGACAAAGTGCAGTTCATGCCCGACCCTGGCACGTTCGAATATCTCGCGGAACCAGGCGCGCTGTGACTTGGTATTGCCCGGAAAGTCGAGCACCACGGAGACACCCTTGGACAGGAGAGAGCACACGTGCAATGTGAGCGCGCTCTTCAGCCGCGCAGAGTACTTGACGAAGTCCGGTATGTCGGCGATTTCGCCGGGGTACAGGCGCTCCAGGAATTCGTCCTGAACAATGAGGATGGCGCCTTTCCGGTCGGCCAAGTCCCTCGCGAGCGTGGATTTGCCTGCAGCCATCTTGCCGCACAAGAAGATCAGCCTCGCTGCGGCGCTCGCGCTCATCGATCCGCTACGACGGCGTCAACTTCGGTCTCGATAAGCCAGTCGGGATCGATGAAGCGAGACACCTGCATGATCGTGTTGACTGGCCGGATGTCGCGAAAGAATTCGCCATGGACTGCCGCAACTTCTCGCCAGTCTTCGATTCGCGTGAGGAGAATCCTGGTGCGAATCACGTCGTTCAGCGAGCCGCCCAACTGCTCGAGCGCGGCGCGTGAGATTTCGAAGCATCGCCGCGCCTGGCCTGCAGGATCACCCACGGCGACCGTTTTGCCATCAGCACCAAGCGGGGCAGTGCCGGCAACCGAGATCATGTTGCCAATGCGTACTGCACGCGAGAATCCTGCGATGGGCTCGTAAGGGCTGCCCGTAGAAACATTCTGTCGGGATCTCATCGAAATAACTCCATCCATCGAACGCCACCTTCGACTTTCCAGTCGAGCCAGCCGCGCTTGCGGTAGAAGCCGTAAGCTCTGAGGGTGATGTCCATATCGGTGGTGAGCCAGGCCCGGGTACAGCCAGTCGACCAGAGCCACTCTTCGGTGAGGGTCATCAGCTTTCCGCCCACGCCATTTCCTTCGAATTCTGGAAGTACCGCGACGACCCAAAGCTCGCCGGTGGCACGATCCGCAATGCAAAAGCCGACGACCGCGCCGTTGTGCGTGCAGAGCCAGCCTTTGTACGACGTGGAGAGTTTCTCGGCGACACTCTCCTCCGTGATGCCAAGTCGTTCGAGCTCTTCCAGGTTGTATCGATTCTCTCGTGTTCTCGTGCGGACGTAGAACAGCGCTGGAATGTCTGCCGCTTCGATCTCCCTGAAGTGCATCAAAGGTACCTAGGGGCTCACGGATTTTTCGCCGGTGCCTTGTCCGTCACGCGGGGCGCATTCGCCCACCGTGAGCTCCTTGAGTTCGGCGAGCATTTCGGACTGATGTGACCTGAAGTACTCGAAACTCCACCTCCGCTCGATGCGAGTCATGGCGCAGTCGCACACCGCGAGGAAAGGCTCCATTGCCTGCGCCAGCTTTTCCCGAAGCCCGGGAGGAAACTCCTTAAGGTTGTTGCGCTTCAGAAAGTCCTGCTCACTCTGCTGAAGAATACTCTCCCGGCACCCGGCGACAGCGGCTTCTCTGGTCCCGGCGGGCCAGGGTGGAGTATTGAACTGCGCCTCGCAAGGCGGCGACGCCATGAACGCGACCGGCACGAGCAGCAGCGCAACACGCTTGACGCTCATGATGCTCGAGGAAGCAATCCTAAGCGCCGTCCGCCGGAGCGAGGCTTAGGCTGCACTGAGTGCCCCGTCAAAGGCTTCTCGCCAGCGCCCGCGTTTTATCTCGAAGCAAGTCATGCCCAGCTCGCGAGCAGGTGCAATGTCTCGAACAGGATCGTCACCCACCATGATGCATTCGTTCGGAGTTGCGCCGAGACAACGGGCGCCTGCCAAGAACATCCCATGGTTTGGTTTCCAGTATCCGGAGTCTTCGGGCGTGATGACCGCGAGCACATGAGACGACAGCCCTGTGGCCGCGACCTTCCGAAGCTGCTGTTGTCGCTCGCCGTTGGTCAGAATGACCTTCGGAATGTCGACGGAACGCGCGAGGAACTCTGCGACGCCAGGGAGCAGTTGCCACGAGGCTTCGTAGGCTTGGAGGTACGGCAGAAGGGCTTGGTCAGCTTCGGCATCAGTAAAGTGCTTGCCAAGGAACTCGCGAACACGCGCCCGCCGCTGATCCAGGCAGTAAACTTCGCCGCGCTCATGGCGTGTCCAGTGCTTGGTGAACACGGTGCGCCATTCGAGCAGCAATGCGCCGACGTCCCGGTCGTCAAGCGACGCGCGATGAATTTTGACGAACGCGTCGAACGCGACCGCTGTTGAGCCGAGGTCATCGACCAGCGTGTCGTCGAGGTCAAGTAGGATCGGGCGCACGGTGCAGCCTGCGCGAGACAAGCTATCGGGAGCAATCCTCAGTCGCGTCTCGGCGACTTCTTTGCGCCAGCGCTATTGAGCGCCACGGCGGCACGGATGAGTGCCTTGAACGCGTTCGCGTCAATGTCCTTGCCCTCGTGAATGTCGATGGCGCGCCTTACGTTCCCCTCGAGGCTCGAGTTGAAAAGCTTGGCGGGGTCTTTCAAGGAAGCACCTTTGAAGAAGGTCAGCTTCACGACCGACTTATACGACTCTCCCGTGCAGATGCCCCCATCATGCGACCACACCGGCGTTCCCATCCATTTCCATTCTTCCACGACGTCGGGATCGGCATCTTTGATGAGGGCGCGCATCCTTGCCAGCGTAACGCCTCTCCAGTCACCCAAGTCGGCAATCTTTTCGTTGATCAGTTTGGAGGCCGCCTTGCCTGCTGCTTTTGGTTGCGTCTTCATTTTTCTACCTTTCTTCTTTTCGGTCCGCCATCAGGTCTACAACGAAGGCAACGGCTTCGCTGCTCGCGTTTGGCTGGAGCGCCAGACCGTAAGCACGGTATGTCTGAGGATCGAACTGCTCCAACCACCGGAGCGACTTCTTCGCCCCTTGAAACCATAGACCGCGAACTTGAAAGTAATGCTCGAGAAGCGCTTGAAGGAGTTCGATCCGCCGATAGTTGGCTTCTGGATCGCCACGCGTCATGCGACCAAGCATCTTTTGCATCCAAACCTTGCGCGCTGCAACCTCGTTGACAGTCAAGCGTGGCGGGCCGCAGCGAAAGCGTCCTTCGACTTTGTCCAAGAAGGTCGTCGCTTCGCCGTCACGCTGCAGGAGGATCTTACTACCCCTCAGTCGCAGGTGTTCGAGAGTTGGATCACGCGCCAGGTCGGTCTCCGGATAGATCCATACGTCGAGGTAAAGGCCGTCCTCCAGGCGAGCGATGCGAAAGGGCTCACCGATCGGGCCGAAGGCCGCTATGTCGCAGTCGCTGTCGTCACCGGATGATCCATCCGCTCTCGAGCCATAGAGCAGAACGGTGTGAGCCTTGTGTTCCGAGATGAGCTCGTTGCATACCCGACGAAGGAGCGGTTCTTCCAAGGCGATTCCTCCGGGCGCGGGCTAAACCGCAATCATCAGCACAACCGACAGCATAAAGATCACGGCGACTGTGACACAGAGGGCGTTCGCCCTGGTTCGGAGGGGCGCACTGGACACAAGCCGCCAGAGCGCTATTGGGATCGCGATTATTTCGACAGCTACCGCCAGAACAAGACAAATGACGAGCAACCACAAAGTAAGCTGAGTCAAAGCGCGGCCTTTGATGGTCACCTCGAGCATAGCGAAGAGGCCAACTGCCGAAGGGATCAAAAGGGCCTTGCGAGGGACCCGCTTGATATAAGCCGTGCTCACGTCGGACGTAGGGGTCCGAATCAGATCTCAGCCGCGATCGCTTGCGCCGGTTTGACCTTGGCAAACGCACCGTTGAGCGCGGCCAAGTATGCCAGCTGTACTTGCTGCGCGTCGATCTGGTGGCCTGAGAACTGCAGCGCCTTCGTAGCGCAACCATCTTGAGCAAGCAAACAATCAAAGCCTAGATCAGCGGAAGCACGTACCGTAGTGTCCACACACATATGAGTCATCATGCCGGCCACGACGAGTCTCGAAGCACGAACCGCTTGCAGGTTCTCCAGCAAAGTCGTCTCACGAAATCCGCTGGGAAAGTGTTTCGTGACAACAGGCTCTCCGGCCGATGGTTCCACAGCCGCATGGAAGTTGACTCCTGTCGTGCCCGGTAGGAAGAACGTCGCACCAGCGCGCGTGGCGATGTGCTGGACGTGAAAGATAGGCAGGGCGCGCGCTCGAAACGTTTGCAGCAGAATTCGCGCCTGCGCAACAGCGTCGTCTGCTCCAACCAGCTCCATGGCGCCGCCAGGGAAGTAGTCATTCTGAAGATCGATTAGGACTAGGGCAGTCGTCATGAGAGCGTGCCTTATGGAGGGAACAACTTGTCCACCGGTGCAATTGCCGACCGCAAGGGTCCCTATATCCTACAGGGAATGCTTGTGGCGAGTGCTCCTGACACGTGCCGAACTAGAGTGGCCGGTGGTCACCATTTGGCCCTGGCGTGATGTGAATGAGCTGAGTTTTCTCCAACACGTGGACTTGGTGCCATTCGCCTTTCGGTACGATGCACGCATCGCCCGCATGCAATTCAATGGGCGAATTCGGGTCCGACTCGCCCGTTACCCAGAGCCTTCCGGAAACAACGTAGAGTATCTCGTCCCCGTCTGGATGGACTTCGCCTCTGTGCGGTGCGTCGTCATCAATCGTGATGATTCCCACAGTCATGCCATCGATTCGGGTAGGCGGACCGGGACGATGAGCTCTGGTCGTGACGGAGAGGTCGCGGTGAATGTCGAACAAGCAGCGAGAAACGTCGACATGGATAATTCGCTTCATCAATCGCTCCTCCCTTATCGATTACTCAGGCGAACACGAACGACACCGATCACGATGCAGATCACGGCGGGCCAAAACGTGAAGAAGAACAAAAGACCGGGACCGATTGGGTTGGGGTTCGGATCCGGCCACAGGCCGATGGCAGCAGCGACGAGAATGAAGATAAGCGGGCCCGAGCCCAAGACGAGTAACCCAAGGCCTACCTTGACCCATCCGGACTGAAGATATGAGCGCATGTTGTCGAGGTGCTGGCTAATGAACGTAGCTAAGCAGCTGGGAGCGGACGGCGCGTCAGCGCTTTTTTAACCAGCGCGGCGCTCCCACTCTGCTACCGGTCCTGGCACCACACGAAAAAGAGGATGCACGATGGGAACCGAAACTTGGAGATGGTGGCGATAGAGCGCGGGACTGCGATTCCGCAATTTCCTCAGCAGCCAAGTCCATTCGTACTGCAGTTGGCCATCGGTGACTGGAATGAGAGGCACCAGACGCTCGCGGCCAAGCTTTGAACGATCAAAGTGGTAGCCCCGCGACCGTGCCTGTGCGTACACGATGGAGAGATAATGGTTAACCGCTGCGCGAGGCGAGGCGCATGAGCGAAAGCGCTGTAGCTGCGGATGTTGACGATAGCCTTTGGTGCGACCGCGGAGCACCTCGCGAGCGAGCAAGCTTTCCCGCCACAGGGCCACCAGCCCCTGCGGGTCGAGATACTGCGGGTGAAGGGTCCATAGTCGCATTAGATCGCAGTGGGCGGCGCATGTGCCGGACGACGTAGCTGAAGCGCGAGATAGACGGCCAAGAGCAGCAGAACTGGCGCTGTCGCGAGCCCGGGCGTGTAGCCACCCGCGCGCAGCGACCAGAATGGATGGCCGAGGCCGTTGACGATTTCGATCGCGACCCAGAGCCACGCCAAAGGAACTGCGGCCGGCCACGCTCGCCGCACAGGCCAGAACAAGCACCACAAACCGAAAGCAAAGAGCAAAGCGCTGATGATGATAAAACCGCGCTCGAGGTCGGAGGATACCAAGCTGGTGAGAAAGCGCGCCGGCGGGACCGATTCCCAGAGGTGGCCGGAATACTCTTCGACCGAATGAGCCCCCTGAGCGAGGACCAATGCGCCGAAAGTGAGTTGCAAGCGCGACATCGTACGAGACTCACGCCAGCATGCTGTCGTTCCAATCGCGAATGACGACTGACTTCACCAGCCCTTCCAGGATAAAGGGATCCTGTCTTGCGAACGCCTCGGCCGCTTCGCGAGTCCTGAAGATAGCCATATTGCCGAGATCGGCAAATGGACCGATGCCGATGACGTCTCCCCTCGAAACGAAGTGGTCCACAACGGCTTTGTGCCGAGGAAACACCACCATGATCTGCTCCATCGTGGCCCCAGACGGCTCACCAATGACGACAGCCTTCATGTCGCAGCCTCCAATGTCACCCAACTAATCACGGGGCCTCTGCGTCGGGCGCTGCAACGGTTCCCGTGTTCGGGTTCACGTGCGGCTCCTCTTCGAGGCGAGACACGAGAGCCCGTGCCCGCGGCAGGGTCCTGTCGAAATCGTCCACACGGAAGAACAGGAGCAGGCCGTTGCCAGGCATCCCGCGATCGGGACTTATCAAGGGAGGATGCTCGTGGGCGCCCCACTCGTGAAGGCAGAGCAAGACCGTGTCGTCCGAGTCGAGGATTTGCCCGAAGTCGTCATGCGCCGGACGTGTCTCGCGTTGGCCAAAAAGCGACTGGTACCACTTGAAGCTGGCAGCCACATCGCGTACCCCAAGGATTGTCCACGTGCGCTTCATTTGGGGCCTCCTGGATACAGCTCGCCCGCGCTACTTGCGGTGCGCTCCAACCGGCTCCATGCCGCCGCTTTGAATCGCAGCGAAAGCGCGCTCTGAAGCGAGGAATGCGATCAAGCGATTGGCCGCATCGATTTGCTTCGATCCCGCCACGACCGCCGCCGCGAAGACCTGATTCAACTGGATCTCGTCGGCGATCGTGCCGGCAAGTTCGACGCCAGGCGCATGAACGATTTCGCTCACGGGCATGACTGCAACGTCCGCTTCCCCAGCAGCGACCATGGCCGCCGCGCCGGTACCTCGCGGCGTGGCCTTGACATTGACCTTGTCCGCGATACCGAGCCGCGGGAAGATCTCGTTCTTGAGAAAGATGCCGCTGGTGCTGCTCGGGACGGCAACAGCTTTTGCGTTCACCACAACTCGCGTGAACGCCTCGACAGTGCTGACGTCGGGTTTCGCAGCCCCCGCGCGCATCGCCACGCCGAGCGGCGTACGCGCCAGGTCCACGTCTGTTCCAGCGACGATTCGGCCCGCGCCGATCAACTCCGTGAGCCCTTCCCGCGAAAGGATTACGACGTCCGCAGGCGCGCCGCGGGCGAGCTGCGCGGCGATGGTTTGTGGTCCTGTTCCTTGTGACGACCCGGACCCGGTAACAAGCTTGATTCCTGTCACGCGCTCGAATTCCGGCGACAGCTGCTCGTACGGGCCGGAGAAGCCGCCCGATATCAACACATTCAACTGCGCAGCAGCGGCAAGCGGCCACATCAGCAGCGTCGCGACCAGGGCGATGACATTGAGTGAATACTGAGCCATTTTAGTTGGCACCTCCAGCTTTCATATCCGCGCGCATTCATTCCATTGGTTCGGTGAGAACACACGCGGGTCAGGCTCACGCACTAGGGCCATGAGTGTGCCGCATCATCGATCTGGCAGCTCGTAATCGTGACGCCTTTTCGGATCGTCAGAGAGATATTGCACGAATTCCCAATCGTTCCCCTCCGGATCATAGAAATAGACGCGCTTGCGGTGAGGATGTGCATTCGGTACCGTGGAATCGCGGTATCCGGCCGCTCGAAGCCTCGTACGAAGTGCCTCCACATCGTCTACCTCGTACGCAAGGTGGTTGAGACCCGGTCTGCCCTTGTACGGAGGGCCACGTCGCGCTTCTTCTGGTCTGGCTTGACTGAGTGCAACGTACGTGTCGTTGGTGCCCACGTGCACCCATCGCGATCCGTCCGGCTCCGTCGTGTCCTGTCGAATCTGGAAATCGGGGAACGCCGTTTTCAGAAAGCGAACCACCGCGTCGATATCATGAACGCAGAGGTTGGCATGTTCCAGTCGCTCGGTCATTCGTTTGGATCCTTCTTGCGGGCTAACAAACTAAGCTAACCGGGGCGCCCCCACCGACGGACACGAATAAGAAGGTCCGTAAAACCGGGTGTAGAGAGTGACACCTGCTACTCAAAGCGACCCGTAGCATCACGATCGCCCTCGTAGTGCCTCGTGAGAGGAAATGGCGGCAACCAGGACTCGCGGCGGACGATCCAGCTTTCGTAGGTTGGCATCAGTTGGTCGGGGGCATCCAGGGATCCCAGGTTCACTTCGATCTCGTCTCCGGTGTGCCCGAAAACGGACGAGCCGCAGCGGGGACAGAAAAACCGCCCGCCGTAGTCGCGTGTCTCGCCATCGATCGTCACCGCATCCTGAGGGAACACCGCGGAAGCGTGAAAAAGGGCCCCATGATGCTTGCGGCAGTCGAGGCAGTGACAAAGGCCGACGCGGTATGGGAGTCCCGACGCCACAATTCGGACGTTGCCGCAAAGGCAGCCGCCCGTGAATCGGTCCATGCTGTGTCTCCTCTAAGTCAAGTGCTCCGATCAGCCGACGACTCGATCTGCTCGGAGGAGCAATGAAGGCGGAATGGTGAGACCGAGTGCCTTTGCGGTTTTCAGGTTAATGACCAGCTGAGGCTTCTTCGGCTGCTCCACCGGGAGATCGGCCGGCTTCGCACCCTTCAGAATCTTGTCTACATATATGGCAACGCTTCGGCCTGACTCCTGGAGGTCGGGTCCATAGGTCATGAGGTTGCCGTCGACGGCGAAGTCTTCCCAGCTCGAAACTGTCGGCACCCGGTACTTGATCGCGAACTGGGCGATCTCGTTTCGCTGACTCATGACGAGCGCGCTGGAAAACGCGACGAGGCCATCGATTCGGTCACGTGGCATCGCCTCGAGGGCCGCATTGACCTCGGCAAGGGTGCGCACAGAGAACTGTCGAAGCGTGAGTCCTAGGCGGCGGGCCGCGGCTTCGGATTCCCGGAATTCCACGTCCTCGCCAGGGTGGAGCGGGTTTACGAACGCAGCGAGCCGGGAAGCCCGCGGTGCCGCCTCCTTGAGCAACTCGATCCTCTTTCCCGCCAAGTCGACCGCCTGGAGCGTGATCCCGGTAAGGTTGCCTCCTGGCCGTCCGAGATTCGGGACGATATTCGCGCCGACAGGGTCACCGCTGTAGATGAATACAATCGGCACTGATGCTGCCGTAGACTTCGCGCCGAGTACCGCGTGCCCTTGCGTGATCAGAACGTCGACCTTCGATCGAACGAGTTCGGCACTGAGTCCGGCTGCCTCATCGGGTGCGGTTCCTTCCATCCAGCGCGCTTCGATCGTGATTGTTTGTCCCTCGACATAGCCAAGTTCGCGCATCCCCTGACGGAAGGCGTCGAACAGGCCGTTCGCCGCGGAAAGGGTGTACCAGCCACCGACCCAGCCAATTTTCGCTACCTTCCGCCCTTGCGAACGTATCGAGGCAGGCGCAGCCGTGAGGCCGACAACGAGACTAAAGACGAATGTCCGTCGGTCCATAGCTCAATGCCTCATTTCGCAACCGAACATTAGATTCCAGCGGCCCGAAGCACTGACCTAAGCCCCAGCGCGAGCACGAAGGTAAGCACACCAACGACTAGGTAAAACAGCGCGCCGCTCGGGGTCTTGAAGAAGAGCCTGACAATCAGGAATGCGATGACCGCACATACCCCAGCTCCAATGGCGCCAACCCAATCCATTCGGTAACCGTTCATTTTTCCTCGCTGGTGGCTTGACTCACGTTTCGCGCACCATCTTGCCACTAAAAACGAGCGTACAGGCATAAACGCCGCATATGACGCCCGCGCCACAGGCCGGTAGGAACAAATAAGTGAGCCCGACCTCTGCTCAAAAGGAACCCGATGTAACGGGAAACCAACACCGGCAAGTCCGCACGATGGTCCAGACGTTCGTGCGTCCTAGCGAACGAAGCTAAGCGGCCCCGAGCAGACGGGTGAGGCCCACCGACGCGCCGTCCGCGTCAGCGACAAGGTATGCGCCATGTCGCGAGGCGTAGTCACGCCGCCTCGAACAACTCGATTGGATTGCCCGAGGGATCGTCAACCAGCACCTGTCGTGCTCCTGGCCCGGAAACGATTTCGCTTCGAAAGTGAGCGCCAGAGCGCGTTAGCTTCTCCATCAGCAAGTCGAGCTGATCGGTTTCCAGTACCAGCTTGTTCCAACTGCCAGGAACGGGTTTTGAGCCATCAGCAAGCGGCCGCGACGCCGAGTTGCCGGGGCCGCTTAGCCAAAGCGTGAGATCGCCGCGTTTGACCATGGCGAAAGGCGGACCCCATCGCTCCATCAGCTCAAACTCAAGCACGCTCGTGTAGAACGCCACGGCAGCATCCACATCCGCGACGAGGTATCGGACGACGGCCATGTGGTTCCCCCAGAGGACGCCTAACGACCCAAGCTAAGCGGCCGCTAGCAGATGGGCGAATCCCGCCGGCGAACGATCCAGTCGAGCGAATGGTTAGGCACCTTCATCGCCGACGACTCAAGCGCTTTGCATTAGCCACGGCTCGACGATGAATAGGCGCAACACCTTCACCGAGGACCGCGAGCGCCGCTCGTTGAAGATGTGCGGCCGCGGCACGCGACGAACGTCTTGTGACCGGCGAACGCATCCAGAAGTTGGCCGGCGTGAGCCACAACTCGACGTTTGTACGGAGGATTTCAGCCCACATTGCGGTCCATGACTCGTAGAACGCTGCGATCTTCTCGGTGCCCATGAGATAAAACTCCCTTTGATCGCGGCGAGAAGGCGACGATCCCGCGAGCGCCATCCGCATTAGACGGTGCGCAAGAACTTGTGGCACCGCAAAGCCAAGACCAATGGCCTGCGCAGCGAGAACACGCGAGTTGCGATTGCGTCGAGATCTCATAGTGCTCCGGCTAGTATGCCGAAGACCCTTTACGACCGCCGCCCGAGCGAGAGCTAGGGCGCACGCGAGGCATTAGCTTTGACCAGCGACTAACGTCGCCTGAAATTCCCGGCGACGTTGGTGCGCTCGAGATCGGCGACTACTTGGTCGCGCGTCCGTTCATAAACAATTTCCCGCCCCATGGCATTGCCAACATAGGCCATGCCGTTGCGAGTGGGAACAAGTCGGCATCTCACGCTATGGATCCCTTCACCGAGGACAATCTCTATGCCATCGGCGCGCTTACTCAGCACGATGACGTCCAGGGTTTGGCCCGTTGCGGTGACGCGAACAGTAATTTTTTCGACGTTCATTTGGTCAGGGGGTCTAACGAACGAGGCTAAGCGGTCCAGTTTAGCGCGTGGTTAGGCTGCGTCGCAGGGTCGATTTGCCTCATGTATTTGGGTCAATGGTTTACGCTTCGTGCCGCACCCTGCAATGCCTCCACCCGGTTGACAGCTTCGCGCCAGCCGACGAAACGCTCGGGCGGAATTGCGCGGAGACCAGCGACACGCTCGACCGCAAGCCGGACATCCGCGGTGCTGTCCGCTTTGAGAGCGGCGTCCACGAAAAGCTGCTCGAGCACGTCCTGCTGGGCGTGGCTGCCGCCGAGTCGGTACATGCCGCCGATGGCCGGACGCATCAAGGCGACGGCCTCGGCATAGCGTCCGGCGGTGTAGGCGAGCTGAGCCTCTGCGATCGGCAGCGCATAGTCGCGCACGATGCGTGGGACGGTGCCGTTACCCTTGGCGAAGGCGCGCATGCCCTCAATCATGCGCTCCGCAGCGGCGATGCGGCCGGTGGCGGTCAGCGCCATCAACCAGTGCGGCAATGTAAAGGCGGAAAGGCAGTCGCCCATCCGCGCCTCTGCCTTGTCGGCCAGTTCCTCCCAGCGGTGACCGACATCGACGCCGAGGCGCTGAAGGCGGAAAAGCGTGGACGCGGCGTTCTGGACGTCGATGTAGACGTCGGGCGCGGCGACTGTGAGCGGCGAAGCGAGGTTGCGGAAACGAGTGTCGTAGAGCTCGAGCACGCCGGCATAGTCCCCGTACTCGAGCTTGAACAGAGCCAAGTGCCACCAGAGATGGTGCTGCAGGTTGTGGCTACCCTCCCAATTCGGCGCGAGCGTCGCGAGCCACTCGATGCCTTCGCTGCGGCGGCCCTGCATCTCCAGCACATGGGCCACGGCGTGCGCGGCCCAGAGGTCGCCAGGGTCGAGCTCGATAGCGCGGCGCCCGGATGGTTCGGCGGCGCGATAGTTCCCGGCCTCCTCATGGGCGAAGCAATGGCAGGCGAGTATCGATGCATAGCCTGGAGTGTCCTCCGACCAGGCCGGGATCACGCGCTCGACCGAGCTCACCATGTCCTGCGGACGGCCGAGCCAGAAGTTGGCGAAATGGGCGAGACGGAAGGCGACCACGTCGAGTGGATCGGTGCGCAGGATCGACTCCCACAAGGCGATGGCCCGATCGATCTCGCCCTCGGCCCAAGCGGTCAGGGCCGCGATGTGGTTGCGCTCGCGCGGAGTGGCTCCGGCGGCAAGCGACTGGGCAGTGCGCGCCGCCTGGACAGCGGTCGGAATGCTGGCCTGCTTATACGCCAGCATGGCGAAATACCCCTGCATGCAATGAGCAAGCGCGAAGTCTGGATCGGCTTCGAGCAGGGCGGTGAGACGGGCAGGCGTATCGGCTCGCTGCGTGAGGTACCCGACGATGACGTGGTCGTATGCAGCGGCCGCC
>Ga0126369_10001369_pt1 | contig 16771 bp, 7 predicted proteins | sample PanSoiMetaPlot_1_FD_109646 | JGI IMG/M metagenome (GOLD analysis project Ga0126369, IMG submission 109646) | Tropical forest soil microbial communities from Panama - MetaG Plot_1 | ecosystem: Environmental > Terrestrial > Soil > Tropical forest > Bulk soil | place: Panama | collected 2016-02-17 | reverse complement strand
CTTCACCGGCGTCCACCGCCTGATGCCGAAACGTCCTCCAGCCTCCAAAACGAAAGGCCTCTTCGGCGAAGCGGCTCCCGAGCCGAAGCCCGCCGGCGCTGCCGCGGCGTACCGCATCAACATTGATGGCGGTTCGCGTGGCAATCCGGGGCCGGCGGCCTACGGCGTTTTGATTCGCGACGCGAACGGCGGCGTCGTGGCCAAGCTCAAAAAATATATCGGACGATTCACCAACAACGTTGCGGAATACTACGGTCTGATTGCCGCGATGGATTACGCGCAATCGCACGGCGTTCGCGCGATTCGCATCGAGAGCGACTCCGAATTGCTTGTGAAGCAGCTGCGCGGGCTGTACAAAGTGAAAAGTGCGGATCTCCAGCCACTTTACGAGCGCGCACAGAAAATGTCGAAAACGTTTGACTCGTTCCGCATCGACCACGTCTACCGCGAGCAGAATCGCGAAGCCGACGCACTGGCCAACGAAGCGCTCGACGAAACGGAAGGAAAAGCCGCGAATCCGGCGGCCGCGGCGAAACCGAGTTCGCCGGAGAGAACCGGGCAGCGGCGGGTTCCCGCCCGTTTCCGTGGCGGTGTGCTGTATCTTCTCGAAGACGTGGGCTTGCCCGACGGCACCGTCGTCGAAGTCTCGATTTTCCCTTACAAAAGGCCTGAGTAGCTCGTTAGCGGGAAGGTTGTGACGGTCCCGACTTGGCACAGCCCGTCATTTCAGCGCGTAGGAGCGGTACAGGGTATCGCGCTGGGCGGGGATGAAGCCGGCGTCGGAGATGATGCGCCGCAGCTCACCTTCGTTGGTGCGGTTTTTCACGCCGGCGGCAAAGACTACGTTTTCTTCGATGAGGATGCTGCCGACGTCGTCGGCGCCAAATTGCAAGCCCACCTGACAGACTTTGATTCCCGGCGTAAGCCAGCTCGACTGAATGTGGTCGATGTTGTCGAGATAGAGCCGGCTGACGGCGAGGGTTTTCAGGTAATCGACGGCGGTGGTTTCCTGAACCTTTTTGCCGAGCGCGGTATTGTCCGCGGCAAACATCCAGGGGATGAACGCGGTAAAGCCGCCGGTGTCCTCCTGAATGCGCCGGAGGCGCTCAAAATGATTGACGCGGTGGCGCAGTTCTTCGCCGCAGCCAAACATCATCGTGGCCGTGGTACGCAGGCCGAGTGAGTGCGCTATACGGTGTACCTCCTCCCACTCGTCGCTGGTGCATTTGAGGCGGGCGATGCGGGCGCGCACTTCGTCGTCGAGGATTTCTGCGCCGCCGCCGGGGATGGACTGCAGGCCGGCATCCATCAGGCGCTGAATGGTTTCGCGGATGCCGATTTCAGAAACCTCCGCGATGCAGAGAATCTCCGGTGCGGAGAAACAGTGCAGATGCACCTGGGGGTAGCGCGCCTTGAGCGACCTCAGGAGATTTTCGTAATAGCCGATTTGCAGGTCGGGATGCAGGCCGCCTTGCAGAAGGATTCCGGTGCCGCCCAGTTCCAGCATCTCGTCGATTTTCCTGTAGATTTCCTCGAACGGCAGGATGTAGCCGTCCTTCGCGCCAAGCGGGCGGTAAAACGCGCAGAAGGAGCAGTATTCGGTGCAGAAATTCGTGTAGTTGATGTTGCGGTCGATCTGGTAAGTGACCACGCGCGGATCATTTTTCTTGAGGCGCATTTGGTGCGCGGCCATGCCCATGCCGACGAGGTCGTCGGATTCGAGCATTGCGAGGGCTTGTTGTTTGGTTAGTGGCAAGACGCTTCCTTTTCCGCCCGCCTCAGAAGGCGGCCGCTAGTGACTGCCATCCGCGCAATCCCCCGGGGACGCTCTCGAGCGTTGCCCTGCAACTCCACAGTTACAACCTCACGGCTTCGGACTTTGTAGCGGCCCAGTGAATAGGGCTCGCTTGCGGAATCAGGCCGAGCCCGGCCGCGTGGTCGAAATACCGCCCGAGGCCGCGGCGGTTCTCCGCATCGAGTGCATAGTCGATGTTGTCGCGCAAATAGCATTCCAGGGCGCGCTGCGGCAGCTCCAGATCCTGAGCCGCTTCGTAGGTGATCTCGCCGAGGTGCGCGAGGCCGAAATCGCGCGAAGCCTGGAAATCCACGGTGAGCTCAGCGGTGGCGAGTTCGCGGCGGACTGCCCAGATCGCTAGAACCGCGGGCAGGCCGGTCAGCGCGCGCCATTGTTCCACAACATCGTAGACAAACAGCTCGCCAATCTCCCGGGACAAACCAGCTTCTTGGGGACGGCACATCCATCCCATGAGCGGCGGATGGAAGGGTTTTTTCTGCGACCCGTGGTTCCGGAAGCGCGTGCTGTGCGGTTCGGTCTCGAGAGAAAAGCGCAGCGCGGGATCGCCAATGAGCAGTGCGGCGTCGGCGTGGTGCAGCATTTCGGGCAAGTCGGGAAGCGCCTCGGCGAATTGCGGCGCGATGAGCCACTTCTCCGCACACAAGATGCGAGTCAGAACTTGCGTGCTGCGGGAACTGCTGTCGAGTGCAAAAGTCTCCACCTGCGCGATGGGCTTTTTCGCCACCACGAGGAGGCTGCGGACCTGATTCTTTGAGGCGATGGCCATGTCCGGCAGAATCGCCAGGCCGGGGATGCGCTGGTATTCGATCGCCGGGATAATAGCGACGTCCGCGCGGCCCGCGCGCAGGTCTTCGGCGCATTGGGAAGGCACCGTGAACGACAGATCGTACTTCCCTTGAAGCGGCCCGTTGGTGAAGCCCCAGACAAGCGGCGCGGTGTTCAGATATTGCACGATGGAGATGCGCAGTTTGCTCACGATGCGGGTGTCCTTAGGACCAGGCCAGTATAACAGAGGCGATTTTGACGCGTGACGAGCGACTGGAATTTCGAAGGATTCGGTCGAGTTGAAAGGTTTGCAAGGAATGGCCCGTGTCCCGTGATCCGTTGAAGAGCAAAGAATCTCCGCACGCCTTTTACTTCCATTCTATTTGCTCATAGATCGCCCGCAGGCGTTGACCTCTTGCGCGGTTGATTGATTCGACGAAGCCTATCCGTCCTTTCAGATGCTCTCGCCAATATTCGTGACCTTCGCGGTTTTGCGTTGCGACACCTTTCCGAACACAATCACGCGGCGAGATGCTAGTCCTTCACGCTTCCCCGGGGTAACCCCGGAGAGGCACAAACCGAGCGAAAAGCTCGATCGAGCCGGCTTGGAGCACCCGCCGCAGCAGGAATTATATCAGCCGCGTAGCGTTAGGCGGTTTGGCGGGTTCTGGTGTACAACCGTTCGGCGCGAGTGGAGGCAGGGATCATGCTGAAGAAGACCATGGGAGTGCTGGCGGTCTTGGCGGGGGTGATGTTCGCCGGGGCAATGAGCCGGGCGGAAGCCCGGCCTCTCCAACAACGCTCGCCCGAGCCGAGCGCAGAAAAAGGCGCGCAGGCGCCGGCGCAAGTACCGACGATTGGGGAGAAGACCACAGGGATGCACAGGCTGGCGGGGTACTTCAGCCTGTACTGGGACGCCAAGCAGGGGAAGCTGTGGCTGGAGATTGACAAGTGGGGGACAGAGTTTCTGTACCAGAGCGGATTGCCGGCGGGGATCGGGTCGAACGACATTGGGCTCGACCGCGGGCAATTGGGCGCGACGCGGATCGTGCGTTTTGACCGCAGCGGGCCGAGAGTTCTGCTGATGCAAGAGAACCTCCAATACCGCGCGGTGAGCAACGATGCGGACGAGCGGCGCGCGGTACACGATTCGTTCGCCGAATCGGCGCTGTGGGGATTCACGGTGGCGGCGGAAGAGAAAGACGCGCAGGGGAAAGACCATGCGCTGGTGGATGCCACGGATTTTTTCCTGCGTGATGCGCATCATGTTCCGGAAGCGTTGCAGCGGGCGAGACAGGGCGCGTTTCACCTGGAGGGAACACGCTGCGCCATCTACCTGGCGAACACCAAGAATTTTCCGCTGAATACGGAAGTGGAAGCGACTCTCACGTTTGTGGGCACGGAGCCGGGGCCGTGGGTGCGGCAGGTGACGCCTTCGCCGGAGGTGATAACCGTGCGCGAGCATCATTCGTTCGTGCAACTGCCTGCGCCGGGATACAAGCCGCGGGCATACGATCCGCGCGCGAGCTTCTTCGGCATTCAGTACATGGATTACGCGACGCCCATCAGCGAGCCGATTGTGAAACGCTTCATGGCGCGGCACCGGCTGGAGAAAAAAAACCCCAAGGCGGCGGTGAGCGAGCCGGTACAGCCGATTGTGTATTACCTGGACCGCGGTGCGCCGGAGCCGATTCGCGCGGCGCTGCTCGAAGGGGCGCGCTGGTGGAACCAGGCCTTTGAAGCCGCGGGCTACAAGAACGCGTTTCGCGTGGAAATGCTGCCGGAAGGCGCGGACTTGATGGACCTGCGATACAACGTGATCCAGTGGGTGCATCGGGCGACCCGAGGATGGTCGTATGGCGCCGGAGCGATTGATCCGCGGACTGGCGAGATTATCAAAGGGCACGTGACGCTGGGATCGTTGCGGGTGCGGCAGGACTATTTGATTGCGGAAGCGCTGCTGGCGCCGTACGAAAAGGGCCAGGCGCTCTCGCCCAAGATGCAGCAAATGGCGCTGGCGCGGCTGCGGCAATTGGCGGCGCACGAAGTAGGGCACACGCTGGGGCTCGAGCACAACTACACAGCGAGCACCGTGAATCGCTCTTCGGTGATGGATTATCCGCCGCCGTACATTAAGCTGGGCGCGGATGGCGTGCCGGATTTGTCGGATGCGTATGCCACGGGGATCGGCGAGTGGGACAAAGTGTCGATCACTTACGGGTACCAGGATTTTCCGGCGGGCGTGGATGAACACGCGGCGCTCGATAAGATTTTGAATGACGCGTTCGCGCGCGGGTTGCGCTTCTTGACGGATCAGGACGCGCGGCCAGCGGGCTCCTCGAGCAGCCTGGCGCATTTGTGGGATTCCGGTACGAACGCGGTGGATGAATTGAACCGGCTGATGCAGGCGCGGGCGGCAGCTTTGAAGCGCTTTGGCGAGAACAACATTCGCGAAGGCGCGCCGCTGGCGACGCTGGAAGACGTGCTGGTGCCACTGTACATGCTGCATCGGTATCAGGTGGAAGCGGCGAGCAAACTGGTGGGAGGGATGGATTATACGTTTGCCTTGCGCGGGGATCGCGAGACGCCGACGCAGATTGTTGCGCCCGCGGAACAGCGGCGAGCTCTCCGGGCGGTTCTGGCCACGTTAAAGCCGGAGGTTTTGGCGCTGCCGGAACCACTGCTTGTGATGATTCCTCCGCGGCCACCGGAATACGAGCGCGGGCGGGAGCACTTCAAGATTCGTACTTCGCCGGCGTTTGATGCCCTGGCTCCCGCGGAAGCGGCGGCGCAGCATACGCTGCAGTTCTTGTTTAATCCCGAGCGCGCGGCTCGGCTGGTGGAGTTCCATGCGCGGAATGCCGAGAATCCGGGACTAAAGGAGGTTCTTGATGCGGTTTTGACGGCGACATGGAAGGCGCCGCATGGAGAAGGCTATAACGCGCAGATCGCCAATGTGGTGGACAATTCGGCGCTATACGACTTGATGGGGCTGGCGGCCAATGAGCATGCTGGAGATGAGGTGCGAGCCATCGCCAGCCAGGAGCTCGACGACCTGCATGTTTGGCTGAATGCGCAGAAGGGCGGGCGAGAACCCATTGCCGACCAGGCGCATATTATGTTTGCCGTGCGGCAAATCGAGCAGTTTGAGAAGGATCCGAAGAGGATCGACCTGACGATACCTGCGGAGCCTCCCGATGGGCCGCCGATCGGGACCGATGAGGATTGGGACGGAGAGTGGTGACTTTTGGGCGAGGCACGGTTTCCGTCCAAGCCGGGATTCCTCGGTCGGAGTGACACCTTCGGGAAGGAAACCAGTATCAACAGAAACCAAGGGTGTGACAAAGGTGCTCGTACGTCGTCTATAGCTCGAAGGAGGGCCCTATGCGTCCACATATCGATCTTCGCCTGATTTTCGGCTCGATCTTGATTGTTGTTGGCCTATCGGCCGCGCCAGCGGCTCCGCGGCACGATTGGATGAGCACTTTCCACGGAGGGAAGCCTGCCGCCGATTGTTCCGATCTTCGGATTCGCTTTGACGACCGCGACGCGGTGGTGCGTTCCGAAGAGCACACCCTAACCAAAGCGCAAGCTCCGGTCTTGAAGGTGCATCCGCACGCGAACGGCGGCACACAAGTCGTGGGCTGGGACAATCTGAACTATTCCGTAACGGCGTGTAAGGCAGTGGAAGCAGGAAATGACGCCGAGCGCGTGCTCTCGCAAATCACCATGACGATCGAAAATGGCACCGTGTCCACCCACGGTCCTTCGGGGGAAGACCGGGACTGGACGGTTTACTTGCTGATTCGTGCGCCAAAATCCGCCGCGATTGAGTTGGAAACCGTGAACGGGCCGATTTCTCTGTATAACGTGGACGGGAAATTGACCGCGCACGCGAACAACGGGCCGATCAGTTTGCAGAATTTCTCGGGGGACGCGGAGGTCACGGCGCAGAATGGCCCGATCAGCATGGAAGGCAGCCGCGGCAACATTCGCATCAAAACGCAGAACGGCCCGATTTCCGTGAACCTGAATGAGACCAGCTGGAACGGCGAGGGGCTGACCGCGAACGCGCAAAATGGTCCGGTGACGCTGCGGGTGCCGAGCGGGTTTCAGTCGAGCTTCGTGGTGGAAGCGACCAACCACGCGCCGATGAGCTGCCGCGCGAGTATTTGTGGGAGCGCGCGCAAGACGTGGGACGATGAGCACCGCCGAATCGAGTTTGGCTCGTCGCCGGCGGTCGTGCATTTGTCCACCGTGAATGGTCCGGTGTCGGTGGAGGATGGGCGGGATTGAAGATGGGTTCGCTCGTCTCTCGACGGACGTGGACGCGGCTCGGCGGTTGCAGATAAACTTTGACGCATGCTGCTCGAAGCACGCGTCGCGCATCATCTAGCGGAAGCGGAGGCCGCGCGTTTGGCCCGCGAAGTTTATGGGCTTGAGGCCGCCGCGCGGGCGCTTCCGGGCGAATACGACGACAATTTTCATTTGACCGCCGCGGACGGCCGGGCCTTTGTTCTGAAGGCCATGCATCCCGCGCGCGAGCCTTCCTTCATTGACCTGCAATCGAAAGCGCTGGTGCATTTGGCCGGGCGCGCTCCACAACTGTCGCTGCCGCGTGTGATACCGAATCGCCAAGGCGAACTCTTCTCGGAAATCACGTGCGCCGACGGATCGCAACGGCTCGTGTGGCTGCTGAGCTTCCTGAAAGGAACGGTTCTTGCCGAAGTGCGGCCGCACACGCCGGAGCTGCTGCGGGATTTGGGGAAGTTTCTTGGAGAAATGGATGCGGCGCTCCAATCGTTCGAACATCCCGCGGCGCATCGCGAATTGAAATGGGATTCCACGCAAGCCGGATGGATTAAGGAATTCGTCCCGGAGATCGAAGGCGCGGAGCGGCGTGCGCTGGTCGGAAGATTTCTCAAACTTTACGAAGAAGAAGTCCTGCCGCGGCTCGCGGGCCTGCGACGCAGCGTGATTTACGGCGATGCAAACGACTACAACGTGTTGGTAAGCGATCCGTGGCCGCAACCGCGCAGAATCGCCGGGGTCATTGATTTTGGCGACATGCATCAGGGGCTGACGGTTTCCGAAGCGGCCATCGCCGCAGCTTACGCGATTCTCGGCAAAGCGGATCCGCTTTCGGGAGCGCTAGAAGTGGTTGCGGGTTATCACCGCGCGTTGCAACTTCAGGAAGAAGAGGTTGCTGTAATTTTCCCGTTGCTGGGGGCGCGGTTGGCTGTGAGCGTGGTGAACTCCGCGCATCGCAAGAAGGCGAAGCCGGACGATGCATATGTGACCGTCAGCGAGGAGCCGGCCTGGAAGGCACTCGAGCAACTGGCAAGAATTCGTCCGCGGTTTGCGCATTACATGTTTCGCAGGGCTTGCGGAATGACGCCAGTGCCAAAAGCAGAAAAGATCCGACGCTGGTTGCAAGAAAATAAGAATGCCGCCGCGGCGATCCTGGACGTAGATTTGCGAACGGCGCCAAGTCTGGTTTTTGACCTTGGAGTTGGAAGCTTGCTTCTCGGGGCTAATCCGAGAGCATCGGAAACGCCAGGGCTAAGCGAAATCCTCTTCGGCGAAATGAAGAGAGCCCGCGTACGCGTCGGAGTTGGACGATACAACGAGGCGCGGCCGCTTTACAGTTCCCCGGCGTTTGGCAGCGTGGAGAATCCCGTCGAGGAACGCAGAACGATCCACTTGGGCATGGATCTTTTTGTCGAGCCGGGCACAGCGCTGCATGCGCCGCTCGATGGAACAGTTCATATTCTTGCGAACAATGCGGCGGGGCAGGATTACGGTCCGTTGGTGATGCTCCGGCACGAGCCGGGCGATGGCGAAGAGTTCTTCACTCTGTACGGACACTTGACGACCGAGACGCTCGATAGATTGAAAATTGGCCAGCACATTTCGCGAGGGCAGGAATTCGCGCGCGTGGGGGCGGCCGAGGAAAACGGGGGCTGGGCGCCGCACGTGCATTTTCAAATCATTCTTGACTTGCTGGATCTGGGCGCCGATTTTCCGGGCGTGGCCTACGCCTCCGAGCGCGCGGTGTGGACGAGCCTTTCTCCCGATCCGAATCTCTTGCTGGGCATTCCGGTGGATCGCTTTCCTCCGCAAGAGAGGGATTTTGAGGAAACCCTCGGAAAGCGGCGCGCGCTGCTGGGAAAAAATTTGAGCGTCTCTTACGAGCGGCCGCTCAAGATCGTGCGCGGCTGGATGCAGTATCTCTACGACCATACGGGGCGCGCGTATCTCGACGTTTACAACAACGTGCCGCTGGTGGGGCACAGCCATCCTCGTGTGGTGCGCGCCGCGCAGGAGCAGCTCGCGCTGCTCAATACCAACACGCGGTATCTGCACGACAACGTAAACCGCTATGCGGAGCGGCTGACGCAGAAGCTACCTGAACCGCTGCGAGTGTGTTTTTTCGTGAATTCGGGGAGCGAAGCGAACGAGTTGGCGCTGCGGCTGGCGCGGGCGCACACCGGCCGCGAGGACGTGATCGTCCTAGAACATGCTTATCATGGGCACACGAATGCGCTGATCGACATCAGCCCGTACAAATTTGATGGGTTTGGCGGACGCGGGAAGAAACCCTGGGTGCACGTTGCGCCGCTGCCGGACGATTACCGCGGACTCTACCGGCGCGAGGACCAGGAAGCAGGAGGGAAATACGCGCGCCACGTCGATGAGATTTTGCGGCGGGCGCACGGCGAAGGACGCGGTGTTGCGGCATACATTGCGGAAACGTTGCCGAGTGTGGGCGGGCAAATCGTCTTCCCGCCGGGATATCTGCAAGAGGTTTATAGGCAAGTGCGTGCGACGGGCGCGGTCTCGATCGCGGACGAAGTGCAAGTCGGCTTTGGGCGGCTGGGAACCCATTTCTGGGGATTCGAGACGCAAGGTGTCGTCCCGGACATTGTGGTCTTGGGGAAACCGATCGGGAATGCTTTTCCGCTCGCGGCTGTGGTTACGACAAAACAAATCGCGGAGTCGTTCACGAACGGGATGGAATTCTTTAGCACATTTGGAGGCAACCCGGTGGCCTGCGCGGTGGGCCTTGCCGTTCTGGAGGTGCTGGAGGAAGAAAAACTGCAGGAAAACGCGCTGCGCGTGGGAACTCGACTGAAGATCAGATTGCAAGAACTGCAGATGCGCCACGCCCTCGTTGGCGATGTGCGCGGATCGGGACTGTTTCTAGGCGTCGACCTTGTCCTTGATCGAAGCACCCGCGAACCTGCTCCGCTGCAGGCGTCTTACGTCGTGAACCGGCTGCGCGAGAGCGGGATTCTCACGGGAACAGACGGTCCGCATCACAACGTGATTAAGCTGCGTCCGCCGCTCGTTTTTACGGACAAAGACGCGGAGCTGTTTGTGCAAACTTTGCAGGCCATTCTCGGAGAAGATGCGGCGCAGCCGTAACATGGAAGTTTGTGCCTTTTTGTTCCCCCGAATCGTCACGAGGAGATGGACAAAGCAGATCCCTCCGCCAGAGGCCGCGGAAGACTCGGACCCCTCCGGTCGGGATGACAGATCGAGACGAGTTTAAGGTTTCAGCAAAAGGAAGCTGGCGCCGTAGCCGGGAAGAGTCACGGTCAATTTGGTGGCCAGCGTAATCGGGCCCGGTTGAGGACCGTTGGCCAGGTCACTTGTTGCGCCAATGTTGAGCTGGGATGCGGAAGTGAAGTTTCCGAGTGCGGAGATATCGAGGACGACGGTGCGGGCGTCGCCAGTACCGTTGTTGTCTGAAGAAGAGAGCACAGCACGATTGGCGACCATCAAGACGACAGAGCCGTCGGTGTTTTTGGTCGCAAGCGTTTCGACGGCGGTGGTCTCCGTGACGGTCAAGCTGAGGATGTCCGGCGGCGCGGGGGTCTGCCGATACATCTGCGCCAGCCAGTAATCCACCCAGTAGCTCAGGTGCTTGCCGCCGGTTGTGTAGTCGACTTCGCCGAATTGCGCGTCGCTGTCGTAATCCCAATGATAAAGCGCCTGGTTGCCGGCCTTCCCGAGTTGAGAAAAAACGTAAGGCCGCCACGCGGCAAAGAACGCGCTGGTGCCGCGCAAGTCGAGCACGAACTTCTGCGATGGCGTGCATGTACTGTTGCCGCTGGAATCCGCGAAATCGGCGTTGACGTTGTTTTCCGTGACCCAAACAGGCACGGCTGCCAGATCCGGGCGCAGCCGCAATTCCTGGTAGAAATACTTCACGTCGTTCACGAAGCCGGGAATGGTCGCGAAAATCTTCGCGTCGCTGTCCTGCTGGTCGCACGAGGAATAAAAGTGCGTCGAGACGATGTTCACCTGGGCGTTCACGCCGCCGGCGTTTGCGGGTTGCACAAAAGTGGGCAAATTGACACGCGGGTCGCCTGTGCAGCAGTCAAAATCCGATAATTCCAGCGCGGATAGCTTGATCGTGGGATCGACGGCGAGCATCGCCGGCACAACCGCATTGTACATTTGAACATACTGGGCGGGCGTCAGGCCGTTGATGTTGTATTCGTTGAAGATGCCCCACCAAACGATTCTGTTGGGACTTGCGGATTTGAAGAGCTGGCCGCCCCAGGTGAATCCGCCCGTGTTGTAGTAACGCACGAGGTTCGCACAGTAGTTTGCAAAGTCAGTCAGATGGTTCGCGATATCGAAGACGCCGTTGGTATTCATGAGCGCGGGTGCCACGGCGATCTGAAATTCCGGGCTGTGGTCGGCTGCAGACAGAACTGGCTGGACCACCGCGTCGAGCTTGGAAAAGTCCCAGTCGCTCGCGGTGCCCGTGTTCGACTTCATCGGCACTGCCTGTGATAGACCTTGGAGGCGAATATGCTGGGGACCCAGTGTGTTGAGCTGGGCAGGTTCCAAAGCGGGATGATTCTGGAAAAACTGATAGTCCCACTCCGCGGGCTGAAACGAGGTGGACATGAACTGTTGGAGCTTGCCGTTGACGCCTTGGGTTTGGTCCACCGTGGATCCGACCATACCCGCTACGGCAACGACGAGAGTCAAGTTCTGGCTAACCGAGGACCCCGAACCGTCCTTTGCGTTGACCTTGACAAAGTAAGTTCCGGCGGGAGTGTTCGCGTTGCTGGTCAATGTAATGGAGCCGCTGGAGCTGCCGCCCGCGGCGACGTTGTAGGCCGTGCCTGACGGCAATCCGCTCACGCTAAATGTGACCGGGCCGGAGTTCCCGCTAACCGTGGCGAGGATCTTGGCAGGCGTGCCGTCCTGGGGAGCCAGCGCCAGGGGGGAGGAAAGCGAGAGGCTCAGGGTCCCTGGCCCGCCGGAGTGGCTCCCGCTGCTGCATCCAGCAATCGCAATACCCAGGGTCGCCAGGCATTGCAACGCAAATCGAATCTGTTTCGGACGGTTCATTCCACACCCCGGAATCTACGAAATGTAGTTTAATCAGCGTTAGGCCCGTCGGGAAGGTGTTCGATGCGGTTTGTGCGGTTGGTCGCAGGGATACTGGCTTTGTGCGGCATCTTTGCCTCGGGGCAAGCACGGGGGGCGGACTCGACGGATTGTCGAGGCGTCGTGCTTGACGAGAACGGCATACCGGTGGTGGCGGCGCAGCTAAGGCTCGAAGATTCCGCCGGGAATTCCTACCGAACGGAAACGGATCTGGCCGGGCGCTTTACCATCCACAATCTTTCTCCGGGCGACTACAAAGCGGAAGTCCGCAAGAAAGGCTTCTTCGTTCTTTCAGGGCAAAGCATCGCGCTGCACGCAGGGAACAACGAAGTCTCGCTGGTTTTGAATCACGAGCAAGAGGTTCGCGAGAAAGTGCAAGTCACTGCGGCTTCCAACCAGATTGATACGCAGGACACGGCCGAGCGATCGACCCTCTCCGCGCAGGAAATCCGGGATATTCCCGTGCCCAGCAGCCACGTCCTCGAGCAAAGCCTGATTGCCATGCCAGAGATTGTGCAAGACCATCGGAATAACCTGCATGTAGCCGGCGCCCGCTCGGGCGAGACGCTATACCAGCTGGACGGATTTGAGATTGGTGACCCGGTGAGCGGAGCGCTGAGCGCGAGATTCAATATCGACGCCACGCGGGCCGCGGAAGTGCAAACCGGGAGGATTGATGCCTCCTACGCGCACTCCGGCGCAAATATTCTGAGCCTCGTAACGCCGGATGGAGACGACCGCTGGCGCTTTGGAACCACCAATCCGGGCCCCGGAATCAATACTCAGGAAGGCGTACATTTGGGAGACTGGTATCCCCGCTTCACTTTTTCCGGGCCGATCGAGCGCGGGCGCTTCTGGTTTTCCAATTCCGCGAGCGTCCAGCACACATTTGGCGTGGTGAAGCAGCTTCCTTCGAACGCCAATACGCTCGATGAGTGGGCCGGGGACAACCTCCTGCGCCTGCAATACAACTTCTCGTCAAGACATATTCTGCACGCGAGCTTGCTTTACAATCGCGCGAACGATTCGAATCTTGGCCTGGACGCGCTCGACCCGCAATCGACCACCGTCACGGCAGACCAGCGGCGCGGATTCGTTTCGCTAAAGGATCAGCTGTGGTGGCATGAAACGCTATTGCAATTGGGTATCGCCGCCGATGACGGAGTGCTCGACTACACGCCGCAAGGCCCACTGCCTTATCTCCTGCTGATCAACGGCACAAGCGGCAATTATTTCCAGCACTTGCGGCAACGCGGGCGCAGGTTGCAGGCGGTAATGAACGTGATAGCCGCTTCGCGGCACTGGCACGGCAGCCACCAGCTTTCCGTGGGTGCGAATGCCGCTGGTTTGGTCTTTCATCAGTCGGCCGAGCGCGGGGAGATTTGGGCGTTTCGCGCGACGAATGCCATTGATGGAACGGCCTGCACCGCGACGTCGCCCATGGCGGGCTGCCGTGTACGGCAGACTACTTTTGCCGGAAGCGCCACGCCGCGACTTTCGAACACGCAAGCCGGTGCGTTCGCCCAGGACACTTGGTCGATGGGAAGGCATTTTGTTTTTCAGGCGGGCCTGCGCACCGATTGGGACCGGTTCACGCACAGCGCTATGGCGCAACCGCGCGTGTCAGCCAATGTGCTGCCGTTCGGAGACGATCGCGCCAAGCTTTCATTCGGTTGGGGAATCTATGACGTGGCCCTCAACCTTGCGCTTATCGGCCAGGTTTCGGACCAGCAGCAGCTCGACACATTTTTCTTTGATGCATCGGGCAATGCCATCCCACCCTCGACCGTTGCCAGCCAGTTTGTGCTCCGTGGCGGGTTAAGGCAGCCGCGATTTGCGACATCAAGCGCCGGCTGGCAAGAAAGATTTGGGCGCAATACTCTTGTGAGTCTTGAACTGCTGGCGCGGAATGGGTCGCATGGTTACGCGTTTGTGGACCAGCAACCGTCGCAGGCGGGTGGGATCTTCTTACTTGAGGATCAACGCAAAGACCGCTATCGCTCCGCCACTCTCTCCGTGCGCCACCTCTTCTCGGAGAGTACGGAGATTTATGGCGCCTACACGCGTTCGCGGGCGCACTCGAACGAAGTTCTCAATCCCGCGTTGGGCTCGGTATTCTACGCGGCACAGCAGCCCGGGCCGTTAGCCTGGGACACGCCCAATCGCCTGGTAGCGTGGGGTTGGATACCCACGCACATCTGGAGCACCCAATTGAGCGGTTTCCTGGAATACCGGACCGGGTATCCGTTCAGCGTTGTGAATCTTCAGCAGCAGCTTGTTGGGCCGCCGAATTCCTCGCGCTTCCCCGCTTATGCCAGCCTGAACCTGGGGCTGGAGAGGAAATTTGAATTGCGGGGCTATCTGTGGGCGGTGCGCGTCGAAGGGGTCAATATTCTTGGCCGGCAGAACCCCGATTCGGTTGTGAATAATGTCGACGCCCCGGCATGTGGTAACGGTGTTCGTACCGGATGCTTTGGAGCGTTTGCGGGTGGCCAAGGAAGGGCGACTACTTTGCGGGTGCGCTTCGTGGGGAGAAAGTGACAAAAGCTAACGGTCCTGGCGTTAGAAAGCGGAGCTCCGCTAGGCAGTCAGTTGGGAACCTAAAAAAGTACGTTGCTATGCCCATAGGCTTGTCAGGATGCAGCTCGATACTTCCCTCTCCTGAGCTGGCTCTGGGATTCCTGGTCTCCCTTCGCGTGCTGCGGGAGTTTCCGGTCGCCTGAAAGGATGTCGAAGAGCCGATTCCTGTTGAGGACTTCGTCGAACGCTCCGGCTTGAACTCTCCCGAAGTTCTGGCTACCCTGTTTACGCTAGAGCTAAAAGGAATCGTCAGACCGTTGCCGAGGAGACAGTTCTGCAAGGTATTGTTATAAAGAGGGATAGCGACCAAGATGTCCTTCAGCGGGCGGAACGCCATCTAACAAAAAGGAACCGACAGGGCCCCTTGATGCATCTCATGGTGGGCCGGGCCCATACCAGGGACATGCGCCAAAGGTAGCGAGAAGGACACACGCCCCGCGGTCCGCCCTTTCCGAAGCACAGACCGGAGTTACAAAAGTTACATGGCTCGTTCGCTTGTTATTGTCGAATCGCCTGCGAAGGCGAAGACGATCAATAAATATTTGGGACGGAACTACACCGTCAAGGCTTCCATTGGGCATGTCATGGACTTGCCAACGAAGACCATTGGCATTCGCCTGCCTGGCGAGGATCCCTCGGGAAAGAAGAAGTCGAAAAGGAAAAAAGGCGCAAAGAACTCCAAAGCCGAGTCCAAAACTCCCAAAATCAGCATCAATGACGAGAAGATCTTTGAGCCGACGCTGCAAATTATCAACGGCAAAGGCAAAGTGATCCATGATCTGAGGAAGGCGGCCCACACAGCAGAGGCTGTGTACCTGGCCCCTGACCCGGACCGCGAGGGCGAAGCCATATCCGCGCACTTGGCCATGGTGCTATCGAAGCCGAGCCGTTTCGTCGAGGCCGAGGCGCCGGGCAAACAAAACGGAAAGGCTGCCGAAACGAAAGAAGCGGAAGACGCCAAAGCGGGAAAGAAAAGCAAGAACAACGGGAACCTGGCGGAGGACATCCCCCCGGCGGACCCCAAGAAGATCTTCCGGGTGACTTTCAACGAGATTACACCCAAGGCGATTCGCGCGGCCTTTGATCACCCCAGGGCAGTGGACAGCAATCTCGTGGATGCGCAGCAAGCGCGCCGGGTACTCGACCGGCTGGTGGGGTACAAAATTTCACCGCTGTTATGGAACAAGGTTCGCCGGGGGCTGTCGGCGGGCCGCGTGCAGACCGTGGCGCTGCGGTTGATTGTGGAACGCGAGGAAGCCATCCGGGCGTTCGTGCCACAGGAGTATTGGACCATCCACGCGATGCTCGATGCGGGGAAACCGCCGCTCTTCGAAGCCAAACTCATCAAGTACAAAGACGAGGATATTGAAGTCAGCAACCTGGAAGCCGCCGACAAAATCGTTGCGGCGGTGAGCAAGGCCAAGTGGCAAGTTGCTTCGGTGGCGCAAAAGGAAAAGAGGCGCAACGCGCCGCCGCCATTCACCACCTCGAAACTGCAGCAGGCGGCCTACAACCGGCTGCGATACACCGCCAAGCGCACGATGTCGCTGGCGCAGAAGCTCTATGAGGGCGTGGAGCTTGGCTCAGAAGGCTCAGTCGCGCTGATAACTTACATGCGCACGGACTCGGTTCATGTTTCGAACGATGCGCTCGGACAGGTGCGCGAACTTATCCCGGCGAAGTTTGGCCCGAATTATCTTCCCGAGAAGCCGAATTTCTATAAGTCGAAAAAGGATGCGCAGGAAGCGCACGAAGCCGTGCGACCCACAGACGTCTCGCGCACACCCGAAGACGTGCGGAAATACTTGGACGACGATCTCTTCAAGCTGTACCAGTTGATTTGGCAGCGGTTCGTGGCGTCGCAGATGCTGCCTGCGATCTTTGACCAGACGACCATTGACATCCGCGCGGATGCTTACACGTTCCGCGCAAGCGGGTCGGTGCAGAAATTTGACGGGTACCTCCGCGTCTACCAGATGCCAGCGGCCAGCGCGGACCGCGAGGACGACGAAAAGGTCGAGGAAGGTGAGGGGCGAGCGCTGCCGGAAGTTTCCGAAGGCCAATTGCTGCGGCTGGATAAGATTCGTCCGGAGCAACACTTCACCGAGCCGCCACCCCGGTACAACGACGCCACGCTGGTCAAGGAACTGGAAGAGGATGGCATCGGCCCGCCCTCCACCTACGCGGCCATCATTT
>Ga0126369_10001368_pt1 | contig 16787 bp, 15 predicted proteins | sample PanSoiMetaPlot_1_FD_109646 | JGI IMG/M metagenome (GOLD analysis project Ga0126369, IMG submission 109646) | Tropical forest soil microbial communities from Panama - MetaG Plot_1 | ecosystem: Environmental > Terrestrial > Soil > Tropical forest > Bulk soil | place: Panama | collected 2016-02-17 | reverse complement strand
CACCTGCGGTGTATCTTCCGGACAGAAGATCGTGCTTTTGATTCCCGCCCGGCTCGCATAGGCCGCCAGCGCCGCACCGGCGTTGCCGTTGGTCGGCATCGCCATGTGCTTGATGCCGAGCGCCTTCGCCATCGACACCGCCATGACCAGGCCGCGCGCCTTGAACGAGCCGGTCGGCAGGCGGCCTTCGTCCTTCACCAGAAGTTCAGCGGCGCCGAGTTTGGCGGCGAGTTTGGGCAGCGGCACGATTGGCGTCATCGCTTCGCCAAGGCTCACGATGTCGGCCAAACGCCGGACCGGTAACAACTCGCGATAGCGCCACAGGTCCGGCGGGCGGCGGCCGAGCGCCTCTTTGCTCAAGCTTTTGCGCACGCCGTCGAGGTCGTAACGAACCAGAAGCGGCTTGCCGGCGCGGGAGAGATTATGAATTTGGTCGGCGGCATGGCGCTCGCCGGTCGCCGCGCATTGCAGATGCGTGACAAAGGTCTCGCGCTCGGTGGTCAGGTTATCGTCGTAGCGCAAACGTCCTCTCCGGCATGGGGCGGTACTGGGGCGGCGGTAAGGCGGCGGCGGAACACCGGTCGAATTACCAATCCGAAGCCGCTTCACAATCCTGTCACGCCTGCCTATAAACTAGCGCCCAACGCCGCGCGGGCGGCGACTGAGTCGAGGTGGGAGCGTCCGACTTGAACGCTCATGTATCGCAATCCGGCTGGCCGGCTCTGGTCTTGAATGCCGACTTCCGGCCGCTGAGCTACTACCCGCTGTCATTGTGGTCGTGGCAGGACGCGATCAAGGCGGTGTTCCTCGAACGGGTCAATATCGTCGCCAATTACGATCGCGCGGTGCGCAGCCCGAGCTTCGAAATGAAGCTGCCGAGCGTCGTGTCGCTTAAAACTTTCGTCAAACCCTCCACGCATCCGGCGTTCACCCGCTTTAACGTTTTCCTGCGCGACCGTTTCTCCTGCCAATATTGCGGGGCGCGCGACGACCTCACCTTCGATCATTTGCTGCCGCGTTCGCGCGGCGGCCATACTGTTTGGAATAACGTCGTCGCCGCGTGCTCGCCGTGCAACCTGCGCAAGGGCAGCATGACACCCGAGGAAGCCAAGATGTGGCCGTCGCAGCGGCCGTTTCAGCCAAGTGTGCAGCACCTGCACCGCAACGGCCGGCTGTTCCCGCCGAATTACCTGCACGACAGCTGGCTCGATTATCTCTACTGGGACACCGAGCTCGATCCGTAAATGTCATTGCGGCCCGGATCGAGCCGCGCTCGACCCGGGATCAACATTCCGCCCGGATATCGCCGTGCGATATCCGGTCTACGGTTTGCGTTTATTGCGCCGCCGGCGTGGCCGGCGTTTCTTTCTCTGGCGCGCCGTTGAGCTTGCGTCCACCGTCGCTGACGATCGCATGAACGCTCGGTCGCGCCGCCGCCGCGCGCGGCTTGTCCGCCGTATTGTCGTCGCGGCGCGACGTGCCTTCAAACCTGGCGTTCTCCTCGATCGCCAGCGAGCGATGGAAGATATCGCCTTCGACGCTCGCGGTGCTGTTGAGCCGCACCCGATTGGCGCGGATCGTGCCCTTGACCCGCCCGCCGACCGTCAGCTCCTCGGCGACCACATCGCCCTCGACCTCGGCGCCCTCGGCGATCAGCACCGTCGACGCATGCAGCTCGCCTTCGACGCGGCCGAGAATTTTCACGCTGCCGGAGCCGGTGACCTTGCCGATCACCGTCATGCCGGCGCTGATCGAGGAAACGCCGTTGCTCGATTCCGATGCCGCCACGGACGCGGGCGCCGAGCTATGAAAGCTTTGCACCGGTGCTGGCGATTTAAACTCCTCTGGCATTCCGTCCTTGCCCTTTCCAAACATCTCCATACTCCTTCACTCGTGTTGCACCTTCTGTTGAAGCCTAACTAGCGTGGTAAACCCTGTGAAAGCGGCGGCCGAGGCGGCTGAGGATTTCGCGCCCGGTCGATCCGCTGGCCGCGGCGAGATCATCGATCGGGATGCCTTCGCCGATCAGCGTCACCATGGTGCCGAACCGCGCCAGGCTGCGGTCGAGATCGGTCACGTCGATCGGCAAAAGATCGATGCACGGCGCCGCTGCGACCGGGCAGCGCTGCCCGCCGATCACGACCCGCAATGGCGTGCGTGAATCATCCGCCGGGCTCGGATAACCGTCGGCGTGGCCGAGCGACACCAGCGCGAGCCGCATGCGCCGCTTGGCGCCCAAACCGTTTTTCCCGCCCTTATTGGAAGCAGTACCCGCCAATTCGCGCACCTGCACGATGCGCGCCTTGAGCTCGATCACCGGCAGCATCGGATTGTCGCTGCTCCGCGTCGGGTTGATGCCGTAGAGCGCGCTTCCCGCGCGCACCATGTCGAAATGCACTTTCGACCCGAGGAAAATGCCGGACGAATCCGCAAGCGAGGCCGGAATGCCCTGATAGGGCCGGCGCAGCTCGCGAAACAATTCGAGCTGCCGTTCGTTGCGGGCGTCTTCCGGCGGCACCGCATGATTGAGTCGGCTCAGCAATAGCGCGATACCGTGATTGGGCATCTGCACCCGCGGCGCAAACGCCATCGCCTCTTCGAGCGACAGGCCAAGCCCGCTGTCGCCGGTATCGACATTAAGCGCGCAGCCACCCTCCCAGGCCTGCGCGCCGACAAACATGTCCCATTCCGCAAGCTCGATGGTGCTGTTGATGACCGGTCGCGCGTTGATGTCGGCAAACGCCGGTCCGGCGCCGGAATAAAAGCCGTTGAGCACATAGATCGTCGCCTGCGGCGCGACCGCACGCACGCTTTTGGCTTCGGGTAGATTGGAGACGAAGAAGGTCTTGCAGCCAGACCTCCAAAGCGCACCGGCGATCGGGCCGATGCCGCAGCCATAGGCGTCGGCGCGCACCACCGCGGCGCAATCCGCGTCGGTCAATTTGGTTAATCGCTGGTAATTCGCGGCGAGATTGGACAGATTGATTTTCAGGACGCCGGCGGCCTCGTCTTCCGACGGCCCTTCGATGGTGACGCAGGCGGCAAGCCCCTTGTTATGGACGAGGAGACGGCCGCCTTTATTGATGATGCGACCGTCGACCGAGCCGTCGACGACGACGTTCGCGCCCGGCTCGATGGTCAGGCTGCCGAGGAGGTTGCCGCGCACATGCAGCGTGCAGTTTCGCTGCACGATGGTGTCACTGGCGATTGAGCCGTGGATCTCCGAGGAGCTGCTGATCAAAAGCGGTCCCGCCTCGGCGACGGGCCTGTCGCCCGGTTCGACGCTCCGTTCCGCGCTTTCCGCTAGACGCGCTACAACCGCCGACACAGCGCTGGGCTCCCCCGCCCGAAACCGCACCAAGTGTCGCGCAATTCTGGCCTTGCCACAAGCACGGCAAGGTTTAGCCCACGTTCATTTTGCGAATATGACGAACTTTATGTCAACAAACACGATTTTCCGTACGCGCCCTGGATTAAGCCGCCGCAATCTTGCGGCCGTCGGCGAATGACGGCGCCACTTCGGCCATAAAGCGCGCCATCTCGTCCTTGACCTGGTTGTGCGCCTTCAGCCCGACATTGACGTAAAGGATCACCTCGGCAAAGCCGGCCGCCTCCACCTTCTTCAGGGTCTCGGTGACGCGCGCCGAGGAGCCGAGCAGCACGGAATTCTCCGTGAGATCCTCCGGCTTCACCTTGTGCAGCCGCTCGACCATGTCGACGAAGTAGCGATAGCTTGGCGGCGCCGTCTTGGGGTCGCCGGGAAGCGCCGGGATCACGCATTCCCGGTAGTAGCGGATCTGTCGGGCGCGCACGGCGTCTTCCTGGGCTTTATTGTCGGCGAAATGGGTGAAGTAGCTGCACATCAGCCGGCCCGGCTTGTTGCCGTGTTTGGCGCAAGCCTCGTGATAAAGGTCGGCGACCTGTTTCAAGCCGCCGAAGGTCATGGCCGCGGCGAACGGCGCCACGATCAGTCCGCAGCCCAATCGCGCCGCGAGCTCGATCGAGGGCTTGGAGAATGAGCCGACATAGGTCGGCAACGGCCGCTGGATCGGCTGCGGCGTGATCCGCACGTCGTCGAACGAATAATACTTGCCGTGATGCGAGATACGGCCTTCCGCCCGCCACAGTTCGCGCACCAGTTCGAGGCCTTCTTCGAAAATCCCCTGATTGTCCTCGAACGAAACGTGGAACGGCAGATATTCGCGCTTGTCGTAGCCGCGGCCGCAGGCGAAATCGACGCGTCCGCCGGACAAAAGATCGAGCGTCGCCCATTGCTCGGCGACACGGATCGGATGATGCAGCGGCAGCACGTTGACAGCGGGCGCAAGACGGAGCCGCGTGGTATTGGCGGCGACATAAGCGAGCACCAGGTCAGGACAGGACAAGACCCCAAGCGAATTGAAATGATGTTCGCCGATCCAGGCCGAGTGCATGCCGACCTTCTCGGCGTAAAGCGCTTCGGCGGCGATGTCGGCAACGAACTGGTTCGAGGAGCGCGTATTGTTTTCGTAGTGATTGTCGCTCAGCGTGAAATAGCCGAAATCCATCGCTACCTCCCTTGCCTATTGTTCCAAAGCCGAGGGTTTGGCTCCCGGTTCTTATGATGATAGTTGACATTGCATCTGTTGTAAATGCAATAATAGGCGCCGTTGCAAGCTTTTGAAGCTCGCCGCGAATCCGGCCAGACGGAACGGGTTACCGCAAGGATTGTCCCGCTTATGAAAGCGCCAACCAGGCTCGATCTTGGCGAATTCCTGCCGTATCTCACCAATCGCGTCGGCATGATCGTCGCCGAGCAGTTCGGCGCTGACGCGCTCGCCGAGCACGGCCTGAGTATCGCGATGTGGCGCGTGATGGCGGTGCTGGCGTCGCGTGGGAGCCAGCGTCAGATCGATTTGGCCGATCTGACCAGCATCGAAGTCTCGACGTTGTCGCGGCTCGTCACCCGTCTCATCCGCAAAAGTCTGGTCACGCGCGCGCGTTCCGCCAATAGCAATCGCGAGGTCACGGTCAAGCTGTCGCCGAAGGGCCAGTCGCTGGTGAACCATCTCATCCCCATCGCCCTCGACTTCGAGGCGGCGGCGATTGCAGGATTGTCCGCCAAGGACATTGGCGTGCTCAAGCGCTGTCTGCGTCGCATGTACGGCAATATGAAAAATCGCGCCGCCCAACCGCGCCAGCGGTAACGCGACTGCTTCGCGTGCTTTGCCGCGAAAGCGTGGATCGCGACCCTCGAATATGACGGCGTCGCCTTTGCCAGCCGAGTCGTGCCTTTTTAGGCGCCCAAGCAACAACGAGTCCGCCACCATCAACTCGGTGAAGGCCGGTATCAATTACAAATTCTCTGGCCCAACCGGAGTCGTCGTCGCCCGGGATTGAGTCACAGAAAAGCGTGGCCCGTCGTTCAGTCGAACGCTGCGCGCGAATAACTTGTGCGGCTCCCGCCGACGACGTTCTTCATCAGAATCTTTCACCTCATCGCTTTGGCAAGGTCAATCGAGGAACACTCGCCCAATGGCTGGAGCGCGCACGCAAGCCGCTTTCCTTTGCGCGGCGAGTGCCATAGTTTGCGGGCACGGCACAGACGACAAGCAGGCCAAAAATGTTGGGGGAAGCGATGGCGGGCGAGGCGGAAGTTCAAGTTTCGCATTTTCTGGACGAGCACGGCGTCGGTGCGTTCCAGATCAAACTGATCTTCTGGTCGATCCTGATCGCGCTGATAGACGGCTATGACATCGGCGCTATCGCCTTTGCTGCCCCACACTTGATCAGAGAATGGCATGTCGCGCCGAAAGACCTGGGACTGGTTTTGAGCGCCAGCAATATCGGCGTCTTGTTCGGCTCGCAGATTTTCGGCTGGATCGGCGACAATTACGGGCGCAAGACCGCGCTGATCACCACAAATATATTGTTCGGCGTATTCACCTTCATCGCCGCCTATGCAACCGACCTGACGCAACTGTCATTGTTACGCTTTATCGCGGGACTCGGCATCGGCGGCGTCATTCCCAATGTGGTGGCGATCAACGCCGAATCGGCGCCGCGCAACTTGCGCGCCACGCTCGCGATCATCGCGGTCGGAACGGTGCCGATGGGCGGCGCACTCGCCGGCTTCGCCAGTGCCGCTTTGGTGCCCACCTATGGCTGGCAGATCCTGTTCCAGATCGGCGGCATCGTTCCGGTCGTAATCGCGCTTGCCGCCATCATCGGCTTGCCGGAATCGATCAAATACATGACGCTGCACGAGAGCCAGCGCCCCAAGATGGTGGCGCTGCTTCACGCGATCCGTCCCGATTATCGGGTGCCGCCGAACGCGCGTTTCGTGATCGAGGACGAAAAGCAATTCCCGAGCTCGAGTCCCACTTATCTGTTCCACGAAGGCCTCGCCGTCATCACGCCGCTCACCTGGCTGATGTTCGCATTCAACCTAATGGGTTACTTCTTCCTGATCAGCTGGACACCGACGCTCATGAGTGCGGCGCATGCGTCGCCAACGATCGCGGCGCTTGCCGGCGCGGCGCTGCAAGTCGGCGGCACGGTCGGCGCACTGACGCTGTGCTGGTGGCTGCAACGGCATCGCTTCCTCGCCATAGCGGTGCTGTTCGTGATCGCGGTGCCGATCGTCGGTTCGATCGGTTTTGCCGGACTGAACTCGCCGACCACACTGCTTGTCGCCACTTTCTTCGCCGGCGCGCTGGTGCTCGGGATTCAGTCGGGCATCAACGTCGTCGGCGCGATGATTTATCCGACCTCGTTGCGCGCCAACGGCTCCGGCTGGCAGCTCGGCATCGGCCGCCTCGGCGCCATTGCCGGCCCATTCCTGGGCGCGCTGTTCGTAGGTCTGCCGGTCGAGCAGCTTTACATCTGGTCGGCGTTGCCGTTCGCGGGCGGTGCGGTCGTGACCTTTCTCATCTACGTGCTCAATCAGCGGCGGCTGCGCGCACATCCGGACTTGCAGAAGGCGCAGTAGCTCATTGCACTTCAACGATCGGAGCCCGTCGCGCCGGCGCGGCGCGCTCTTCGATTCGTGCGCGATCTGCACAATTCTGCCGTTTTCGCTGGCTGAGGCCCGGTAAAGCCTTCAATTCAGGCCAAAATTTAGGCTCACCTGTCGGGAAATTAATATGATCTCAATCATGGCAAGTGCGATAAGCATGTCGGTGAACATGGGGTGGGGTCGTGCGTCGCATCGCCGGAATAGTGTGCGCCATTGTTGGGCTTGGCGGTTCAGCTTGGGCCGCTGATCTTCCGCCGTCGCCGCCGCCGCGCGCACCAGCGGTCTACGTTCCCGCGGTGCTGCCGGTCTACAACTGGGCCGGCGTCTATGTCGGCATCAATGGCGGCTGGGGCTGGGCCAATGCCAAATATACGGCAAACCTCGTCGGCGGCTTTCCCGGAACAACCGGTTCTCTCCACGACAACGGCGGCGTGGTCGGCGGCACGCTGGGAGTCAATTTCCAGGCCAGCGCCTTCGTGTTCGGCGTCGAAGGCGATTGGGATTATTCGGGCATCAATACCGGCACCACCGCCAGCATCTGCACCTTCAGCGGCAATTGCCAGACCGGCAACAACTGGCTGGCGACCGCGCGCGGCCGCTTCGGTTATGCGGCGGATCGTGTGCTGTTCTACCTCACAGCCGGCGGCGCCTTCGCCAATGTGCAGACGAACTTCAACGGCGTCACCACCACCCACACTCAGTCCGGCTGGACCGGCGGCGGTGTGTTGAATGGGCTTTCGCCGATAACTGGACCGCCAAAGTCGAGTATCTTTACGTCAATCTCGGCAATGGCACCGTGAACTGCGGCACATCGCCGTGCTTGGCTGCTTCTGGTGGTCCCATTATCCCCATCAGCGTCAGCTTGACCGAAAATCTCTTTCGCGCCGGCGTGAATTTCAAATTCAGCTTCTGACGGCTGCTCACAGACGTCTGCCGAATATCGTACAGCGATATCCGGCAGAAACATCGCTGAGAAATATCGCCGGATCATCATGCTCTAATGCAGCGTCGGGCGTCTGCCCGATAAAGCGGCCTCCGAAGCATTATTCGGTTGCAGGCGTTGTAGGCGCTCGATCTGCGTGGCGAGTTCGCGCCATTGCACGGCAAGAGCGAGCAAGGTGCGGCGAACGTCCCGATCGGCGGCTTTTTGCGCCACTCGGTAGCACTTGAGCGCGTTGGCCCTGCAATCTTCTTTGGTCATCGCAGCGTGCTCCCCAAGGCCTTGATAGCGCGGCCTCCAGACCAGCCGCTTTGCGCTAAATCAAATCGGTAGCGAAAAACCTAAGCGCCTGGGCACAAAGCACTTGTGTACGGTTGAGTACAGCTCATCGATAACGTTGAGAATATTCTTCAGGATACGAAAGGCCGCAAGAAAACCGGTTCGTGATGGCAAAGTCGCTTCGCGCGAAGCTCAGGTATCAACCATGGCGATTCATATCGAGCGGATTCGCTGTCCAAGAAACAAGTCGCATTTTGAATTGCGATCCCGTCGGAAATAATCAGACGCTCACCGACTGGCGGCGTTGCTGCGGAATGATGCGGAAATGCACAGAGAGTGTGGTCAGCAATTGCTCGACGGTATAGGGCTTCGGCAGAAAGGCCGAGTTTTTGGCGAAACGCGCCTTCATGCCGTCGGTTAGGCTGCGATCGGTCGTGTAAAGCACTTTCAAATTCGGGCTGGTTTTGACCGCTTGCTGGGCGAGCTCGATGCCCGCGGCAATTTCCTCCTTCAGATCCACATCGGTGATAAGCAGGTCGACCCGGGAGGTTTTATCAAGGAGCGCCAACGCGCCCGGCGCGGTGCCCGCGGAAAGCACTTCGTGTCCCTGTTCCTCCAGATAAGATTCGGCAAGTACGCGGACCTGATCGTCGCCTTCGACAAGGAGTACAGTGGCCATGGGAGTTTCCCGCTAGTTCCCCGCAAAACGCGACCATTCAAGTCCCCGATCGGGTTCAAAGTTCCACGATCGGGATTACAAATTTCCGGCGGTCTGACTCGTGTTGTGTTTCATGGACTTGGTTGCAACCGACACGTCGTAGCACTGCAGCTCAATTCTTCCGAAAAACCGGTTCGGTTGCGAGGCTCTCCCCTCATCGCGTCGATGGCTCACTTTCAAGCTTGCAACCTGATTGCGGCGTTTAGGCATTTGATCAGCGATGATTCGTCGAACGGCTTGGTCAGGAAGCCAAGTGCTCCGGCCTTGACGGCGCGATTTTTGTCTCTTTCATTCGGAAAGGCGGTGATCAAGATTATCGGGATGCAACATCCTTGCGATCGCAGCGCTTCCTGCAGCTCAAGGCCGTTTAATCCGGGCATTTGCAGGTCGGTGATCAGGCATGCTGTTGCTGCGGTCGCATCGGATTCGAGGAAATGTTCTGCGGAGATGAAGGTGCGGGCTTCATAACCTAGCGACTCGACAAGTTCCCTTATGCCGTCCCGGGCCAGCGCGTCATCGTCGACGATCGAGATCAATGCGTGGTCGTGCGACATTGCTGGTTACCGTACAAGCTTGCCTAAAAGGTTTGTTTTCAAATGGCCGCGTCCACTCCTGCGCACCGATGAACGGTTGGACTCCGATTGTGTTGCCGGATGCCACCGGCAGCCATGGGGCCAATCGATGAACGAGCGTTTCGCGGCAAGCGGCTGAGCTTTTGAAAAACTGCTGGTGTTCGTGTCCGCTGATGAACGAGCAATCGCGACGGCGCCGCCAGCTATCGCCGCGGTGTCTCCAACCAAATCAGCTACGACTTTGTGCGTGAACATTCGCGTCCCGTATTTCATTTGACCAAAGCAAGCGCCCTTTGGCGGTGCGACTTGCTACAGCCAATGGAGGCGGGTCGCTCAGAATAGAAATGTCATGCTGACGACTAGAATGCTGGCTGCTGCGATTATCAGAATTTCAGAGCCGTTAAAACTTCTAAAAACTTGCAACATAAAGGCACCTCACGGCGCCCCGAGACCCTTATTGTCAGCTTATTACGATTAAGACGTTCTTTTTTGATTTAGATCAATGTTGTCTTAGAACTGACTTCTCAAAGCGCGCCCCGGCGGGTGCAACTTCGCCCAACCGCTGATTGTGCATGCAAATCCGGCCCGATGCTGGCAGCGCCAGCGGTGTTGATAATCGCGGGTTTTATTTAGCCTCAAATTGCCATGTCCCGTCCCAATCGGGGGCCGGCGGATTTTTCTGCAAATCATCGATGCGTTTGAGCAGCGCCGCCGACGGTCCGTCACCAGGGACAGCTTGCAGCGCTGCGCCAAAAGCGCTGCGCGCTTCGTCCCATCTCTGCGCCCGATATGCCAGCAGACCATCCGAATACTGGCTTCGCAACAGATTTTGCGCCGACGTCAGCTCGCCCTTGCGACCGAAAAGCTCGAAAATCGCTTGCGGTTGCGTCTGACCGGCCACCGTCAAGCGATCGACTTCGCGGAATTGAATTGCATCGTCGGTCTTCGCGACGGTGGCTTCTGTGATTAGCGACCGGGTGCCGTAGAGCTTGTTCGCGGCCTCCAAGCGAGCCGCCAGATTAACGGTATCGCCCATGACGGTGTAGTTCATCATCACTTCGGAACCGATGCTGCCGACCAGAGCTTCACCGGTAGCGATGCCGATCCGAAGATCGAATTCGGTTGGCATGACACGCACGCCCAGGAGTTCGGCGATCTCGCCACGCAACTTGGCAATCCGTTCAACGATTTCGATCGCTGCCAGGCACGCGAATTGGGCCTCCTCTCCTTCCTCGACGAATGGAGGGCCCCAATAGGCCATGATCGCATCGCCAATGTACTTGTCGATAACGCCGCGATACCGACGAATGGGTTCGGACATGGTCGACAGATAACGGTTCATGACTTTCACGAGGCCCTGGGGCGTCATCCCCGCGCTCAGAGCCGTAGATCCCTTCATGTCGCAAAACATCACCGTCATGACCCGACGCTGGCCTTCAACGGCCGCTAATTTCGGCTGACCAATCAATGCTTCGACAACGCGCGGGTCGACATATCTGCCAAACGTCTCGCGGATGCGCTCTTTGTGGCGCAATTGCTCCACCATGCGGTTGAACGCGGCCGAGAGCTGGCCGATTTCGTCGCGTGTGACCACCTTGATCGATCGATCGAGGTGGCCGGCCTCGACTTCGCGGGTACCCTCCAGCAGCAGTCGGACCGGCCGGGTAATGCCGCCGCTCACGAGCATCGCGAAAAGCAATCCGAGTGCGGCAGCAAGGGCGGTAACGGCGATCGTGATGAAAATTGCGTGCCGTTGGTTGCGCAACACGACCGAAGCGCTCGCATTGACCTGGGCCAGCATATCGGCGCGTATTTCATCGAGCTTTTGGTTGAATTCATCGCGGGCCTGATCCGTGCGCGCGAGGCTGCGCCTGACTTCTGGAAAATCCTTGGACTCAAGCTGATTCAGAAGCTGCGCACTCTCCGCGTTCAAGTGCCGATGCAGCTCGTTTACCGCATTGTCTATGTTGGTATCGATGCGCGTCAGGGCGACATCATCCGACGGGGTGCTGGGATCGGCGATGATCGAGGCGATCAGTTTGCGCGCCGCAGCCGCCTCCTGCTCAACCTCAGGCTCGGTTGCTTGATAGATGCGCAAACGTTCGGCAAAGTTTGCGTCATCCGGGGGGTTCTGCATTTTCGCAATGACCATCCGACGAAGCGAAAGCGATCGTTCCAGCGAACGGACGTTGGCCTGCGCCAAATGGCCGTAAGCCGAGATGTATTTGTTGCTTAGTTCGTCCAAGAGGTGGCCGACCCTGCTCGCCATCACCATGGACAAGGCGGAGGTGGCCACCATGAGAATGACCAGCCCTACCGCGATGCCAACGATCTTACGTCTAATCGACTTTCGGAACATTGCCTTCCCGGGTGCTTGGCGACGACAATTTACAACTAGCCCCGCTCGAATCCGGGCCATACACACGCACCGTTCCGGTTGGCGTTGGAGATGGAAGCTCCCGACCAACCACGCTTTGCTTTTCGACCGTTGGCGTCGATCCAGCGCGAATGATGCCCCCGACACGAATCTGGCCGCATCACATTATGACGACTGATCCATTATGGCGACTAATCCATTGTGTTCAATTGAGCACTTCCAATAGGCCACAAGACGATAAAACGAGCTTACTTTGGGCGAATAGAGAAGCCGCGGTCTCGGCATGGGGTGTTTTCGGCACCTGTTCCTGGCAGAACACGGCCGCGGCTAGTATTTTGCGGAAAATGTTTCGCCGAATAGCCAATAGTTTGTCACGCCGTACACCAGAATTAATGTGATGCAGATCGTACTGATGAAAATTCCAATCTGGTCCGCTTCACGCCACGCCCGATAAGAGCTGTAGAGCCAAAATACCTGGCCGATCAAATTGGCGATCACGCCGTAATGCGGCAGCTTCAGCGACGTTAAAAGGAAGCCGAGGGCCGTGCAAATCACAAGCCCGAGCTGCATCAGGATATTCAAGGAAGCTCCCCGAGATTTCCGCACACTTCAACAGGCATCGCTCGATTCCGCAGCGTGCCCCACGACTACCGGCTGAAACTCCGCACCGTGATCTCCTCGCCGATATCGAATGACATCAGGTCGGCGCCGGCTTGGAGCGGACCATCGTAGGTCTGTCGCGTCTGCGCGATCACGTCATCGACCGTCGGCGGCGGGATCTTGTCCTCGCCTAAAAGGACGAAATGCGTGTAGACCGCAAGTTTCGGCCTTGCCTGCGCGAAAACCATTCCGGCCTCTTTCGGCGTGGTATGGTGCGCGATGATCCGCTGAATTGCGGGCACCGCCATGAGCTCAGGCTGGACACTCGCGACTTCGTGGATCAGGAGATCGGCGCCGGTGCCGTATTTGATTACGTTTTCGTTGTAGCGGGTGTCGCCCGAAATCGCCACCGCGTGTCCGCCATATTCGACTCGATATCCATAGGCCGGCTTGATCAGATCGCCATGGTTGACCTCGAAGGCGATGACCTTGACCTCGTCCTTCTCGTAAACGACGCCGTCCGCATTGAACTCCTCGACATTCAAAGCAACGCCTTCCGCGGGAAGTTTTTCGTCGGCAAGACGTGTGCTGATGTCCAGCGCATACGCCTTCTGTAGGTTTTCCATCAGCGCCTTGGCGCCTGGCGGACCGATGACGCGGAACGGCTTGGTGCGTCGCCCGAATGCAGTCGGGAGCCAACCGGTCAACCATAGGTCCGCAATGCCGACGGTATGGTCCGAGTGGTAATGCGTGAGAAACAAGGCGTCGATCTTCCCCAGCGGGACTTTCAACTGCCACAGCCGAATGGACGCGCCGCGGCCGGCATCGATCACCAATACTTGGTCGCCTGCCTGAACCAGCGTGCTCGGCCCGAAGCGATCCGGCAGCGGAGGCGGCGCGGACGTGCCAAGCAGTGTCACGGTGAATTTGCTTTGCGCATGTCCCGGCACACTCGATAGGAGGCCAAGGATAACCAGAACAAAGGCGCGAGATGCGTGTTTCACGAATCCGGCGGTCATCGGTGTCTCCCGCGCAATCGCGGCCTATCGGCCGATCTGCAGCAGCTTAGCTGGCTCGCACAAATCGGCAGCGCAAATCAAGAAATATTCGTGATTTTGCCCACTTCCTTCACCGTTTGCTCGGTCGACGAGTGGGCGGACAATGGCGACGCTAAATAGCCACCACGTCAAACATATGGCTGGCATTTTGCTGCGGGATCGTGCTCAGAGGGTTCATCTATACGACGATTGTTTTGATCGCGCTGACCAACTTCACGAGCGTCGTGCCGCCGATGTTATTCTCCGATTGATGCAAGGCTTGTTGATGCAAGGCTTGCGCCAAGCGCCAGCCGTTGAGCGGCAGAAGAATGACGTGAAGCACCAATATCGGCAGGAGGTGGAGCAGCAGCGCATAAGCGATGAAGGCGAAGTTGCTGCAAATGGCAACAATCCGAAGGTTGACCATGTCCTTCATGCCAAAGGCGGCCAAGACCAGAGCAGAAGCCAGAAATCCGATTTCACCGGGTGTCATGAGTGCATCCTCTCAGGTGTGAGCTGTACTCCTGCTCACACACCTTGAACCGGTTCACACCACGAAACTGGAATGAAACGCTTCGCGTCGCTTGCGACGACGCCCTGATTACAGCTTGGATCTGCCCAAGAATTGCCCATGGCAATTCACCTCGCGCTCTGCAGTCGCCAAGCGAGCCTCGTAAAGCCGCTGAGCTACTCGACCGAAGAACCCGGATAGTTTTCTGGTGTGTGCGACAACGGTCACCATGACTATTCTCCATCCAAGAGCCTGACCACCCGCGCGGTCATTGCTACACGTGCTGGCCGCTGCTGCTGTGACTGCAATCACAGTTTTGCTCTGTGACAATTGGACAACTTTCAGATGACACGTTGAGCTGAAAAAATCGAGCACACAATGCTCGAACTTCTGGTTCGCGCTTGTCACAAACGCGATTTATGGACCCGCGAACCAAGCTTCGCTGCTGATTCCGCTACCGACAGATGTCGGCGCAAAGATCGCGCTGACGACGATAAGTGCAAGCGCCATACAAAACAGCAAAAGAATCAAACCATATCCGCGATGCTTGCGCTCTGTTTTTCGCAGATCTCGATAGACGTCGGTATGGTGGAGCAATGACATGATCGCCTCCTTAGAGTTTCCGGCAGATCCGACATTTGGGGGAAACACCAACGTACTTTCTGTTCCGCTCGTCGCTTTACCTACTCCGGACGGCAGTTTTATTTCATCAAGATGACGACGAGTGATTGGTCGAGCTAAGTCGAAGCAGACGCTCCTGAAAAATATTCGCGGCGTCTTCGACTTAAGAAAGATGCTGGTTTTCGCGCCAAATTCGGAAATGCAGCAGCGCGCGGCGTAAAATCAACTTTTCAAATCGAAATCTGTCGCCCGATCTCGACGACCTGCTCGGTCGGCAGCCGGAAATAGTCGGTGACATGCGAAGCGTTGCGCATCATGGCGGCGAAGATGCGTTCCTGCCAATGCGGCATCGCCGGCCCATGGCGGCGGTGCAAAATGTTCTCGTGGCCGACATAATACGTGACATCGTCGAGCCTGATCGAACAACCTCGTTGCTGTGCTTCTTCAAGCAGGCGCGGAATGTCGGGGCGCTGCATGAAGCCGAAATGCGCGGTCACTCGCCAGAAATTTTCGCCTTCTTTCACCACCGACATTAAATCCGGCCAGTGCACGCGCGGTTTCGATTCGGTCAGAACCCGCAGCACGACCACCCGCTCATGGAGAGCGCGGTTGTGACGTATGTGCCATACCAGCACCGGAGGCACGCCGTTGGCGGTCCGCGTGAGAAATACGGCGGCGCCGGGCACCCGCGGCACGTTTCGATGTTTGAGCTCGGCCAGAAAATGGGAGACCGGAACAGGAGTCTGTTCGAGCCGGTGCGCAACCAGGGCCGAGCCGTGATGCCAGATCAGCATAAGGCCGTAGACGCAGGCAGCGAGCAGGAGCGGCACGTAGCCGCCCTCGGCAATCTTCAATGAATTTGCGGCGAAGAAGCCGGCATCGATGATGACAAAGAAGCCGGCCACGGCAAGACTGAGCCAAACATTCCAATCCCAGATTTCCCGCATCGCGACGAACAGCAGGCAAGACGTCATCAGCATGGTGAGCGACACAGCGATCCCGTAGGCGGCGGCAAGATTGTCGGACTTGTGAAACAGAACGGTCAGCGCAATGGTGACGGTCATCAACAGCCAATTGACCACGCCGACATAAATCTGTCCGTAGCCCTTGTCCGAAGTCTGTTTGATGTAAAGCCGCGGCAACCAACCGAGCTGAATGGCTTGGCGGGTCATCGAGAAAGCGCCAGTTATGATCGCTTGGCTGGCGATGATCGTGGCAACGGTCGCGAGGCAAACCAGCGGAAGCAGCAGCGGCTGCGGGCACAAGCGGTAAAAGATGTTGTTGGCGATGGATTCGCCGCGCAAGGCGATAGCGGACTGTCCGGCATAGTTGAGGATCAGGCAGGGAAACACGATCCACCACCAGCCCGCGCGGATCGGCTGTTTGCCGAAATGACCCATGTCGGCGTACAGCGCTTCGGCGCCGGTCACGCACAGGAAGATACCGCCGAGCACAAGGAAGCCGTTAAGCCCGCTGGTCGCGAGGAGATGCAATGCGTAATACGGGTTGAGCGCACGAAAGACCGACGGGTTCTGCGCCACGCCCCACGTCCCCAGCGCTCCAATCGATAAAAACCACAACAGCATGATCGGGCCAAAGGCAAAACCGATCCGGGACGTGCCGAGCGGTTGGGCCATAAACAAGAGCGCCAGAATGGCGACTGCGGCCGGCACAACGTAATGCTCGAATGACGGCGCCGCGATGTTGAGCCCCTCGAGCGCGGAGAGCACGGAAATCGCCGGCGTGATCGCGCCGTCGCCGTAGATAAGCGCCGCTCCGAGAAGACCCGCGACCACGAGTACCGGGCGCCGCTTTGTCTGTTTCCCGAGCAGCGCCATCAGCGCCAGTATGCCGCCCTCGCCATCATTGTCGATACTCATGGCAACGGCGACGTATTTGATGGAGGTGATCAGAAACAACGTCCAAATCAACAAAGAAAGAATGCCGAGAATGCGCTCAGGCGTCGGCTCTCCGCCAACGAATTCGAACGCGGTCTTGAGCGTGTAGAGCGGGCTTGTTCCGATGTCGCCGAATACGATGCCAAGCGCTGCGAGCCCCGCGACGGCGAGATCGCTGCGGGGCGTCTTTGCTGGATTGTTAAGCCCACTAGGCGCAATCGCTGTCATGACGGAGCT
>Ga0126369_10001367_pt1 | contig 16791 bp, 10 predicted proteins | sample PanSoiMetaPlot_1_FD_109646 | JGI IMG/M metagenome (GOLD analysis project Ga0126369, IMG submission 109646) | Tropical forest soil microbial communities from Panama - MetaG Plot_1 | ecosystem: Environmental > Terrestrial > Soil > Tropical forest > Bulk soil | place: Panama | collected 2016-02-17 | reverse complement strand
CCGCGGCATTCACAGATATGGCGCGATAGTCTCAGCATGGCGCGAATAACTAAGGCCACCGAACTGGTGGCCTTCTTCTTTCCAATAGCGTGCTTGTTCGTTGCAACTCAATACGAGATATCGTTCAAGCTCAGCACAAGCACATTCCACGTCAGCATAATGGCTATTACCCCGGCGATTGCGAGCCACAAAGTTCGCGATCCTTCGCGGTGACCTGCAAACCTTTCCGTCCTCATGCGGCGCTCCTAGATATCAACCCTCCTCCCTTTGGTCATGATTCTCCTCCGCGCGCTGCCTTGCTTTGACCTCGATCAAAGACGGGGCAAGCGTATTGGGCAGCTGCCTGGCTCGTGATTCATGCAGCGCAGCGGTCGAGCGGTGACGAAACTGGTCGACTGGGATTATTTTTGAAGTGCTAAGAAGAGCACTTATCTGGCTACTGACAAAAACATCGCCGGACGAAGCGCCTTCGCTTCGCGTTGACGTGCTGCACCACGTCCGGCAAATACGCCGCTCGGAATGCCGCTACTCGCTGCTCGTGCCCGCGCTCTGCGCGAACAATTGCCGGCCCATGGAGTTGAAACGGGCCTTCTGGTCGTCGCTGAGCGAGTTGTAGAAGGCGGCGAGCGCGGGCCGCATCGTCTCAACGCCCGTAAGTATGGCCTGCAGGCGGCGTCCGACAGCCGCAATCCGAGCCGGCGGCGTGTTCGGCATTTCGGTCGGACAGGCCGCCTTGATCGTATCGGCGGCTTGCGCCGCAGCCGACTGCAACGCTTGCAGCTTGCTGCGCTGTGCTTCGTCCGGCCGCACCACGCGATCGATCTGATCGGTCGGCCACGCCATCATGCCGGCATCGCATTGCGCCTGGACATTGAGCGTCGTCAGATCGCGTTGCGGCGGCGGGCCGCGGCGCGATGCATGCGGCGCGATATGATCGAAGCGCGCTTTTTGCTCGTCGCTCAACGAATCGTAGAAGCCCGAAAGCGCCGGACTGACGGTGTTGACGCCATCGACAAGCGACGCGACGCGGTCATGCATCTGGTCGAGCCGGCCCGTCGGCGTGAACGCGATATCGGCCTGGCAGTGCGACCTGATCTCGTCGCCGGCCTTGACGACGGCGTTGCCGAGATCGTCCAGCAATTGGCTCTGCCGCTGATCGGGCGCTAGCGCGGCCTGGATCTGATCGATCGGCCAGCCGGTGACTTCGCCGGCTTCTTCATTGCAGCCCGCGACGATGCCCTGCTTGAGCCGCGCCATGCGCTCGGGCGCTCGCGGTCCCTGCACGTAATCCTCATAGCCGTAGGGGAAGAAAACGGCCTGATAGATATCGCCATAGCCGTAGGCCCAGAATGGATCGTAGTACCAGTAGTCCCATGGCCACAGCGCGACATAGAAGAAGTCGCCGAAGGCGAAAGGCCAGAACCAGGATCCGATCCAGCCGAGATGGAAGAAGTTATTGCGATGCCACCAAGCGTTATGCCAGCCATCGTGCCAGAACGGCTGGAATGCCGCTTTGTTGGCGTAGGCGCGGCGCACGCCGAAATTGTGGGGATCGGCGGCATGTTTGAGCGGCGTGACATGTGAGTTCAGGTTTTTGCCCTGATTGGTCGCCAGCGCATTGGCATGGTTCAGATTGGTATGATTGAGTTTGCCGTTATTCTTAGTGTTGGAGTTAATCCCGGCCGTGTGGGTCGCGTGCAGGTTATTACGCGTGACATGGCTGTAATTGCCGTGAGAGCGGCTCCAGTTATGAGAAGCGTGCGCTGAGGTTCGCATGCGACGCCCAATGGCCGCGGCTGCCAGCAAAATGCGCAGCGTTCACATGTCCCGCACTGAAATGGCTCACTCCGCCGCCGCCCCAGCCATGGCTGCCACCGCCGCCCCAGCCACTGCCGCCACCGTGACCGCCACCACCGCCGCCGTGGCCACCGCCCCCGTGACCGGCGAACGCGCTGCCGGCCGCGCCCAAAGCAATTACGATTGTGCCGATGCTTACGGCCAATCTCAGTGCGGCAAGGTTCCTATCAAGCAAACGCATGGCACTTGAACGCATGGCACTTCCTTCCCCTAACGTGGCATTTCCCCAAGCGCACGGCCAACGCCAGATTGGCAGAGCCGTTCCGCCGGCTCCGCGACTGGGATGCTGCGCTGCACGATCGGGGAGACAGTGGCGGGCTATTAACCGGGCGATTTTCGACCGGGTGCTCGTTTCATCTCACAAATTGACTGCCTGGTATGGCGGAAATCGGATCGGCCTGGCGCGCGCAGCTTCACGATCGCGTGCGCAAAGCGCGCGTCTTTGCTCGCCGATGGCCACCGATGACCGCCTCAAGACTGTCGCCCGAATACCACAACACTGCTTGAAAACCGGTTCCACAAGCGCGTTCTGCACATGCGTCCACCGGCCCGTGATTGCCACGGCGCCATCCCTTGGGCATGCTTGATAACGGGGGTCGCGGGTTCAGTAGAGACCATATCCGTTCGCCGATGCGTGCGAGCGCGTCGCGCATTCTGTGCGTTTTTGCGTGCGTTTGCGTGTTTTGTTGGCGGGCGTTTTGGGCTGAGAACAACGGGTTTCTGGCAGTGCTGGCGTTGGCCCATGCTGATGTGCATCGGGGTGGTTGGGTGCGACGTTGTCTTCTGTCACGCGCGCATACCCGCGCGTCTGCCTTGCTCAAAATCGTCGCGCTGACGCTTGCCGGCTGCACGATCGGACCCAATTACTCGCCCGAGCCGGCGCCGGTGCCCACGCATTACAAGGAGCTCAAAGGCTGGAAGCGCGCTCAGCCGAGCGACGAGGTCGCGCGTGGCGATTGGTGGAAAGTCTACAAGGACCGCGCGCTCGATCAGCTCTTGCCGCAAATCGAGGTTTCCAACCAGACCGTCGCCGCGGCGGCGGCCGCTTACGAACAGGCGCGCGCGATCGTTCGAGAGGCTCAGGCCGCGTTGTTTCCCGTGGCAACGGCCGGCTACAACGTGACCCGCACCCGGACCGGGCCCCTGGCGATCGGCGGCAGCACGAATGTGGGGACGGTCAGCAACCCGCGCGGCCGGGGCGCGATCTACTCGACGACCTACACCGTGCCGATCAGCGCCACCTGGGATTTAGACGTCTGGGGACGCTTGCGCCGGCAGATCGAAGCCAATACGTCGGGCGCGCAGGCGAGCGCCGCCGATCTCGACAATGCCAAGCTCGCGGCGCAGGCGCAGCTCGCCATTGCCTATTTCAATCTGCGCACGTCGGATTCCTTGATCACGCTGCTGATGCGCACGATCGTGGAATACAAGAAAACCTACGAGATCGTGAACAATCAATTCAAAGCCGGCTACGCAGTCACCGCCGGCGACGTCGCCACCGCCGACGCCCAGATCGCCACGACCGAAGCCCAGCTCTCCAATGCGCGCTTGCAGCGCGCGCAGTTCGAGCACGCGATCGCCATCCTGACCGGCCGGCCGCCCGCCGAGCTCGGCGTGGGCCCGCGCAATCTGGCGCAGCACATTCCTAAGACCCCGCTCACCGTGCCTTCGGTGCTCCTTGAACGGCGTCCAGACATTGCTGCCGCGGAACGAACCATGGAGCAGCAGAACGCGCTCATCGGTGTCGCTGAGGCAGCCTGGTTTCCCGACGTGTCGCTCTCGGCAATAATTCAGTATATCGGCCCGATACCGCTGCCGTTGAGCGCTGCGCGTTCGGTCGCTTCGCTCAGCGCCAGCGCCGCCGAGACTTTATTTAACGGCGGGCTCACGGCGGCGCAGGTCGACGCCGCCCGCGCCGGCTATTGGCAGAGCATCGCCAATTACCGGCAGACCCTGCTCACCGCATTCCAGCAGGTCGAGGACCAGCTCGCCGCCATCCGCTATCTGTCAGCGCAGGTCGCGCAGCTACGCCGCGCCGTCGCCGATCAACGCCAGGCGGTGGACGTATTTTTGAATCAGTTTCGCGCCGGCACTACGGCATTCACCACGGTCGTCGTCGCCGAGGTTCAGTTGCTGGCCGACGAGGAGGCCGAACTCACCGCGCGGCAGAATTTGTTTCTTGCCAGCGTCAACCTGATCGTGGCGCTCGGCGGTGGATGGGACATCGCGTTACTGCCGACGCAAGGCCAGTTGCAACGGGATTTCTCGCTGCTGCCACAGCTTGAATCGCAGCCCTCCCCGGTCGGAACGATTCCGAGCGACATCCTGGTGCCCCCGCCGCTCGCGCCACCGCCCGGTGCGCAATAGGCACGGGCGTGGGTTGCCGCAGCGCAACACGGCCGGCGCCGCGGCAAGAGACCTAAAACTTTCGTAGTGGCACTGAATTTACTAGAGAATTCGGCGATAGCCGCATCGCCGCCGTAGCGTCAGGACCGCACGGAATAAAGACTTATTCGCGTTGCCTGCTGCGCCCTTCGCATTAGCGAATATTCATTAGGTGACCCAAGTTAGGGCACTTTATAAGTCAAGGCCGGTTGAAATCTCCCGGGATCGACCGAAGCGCATGGACGAGCGAACGCGCAGGACTGATGACGAATTGGCGCCAGGCGCTCGCCGCCTGATTCCGGAGCCTGTGCGACCATGGGTAGAACCATGGGTCAAGGCGCCCCGCCGCTCGCGCTGGCGAATCGCGGCCGGCGCGGTTGTCGCCCTGCTGCTTGTCTTCGCCATCTACGAAACTGCGAAATGGATCAGGAGCGCTCCGGCGCCAGCCGGGCGCTTTCAGGGCGCGCTGCAAACCGTCGGCGCCTCGACGGCGGCGCTCGGCAATGTGCGCGTGATCGTCAATGCTCTCGGCACAGTGACCCCGCTCGCCACCGTGACGGTGCAGACGCAGATCAACGGCCAATTGATCGACGTCGGTTTCACCGAAGGCCAATTGGTCAAGAAAGGCGACTTTCTCGCCCAAATCGATGCGCGGCCGTACGAGTATCTAAAGGAGCAATATGAAGGCCAGCTTGCCAAAGATCAGGGCCTGCTCGCGCAAGCGCAAATGGATCTCAAGCGATACCAGACGCTCGCCCAGCAGAACTCGATTGCCCGGCAACAGTCCGAGGATCAGGTCTTCATCGTCCAGCAATATGTCGGCTCGGTGAAACAGGACCAGGGCCTGGTCGACGCGCAATCTCTGAACATTTCCTATTGCCGCATTGTCGCGCCGATCACCGGCCGTGTCGGGCTTCGTCTGGTCGATCCCGGCAATTACGTGCAGACCGCCAACAACAGCGGCATTGCCGTCATTACCCAGCTCCAGCCTATTTCCGTCGTCTTTACGATCCCGGAAGACGAACTGCCGGGCATCATGCCGCAATATAGTGCCGGCACGCCACTCACCGTTACCGCCTATGACCGCGCCAATATTCGCCAGCTTGCGGTCGGCAAAGTTTCGGCTGTCGACAGCCAGATCGACACCACGACCGGCACCGTCAAAGTGCGCGCGCAATTCGACAACGGGGACGACACGTTGTTCCCGAACCAGTTCGTCAATGTGCGGCTTCTCGTGAAAACACTGGAAAACGTCGTGACGGTCCCGACCTCGGCCATCCAGCGCGGCGCGCCCGGCGCCTATGTTTACGTCATCAACCCCGACAATACGGTTGCGGTGCGCCCAGTCTCGACCGGCCCGATCGACGGCAATGTCACTGCCGTCAATTCCGGGCTTTCGGCCGGCGACCGCGTCGTCGTCGACGGCACCGATCGTTTGCGCGACGGCTTGAAAGTCATCATCGCCGGCCAAAACGGGCAAGCGCCAAATGCAGCCCCAGGCGGGCCGGGCAGCGGACAACAGCAGCGTCGTTCGCAAAATCAGCCGCCGGCCGGCAACAGGTAGGGCATGATCGCAAGCGCGGGGGCGAGCGCGGATCCGCGGCGGTAAAACGAAGCGATGAACGTCTCCGAGCCTTTCATTCGGCGTCCGGTCGGGACGTCGCTGTTGATGGCCGCGATCATGCTCTCGGGCATGGTCGCCTATAATTTTCTGCCGCTTTCCACCTTGCCGCAGGTCGATTATCCGACCATCCAGGTGCAGACGCTCTATCCGGGCGCCAGTCCCGAGGTGATGACGTCCTCGGTAACGGCGCCACTCGAGCGGCAATTCGGCCAGATGCCGGGCCTCAATCAAATGACCTCGGCGAGCTCTGCTGGCGCGTCGGTCATCACGCTTCAATTTAGCCTCGATCTGAGCCTCGATGTCGCCGAGCAGGAGGTGCAGGCGGCGATCAACGCCGCCGGCAACCTGTTGCCGTCCGATCTGCCGACTCCGCCGATCTATTCGAAGGTCAATCCGGCCGACGCGCCGATCCTCACGCTTGCGATCACTTCAAAGACCATGGCGCTGACCGAGCTGCACGATTTCAGCGAGACCCGGCTCGCGCAGAAAATCTCGCAGCTTAGCGGCGTGGGGCTCGTCACCGTCAGCGGCGGCCAGCGGCCCGCGGTACGCATTCAGATCAATCCGCAATCGCTTGCCGCATACGGGCTCAACATCGACGACGTCCGCACCACACTCGGCAATCTCAACGTCAATACGCCGAAGGGCAGTTTCGACGGGCCGACCCAGGCGCTGATGATCAATGCCAACGACCAGGTCACCAGCGCCGATCAATACCGCACCCTGATCGTCGCCTATCGCAACGGCGCCCCGGTCCGCTTGTCCGACGTCGCCACGATTGTCAGCGGACCGGAAAATACCAAGCTCGGCGCGTGGGCCAATACGACACCCGCGATCATCATCAATGTACAGCGGCAACCTGGCGCCAACATCATTGCCGTCGTCGACCGCGTCCAATCGGTCTTGCCGCAGATTCTTTCGACCGTGCCCGAGGCCATGAACGTTACGGTCATCAGCGACCGCACCGTCACGATCCGCGCGTCGGTCGCCGACGTGGAATTCGAATTGGGACTCGCGGTAGTTCTCGTGGTCCTCGTCATTTTCCTGTTTTTGCGCACGCTGCCAGGCACCATTATTCCAAGCCTGTCGGTGCCGCTGTCGCTCGTCGGCACGTTCGGGGCGATGTATTTATTGGGATTTAGCCTCGACAATCTGTCGCTGATGGCGCTGACCATTGCCACCGGCTTCGTCGTCGACGACGCCATTGTGATGATCGAGAACATCGCCCGCTATGTCGAAGGCGGCATGGACCCGTTCCAGGCAGCGTTACGCGGCTCCGAACAGATCGGCTTCACCATCATTTCGCTGACGATCTCACTCCTTGCTGTCTTGATCCCGCTCTTGTTCATGGGCGACGTCGTCGGACGGCTGTTCCATGAATTCTCGATCACGCTCGCGGTGACGATCGTGATTTCTGCGATCGTGTCGCTCACTTTGGTGCCGATGCTCTGCGCCAAGCTCATTCGTTATCATCCCGACGCCGAACGCACGCGGTTCGATCTCAAAGCCGAGCAGATCTTCAACGCCGTGATTGCCCGCTATGGGCGCACGCTCAACTGGGTGCTGGATCGCCAGCCGATGACATTACTGGTTGCGCTAGCCACGCTGGTCCTGACGATCCTGCTCTATATCGTGATCCCCAAGGGCTTCTTCCCTGTGCAGGACACCGGCATGATCGTGGCGATTTCGGAGGCCCCACAAAGCATTTCCTATCAATCCATGGCCGAGGCGCAGAACAAGCTGGCCGAGACCATCCTTAAAAATCCCGACGTCGAGAACTTGACATCGTTTATCGGCGTCGACGGCACCAATCAGGCGCTCAATACCGGCCGCTTCCTGATCACACTCAAACCACACGACGACCGCGCTTTATCGGCGAGCCAGATCATCCGCCGTCTGGAGAGCGAGGTCGCCGGCATCCCGGGCATCCGGCTTTACATGCAGCCGGTGCAGGATCTGACCATCGACGCGACCGTTGCCCGCGCGCCGTATCACTTCGTGCTGGAAGACGCCAATCCGACGGAATTCGCCACCTGGGTGCCGAAACTGGTGCAAGCGCTCGGCGAGCGTCCCGAAATCACCGACGTAGCCAGCGATCTGCAAGCGCAGGGGCTCGCCGTCGACATCGTCATCGATCGGGCCACCGCGAGCCGGTTCGGCATCACCCCGGCGACGGTCGACAACGCGCTCTATGACGCCTTCGGCCAGCGCATCATTTCGACGATCTACACACAGTCCAATCAGTATCGCGTCATTCTCGAGATCGATCCGGCGTTGCAGCGCTCGTTGACCGGACTGTCATCGCTCTATTTGCCGTCGTCGTCCTCGGCGACGAACGGCCAGGTGCCGCTCTCGGCAATCGCCCATATCGAGCAACGCGCCGCGCCGCTCGTGATCACCCATTACGGCCAGTTTCCCGCGACCACGATCTCGTTCAACACCGCGCCCGGCCATTCGCTGGAATCTGCAATCGCCGCGATCAAACAGACCCAGGCGCAAGTCGGCCTGCCGTTGAGCTTCATCACCGCCTTTCAGGGTACCGCCGCGGCTTTTCAGTCTGCCTTGACCAACGAGGTGTTCCTGATCATCGCCGCCGTGGTAGCGATGTACATCGTGCTTGGCGTTCTCTACGAAAGCTTCATCCATCCAATCACGATTCTGTCCACCCTGCCCTCCGCCGGTGTCGGCGCGTTATTGTCGCTGATCCTCCTCCGCTACGACCTCGACGTCATCGCCATCATCGGCATCGTTCTGTTGATCGGCATCGTCAAGAAGAACGCGATCATGATGATCGACTTCGCGCTCGACGCCGAGCGCAGCGAAGGCCTATCGCCGCGCGAGGCGATCTATCAAGCCTCGCTCCTGCGCTTCCGGCCGATCATGATGACGACCATGGCTGCGATCCTCGGCGCCATGCCGCTGATGCTCGGCACCGGCACCGGATCGGAATTGCGCCAGCCGCTCGGCATCGCCATCATCGGCGGGCTTGTCGTCAGCCAGGTGCTGACGCTGTTCACAACGCCGGTCATCTATCTCTACTTCGACCGGCTGGCCGTGCGTTTGACTGGGCAGCGGCCGTCTAACCCGCTCGCGCCGGGAGCGCCCGCGGAATGAACATTTCTGCGCCATTCATCAAGCGCCCGGTGGCGACGACGCTGCTCACGCTCGGGATTGCGCTCGCCGGCACGCTCGCTTTCACCAAACTGCCGGTCGCGCCATTGCCGCAGGTCGATTTCCCGACGATTTCCGTCAATGCGCAGCTTCCAGGCGCCAGCCCCGAGACCGTCGCCACCAGCGTCGCCGAACCGCTGGAGCGCCACCTCGGCCAGATTGCCGACGTCACGGAAATGACCTCGCAGAGCGGAATTGGGCAGACGCGGATCACGCTCCAGTTCGATCTCAACCGTGACATCGACGGTGCCGCGCGCGACGTGCAGGCCGCGATCAATGCGGCGCGCGCCGACCTGCCGTCGAGTCTGCGAACCAATCCGACCTATCGCAAGGTCAACCCGGCTGACGCGCCGATTCTCATTCTGGCGATGACATCGAAGACATTGACGCAAGGCCAGATGTACGACGCGGCGAGCAACGTGTTTCAGCAGCAGCTCTCGCAGATCAGTGGCGTCGGCCAGGTGATCATCGGCGGCTCAGCGCTGCCAGCGGTCCGCGTCGAGCTCAATCCGACTGCCATGTTCAACTACGGCATCGGGCTGGAAGATGTCCGCGCCGCACTCGCCTCCGCCAATGCCAATAGTCCGAAGGGTACCATCGACGACGGTGACCGCCGTTTTCAGATCTACACCAACGATCAATCGATCAAGGCGGCGGATTACGCGCCGCTGGTGGTTGCCTACCGCAATGGCGCCGGCGTGCGATTGTCGGACGTGGCGGAGGTAGTCGATTCCGTCGAAGACACCCGCAACCTCGGCCTGTCCAATGGTCAGCCTTCGGTGCTGGTCATCCTGTTCCGCCAGCCCGGCGCCAATATCATTGAGACGATCGACGCGATCAAAGCGGCGCTGCCGCATCTCGAAGCGGCGATGCCGGCCGATGTCAATGTCACTATCGCCATCGATCGCAGCATCACGATTCGGCAATCGTTGCGCGACACTGAGTTCACGCTGGCGCTCGCCATCGGCCTGGTGACGCTCGTCGTCTATCTGTTTTTGCGCGACGTCCGCTCGACCATGATTCCGTTTGTCGCCGTGCCGGTATCGATCATCGGCACGTTCGGGGCGATGTACCTTCTCGGCTATAGCCTCGACATCCTCTCACTGATGGCGCTCACCATCGCCACCGGTTTCGTTGTCGACGACGCCATCGTGGTCCTGGAAAACGTCTCGCGCCATCTCGAGGCCGGCATGCCGCGCGTGCGGGCGGCTTTGATAGGCGCGCGCGAGGTCGGCTTCACCGTGCTTTCGATCAGCCTATCGCTGATCGCGGTGTTTTTGCCGATCCTGTTGATGGGCGGAATTCTCGGCCGGATATTTCGCGAATTCACGCTGACTTTGGCGTTGGCCATCCTCATTTCGCTGGCGATTTCGCTGACCACGACGCCGATGATGTGCGCGCTGTTTTTACGCCCGCGACCGCCGGAGCTCGAGCGCGAACGCCGCCGCAGCTTCTTCGAACACGTGCTGGGCGCCTACGAGGGGTCGCTGGTCTGGGCACTCGATCACCGTCGCTTCGTTCTGTTCATCTTCTTCGCCGCGATCGCGCTGAATGTCTTCCTGTTTTATGTCGTGCCGAAGGGCTTTTTCCCGCAGCAGGATACCGGCCGGCTCGTCGGCACGCTGCAAGCCGATCAGAGCGTGTCGTTTCAATTGATGACGCAGAAACTGCGGCAGATGATGGCGATCGTACAGCAGGATCCCGCCGTCGAACATGTCGTCGGCTATACCGGCGTTGGCAGCGGCGGCGGCTTCGGCCAGATCAATACCGGCTCGGTCTTTGTTTCGCTCAAACCCATTTCGCAGCGGCCGTCGATCGATGAGGTGATTGCGCGGTTGCGCCCGCAACTCGCCAAAGTGCCGGGTGGCCGGCTGTTTCTGGTCGCGGTCCAGGACATCCGCTCCGGCGGCCGGCAAAGCAACGCGCAATACCAATACACGCTGCAAGCTGACGATTCCGCGCAATTGAGCAAATGGACGCCGCTTCTGGTTCGCGAGCTCGAACACAGTTCGGTCCTGGCCGACGTGAGTTCGGATCAGCAGCAGCGCGGGCTCGAATCCGATTTGATCATCGATCGCCCGACCGCGTCACGCCTGGGCATCACGCCGGCGCAGATCGACAACACGCTCTACGACGCCTTCGGCCAGCGCCAGGTCTCCGTCATCTACAGCGCGATCAATCAGTATCACGTCGTGATGGAGATCGACCCGCGCTACACGCAACACCCGGCCTCGCTCGCCGATATCTACGTCACGCCTTCGGGCAGCGGCGCGGCGGGAACGGCGCAGTCGAATCTTCCGCTCGGCACCGTGAAGGCGGCGAGTTCCGGCGGCGCCAATGCGCCGGCTGCGACCAGCGCGACAGCGGCGGCCGCCGCCAACAACAATTCCGCGCGTAATGCCGCCATCAACGCGCTCGGCAACCGCGGCAAAGGCAGCGTGTCCTCGGGCGCCGCGGTTTCGACGACCAAGGAGACCATGGTCCCGCTTGCCGCCTTCGCCCATTACAATGCCGGCAACGCACCGCTCTCCGTCAGTCATCAGGGTCTGTTCGTCGCCACCACCATATCGTTCAACTTGCAACCTGGCGCCTCGCTCGGCCAGGCGGCGAACGAAATCAACGATGCGATCACGCGGCTGCGCATGCCGGCCTCGGTCCATGGCAATCTCGCCGGAACGGCGCAGATATTCCAGCAATCGCTCAACAATGAGCCGATCCTGATCATGGCGGCGATCATTGCCGTCTACATCGTGCTCGGCGTGCTCTACGAGAGCTACATCCACCCGATTACGATTTTGTCGACGCTGCCGTCGGCCGGCGTCGGCGCGCTGTTGGCTCTGATGCTGTTTCACACCGAGTTCGACATTATCGGCCTGATCGCGGTGATCCTCTTGATCGGCATTGTCAAGAAGAATGCGATCATGATGATCGATTTCGCCATCGAGGCGAAACGCGCCGAGCACTTGACCTCATATGACGCGATCTATCAGGCCTGCCGCTTGCGCTTCCGCCCGATCATGATGACGACCAGCGCCGCCATTCTCGGCGCGGTGCCGCTCGCCTTGAGCTTCGGCAATGGCAGCGAAATTCGCCGCCCGCTCGGTATCGCCATTATGGGTGGGCTGGTCATTAGCCAGCTTCTGACGATCTATACGACGCCGGTCGTCTACCTTTATCTCGATGATCTGGCGCAACGGCTCGCGCGTGGGCGGCAGCGGCTGTGGCCGCGCTAGCTCGGGGGCACCACGCCCACCGCGCCGGCGGAGTGAGGCAGCACGTCGTAGGCCTCGCCCTTAACTTCAATGTAGATCGTTGCGTCCGAGCGGTTCCTGGCGCTCGGATTTATCCTTCGTCAGATCTAGCAATTGCCGGCGAGCCTGATCCGCTCTGGCGTTCACCGCACGCCACGCCGGATCGTCAAGGACTGCGGCATTGTCATAGACGTTCCCGCCCGACGCCTTGTGGCAGCGCAGTGCTGTGCTCAAATCAACCATGATTGCATGCTCTTCCGGGCTGATGAGGCCGCACCGTCTTGCATCATCGAGTCCTTCGTCCTTCAACGCCAGGGAAAGCAGAAACAAACTTAACGTAGGACCAATGCGGATCGCTGCGGGCCGATCAAGCCAAGTCGGCGTTGTAGTTCGCGGTCGGAGATTTCGTAGAAAACCACCAACGCCGGAGCGCCGCCACCACTGAAGAGCGAGTCTCGTTGTCCGCGGTCTCATTCGTGACTTTCTGAAAGTCGCGTTGAATCACTTTTCTCGTCGTGATGCGCAGTCTCATGAAAGGTTCTCTTCTGAGATAAAAATTTCCGTCGCGACGTTGGTTCGCCACAGGCGCGCCGCTAGCCCATAATGAACGTGAACGGAGCAAAATCGTTGCGGATGACGTCAGGCGGTGAATGTCGGGGCAGTGTGAATTTTTTTCACGAACACATGATCGTTTTGCCAATCATCCTCACCGCACGTAAATCGGCTTGCGGCTATAGCAGCACGGACCGGCGGTGATGCGATGCGCCGGGCCGAGAATCCGGCGTAGGTAATGCACTTCGGCGCGCGCGCCGAGAATGAGCGGACCTTTGTCCGATTCATCGACGTCCGGATTAGCTTCCAAGTGTGCGATCACTTTGGTGTCGGCATAGATCGCGTCGCGAATGCGCCAGGGGCAGAACGCTTCCGGCGACGGCGAATACTCGACGGCCGGCAGGAAATATTCTACGCGCCGCAGCTCGGCGGCTTGCGTTGGCGCCGCACTTGCCGCCAGCAACGACCCGACCAGCTCGAATAAGGAAAACGAAAAGCCCCGAATCATCGCTGGCTCCGCTTCCGCCAAGCGTCATCATAACGAAATAGGTTCGTTAGCGGAAACCAAAATCGCCTGAAGCCGGCTCTGCGGCACCGAACTTTGTTCACAGCCTGGACGCCGCCCATCTCATCCGAGTTGTTCCGGCCGCGCAGAGCGAGGGAATTATCAACGTTTTGACGGTACACGACGGCTTTGCCTGTCTGGCGCCCCAGGCCACGCGCTTCGATCAGATCATCCGACGAGAACTGGCCATGTTATACGCGCGCCAAGATCACCTCCGCGACCTTCGCGATTACAACGGACTCGATGCTGATCTTCCAGAGTGTGGCCGCCTCGACGCACTCGACCTGCAGCAGTCCGAATACCCATTCATCTAAGCTTGTTGGAGACGAATTTATGGCGCGCGCTATCGGGCGATTCGACAACATCGTCGCTCAACTCGAAAAGCTTCAGAAGGACGCAAATCAAATTCTCGACGCCTATACCGACGAACTCTTGTGCAAAGAGCCCCGTGGAACATCTTGGGGGGACCTAAAATATCGTGCGCCGGCGGGTTCAACGATCAATCATATTAATGCCCTCAAGCTCTTGTCAGAGAGAAACTTACGGAACAGAAAATCCCGACCGAAACAATCCTGCTAGGTAGATTTCATCCCCGAAAAGATGAGTTGGAACGGTGTGCGCTTTACCCCCAAAAGCGGACATTGGCTCGTTAGCGACCCTTTTGAAATGCGACCGTCGGAAGTACCAGCAGCACTCCCGCGGGGCAGGCTCGCGCGCGTTCACATTACATAAAGTCCTGCCCTCTAAATTTAGGCGGGATTTCGTGATCCTTGGGGGATTGCGGGTTGTGACGCCCGACCGTTCGGCGCTGTTGCTGAATCGTCGGCTTTTGGGGCGTGGGATGAGGAAGGCGTGGGCAGGCTTCTTGGTGGCGGCGCTCGCGGCGGCCAGCCTAGCATTACCATTTGTTTTTATACCCTTCTTGGGCACACCGGTCCTTGCATTAAACGCCAACGACCTCCGTAATAACCTTGTCAAAATTCCTCGATTCAGCCCCGTTGCAGCATCGCGCTACGTAGTTGATGGCCTATCCCTCGGTGGTCACGTTAACTCCGGGAATCAGGCGTCTCGCCCGTATCAATGCAGGCCAAGCGATAAGTTCCCTGGTTTGATTTGGTGCCATGAGGAACACGCAACGCCTGACAATGAAGTCATGCGTTCTCATTCGATTTTACAGTCTCAAGACGGAACAGCATATTACGTCAGCTCATACTTCCAACCCGCCTTTTTCGACCCAAACGATATTCAAAACGAAATAGACCGTATGTCATCCGAATTTGGCCAGCAGGCACGTATCATCCGAATGTCACAGCGCGAGGGGCTTCCGAGCGCGGTTATGGCAATATGGGGCGCAATTCAACTTGAGCCGCTCAAACCCGACGAGATTTCAGTAGTTGCATCGGGCGGCAGTCCTCCCGGAATTTTGTTTAGCTTTCTTGGCGACGAAGAACGTTCCGCAAAAGCGGGTGTTCCAGTTTATAGGCTGGCTGGTGGTGCAGGATTTCTGTGGGTGGCGACCTTCGATCAGAACGGACGAGGGGTATTACAGTATCTGGCGATTGACGATTCAAAGATTGAATCCTCTCGTCAAGTTATATCAAACTCTGAAACTCACGCTGAATCGAACTCAAGCGCTGTAAACCCAACTGTCGTTACACCGCCAGGCTTACGACAGCAATCTCGATCCCAAACAGAAGATGCTCAAACCAAAGCTAAAGAGGACCAATACCGCCAAGAAGAGGAAAAGCGGCAAGTCGAAGAAGCAGATCGGCAACTGAAAGAGGCGCACCAATTATTGGACCCGCAGCAAAATCGAAGACTAGCGACGATTACTGAAGTAGCCATCACCGTTTTCGTTCTTTTGTGCGGAGTGGCAGTCGCGGTCCTCCTAAGGGTGAAGCGCCCAGCATCACAATAAGTTATCGCTGCGTAAGTCACCCCCATCAATGTCGGACCAGTGTCCGCTTTACCCCCGAAAGCGGAAATTCGATGGTGCGTTTCAGATGTCTGCTTAGTGCCAAAAGCGGACATTGCCGCAGCGCCGTCGCGCAAAGCGTCATTTGGATAAATAGACAACCCGAAGGTCGAGCGCGCTGAGGATCTTTTCTGACGGTGGTACCATCCCCCTCAATGTTTTGGAGACCACGCTAACATTTACATTGGCTTTTTCGCGAATGTCCTTTGGCTTCCGGGCTCGTATAACTTCCGAGAGTTTCCAACAGTGACAAAAACTTTACGAGTTCGATGAAATAATGGCCCCTCTGCGGGAGTGGGGCTGTGTCCAGGTGGCAGGAAGAAAAGGACGCACGAAATACACGGGCGCTGGTGCGCCTTTCCAAAAGCTTGCCCGCAATCTTTCCGCATGCCGTGCTCGCGCGCGCCCTCAGTCGCCCGTTCATACCGCCAACGCCGCGGCTAGCGATCGACTCCTATTGGCGGGCGCATCCAATTCGAGCTGATCGATTAGCGCGCACTCTGGCGACCCGCAGCGGCGCACCGAGCGGCTGGACGTGGCAGCTTGGTAGCAATCGCAAAAGCGGTTTGCCAACCACATTCCGAACACCGCCAGCGCCGTATCGAGAGCGCAAATACGCGCGGGGAGCTGGATTCTGTTGCGTGTGCGGGCAGCCCGTTTACCGCTTCGGCTGGCATGTTGATCTCTGGAAGGCCGGCGCCAACAAAAACGCGAACTGGCATTGCGCCTGTGTGATCGCGTGGGAATTCTGGAATGCGCCAAGTGGTGAGGCCCCGCTCCTACGATGCCTGCAAGCGCGGCGCTGCGGCCAAACGGGCGGCCGGCTATGGAAGGATGCTGAGGTAGACCACCGCGTCCCGTTATTTCGGGTCTGGCGTGACCATCGCAATGAAGAATGGCCGAAGCTGCTCGATTTTTGGGGCTTGCCAAACCTTCAACTGATCAATCGCGACGCCCACGCCACAAAATGCGCCATCGAAGCGCGGGATCGACGAGCTGCGCTATCTCTTGAAACCGAGTTGACCTGATCGCTTCGCTAACGTCTGAATCAATGTCCGCTTTACCCCCAAAAGCAGACATTGGTTGAGCGTTTCAGGATGTCCGCTTTGTGCCAAAAGCGGACATTTAGGCCGCTCTTAGATATTATTGACGGGGGTACGAGGGTGCTCAGTTGGTGGAGCGCCACCGTGAAACTTCCCCGTCGAAAATTCCTGCGTCTCGCGGCGGGTACTGCCGCAGTACCGGTCGCATCACATTTCGTTTGTGCCCAGACCTATCCATCGCGGCCGGTACGCATCATTGCGGGCTTTGCGCCCGGTGGCTTCACGGACACGACAGCAAGGCTGATTGGTAATTGGCTTTCGGAGCGGGTGGGCCAGCAATTTTTCGTTGAAAACCGGCCTGGTGCTGG
>Ga0126369_10001365_pt1 | contig 16801 bp, 19 predicted proteins | sample PanSoiMetaPlot_1_FD_109646 | JGI IMG/M metagenome (GOLD analysis project Ga0126369, IMG submission 109646) | Tropical forest soil microbial communities from Panama - MetaG Plot_1 | ecosystem: Environmental > Terrestrial > Soil > Tropical forest > Bulk soil | place: Panama | collected 2016-02-17 | reverse complement strand
CGAATGCCGCGGCGAGCTCGGCGCTATAGCCGCTCGAGCCAAGCAGCCATATCGGCGGTAGCGCTACATCGCTCGGCACTGCGCGCACATTGCGGAACGGGTGACCGTCCGGGAAACCGCCGTGCTCGAGCAACAGCAATTCCTGAAAGCGTTCGAGAAATTCGTCGCCCGCGCGCGGGTCCTGTCTGACGCGCAGCGCGTAAGAGGTGACCGGATCGGTGCCGGGCGCGCGGCCGAGCCCGAGATCGATGCGCCCGGGAAATAACGCCTCCAGCACCTTGAACCGTTCGGCGACCATCAGCGGCGCATGATTGGGCAGCATCACGCCGCCTGAGCCGACGCGAATGCGCGAGGTCACCGCCGCAACCTGTCCGATCATGATGTCAGGCGATGAGCTCGCTATATTCGCCAGATTGTGGTGTTCGGCGAGCCAATAGCGCTTGTAGCCGAGGCTGTCGGCGCGGCGCGCCAGATCGAGCGAATTGTGCAAGGCCGTCGACCCGGGCGTGGCCGTGGTCACCGGCGATAGATCGAGGACGGAAAGCGGAATCACCCGGCGTCTTCACCTGGGGTTGCGAGCACCGCGGCTATCAGCGCGCTGGCGCGGCCGCCGTCAATCCCGGGATTCTCGATTATTGCGTGCCGCTTAATCCCGCGGTCGCGGTTGAAGGAGTGGATTGGGCGGCCGGCGTCGCTTTCCTCGCCGTGCCGTGCCGCTTGATCTGGACCCGCTTGACCGGTTGTGCGGCCTGGGCGGTGCCATCGGCCCATGTATAGGACGGTTGCGAGTAGGTCGGTTGCGCATAGATCGGCTGCGCATAGGCCGGCTGCGAATATTGGTAGGTCGGCTGCGCCACGACCCTAGCCACCGTTCGGCGGGCGCGAACCGTCTTGGCGACGCGGCGTGCTGGCGCCGAGCGCGTTACTTTGGCTGCCGGCTTTGCGGCTTTGCTCTCGCCCGTTTTTTTCGGCTTCGCGGCCGGCCGCTGATCTGGCGCTACGGCATTGATAGTCGCCGTTTGCTCGGCTGGAGCCGCAGTCGCTGCCGCATCCGGTTGTTGATTCGGTACCGCTGCCTCCTGCTGTCCAGGCGCGACGGTTTCGGGCGCCGCAATGGATTGCTCGGCGGGAACCGCAAGACTCGCCGTCTTGTTCTGATCCACCGCGGCCGCGTCTTGAACGCTGGAATCTCCGGCGAGCGCCGGATCAGCTCCAGATTGTTCCGGCGCGGGACTTGGCGTGCGACTTGGTGCGGAACTTGGCGCGGAACTTGACGCAGGATTTGGTTCGCGAGTTGGAGTGGCAATAATCGCCGGAACGGAAATGAGCTTTGCGGCATCCTTGCCGGGCAATCGCGCCTCCAACGACGCTCCTGCCTCCAAACCAAGCGCGCGATTGTTGAGCGCAAGCTGCAATGGCGGGCTTCCTTCCGCCAAGCGCGCCAGCGGTTCGTGATTGACACGGAAGGTCGCGAACAAGCCCAAACCGCAGCTGATTCCGGCAATCGCACCAGAATCGCCACGACCATCAGGCGAACGTTGGGGAACATTCGACCTCACTGAATACCCGCGCGATCCGCGAAGAATTACGCCTGACCAGGCTTCGCAATTATCAGCACGGCGCCGCTGAACGTGAAACCGACTATGCGAACTTAACTGAGTCGGGCGAAAACCAATTTTAAAAATGAGAACTGAGATGGGCGAGCGCGCCCACCTCCAAATTCCGCGACCGAGGTCTCGTGCTGTTTGAGCCGCGCGTGGCTAGTGGGCGGCCGATGGACGTAGCGCCGCGGTATTGGGGTTGCTTCCCGGCAGGACGACCACGTGCGTGCCAATGTTCACGCGATTGTAGAGGTCTTCGATGTCATCGTTGGCGAGCCTGATGCAGCCCGATGAGACGAAGCTGCCGATCGTCGACGGCTGGTTGGTGCCGTGGATCCGATAGACCGTATTGCCGAGGTATAGAGCGCGCGCGCCGAGCGGATTGGTTTCGCCCCCCGCCATGAAGCGGGGCAGATAGGGCTGCCGCTCAATCATTTCCTTTGGCGGGAACCAGTCCGGCCATTCCTTCATGCGGGTGATGCGTTCGGTGCCGGACCAGGTGAAGCCCTCGCGCCCAACGCCGACGCCGTAACGGATCGCTCTGCCATTGCCGAGCACAAAGTAGAGGTAAGTGTTCGGCGTATCGATGATGATGGTGCCGGCCGGCTCGTTGGTGCTGAACTCGACGATCTGGCGGCGGAAGCGCTGCGGCAGCTCTTTGGCCGGGCCTTGCTCGGGCTGATCTTCCGGCGGCAAGGAGGCGATGACATTTGAGCCGGCACGCGGGGGCGCGGCGCTATTGCTGTCCGGGTAATCGGGCGGTGGCGCGGCGGGAGCCGGGCCGCGAACCGAACCGGTCACATCGCCGTAGCCTGAGGTGGCAGCGACGTCGCTGGGAGGCCGATCGATCGGGCCGCCAGTAACGACCGGCAAGGGCTGCGGCGGGAAAAACGGGCGGCCGACCGGCGGCGCCACGTAAACCTCTTCGCCCGGAGCGGGCTGGACATAGCGCGGGTCAATCGGGACGCCGCGCGCATCGCGGTAAACCGGCGGCCCATCCCGATAAACGGGCACTGGCGCCGGCGGGTAGTCCGGGGGTGGATAATTTTGCGCTGCGGCACCAGAGGCCGCGGCTCCCAGCACCATGGCACCAATCACAAAGCTCAAACCTGACCGCAAAGAGATCCCCCGCTCGACCACCATGATATCCCCGAAAGACGCGCCCAGTTTCGCCGCGACATTAGGCGGGAAGAAGGCAGAAACCCCAGTTCCATCGCCGCTTTTCGGCCCCTGAACCGTTCCTTCGCGGGCATGGTGAATACCCTGTAAACGATGTGAGGTATACTCTCCTAATGGTATAGAATTTGTCATCAGAGAGACCTTCACGGCGGAGGCGGAAATGACGCGTACAGGTTTGTGGGCCCTCCTGCTGGTCCTAACCGCTTCGACCCCGCTCCACGCGCAAAATTTCGAGGCGCTCAACGACATCAAGGCAAAGATCTGGGAGGCGCAATTGGTGCAGCGAAATTTTGCCGGCGGGCTGCGCCATTGCCATGAGCTGAACGGAACAAATTTCTATTTCGAGCAGCGCGATCGCGTGCTCAATCTGCAGGATTATCGCCGCTCACTCGATAATCTCTTGGCGCAGGGAGCCTACAATCCAGAAACCAAGCGTCCCTGGAGTAAACAGGATGCCGACGCTCGTTGGGCGCAGGTGCAGAATGACGCCGTTACTCATCAGGCCAATTGCGCCGCAGTCGCCAGCCTGCCGTTCCTGGAAAAGAAGCTGAAGGAATTGGAGTCAGGCGCACCGGTCGGCGCCGCTTCCAAGTAAGGTGCAGGTTTTTCCGGTCCACCTCTGCGCAGACGACATGCCGCAGCGCCTCGCGGCGTGTTAGAAATCGCCTCCATTTGATCTGAAATTCATCCGACAGGGGCAGCAGAATGGATTGGACGGAGCGGCGGGAGCGCTTGCGCGCACTTATCGCGGGACCGCGTTGCATCTATCCGGGATCGGTCTACGACGCCATCTCGGCGCGCATCGCTGAAGATCTCGGCTTCGAAGCCGGCATGTTCGCCGGCTCGATCGCCTCATTCGCGGTGCTCGGCGCACCCGATGTGGTGGTGCTGACACTGACTGAATTCGCGCAGCAGGCCTACCGCATCAATCGCGCCGGCAAATTGCCGCTGCTGGTCGATGCCGATCACGGCTACGGCAATGCGCTAAGCGTCAAACGCACCGTCGAGGAACTTGAGACGGCCGGCGTCGCCGGCATGACGATCGAGGACACCGCGCTGCCGACCGGGTATGGCGCGAGCGGCCCAGCTCTAATTCCGATCGCCGAGGGCGTCGGCAAGATGAAAGCGGCGCTGGCCGGCCGGCAGGATAAGCGGCTGGTCATCGTCGGTCGCACCAGCGCCATGGCGATCACCGGGATCGAGGGCACGATCGCGCGGCTGAAAGCTTATGAGGAGGCTGGCGTCGACATGCTGTTCATGGCCGGAGTCAAGACGCGGGCGCAGCTCGACGCAGTGGCAAGTGCAGTCAAGCTGCCGCTGTTTCTCGGCAGCCCAGGCGCAGAACTTTACGATCTCGATTATCTCAGCGCGCGCAATGTTCGTGTTTGCCTGCAAGGTCACCTGCCGTTCATGGCCGCGGTGAATGCAGTCTACGAAACTATGAAGGCGCTGCGTGCCGGCACGCCGCCAGCCAATATAAAAACCGTCGCATCTCCCGATCTGATGAAACAAGTGACGCGTCAGGCCGACTATGCGCGGTGGTCAAAGGAGTTTCTCAGCGCGAATCTGGCCGGCGGGTGACGCAATCTGTTGGCCGGGCTTGATCGCGGCGCGGAACGTCGACACATAGCGAGAGGCGGCATCTTGCCGTATACCTTACCTAGGCTGCAAAATCGCAAAGTCTGCGGCTGCGAGCGGGAATGAGGATGCCGTCCGTCAGCAATTGGAAAGTGCCATCCGCGGTGCAGCCAAAGCCCGAAGACTACAGCTATGACCTCGACCTCACCTTGTCGTGCGTGGTCGGGCTGCATGCCACAGTACCGGGGGACGCATTCACGGCCGAGACGCTCGGCACCGAGCGCGCCGGCAACGGCGTGTTCATTCGCGGCAACGGCCTGGTCCTGACCATTGGCTATTTGATCACCGAAGCCGACACGATCTGGATCGCGCTGAACGATGGCCGCTCAGTGCCCGGCCACGCGCTTGGCTATGACCAGGAAAGCGGCTTCGGCCTGGTGCAGGCGCTGGCCAAGCTCGATGTGCCGTCGCTCGAGATCGGCGACTCGGCCGCGGCGTCGATCGGCGAGCGCGTCGTTGTCGGCGGCTTTGGCGGACGGCAGCGCTCGGTGGCGGCGCGCATCGTCGCCAAACAAGAGTTTGCCGGTTATTGGGAATACGTGCTCGAAGAAGCGATCTTCACCGCACCCGCGCATCCAAATTGGGGCGGCACCGCCCTAATCGGACCGGCCGGCGATCTCCTCGGCATCGGTTCACTGCAGCTGCAGCATGCGGCCGAGCGGGGTCAGACCCAGAACATCAACATGATGGTGCCGATCGATCTGTTGAAGCCGATCGTTGACGATCTCATGAAGTTCGGCCGCCGCAATGCGCCGCCGCGGCCGTGGCTCGGCCTCTATGCCACCGAAGTCGAGAATCGCCTGGTCATTGTCGGTCTCGCCGATCGCGGTCCGGCGAAGAAAGCGGACCTGCGCACCGGCGACATCGTGATTTCGGTCGCGGGCAAGGACGTACGCGATCTCGCCGGTTTCTTCCGCCGCATCTGGGCGCAAGGGCAGGCCGGCGTGGAAATCCCGCTGACCGTCTATCGCGACGGCGAGACCTTGCAGGTGCGCATAAAATCGGGTGAGCGCAGCCGGTTTCTCAAAGGCCCGAGCCTGCACTAATCTCTGCAAACAGAGCTTGCAGCCCTTCGCGATAGGTCGGATAGCGCAGCGTAACGCCAAGGTGGCGCTTGAGCTTGGCATTGCGCACGCGCCGGCACTCTTGCCAGAAGCTTAAGCCCATTTCCGACATAGACGGCGCGGCTTGCGCGAACGGAATTTCCGCTGGCGGCGCACGACCCATCAGCGCCGCGGCGAACATGATCGGATCGGCGTGAGGTGACGGCTCGTCGTCGGCGATGTTGAACACGCCGGCGGCGCGGCGCGCGAAAGCGGCCTCGATCGTCTGCGCGATATCGCCGACGTGAATGCGATTGAAAACCTGGCCCAGCTTGACGATGCGGCGCGCTTTGCCGCGCGCGAGCGCAACGAGCGCATTCTGTCCGGGACCGTAAATGCCGGCAAGACGCAATACCGCCACGGGGACGCTATGCTGCGCGCCGAAGCGTTGCCACGCCTGCTCGGCGGCGATACGCCAACGGCTGCGCTCCGATCTCGGCGCTGGCGGCGTTTGCTCGTCGACCCAGCCACCGCCGTGATCGCCATAAACCCCCACCGTCGAGAGATAAACAACCGAGCGCAGATTGCGTCGGCCGGCCAGTGCGCCACCGCACGCGGCGAGCACCGGATCGCCATTGGCGTCCGGCGGAACCGAGATGAGCGCATAGTCCGCCGCGGTGATCGCGGCACTGAGCTCCGGCGTCTCCAGCACGCCGTCAAACACGACCGCCCGCATTGCTCCGGCCTGATAAGAATTCAAAATCCCGGCGCGCTCCGCGCGGCGCACGGTACCGATGACGCGTTCGAACTTGCCGCCGAATTCCGCCATGAAGTGTTCGGCGCAATAGCCGAAGCCGAAACAGACGAGTGTGGCCATTACAGCCGAGCCTCGCCGAGAGCCGCGGCCCACTCCGCGCACAGTTCCGGATCAGCCTCGTTGTCGCGACGCGTCTTCGCGCGCTGTCTGAGCCGGTCGCGATCAAGCCGCCCGAAGGCCCACACCGCGGCGCCGCGCACCAAGGGCGATTCATCGTCGAGCAGCCGCTCGGCTTCCGCGGCGAGATTGGCATCGCCGGAATTACCGATCGCGATCAGCACATTGCGGACGAAGCGCGCGCGCCCGATCCGCTTGACCGCGCTCTTGGCGAACAAGGCGCGGAATGCGCCGTCATCGAGCCGCGCGAGATCCGCAAGCTGCGGCGCGCGCAAGGCTTCGCGCGCGGCGAGTTTTGTTTCGCGGCCGGCCACCGCGAACTTGTTCCAAGGACAAACCGCGAGACAATCGTCGCAACCATAAATGCGATTGCCCATCAGCGGACGAAGCTCGCGCGGGATTTGGCCCTTGTGCTCGATGGTCAGATACGAGATGCAGCGCCGCGCATCGAGCCGGTACGGCGCCGGGAATGCCGCGGTCGGACAAATATCGAGGCATGCGTGGCACTGGCCGCAATGATCGGTCTCCGGCATGTCGGAGGGCAGCTCGAGCGTTGTGAACAGCGCACCGAGGAAGAGCCACGAGCCGAATTGCCGCGACACCAAATTGGTGTGCTTGCCTTGCCAGCCCAGCCCGGCAGCCTCGGCCAGCGGCTTTTCCATCACCGGCGCGGTGTCGACAAAAACTTTCACGTCGCCGCCGGCGCGCTCGATCAGCCAGCGCCCGATCTGCTTGAGCCGCGATTTTATCAGGTCGTGATAGTCATCGCCGCGCGAATAGACGGAGATAGCGCCGCGACTTCGCTCCCGCAGAACGGCAAGTGGATCGCAATCCGGCCCATAATTGACGCCGAGCATCAAGATCGAGCGCACCTCGGACCACAGCGCCCGCGGGTCGCCGCGACGCTCGGCATGCGCCGCCATCCACGCCATATCGCCGTGCGCCCCGGCGGCGAGAAATTCCCGCAAGCGCGGCGCCGCCAACGGGATGGCGTCGGGCCGAACGATGCCGGCAACATCAAAGCCTGATGCGCGGGCGGCAGCGATCAGTTCCGCTTTAGCGGCGGCGAGATCTAAAAATCGAGATCGGCGTACGTTTTCGACGGCGCCAGGCCGGGCAGCGCCTCGGCCAATAGCCCGCGGAATGACGGCCGCGATTTGATTCTCGCGTACCAGCTCTTGGCGGTCTCGTCCTCGTCCCACGGTACATCGCCCAAATAGTCGGCGACGGATAGGTGCGCCGCCGCGCTCAGATCGGCATAGGTCAGGTTGTCGCCGGCGAGCCAGTCGCGCCTGCGAACAAGCCAGCCGATATAGGCTAGATGGTACTTGATGTTACTCTTTGCAGCACGGAGGGTTTCGGTATCTGGCGGTCCGCCGCCGGCGGCGGCTGGCACGTGACGCTTATAGACCCGCTCGGTGACCAAGGGGCCACTCGCCTCCTCGAAGAACTTGTCGTTAAACCAGTTCATAAGGCGCCGCACCTCGATCCGCGCGGCGTGTTCTGCCGGCAGCAGGCGACGCTCCGCCGCAGTGGCACCATGGGTCTCGTCGAGATACTCGGCAATCACACCGGCGCCGGGAACTGCGAGCGCACCCTCTTCCACCAGAACGGGCGTGGTTCCCGCCGGATTGAGCATCAGGAACTCGGTGCGCCGCTCCCAGACCCGCTCCTCGACGAGTTTTGCCGTCAAACCGTATTCCTCGAGCACGAGGCGGACGAAACGGGAATGTGGACAAATAGGATAGTGGAACAGCGTCAACATTGCGCAGCGAGCCTTGCCAGCGACCTTGCCGAAAAATCCGCCTTACCGCATGATCTTTCAAGAATCGTGCTCACGAAAAAACCCTAGAGGCCAGTTTTGCTTTCGTCAAAACCGGTCTCTAAAGCACCCTCGCAAAATGTAGACAGCGCGCCTTCGAGCCCATCTTGCCACGCGGTCCCAGAACCTGCGCGGCAAATCAGCATATTCCTTCCGTCGTGGAGCTTACATGACATTGGACCTTATCAAGGCGGTCTTCCTCGGCATTGTCGAAGGCCTGACCGAATTTATTCCGGTATCGTCGACCGGCCATCTTCTGCTGGTCGGCCACTTCTTCGGTTTCGACGATGAATCCTTCGGCAAGAGTTTCGATGTGCTGATCCAGCTCGGCGCCATATTGGCGCTGTTGTCGATCTACTTCTCGCGGCTGTGGCGCCTGTTTCTCGGCATGTTCACCAATCGCGACGATCAGCGCTTCATTATCGGGGTGCTGGTCGCTTTCCTTCCCGCCATGATTATCGGGGCGTTGGCCTACAGCACGATCAAGAGCGTGCTGTTCAATGTCTGGATCGTTTGCACAATGCTCGTGGCTGGCGGCCTCGTGCTGTTGTGGATCGACCGCCTCAACCTCAAACCGCGCTATCATGACGCCACCAAATTCACGCTGCCAATGTATTTGGGGATTGGCGCGATACAGTGCCTCTCCATGGTGCCCGGGGTGTCGCGCGCCGGCGCCACAATCGTCGGCGCCATGCTGTTTGGCGCCGACAAGAGGGCCGCCACCGAATTCTCGTTTTGGCTGGCGATGCCGACCATGGTCGGCGCATTCGCGTTCGAGGCCTATAAAAATCGCGGTGAGTTTACCGGCGGCAATACCCTCATCATTGCCGTCGGCTTTGCCGTCTCGTTCATCTGCGGCTGGTTCGTGGTCAAAACACTGCTCGGCTATGTCGCCCGTCATGGCTTTGCGCTGTTTGCCTGGTGGCGGATCGTGGTCGGCGCCCTGGGTCTACTTGCCCTGTTCATTGGCCTGTGAAGCGCATCCGGCGGCCGTTAAGATCACACTCGCACGGGGTGGGGTTTGGACAGCCTCGAAAGGATCACTCTATGGCCAAGAAGCAATCGGCGGAGAGCGTCTATCGCATCGTCGACGTGGTCGGCGTTAGTGAAAAATCCTGGGAAGATGCAGGGCGGCGCGCCATCGAAACGGCTGCGACTTCGCTGCGCGATCTGCGCGTCGCTGAAGTCACGCAGATGGACATGAAAGTCGAAGACGGCAAAGTGACCGCCTTTCGCACCCGCGTCGCGCTGTCGTTCAAATACGAAGGTTGAACGCCGACAGTTTGGACGGCGGCGCGAAACGCCGCTGTCCTGACGCTGTCAGCCGCGTGCTCCCAGGGGCGGGAGCAGCGCTGCTTGTTTCGGGCTGTATCGATTGTCGCTTCTTTTTTGGTGGAGCAATGATCTTTTCGGAAACTGGTTTCCACCGTTCCGGATCATGCTCTAAGCGACGTGTGGATTGAACTGGCCAGTCTTGCGGAACCGCCACAGATATGTCGGCACGATCGCCTCGATCGACTCCGGCGTGATGCCCATCGCTTCCAGCGTGCGGCCGTCGCGCTTGGCCGCGTCCGACACGACATTGTCGCGCTTGAGCAGTTCGACCTGATCCGGGGTGATCGGCGGCTTGGGCAAAAATTGCAGGAACATCGCCTGCAACTTCATCAGCGCGAACGGCACTGGGACCAAGAGGCGGCGTCGCTGCGTGGTGGCTAGGACGAACTGCATCAATTCCTTAAAGGTGCGCACGCCCGGGCCGCCAAGCTCGTAGACAAAACCCGACCGCAAATCGCCATCGACTGCTCTGGCGATCGCCTCGGCGACGTCACCGGCAAACACCGGCTGCATGCGCGTGAGCCCGCCGCCGACCAAGGGCAGCCCCGGCGCGATGCGCGCGAGCGCGCCGAAGCGGTTGAAGAAATCGTCCTCCGGACCAAAGATGATCGAGGGCCGCACGATCACCGTGACCTGATGCGCAGCCAGGACCAGCCGTTCGGCTTCGGCCTTGGCTTGAGCGTAACGAGAGGTCGATTTTTCGTCGGCGCCAATGGCGGACACATGAACGAGCGGCGCCGAGGCGGCCTGCGCCGCCCGCGCCACCGTTTGCGCACCAGCCGTCATCACCGCATTGAAGCGCTGAGGGCCGCGTTCGAACAGAATGCCAACCAGGTTGATGACCACATCGGCATCGCGCACCGCGGCGGTGACCGATTCCGGGTAGCGAAGATTGGCCTGCACGGCGTGGATCTGGCCGACCCGGCCCATCGGCTGCAAATACCCGGCCAATTCGGGCCGCCGCACCGCGACCCGGACGCGATAACCGCGCTTGGCCAGCGCGCGCACCACATGACGGCCGAGAAAACCCGAGCCGCCGAATACCGTGACCAGCGTTTCCAGCCTGTTCCGCAACGCCATGCGCGGCGAGATACATGATCGGTTCTGCGCTGTATAGGGGATCGGCGCCTCGCCTCAAGCGCAGACCCCTTCGATTGACAAGGCGGCGGGCGCTTTCTACCTATCGCCGCGATCGACCATCGCCCCCGCCGAACTGCCGAAAGCAGCGGCGGGCGCCCAGGTGGCGGAATTGGTAGACGCACTAGTTTCAGGTACTAGCGCCGCGAGGCGTGGAGGTTCGAGTCCTCTCCTGGGCACCAACAACAATCACGGCCAAAAAACAGCCACCTTCGTCATCAGCACATCCGTTGCCGTGCCAGCACGAAGCGAGGCCGCCACCACGGGCGGCCTCGCAATGAATAGGCAAGCACAGGGTCTACTTAAAAGTCCGACCAGCGATCGCCATGCCAATAGCCGCGGCCTTCATGCTCGCGGAAAGTGATGCCGGGACCCGCCCGCCAGTCGTCTTCGTGAATGACCACGCCGGCAGAAGGTGGGTAGGTGTAGCGCTCATGCACATGCCAACACGTGTTGCCGCTGCACACGATCGCCGCCGAGGCGGTTATCACCGAAGAGGCCAGGATGGCCGCGCCGGCGGTTGCACCGAGAAGAATTTTGGTAATCGAGGTCATTGTCGCCGCTCCTTTGTTCAGTAGCACCAACGACCAGGTGCCATCGACGTTCCGACGGAACATTGACTGGAATTTCGCGGTTCCAACTATGGAACGGACGGTCGTTGCTGTCGGCGCGCCGACGAAAAAAGCAAACGATCAAATTGCGCACGCAAAAGCGCGACGCCGCAGCGGCGTCATCACTCGTCGCACGAATGGCCGAACTGCGCCAAAGCCTCGTCCAGATAGTCGGCCAGCAGCGGCATGCCGAGCAGATATGATGTGGTGCGCTTGTTGTGAGCGCGCGCCGCCTCGGCGCGCAGCTCGTCCCAATCCTCGAGCGAGCCGTCACCGCGCCCAAGCCAGGCGAGCGTGACGAGATCGATCTGCTCGTCCTCGGTCATGGCGAAGATCGCGGCGGCGATTTCCTCCACCACCGGATCGTCGCGGTGGTCCTCCAACACCGCGACCATGGCATCGTCAGTCGCGTTGGAGCTGTCGTCCGGATCGGTCACGACATCCTTGGCGCGAATTCGCGCGCTTTGGCGATGATGTAACAGACCTTATCCGGCGAGATCGACAGATCCGGCGTGTTATCGACGTCTTCATCCGCCATGACAGTCCTCAATAGGCCGAGCGAACAAACACCGGCCGGACTCCTGGGCCGCCAGCGCCCGATCCTATCCCCGGCAAAATCCACTGACGCCGAAAAACGTTCCAGCCGCGAACGCGAAAAATCAACCCTTCGCCACGATTGCGCAAATAAAGCCTTGGAATCCCGTGGATCGCGGGCGATAAGGGCCGCATGACGATCCGATTGCATCGCGGCGATCTGCCGGACATTTCACGCTATAGGGGCGCCGTCGCGATCGATACCGAGACCATGGGATTGGATGTCACCCGCGACCGGCTATGCGTGGTGCAATTGTCGCCGGGCGACGGTTCCGCCGATGTCGTGCAGATCCCACCGCGCGGCGCCGACGCGCCCAATCTGAAACGGTTGCTGGCCGACAAGACACTGCTGAAGATCTTTCACTTCGCTCGTTTCGATCTCGCGGTTCTCTCCAAGACTTTCGGCCTCATGCCCGAGCCGGTCTATTGCACCAAGATCGCTTCACGGCTGGCGCGCACCTATACCGACAAACACGGACTGAAAGATCTGGTGCGCGAAGTCCTCGGGCAGGAGCTGTCCAAACAGCAGCAATCCTCCGATTGGGGTGCGCCTGAATTGAGCGAAGCGCAGGTTGCCTATGCGGCCGCCGATGTCATCCATCTCCATGCGCTCAAACAGCGGCTCGATGTCATGCTCGCGCGCGAAGGCCGCGAACAATTGGCGCAAGCCTGCTTTCGCTTCCTCCCCGACCGGGTCCGGCTCGACCTCGCCGGTTTCGCGGACCAGGATATTTTTGCCCATTCGTAAGGCGTCAAGCTGGCTAAGTGCTTGAAATAACAGGCATCGCCGAGCCATATTCGCAGACGCATTTTTGCGAGACAAACCGACCCAAACCATGGTCTAAGTCCGACTCGAAGGGGCGTTAAGGGGATCAGTGCTTGGCCATTCTCTACCCCGGGCGCGCGGCGACGGCACTTTCAAATTCCCGCGGCGGCTTCGAGCGCAGCTATCGCGCGGCGATGCGGCACAGCCGGTATGTGCGCTGGCTGCGCATCTGCGTTCCCGCCGGAATCGCGGCCCTGCTTTTGACTGTGATCGGCATCAATTACATGCCGCCGATCGGCGGCTTTCGGCTGCCGGGCGAACTCGGCAAGCTCGTCATCCACGGCACGCGGATAACGATGCAGCAGCCGCGGCTGGCCGGCTACACAAACGATTCCCGCGCCTATGAATTTTCGGCGGACGCGGCCGGGCAAGATATCACCAAGCCGAACCTCGTGGAGCTCCACCAACTTCGCGCCAAGATGGAGCTGCAGGATAACAGCACGGTCGAGATGTCAGCGGTGTCCGGCGTCTACGACGCCAAGACCGAAATGCTGACATTGCGCGAGAATATCGAACTCACTTCCTCGACCGGGTATGAGGGACGTCTGACGGAGGCCGTGATCGACGTGCGCAAAGGCAATGTGGTCTCGGACAAGCCGGTATCGGTGAAAATGCTTGACGGCTTTCTCAACGCCAAGCGGCTCGACATCGTGGACCGTGGCAGCGTCGTCCGTTTCAGCGGCGTCGCCATGACGCTGCTGCCCGGCAAGCGCGCGTCCGCCGAGGCCGCTAAAACGAGCGGGCCATGACGCGGCAGTTCGCAGCGATCGTCGTGGCGGCGACGTTCTGCACCCAATGCATCGCCGCGGCGCCGCGGGCCTTTGCACAAACAGGCCCCGCCCAAGGAGGAGCCGCTTCCAGTCCGGCCAAACCGGGGCAATTTGAAAACAAGGATGCCCCTGTTCAGATCGAGGCCGCCACGCTCGAGGTTCACGACAAGAGCAAGACCGCAACGTTTTCCGGCAATGTGCAGGTGGTTCAGGGCGACACCACAATGCGATGCCGCAGCCTCGTTGTCTTCTATGGCCAGGAGGTTGGGATCGGCGAAGCGAGCGGAGAGGCGACTACGGGCACAGCCGGAAAAACCCCGCTCGGCGGGACCAAAGGCGCTCAAAATATCCGCCGCATTGAAGCCCGCGGCGGCGTGACCGTCCTCACCAAGGATCAGAGCGCGAGCGGCGACCTCGGTATCTATGATCTCAAAACGAAAACCATCACGTTGAGCGGCAATGTCGTGGTCAGTCAGGGTCAGAACGTCATCCATGGCGAACGGGTCGTGGTCGATACCGAGACGGGAAATGCGCGGGTTGAGTCTGGCAGCGCCGGAGCGAGCGCAGGCAGCGGGGGGCGTGTGCGCGCTTTGATCCAACCCGGCAAAGGCCAGGGCGGCCCGTCCAATTTCATGACCATCGGGCCTGGCCGGTCAAATTGAGTCACCCCCAAAGCCCAGCGAAATCGGCTAAGCTTCGAACACAACGGGCAGCGCTTCGCTTCTAGAGACGCAATTTGGGGGCGCAATTTGCGGCACCGGCTCACGGGATAATGGATTTTGGCCCAGGACCTTTTCGCATATTTCCGACGCCGCGATCCGACGAGTGCTTCGCCACCGCTCGCCGAACATGACGCGATCGACCTCGGTTCGATCGGCGGCGCGATCAGCACGGTCTATGTCGACATCGCATGTGTAGCGGTACCGGAGGAGGTACGCGGCAAAACTCCTCCCGCAGGTCCGCCAGCACATTCGCCACCACCAAGCTCACCCGCACCACCACCAAGCTCATTACGAAGCCCAGCCCCTCCTCCAGCGCCATCGCCGACTGCCCCACCGCGGCCGCAGCGCCAGCCCGCTGCATCGGTCGCTCAAAACAATGGTCAGCGCCCCGCGATGCGGCCGCGCCGCCGTGGCGGCGGCAACGGCGCCGCACCGCTCGAGCGCAAGCCGCTGCTTTCGGTTCATGGCGTCGCCAAGAGCTTTGTCGGCCGCAAAGTGGTCAGAGGCGTGAGCCTTTACGTGCGCAAAGGCGAGGCTGTCGGGCTTCTGGGCCCCAACGGCGCCGGCAAGACGACGGTGTTCTACATGATCACCGGCTTGGTCAAAGCCGACGAGGGCCAGATCGAACTCGACGGATGTGACGTGACGCAGCTGCCCATGTATCAGCGTGCGCGACTTGGCATCGGCTATCTGCCGCAAGAAGCTTCGATCTTCCGCGGCCTGACGGTCGAGGAAAATATCCGCGCCGTGTTGGAGGTCGTCGAGCCGGACGCTCGCCGCCGGACTCATGATCTCGAGGCCCTGCTCGAAGAGTTCAACATCGCGCGCTTGCGCAGAACTCCGGCGATCGCCTTGTCCGGCGGCGAACGGCGCCGGGTCGAAATCGCCCGCGCCCTGGCGACGCGGCCAAATTACATGCTGCTCGACGAACCGTTCGCCGGCATCGACCCGATTGCGGTCGGAGATATCCAAACGCTGGTCCGTCATCTGACCAATCGCGGCATCGGCGTGCTGATCACCGACCACAATGTGCGCGAGACGCTGGGCCTGACCGATCGCGCCTACATCATCTATTCCGGCGAAGTGCTCATGGAGGGCCGCGCCGATGACATCGTTAACAACCCTGACGTGCGACGGCTGTATTTGGGCGAAGAATTCCGCCTCTAATTCTGTCGCCCCAAACGGCTGGCGAGGGCGGTCCCGATGTTGTAAGCACAAACAAGCAAGAATCGGACCAAGTCGCACAGGCCGCGGATGGCACTGACCCAAAGACTGCAAATCCGGCAAAGCCAAGCGCTGGTCATGACACCGCAGCTGATGCAAGCCATCAAGCTGCTCCAACTCTCGAATCTCGATTTGGTGGCCTACGTCGAAGCGGAGCTCGAGCGCAATCCGCTGCTCGAGCGTGGCGCTGATGGCGAACCAGCGGCCGGCAGAACCGGCGATGCAACGGCCAACGGCGCAGCCGATGACGGCGCGGCGCCCGAAGCCGAGCTCGCTGAAAATGTGCGCGGCGAGGAGCCGCGCGAGGACCGGCTTGAGGATGGAGCGCTTGACGATAACGCGCCGGCCCGCCCGCGGCTTGCCGATATGCCGGGCGGCTATTCGGAATGGACCGTGGCCTCGGCGAGCCCGCGGGACGATGGCGACTACAACCTCGAATCATTCGTGTCCGCCGAGCCGACACTGGCGGATTGGCTGCGCGAACAAGTGACGCTGGCGATTACCGATCCGGTCCAGCGCATGATCGGCCACTATCTTGTCGATCTCGTAGATGAATCCGGCTACATCGCCGGTGATCTCGCGACGGCGGCAGAGAGACTTGGCACCGGCCTTGCCGAGATCGAGGCGGTGCTCGCAATTTTGCAGACTTTTGAGCCTCCCGGCATTTGTGCACGCGACCTTGCCGAGTGCCTTGCCATTCAGCTCAAGGAGCGCAATCGCTACGATCCGGCGATGGCAGCCCTGATTGGCAGGCTCGACCTCGTCGCCCGGCGTGACGTCGCCGCCTTGAAGAAAATTTGCGGCGTCGGCGACGAAGATCTCGCCGAAATGATCGCCGAGCTTCGGCGACTTAATCCGAAACCTGGCCTCGCCTTCGGCTCAACCGTCGTTCAGCCAATCGTACCTGACGTGTTCGTGCGCGCCGCGCCGGATGGCGCCTGGCTGGTCGAGCTCAATTCCGACACCCTGCCGAAGGTCTTAGTCAACCAGACCTACTACGCTGAGGTTTCGGCGACCGCGCGGCGCGATGCCGAAAAGTCCTATCTCACCGATTGTCTGCAGAACGCCACTTGGCTCGTTCGTGCGCTCGATCAGCGCGCACGGACCATTCTTAAGGTCGCCAACGAGATCGTGCGGCAGCAGGATGCATTTTTTGCCCGCGGAGTCGAGCACTTGCGCCCGCTCAATCTCAAGACCGTCGCCGAAGCGATCGGCATGCACGAATCGACGGTGTCGCGCGTCACCGCCAACAAATACATGGCCACGAGCCGCGGCATTTTCGAACTGAAATATTTCTTTACCTCGGCAATCGCCGGAGCGCATGGCGGCGAGGCGCATTCAGCCGAGGCGGTGCGTCACCGCATT
>Ga0126369_10001363_pt1 | contig 16810 bp, 10 predicted proteins | sample PanSoiMetaPlot_1_FD_109646 | JGI IMG/M metagenome (GOLD analysis project Ga0126369, IMG submission 109646) | Tropical forest soil microbial communities from Panama - MetaG Plot_1 | ecosystem: Environmental > Terrestrial > Soil > Tropical forest > Bulk soil | place: Panama | collected 2016-02-17 | reverse complement strand
TTTTCGCACTGGCGCTGCACGCGCACGCCGAGCGTCTTGACGCCGCGAATCAGCAAATACGCCGCGCCGGGATCCATCGAGCCACCGAGATGAATGATCATCTGACGCACCTTCTTCATCCACTCGTCGCTGCCCACCGAAACGCCCGCCAGAATGTCCGAGTGGCCGGCGAGCGCCTTGGTCGCGCTGTGCACCACGATGTCGTAACCCCGCGCGATGGGGTTTTGCAGCACCGGCGTGGCAAACGTGTTGTCCATCAGCGAGACGAGCTTGTGCTTTTTGGCAAAGGCGATCGCTTTTTCAATGTCGACGAGGCGCAGCGTGGGATTGGTCGGCGTCTCGACGTAAATCGCGCGCGTGCGGGCATTGACCAACTTTTCGATCCCGCCGAGATCGGGTTGCACGTGGTGGACGGTGATGCCCCAAGTCGGAAACACATCGCGCATCAGTCGGTAGGTCCCGCCGTAAAGCTGCGCTGTGGAGATCAACTCATCCCCGCCCTTCAGAACCGCCAAGAGTGAAGTGGAAATTGCCGCCATGCCCGAAGCCGCAACGACGGCCGCTTCCGCGCCTTCGAGCGCCGCGATTTTCTTTTCCGCGACCGACAGCGTGGGGTTTCCGTAGCGCGTGTAGATATATGCCTGGTTCTTTCCTTCCGCCCACGCCTTCATCTGTTCGGTGTTGGTAAACGTAAACGTGGAAGAGCGGATGATCTCCGTCACAATGGGCCCGTTCACGCCGTAGCGATTCGGCTCACCGCTGTGAATCGCCTGCGTCTGCGGACCAAGGGCGTTCAGGGCATGCTTCGCTTGGGCCCCAACGCTCGATGTGGCGCTGGAATTGGGGCCGGACTGTTTCTTGGTGTTCATGCCAAAGAGTCTGCGCTCTTTGCCAAAGGAAGAACAGCCCCCGGCTGGACGCGCGACTAGACAATTTGGGCGGCCGAGGACACCCTCGGGCTTCAAATTTTCAGGAACAATTTGCTGCGGTACATCCAGAACAGCATCAGCCAGTAACAAAGGAGGACCGCGGCGCCGGTGAAGAGCGGCTGCAGGCCGGCGCCAGCGAACGTGAAGAAGTTCGGCCCGAGGTGGATGCGGAAGCTGCTAACAAAAAACTCCTCGAAGAAGTGGGCCATGCAATACGCGGCAATCGAATTCATGCCGATGACCACCAACGGAAACGTCCATTTCCTGAAACCTTTCACGTCAATGATCCAGCTGAACGCGGCCAGGAACAGCAAGCAGATGCCTCCGCTGAAGATGGTCCACGAAGGCGTCCAAATGCGTTTCACCACGGGGCAAATCCCCAAGTAATGCAGCGCCAGCCCGAGCGCAATTCCGGCCACACCGGCAAGCAGCATTTTCTTTACAGGAATCTTCGGCCAGGACTCGCGCAGCCAGCGCCCTGCAATCAGGCCGAGGATCATCGTGCCCAGCGTGGGGATGAAACTTAACGTGAGGTAGCCGCCTTCGTTGTAAACAAACGGATGCTCGCGCGGGAAGAGATTCAGGAACCACTGGTCGAAGCGGTTTCCGAAATTGTAGTTCTTGTTCCAGTGCGCCGCGAATCCCGTGTAGTTGTGCTGCGTGTTCCACGCCGAGGAAACACCGACGCTCGGCCAATCGAAGTTCGCCGGCGCCGCTGAATACACCGCCCATAGTAGCCAATATCCAACTAGAATGATCGCCAGCGCGACCCAAACCCACTTGAGCGATTGCACTTTCGAGGAAAAGTATCCCAGCAGAAACAGCAAGGGATAGCCGAAGCCGATCTGCGAAAGCGTGTCCTCGAAAGTGAAATAGGTCATCGAATGGTCCATCGATCGGAGGAACACGCCCAAGGCCGCCAGCGCGAAGGCACGCCACAGCGCGTGCCGCAACAAATTCGCGAAGCCCGCGCCTTTGGCGGTGCGGCTGGCGATGGAATACGGAAGCGCCACGCCGACGAGGAAAGAGAATCCCGGCTGAATGGTGTCGTGCAGCGAGCAGCCGAACCACTCCGTATGGGTCTGATTCCAAGCCAGGATTTTCCAGAACCATCTGTCCGGGTACGCGGCGGAGACGCGCGAAAGCTGCAGCACCTCCGCCATCATCAGCAGCATAACCAGGCCGCGGTAGGCATCGATGGAAACGTTGCGCGCCAAACCCGGAGCGACGGGAATCGTTTCCCGGACGGCCTGTCCGGTTGCGGCGCTCGGAGTCGTCGGGGTGAGCGTTGCCACAATATGCTTTCTCAAGAATCGCCGGTTTAAAGACCGGTCTCTACGACGAAACGCCTCAGGCTTCTTCTTCGACCAGGGCTTCGCCGTGAGCAGCCTTGTGCGCCGCGATTACTTTTTCGGCCAGTTCATTCGGCACGTAGTCGTAGTGCGAAAACTCCATCGAATATGACGCGCGCCCTTGCGTTTTGGAAGTGAGGTCGGTGGCGTAGCTCAGCATTTCCGAAAGTGGAACCTGGCCTTTGATGATGACGTTGTGGCCGCGCGCTTCGCTGCCCGAAATGCGACCGCGCCGCGAGCTGAGGTCGCCCATCAGGTCGCCCGAATATTGATCCGGAGCATAGACTTCCACGTTCATGATGGGCTCGAGAAGCGCGGGCCGTGCTTGTTTCATCGCTTCCTTGAACGCCAGCGAGCCGGCGATCTTGAACGCGATGTCCGACGAATCCACGTCGTGATATTTGCCGTCGTAGAGAATGGCGCGGAAATCGGTGACCGGGAATCCCGCCAGGTAGCCGCGGGCGGCGGAGTCACGAATTCCTTTTTCTACCGACGGAATCCAGTTCTTTGGAATGGCGCCACCAAAAATGTCATCCACGAACTCGATGCCCTTGCTACGTTCGATGGGCTCGAACTTGACACGGCATACGCCAAACTGGCCGTGCCCGCCGGACTGCTTCTTGTGCTTGCCTTCGGCGTCGGCTTTGCCGCGGATGGTTTCGCGGTACGGAACCTTGGGAGGCTTAAGCGTGAGATTGACGTTGTAGCGCTTCTGGAGCTTAGCGACGACGACTTCGATGTGCTGCTGGCCGGAACCGGCAAGCAAGAACTCCTTGGTTTGCGTGTCGCGCGAAAAACGCAGCGCGCCGTCTTCTTCGAGGATTTTGTGGATGGCCACGCCGATTTTGTCTTCGTCAGCGCGGCTTTTGGGTTCAATCGCAAACGTGATGGACGGCTCGGGCAAGCGCGCGGGCGTGTAATAAATTGCTGCAGCTTTGTCACCAAGCGTTTCACCAGTCGTGGTTTCCTTCAACTTGGCAATCGCGCCGATGTCGCCAGCGTGAAGTTCACCCGTTTCCGTGAGCTGCTTGCCTTGCACGACCTGCGTATGCTGTAGGCGTTCTGGCGTGCTGCGATTGTAGTTCACGAGCGTGGCATCGTTTTTGAGCACGCCGCTCTTCACCTTGAAATAGTTGATGCGGCCGGCGAAGGGATCGGCAAGCGTCTTGAACACGAAAATGGAAGCCGGCTGTCCGTCGTCGTATTTCCGCTCGACGCGGTCGCCCTTCCCGGCGGGATCTTTGTAGCCGACCTGCGCATGCTCGTCGGGATGAGGAAATGCGTCCGCGAGAAAAGTGAGCAGGCTCGCGGTACCAATGTTGTGCAACGCGGAGGTGATCAGGACGGGAAAGATCTTTTCTGCGACGATGGCTTTGCGGACCGCTGGAATCAAGTCCTGGATGGGAATCGTGCCTTCGCGGAAGAATTCCTCCATCATGGCGTCGTCGCCTTCGGCGATCATTTCGACCAGCTTCTCGTGCGCTTCTTTGGCTTCATCGGCGAGCGCAGCCGGAATTTCTTCAATCGTGGGCTTGCCATCGCCGTCGGGTTTGTAGATATGCGCCTTCATGGCCACGAGGTCAATGACGCCGCGAAATCCCTTTTCCGAGCCAATCGGCAACTGCAAGGCGACGACGTTGCGCCCAAAAACTTCCGCCAGCGACTCCATGGACCGTTCGAAACTGGAAAGTTCGCGGTCCATCCACGTCAGCACAAACGCACGGGGAATATCGTACTCGGTGCAGTAATCCCAAACTTTTTCCGTGGTGACTTGCACACCGACGTGCCCGTCTACAGCAATCAGCGCGGCATCGGCGGCAATCAGCGAAGCCTTCGCTTCGGTAATGAAGGTGGAATACCCAGGGAGGTCAATGAAATTGATTTTCACCTTGTCGGACGAGCCGGAGGGGCCGGTCGGCGTCGCGGGCCACTCGGCATAAGCCAGACCCGTTTGAATGGATATTTTCCGCGCCACCTCTTCATCGTCCCAATCGGTGGTGGCGCTGCCATCCGCAACTTTTCCCCACCGCGGGGTCATACCGGCGGTGTACAGCAACGACGACACCAGTTGCGTCTTGCCGGTGCCGCCGTGACCTACAATGCCAACGTTTCGGATGTCCTTGGTGAGATAGCTTTTCATTGCGAACCTTCCCTTTTCTGCGATTGATGGGCAATCGCCGCGAAAGTCCGCCACCTAGTGTCAAGCGCGGGCTTGCGCCTGATCGAATTTTTCGCTTAGGAGGAAGAGCGCGCCGTCGATTATTGAAGCTTCTTGCGGTTCTTTTCCCTCGGATGTGCGAGGGGCCCTTTGGTCTCCGAGCGGGCGGAGGCGAAGGAGAATCGAAAGATTCCCTGGAACGCTCTTCTTTCACGGCGGATGCTAGCACACGAGTTCTTTCGCGGCAACGAAGCACGCGGGCAAAACAGCAGATTTCCGGGCTGGGGCGACGAGACTTTCCGAGCTGTGGAACTGTGAAAGTCGTTCCCGGCGAGGACAAATTTGCAAGGACTAGTACCAGGGATTTCCATGTATCGCAATTTCATCGCTCGTTAGTTATTGGCGTGACTAGAGTTAGCGACGCGTAAGAATTTCGATTTTGGGCACTTTCTTTGCTGTAGGACTAGCGGGGGCTTCGGGTGAAGACGCAAATCACACGGCAGAGTTCATGTCAATCCAAGAGCATAACTGTGGAGGGCTTCTGCCTGAGTGGCGTCGCGTTGTGGAGCCGAGAAATTGAGCGAAAAACTGAGGAGGAGCGAGAATGGAAGAGAACCGCGAGCATCAAGAAACTGAAAACAATTGGGAATCCCGAGTGGGAGGTATCAACCGCTGGGTTCTGATTGGCGGTGTGGCCCTGCTGCTCATCGCAGGACTCGCATTCGGTTACGGTTACAGCCAGCAGAGCGCCGTGGGACACCTGACCGCACAGCAGTCCGCGGCCAGCGCCACCATCGACCAACTGCAGGGCCAACTCAATGCCGTAACGACCAAATTGAATGACGTGGTCACAGCGCAACAAGCGGCCGCTCAAGCTGCGGAGCAGGCGGCGGAGCAGAAAAAGGTGGCGGGCAAACATGGCGCGCCCACGGACAAGCGCTACAAGGAATTAAAGGCGCAAGTAGAGGATCAAGGGAAGCAGTTGAAGGACACGCAGGACTTGGTCGCCAAGAACCGTACGGACCTTGAGACCAATATCAGTTCCACAAAAGATGAGCTCAACGGCTCTATCGCGAAAACCCACGAGGAATTGGTTGTGTTGCAGAAGCGCGGAGAGCGCAACTACTTCGAATTCGACTTGGTCAAGTCGAGGCAGTTCCAACGCTTCGGACCGCTCACGCTTTCCTTGCGCCGGACCGACGCCAAGCACATGAATTATGACGTGATGATGGTCGTCGATGACAACCAACTCACCAAAAAGAGAGTGAATCTCTACGAGCCGATCTGGATCCATTCGGAAAACGGCGGGCAACCCGTGCAAATCGTGGTGAACAAAATCGGCAGAAACACGGCCCACGGCTATATCAGCGCGCCAAAGTACCGAGAGTCCGAACTGGCTTCGAGCACCGCCGCTGCACCGGCTCTGACGCCGGTTTCAACCTCCACCACGACGCCAGCCGATCCGAATCGCCCCAATCAACAACCGGATCAACAACCCCAAGCGCAGCAGCCTCCGACGCAGCAACCGCCACAACCCCAGCAGCCCGAGTAGTCCGGCTGCCGTTTTAAATCAGCGGTTTCTTCCATCGGCTGCTTAGCAGGGCGTCCCGAAGACGCCCTGCTTTTTTTGCGCCTTTGCGTCGGGAGAGATTAGAACAAAAGGCCCTCATGTTGATAGCAGCCAGTAATCGAGGTGATTTCGCCCCATTCCGGGAGACCTAGGTGCTTCTCGCGGGGAAGGACCGTATGTACGGCTATGTTCCACCGGTTTTCTTTTCATAGCCCGGGCACGAAAGCACGGGCAGCCGGGGATACTTGGGGAAGGTCGAATCGCGGGTGGAAAGCTCGCACAGAAGAAATTTGGAACCTCGACTGGATTTGACAGAACGCGCGTACACACAATCGGCGCAGAGGCCCTCGTTGGAATTCCCTTTGATCGCTGCGGACGTCTTCGCCACGCTAGAAAGCTTAGCAGGTGTTCTGAGGCGATCACAAAATCAGCCCGCAAATTGAAAAATGATTTTCGCTCGGAACGGACGCTCTTTACTTCGCCGCTGCCAACCTGGTCCTGCCTTCTCGAACTCGTGCAAGGAACCGTCGCGCCAGTTCGTGAACTCGTTCCTCTTGTTTTTTCTGCAAAGCTTCTTTGGGGATCAATTCCCCGCCCACGCCCAAAGCGGACGCCCCTGCCAGGATGTAGTTTAAGGCGGTCTGCTGATTGACGCCTCCCGCAGCCACCATGGGAACCTGCGGAAATGGCGCCTTCAGCGCGCGGATGTAGTTGTCGCCGCCGAGAGGCCCACATGGAAAAATCTTGATGAAGTCGGCTCCGGCCTTCCACGCGTGAATCACCTCGCTGGGAGTCAAGGCGCCAGGAATAACCAGGACATTTTTCTTGCGTGCGAACTCGACAACTTCCCCGACAAAACCGGTACTCGTCAGGAATTTCGCGCCGGCATCCATGCACCTCTGCGCCGTCTCGACATCGAGGACCGTTCCTGCGCCGACAATCATCTCCGGAAGGCTGCCCGCCAAATCGGAAATCACCTCGACCGCGCCAGACACGGTCATGGTGATTTCGGCAATAGGAATTCCCGAGCGATACAGCGTTTCCGCTGCATATCGGGCATGGTCCCCGGATGGCACGCGAACGGCAGGAACAATGCCAATCTCCTCGATGCGCCCGCGAATGTATTCCTTATTCAAGGCTTCCGCTCCATCCTGTGTATCGCATTCGATTTCTCAACCAAGGCTCCCTTAACGAAGAAATCGGCGCCTCACGCGCTCTCCTCAAACCCCGCTTCGGGAACGGGCAATTTGTCGCCGTCTTTGGCCACCCATGCGTAAAGCACAGGCAGCAAGACCACGCTCAAGAAAAAAGCCCCAATCAACCCGCCGACGATAACGATCGCGAAGGGCCTCTGGGAATCCGAGCCAATTCCGCGAGAAAGCGCCGCCGGCAACAACCCAAGGCTCGCCACCAGCATGGTCATCATAATGGGACGAAGACGCAGAATTGCGCCTTCGACAGCCGCATCTTCAATCGTGTGTCCCCGGACGCGAAGCTGGTTGATGTATTCCAGCATGATGACTCCAATCTCCACGGAAACGCCGAAAAGAGCCAGGAACCCTACTCCGGAAGACACGCTGAAGTGCGTGCCACAGACCAGCAAAGCGACCAAGCCGCCAATGGGAGCCATGGCCACATTGGCGAGAATGAGCATGGACCACTTTGCGGAGCTGAACATCGAATAAAGGATGACGTAAATCACCAGGACCGTGATGGGCAGGACCAGCATCAGGCGTCGCTGCGACCTTTTTTGACTTTCGTACTCCCCCGCCCAATTAATGTGGTAACCGACCGGAAGCTTCACGCGCCGCTCAACTTCTTTCATGGCCTCTTCAACGGCGCCGCCGAGATCCCGCCCGCGAACACTGTATTTGATCGCGACGTAACGCGAGTTTGCCTCGCGATAAATTCCCGAGGCGCCGTCGCGCATTTCAACTCTTGCGGCTTGCGCGAGGGAAACGCGCTCGCCTGTCGGGGCCAGGAGCCGTATTCTTTCAATTTCTTCCTTGGTATTGCGATAGGGGGCCTGGTATCGAACAACCAAATCGTACCGCTGCTCGCCATGCAACACCTGGCTGACGGCTTTCCCGCCCACCGCCGTCTCCACGGCATCCTGAACATCGGCAACGTTGATCGCATGCCGCGCCGCCTGTTGCCGGTCAATCACGATATTCAAATTGGGCTGGCCAAGCACTCGAAACAACCCCAGGTCTTGAACGCCACGAATGCTCTTCATCACATTGACGACCTCGTCGCCTTTCTCCTCCAGAACTTTCAGGTCGTCGCCGTACATTTTTATCGCCAACTCTCCCTTGACCCCGCTCACGGCCTCTTCCATGTTGTCGGCGATGGGCTGAGAAAAATTCCATAGCACTCCGGGAATTTTGCTTAGCTCACGGTCCATTGCGGCGATCAATTCATCCTTGTCCTGCCGAAAAACCGGCCGCCATTCGGATTTCGGCTTTAGGTCCACGAAGTATTCCGTATTGAAGAAACCTGTGGTATCCGTGCCGTCGTCCGGGCGGCCGACCTGCGAAACAACCTGTTTCACCTCGGGAAATGATGCAAGCATGATTCGGGCCTGGTTCATTACCCGCGTGCCTTCGGTTGGCCCCGTGCTCGGCGCCAGGGTCCCGCGCGCCCAGATGGCCCCCTCGTCGAGATGCGGCAAGAACTCTGAACCGATTGCTCCGCTCGCGACAAGAAACACGGTAATCCCCAGCACCAGAGCCCCTGCGCCGACGATTAGCGTTCGCCGCGCCATCGCCCAGCGCAGTATCACTCTGTATGTATCTCTCAGGTATTCCATCACCGGATTGCGCCACTCGCTCACACCTAGGCCAAACTGCCACACAGCAAGAACCGGGGCGATGGCTATAGAGAAAAGGAGCGCTCCCACCAAGGCAAACGAAACGGTCCACGCCATGGGCTTGAACAGACGCCCTTCCACGCTTTGCAGGGTGAAAATAGGCAGATAAGCAGTGATGATAATGGCACGCGCAAAAAACACGGGCCGGAGAACTTCGAAGACGGCATCGCGGATTCTTTCCAATGGCGTCTTAACGGCGTTGGCTCCAGCGCTGAAATGCCGCATGATGTTTTCGATGATGACCACGGTGCCGTCCACGACCATGCCAAAGTCGAGCGCTCCCAAAGAAAGCAGGTTCGCAGGAATCTTGTTCAGGTCGAGACAGATCGAAGCGAACAAGAGCGAGAACGGAATCGTCAAGGCGACAATGATGGCTCCGCGCACGTTGCCCAGAAAAAGAAACAGCACGAGCGAAACGAGGAAAATGCCTTCGGTCAGGTTGTCCAGCACGGTGTGCGTGGTGTAGTGCATCAGGTCGCTGCGGTCGAGAAACGGGACGATTTTTACACCCGGCGGCAGAATCCTTTCGTTCAACTCGTTTACTTTGTCATGAATCGCCATCAGAGTTTCGTCCGCATTCGCTCCCTTGCGAAGAAGGGCGATTCCCTCGACCGCATCGTCATTGTCAGCAATCACGCCATCAGCCCGATGAATGGCTCTGCCGATTTGTCCCAACCGAATCTTCGGTCCTTGCGTCACCTCCGCGACATCCTTCACGCGAAGCGCCGTCCCATTCTTGGCCGTCAGAATGGTTTGCTCGATGTCCTTTACCTCGCTGTATAACCCGACCGCGCGAACATTGACTTGCTGCAAGCCCGCCTCGACAAAGCTTCCGCCGGCATTTACGTTGTTATTGGCAAGCTGCTGCTCCATTTGGCCGATGCTCAAACCGTACGAAACCAGCTTGTTGGGATCCACACGCACCTGGTACTCGCGCGTCATACCGCCGAAACTGACGACGTCCACCACGTTGGGGACCGACTTGAACTGTTTTTCAAGAACCCAATCTTCGATGGACTTCAGTTCCATCAGGTCATACTTCGGATTCGTGCTCCTGAGCGTGTACCAGTAAATCTGTCCTACCGGACTCCAGTCCGTTCCCATTTGTGGTTGCAAGCCGCTTGGCAGAGACACCTGCGCGAGCCGCTCCAGGGCCTTTTGCCGGTTCCATTCGTTCGCGGACTCATCATCGAAAATGAGCATGACGCTGGAAAGCCCGAACAGGGAAGTGGACCGCAGATGCTGCAGATGCGGAATGCCGTTCATCTGGATTTCAATTGGAATCGTGACCTGTTGTTCGACTTCTTCGGCCGCACGGCCTGGCCACTGGGTGATGATTTGCACGTAATTATTGGCAACGTCGGGATAGGCCTCTACGGGCAGGTTGTGGAAGGAGATTGCTCCCCAAAGCAGCAACAGGACGGTGACCGTCAGAATAATGAAGCGGTTATTGAGGGCATACTCGACGAAAAGGCGCATCACAGGTCGGTCCTCACACTCCAGGTTTGCGCGTGTTCATTGTTCGACAGTGCTCTCCAGCACAAGCGCGTTGACCACCACCTTTTGGCCCGGGGAAATTCCCGATAGGACTTCCTGCTTGTTATTTGGAAGAGTTTGCCCGCTTACGACGGCAATCCGTCGGAATGCTGTTGCTCCAGCCGGTACATAGACCCAATCGAGGTCATGCAAGTGCAATATTGCGCTGGCGGGCAGCGCCGCGTGCATTTCCGCCTTCTGGCTGTGGAATGTAGCGGTCACGAACATCCCGACTTTCATTAAGCCCGGATTGCGCACTTCGATGCGTACTTTGGCGGAGCGAAGCGTGGGATCGAGCACCGGACTGACGTTGCCGATGCGCCCGGTGAAGACCTTATCGGGATAGGCATTCAACCGGATTTCCGCGGTCTCGCCCACATGCACGCTCGCCAAATCGTTTTCAAAAACATCACACAAAATCCAAACGTGGCTTAGATCCGAAATCGTGAAAGGATTGGGCGATCCCAGGCCCGCAACGCCCGCGGCGTTGGTGACTTGCTGGTCGGTAATCACGCCGGAGACCGGCGCGCGAATGTCCACGATTGGCACAGGATTATTGACATCCCCACCCAGCACGCGAAGGCGTTCCGCTGTGTTTTGGAGGTCAACCTTGGCCTTGTTCTCCACGTCCTCCGCGGTCTGCAAATCGTTCAGCGAAACCGCGCCCTTATCGTAGAGATCCTTTGCGCGGTCGTATTGCGAACGAGCCAACGTCTCGTCGGCTGCCGCTTTGCGATAATCCGAAATCGCGCCGGACACGTCCGCACTCTGTACTCGGAGCAGCACTTGCCCCTTCTGCACCGTATCGCCCAGCCTCGCTTTGATTTCCACAACGCGGCCGGTGGCCATCGAAATGACCGGCACGTTGCGAGAAACATCCGGGCCTACGACTCCGGTTGCCTGGAGCTGTGACGCAGCCCGATGCTCTTCGGCTGTGGCCAGGGCAAACTGCTCCGGGTGTTCCACGGAGATGATGTCGGCATCCTGTTCGTGTTCCACCTTCACGGGGGGCGGCGCTTCGGCCTTCGGGTCTCCCTTGCTGTCTCCGCAACCAGCAAGCGCGGCGCTCAGGCCAATGAAGCCGAGGAAGCAAAAGTAAAAACGCTTTTCAGATTCCCGCATAGAATGCTGTACTGCCTTTCGCAGTTTCGGAGATGTCCGCCTGGCCCTCCGGAAGCCTTGGGGTATGCGTCGTTACCCGGTGAAATCGCATGGTGCGCTGGTCTGTTGGAACAGCTAGCTGAGTTTGAGGGAATTGCCTAGGCGAGCCAAAGCGGGGGAGCGCGTCCGTCGACCGCCTCGCTAAAACAAGAAGCAACGTTCAAAACTTGCGCAGCGTCGACCGGTCTTCTTACCGCCGGTAAATGAAAGACGTGACTCGCACAGGAAACGAACAGCAAGAAAACGACGGGAATTACGCGAGCGGTCGAAGATGGCACAGGGGTGGCAATTTCCGACAACACTCGGGAGGGCTTTTTCTCCTCGAACAAAATGGCCTGGCCGTGCAAGTCATCGGTCATGGAAATGACAAAAAACAAAATAACCAGGGCACAGCACATCGCTACGATCTTTTGACGCGTGCTCGCGGGCTCATCCGAAAACGCTTTCGCGCGCGACAGCGCAGCCACCAGCGCAAGAATTCCCGCAATGGCTACGCAAACCCAGACCAGGTTGAGGGTCAGCTCCATAACACTCCAATTAGAGCCAGATTACCGTATGCGTGCCCGAGCGTTCAAATAAATCAGAGGGCCAGGCGGACGAAGCAAAACGTTGACGGAATGCGGCCTCTTGCTCCATTTGGCTGGCTCCCGCGAAGGAGCGGCCTAAGGCTTGGTCGCCCCGGTTTCGGCAGTGGCTTTAGTCTTTGGAGCCTCCGGCGAAGCCGGCTTGGCGAAGTGAGAATCGTCAATTTTCGGGTTGATTTCGACCTTCTCCACCGTCAGCGTTTGGCGGTAGTCCGTGCCCGGGCTCCCTTGGTCAATTTTGAATGGAAACTTCACGCCTTGGACTTCGCGGTAGTCGGAAAGCGTGCACTCCCAAGGCAGCTCTTGATCTTGCACCTTGCGAAGCCCTATCCATTTCGTCGTCAAAAACGTCGCGCTGTCGATCAGATAAGAGCGCACCTCCCCGCTCTTGCTGGTGATCTTCAGGCGGTAGACCGTCTTGCCCTCCGACTCCTCTTTTCCAACCAGTTCCACCTTCGACTCTTTGGCCTTGTAATCCACAAGCGGCCCGTCCGCATCTGACTCGTCCGGCATACCCTTCAACTCATCCGCAGACATCTCCACGACGTCTCTGTTCGGCAGGAAAGGATTCACCGTCCATCCGGCGGATTTCCCGTCGTACACCCGCAGAACTTTTTGGCCTTCCACGGTAATCTCCGAATACAGTTTGTGGGGGCGTTTCAATTCGAGCACCAGCGTTCCCTCGACGCCCTGTGCGTTAAATGTTCCAGTGATGCGCTCCGATTGCACCGATTTGATCTTCTCGATTCCGCCGCGTGCATCGATGGCCTTTTTTATGATTTCGTCCAGAGTCTGCGCCGGGGCGGAACCCAACGGCAAAACACACAAGAAAGCGGCAAAGAGGAATTTTGTTTTCATTTGAAACCCGTTGGTGGTATTGGAGGGCTGAGAACCACGCAACAACTATCCTAAAAGCTGGCGTGCTTCCGGTCAAATCTCTTCGGCGGCGGCTGCGGTCCACCTTCTGCGCATTCATGGTCGTGAAATAATTTTCTCCTAAGCTCGGTTGCGGGTACATTTAGAGCCGCTTTCAGAAACGTTTATGTACAAATATTAGCTTCATTCTGACAGGGTGAATTCATGACACACCGATTTCTCTCGGGACTCTTTATAGCGGCGCTGTGGTTTCCAGCAATTACTTGCGGCCGGCAAGAACCTGCCGCGGAAGGCCGCCCCATCACGCCCGCAGGCACCCTCGTTATCGATGCCGGAACGCGCCTGCCTGCCGTTGGCGCGATGCCCGTGAACATGCTGCGCAGCCCGGATACGCTGGGGCGCGGGGGCCAAGGACGCTACCTGCTCGTTGTGAACAGCGGCTACGGCGTGCAGTTCAGTGGCGATACAAACCACGCACAGCAATCCATTGCAGTAATTGATCTGAACGCCAGCCCCGAACCGGCGGTGATTCAAAGCGTCTACTTTCCCACTCCGCAAAGCTCCAACGTCGGCATTGCCTTTGCTCCTGCAGCGGATGAAACCTTCGCACTGTACGTTTCCGGCGGCTTCGAAAACAAAATCTGGATCTTCCGCTTTGATCCGAATGCCCGCGCTCCCATTCAACCGGCCTCGCCCGGGCCTGACACGAAGGTTACAGCGCCATTCTTGATCGTGAGCAATCCCGGAGAAGTTTCGCCCAAGGATTACAACCAAGGCAAAGCGGCACTCTATCCCACGGGGATTGCCGTCACGCGGGATGGCGCAACGCTGGTTGCCGCCAACAACCTTGGTGACAGCGTCACTATCGTCCGCAGCCTGAACGGCTCGCGTCAAATGCAGCGCCTAGACCTGCATCATCCGGGAAAATCCAATGAAAATATTTATCCCTACGGCGTCGTCGTGCTGGAAAACGGGAAGAAAGCGCGCGCCTACGTTTCTTGCTGGAACGATTCCTCGGTTGCCGTGATTTCACTCAACGGCAAAGCCGCGGTCCAAAAATACCTCGAAGTCGACCGCCATCCCACCGCCATGCTGCTGAACGCCCAAGGCACCCGTTTGTTTGTGGCCAATTCGAACGCGGATAGCGTTTCCGTCATCGACACCGGCTCGGATCAGGAGATCGAGCGAATTGACGTACGCTTGGCAGCGACCGCCTTGGTTGGGGCAAGTCCGGAAGGCATCGCTCTCGGTGAAGATGAAAAGACTCTCTATGTCGCGAACGCCCACAGCAACGCCGTAGCGGTCGTCTCGCTTTCCGAAAAAGCCCGCGGAGCAAAATCCGCCGGGAAAAATGACGAATCCGCGAAATCAAAAGTCCACGGCTTTATTCCCACAGGACAATATCCTTCGGCACTGGCGGTTGCCGACGGAAAACTCTTCGTCGGAAACGGCAAGGGAACGGGATTCGAATCGTCCTCGATGCGCGTCAGCAACAGCGGCTTCACGCCGAATCCTCCCAATGCCGCATTCCCGGCAAAACCGGAGAAAAACAGTCAGGGCGGCCAGTACAGCGGCTCCATCGTTTCCGGAAACATCAGCGTGATCCCGCTTCCTGGCGATCCCGCGCTGGCGCACTACACGCAACAAACCATGCAGAACGACGGGCTTCTCGACTTTGCCCCGCCGAAGCTTTTTTCGGGCGAAAGCCCCATCAAGCACGTCGTTTACATCATCAAGGAAAATCGCACCTACGATCAGGTGTTTGGCGACGTGAAAACGGCCGGTGACGGCCACGCCGCCGACGGCGAGCCGGCCTTCGCGATTTTTGGCAACAGCGACACGGCGCGCCGCCCCAATGGCACAGCACAAGCAGTCACGCCGAATCATCACGCGCTTGCCCAGCGTTTCGGCCTCTTCGACCGTTTTTTCGTCAATTCCGAAGCCAGCCCCGACGGCCATGCCTGGGCCACCGCGGCTTTTTCCACCGACTATGTGGACAAAGCCTTTCGCTGGAACTATTCCGACCGCGGCCGCACCTACGACTTCGAAGGCTACAACCGCCTGCCCGATTACGAACCTCCTAGCGAGCTGGCCCTCGATAAATTCAAAGGCGACGCGCTGGCTGCCCTAACCGACCTGCTTGAAAAGCATCTTCCTTACCGCCAGGGATTCACCGATCTGGGCGAGCCGAAAACCCTCTATCTCTGGGATGCCGCCGCCCGCGCGGGCCTGACCTACCGCAATTACGGCGAATTTGTAACCGTGATTTCCGCGAACGACGTCGAGGCCGCAAAACAAAAACGCCACAAAGAATATCCCGACATTTCCAAAGCCGTCCGCGACATTCCCAACAAAGCCTCCCTCGCCGACCATCACAGTCCCAGTTTCCGCAGCTTCGATGTCACCGCTCCCGACAGCATGACCGTAGATTGCTATAAAGCTGCGCTTGCTTCACCGCAAACGGCGGACGCTGCCGTGACCGAGGACAACCGAAACGCTAACTGCCGAGGCAACTCCCGCTTTGGGGAATGGCTCGCGGAGTTCAAACAATTTGTCGCCCAGCGTGAGGCCGGCAAGCCGGATCCCATGCCCGCGCTCACGGTAATGCGTTTTCCCAACGACCACACCACGGGCCTCAAAAAAGGTTTTGCCACGCCACAATTTATGGTTGCCGACAATGACTACGCCGTTGGCCGCCTTGTTGAAGCGATTTCTTCCAGCGCCTATTGGAAGGACACTGCGGTTTTCGTCATCGAAGACGACGCTCAGGCCGGGCCGGATCACGTGGATGCGCATCGCTCCGTAGGGCTGGCTATCAGTGCCTACAACAAACCCGGAGCTCTGATTCACAAATTCCACAATACCGTTAGCATGATTCGAACCATCGAATTGCTGCTCGGCATCGCTCCGATGAATCAGCTCGACGCTTCCGCCATTCCCATGGACATTTTTCAGGACCAGGCGGATCTGACGCCCTACAAAGCGGTGCTGCCCACCATCGCGGCCGACAATTTTCTAGGCGGCCAACCGAAAGACAAAGCCACTGCCGAATGGATGAAGAAAACGCGGCAACAGGATTTTGCCCACGCCGACATGGCCAATCCGCAAACCCTGAACGCCATCATCTGGTTCGCCTGTCAAGGAAACGGTTCAAGCATGCCGCAATCCGCCGCGCTACCTGCGTATCAGGCCATGCGCCTGGGCATTTCCGAACCTGAAGAACCGGCCATCGGCCTCAAGAAAAAAGATGACCAAGACTAGTGACCTACTGAAATTGCGTGAGGCTTAACACGTTTCCGTCAGGGTCTTTAAACCACGCAACTTTGGCGCCGCTTGGCGAGGACCAGATTCCTTGATCGTCCTGGCCTTTCATTCCATACATCTCAAAACGAACGCCATGCCCTTGCAGACGCGCGACCTCTTTCTTTATATCCTCAACTTCCCAGCCCAAAATCGTAAACTGTTGCGGCTGAAATCCCGGCGTCAACGCGACACGCACCATAACCCCATTCGCGTCCAGCACCAGAGCGAATTTGTCTTCGCTGACGAAATCGAGCCCCAACGTTCCTTCATAAAACGCCCGCGCCTTCTTGGCGTCCATCGTCGGCACGAAAGCCATGATCTTGTTGAACGAGAGCATGGCACCCCCTAAACCGCGGTGACGACATTCCCATCGAGCGCGACGTAGCCGTACGCCATTCGAGGCGTGTTGAACGCGAACCCGGGATTGCCGTGGCGGTCGAGAAGAATTAATCCGCCGTGGCCGTGCGTGCGC
>Ga0126369_10001362_pt1 | contig 16815 bp, 15 predicted proteins | sample PanSoiMetaPlot_1_FD_109646 | JGI IMG/M metagenome (GOLD analysis project Ga0126369, IMG submission 109646) | Tropical forest soil microbial communities from Panama - MetaG Plot_1 | ecosystem: Environmental > Terrestrial > Soil > Tropical forest > Bulk soil | place: Panama | collected 2016-02-17 | reverse complement strand
TCGCCGCCCCTGCGCCTGGCCCAAACACGCCGCCGCCGCCCGCGCACAACGGACCGGCCTATTGGATCAAAGTCTCGGCGCAGCCGGACGGCACGTTCACGGTGATCAATACGCGCAATGGGTTCGCCAAGACTTATGGTGCAAACGGGCGGGGAACGAATTAGCACCGTTTCAAGCGGGCGAAGCCCGGAAATCTCCGGCTTCGCCCCGCGCTGTCCGAGGTCACGCCTTTCGACCCATGGGTCGGGTATTGATCAGGCTCAACCGTTATGTGTAGGCTAGGCTCGCCTGCCACGACCTTGCCATCTAAATTCCAATTGTTCACATACTTTCGCCTTTGCGGGCGACCAACAATCCCCGCATTGCGGTTCCGGCCGGGGTTCCAAAGTTGCCGACGGGGAGATTGCAGTGGCGAACCGATTGGACTTCACGCAAGAGGCAAATGACTGCTTCCGGTTGGCAGAATCCGAGACGCAGGTTGAGGTAAAAGCGATCTTGATGGGGATGGCGTATGGCTGGCTGACGCTTGCCGATCATCGCAGGGCGTCAGGCGAACGGCGTCGGGAACCGATCGAGGAACCTATGGAGGAACCGATCGACGACTTGCTGTAAGGGGGGTGCTCAGTCACGATGGAGGCGACATGCGCGGGGTGATGTTGGCCCTCGCTTTTGCTGTGGCATTGGCCGCACCGGTAGACGCAGCGCCGACGAGCACAGGCGATCTTGCTACGACCGATGCGGTCCTGCGGTGGATCAACGGCTATCGCAAAAAGCCGGATCTGGCCCGTGTCGTGGTCGCGGTGCGCACGCTGAGCCGCCTTGATGCACTCCGTGAGTCCGAAACCGCGGCCGTGCATGTGGGTTTCGTCGCCGGCATTATCGGCTCCAATCCGCAAAAGGCCGATGAACTCATCGAAAAGATGTTGGCGATCAAAACCGAAGATCATTGGTTTATCGTGCGCGCCGTGGCGTATTCGGGGTTACCCAATTGGCGGGACCTGCTGTCCCGCTTCGCCGATCGGATGGCGACCCGCCGATTGATGATCGAAAAATACGTGAGCGGAAAACTGCCGACGCTCGACGCTATTGCGTTTGAAGCAAGTCCGACCGCGATGGACCGGGTCAAGGGCTTTACCGCATCGGTCGGGAATTTCATCACCGGCCATAAGGCGGCGGCGCCCGTCAGGCTCGAAGCAAGCCCGGAGGTGCTCGACACGCTGTGGGGCTATTACTTCGCAACCGGCTCATTCGGGCCGGTGGAACGAATTCTTCGCATGCTGCCTTGGGCAAAGGACCGCCAGGACGCCGACAAGCTCACCGTAGGCAGCATGGCGAAATTCACACTTGCGAGCAACGCCGCGCATGATGCCCAACTACTCGATATGCTCAGGCGTGAGGTGCACCGTCAGCCCGAGGACATCCAGCCTATCGTGAACGAGATCATCGAAGCCGTGGACACGATGGAGATCGCGCACCTGCGCAAGGCGGCGCTTGCTGCTATCGACGATCTCAAGCGCAAGGGGCCGGGCTACAAGCGCGACCTCTCCACCTGGGGCCAGGTTGGCCAGGGCGCCATGGCGCTCGGTTGCGTCGCTGCAGCGGCAACCGGACAAGTCGAGTTCGGTCTGCCATGCGTGGTCGGCGGCGCGCTTGGGTCTGCGGCCCTAAATTATTGGACAAAGGATTAAAACGCGCCCCGCTGACATTACCGCGGGTAGCGGGGTCACAATTTAAAACGCGCCGACGCCGAAATGCACGCGTTGCGTTACGTCGGTGTTCGTTTTGCTGGTCGGGTAAGCGTAATCGACGCGCAGTGCACCAAACGGCGAATCCCAGATCAGACCTGAGCCGAGGGAGGAACGGACCCGCTGGGAATCCACGACCGTCAGTGACTGCGACAAAGATGGAAACGACGTCGCGCCGCGATAGCCCCACAAACTTCCGGCGTCGGCAAATGCCGCGGCCTTCAAAGCAATCTCCGGCGGCAATCCCGGGATCGGCGCTTGCAGTTCCGCAGTGGTCGTCCAGTAGCGGCTGCCGCCGATATTATCTTGGGTTGTGCCCGCAGTGACGTCGCGCGGCCCGAAGCCGTTGACGGCAAATCCTCGCACCAGTTGCGGACCTCCGAAGAAGCTGCTCATCAGCGGCAGAGTCTGTCCGCCATAGGGCGTGATGTATCCGCCTTGAACACGCGCCACGCCCACAACGTCGTTGCCGAGGTCATGATAATAGCGGGCGTCTCCGGTGGTTCTCAGGAAGTCGACGGAGCCGCCGGGGCCGGCCAAGTCCTGGCGGAGCTGGACGCGCAGACCTTCATGTGGATTCTTCGGATTATCGAGCGAGGAATACGTGAACGTCGATCCGACCGTTGACACCCATTGCGCGCCGTTGAGCGCCGCCTGCTTGACGGCGACGGACGGGCATGTGGTTGAAGCATTGGGGGGAATGCACGCCATCAGGGTCGGACTGAGCAGCACGTTCTGGTTGACCAGCGCATAATGTGCTTCGCTGCTCAACCCATCCATTATCGGCGCGCCTAATTTGACGCCGGCGCCGTAACTTTCGCCGCCGTAGGATTGGTTGGGATTGGGGAGCGTCTCCTTGAAGAACAGGTCGAGCCCGAGCGACAACCGTTCGCCCAGAAGATAGGGCTCGACGAACGTCACTGCGCCGCTGCGCAGATATTGTCCGACCGCGACGGATACTTTCACATATTGCCCGCGGCCCAGGAAATTCTGCTCCGAAACCCCGATCTCGCCAATGAGGCCAACCGAGGTCGAATAACCGCCTGAAAACGACAGGTCGCCGGTGCGCTGCTCTTCCACTTCAACATTCAGCACCACGCGATCCGGCGCTGAGCCGTTGTCGGTCGTAATCTTCACCGACTTGAACGGCGCCAATTGCTTTAAGCGGCGTTCCGCACGGTCGATCAATCCACGGTTATAAGCGTCGCCCTCGGCGATATCGAATTCGCGCCGGATCACCTCGTCGCGCGTGGCGATGTTGCCGCGGATGTTAATTCGCTCGATATAGCGGTGCGGGCCGTCGTCGAGCGTGAATACGACATTGATAATCTTGCCTGCGGTATCATGGTTGGCATGCGGGTGGACATCGACGAACGGAAATCCACTCCTGCCTGCCGCCATCGTGATGTCGTCGACAGCCTTGCCGACGGCCCCGCCGTCAAAGGCGTCGCCCTGAGCGAGGTGCACGACATTGCGCAGCGCGGAAGCATCGAGCGCCGCGACGTGCGAAATGACGTCGACCGTACCGAAGCTATAGCGCGTGCCCTCTTGGACGGTAAACGTCACGACGAAGCCCTGCTGGGCAGGATCGTACACCGCGGCGGCCGAGACATGTGCGTCGGCAAACCCGTTCTTGAGGTAAAAGCTGTGCAGCAGATCGGCATCGATCTCGATGCGGTCGGGATCGTAAACGTCACTGGTCTTCAGAAATGCGAGCCAGCCGGACTCGGTGGTCTTGATGACGCCCTTCAGGCGCGACTCCGCAAATTCATGGTTGCCGACGAACACGATGCGCTTGACGCCGGTCTTGGCGCCTTCCTTGATCTCGAAAATGAGGTCGACACGTCCGTCGCCGCGGGCGATCGTTTTGGGTGTGACCTGCACCTGATAGCGACCGTTTTGGCGGTAAATTTCAGTGATTCGTATCACATCTTTCTGTGCGCCCGCCTTCGTCATCAGACCGCCGGGCTTCAAGCCGATCTCCTTGGCGAGATCCTTGTCCTTGAGCTGCTTGTTGCCTTCGAACCGCAGACGGTCGATCACCGGTGCCTCGACCACAGTCACAATAAGGCGCGCGCCTGATGGCACGATTTTCACGTCCTCGAACAGGCCGGTGGCATAAAGCTCCTTTAGAGCGGCATTGATGGCTGATGGTGCGGAGAGCGCATCAGGCGCAGCACGAAAATGCTCGCGGATGGCTTGGGCATCGATGCGCCGATTGCCTCGGACTTCGATCCTTGGGTCAGATCCGGCGCCGTAGCAGCAAGACGCAATGGCCGACAGGACAAACGCGTACAGCACGCGCCGGCCGATCGGCTTTGCGCCCTTCCACCATGCCCAAACCCAAAACCGCATGAATTCGAGCCTCGATTCGAAAATTCGACCGCCGTTTTAACGGACCGGATCCAAGCGCGCTGCCGGCGTGTCCGGATAGCTTTCCGGTCCCGGCTGGCCTGGGTCCGTTAGCTCATCGAGAGGCGAAAGCACAGGGGTTGAGTCGTTTTCATCCCGCAGCGTGGCGAGGAATTCCTGTTGCCACCGATCGACGTCGTAGGCGGAGACCATGGCAAGCAGGGCCTGATGGCGTTCGCGCCTTTCCTCGATTGGCATGGCAAGCGCCTGCGCTATCGCATCGGCGACCGATTCCGGATCGTAGGGATTGACCAGCAGTGCGCGTCGGAATTCGATGGCGGCACCGGCGAAGCGCGACAGGATGAGAACCCCGGGGTCGTCCGGATTTTGGGCCGCGATGTATTCCTTCGCGACAAGGTTCATACCGTCGCGCAGCGGCGTCACTAAGCCGACGCGTGCCGTGCGATAGAGCCCGGCGAGCGCCGATCGGCCGTACACCCGGTTGACGTAGCGGATGGGCGTCCACGATACCTCGCCGTATTTACCGTTGATTCGGCCGGCTGCCGAGCCCAGAGCTTCCTCCAATTCGGCATATTCGGGAATTTCCGAGCGGTTTTTCGGCGTGATCTGCAGGTACGTCACCTTGCCGATCCACTCATTGTGGTTTGCCAGAAAGTGATCGAAAGCATCAAGACGCTCGATCAGGCCCTTGGAATAATCGAGACGATCAACCCCGATAACGAGGACACGGCCGCCAAGGCTTGCCACCATATCCTTCACCAGGGGAGATAGCAGATTGCGGCGCGCCAGTCGCTGAAATGCACGCGGCTCTATGCCGACCGGAAAACTTCCGATCCGCGTTTGTCGTCCGTTCACGCTCAGAGTGGTCTGGTGGCTTGCAATCTCCAATACCCGCATCTCCCGCATCTGGTTACACTCGGAGATCAGGTAGCGAACAAAATTGCCGGCATCGCTTTCGGTCTGAAAGCCCACAACGTCATATTGCATGAGCAATGGGATCAGTTGCTCGTGCTTCGGCAGCGAGGTCAGGATTTCAGGTGGGGGCAACGGAACATGCAGAAAAAACCCAATCCGATTGGGGTGGCCGCGCCGCCGTAAGGCGTCCGCAATGGGAATCAGGTGATAGTCATGGACCCAGATCAGGTCGTCGTGCTCGATGATTTTTTCCAGTTCCGTCGCAAAATGATCGTTGACCCGGAAATATCCGCTGAGATCGCGCAGCGCAAACTCGGCGAGGTCCAACCTGTAATGCAGGATCGGCCACAGTACGCGATTGGCGAAGCCGTTGTAGTATTCCTGATAGTCGTGCTTTGTCAGGTCAGTGACAAAATATTCAACATTCTTATGCATGACGGAGCGCGTTTTTACCTTGTCACGCGCCCCGACCTTGCCGCTCCATCCGAGCCAGACGCCGCCGTTATGCTGCAGCGCTGGCCGCAACGCGACTTCGAGCCCTCCGGCGCGCTTAGCTCCATCGCCGGAGGGAACCGAAACGCGGTTAGAAACGACCGCTAGTCGTGCCAATATCGATCCTCCCAACTCCACCATGGACGCATCGGCAAAGCTGACTCCGGATTATCGTTGAGATAGTCTGGCGGATTGCCAGCAATTTGTTCATCCATGCTGTCAGTCGGAACGGTGTTGTGGATTAGACGCACGGATTCCTCCGAAGCAATGCCTGGAATGAACGGGATGAAAAATCCTCCAAGGTCCAGGTGACGCCCAACCGGCTGAACGCTGATAACAAAATGAGCGACTCACAACCGGTAATGGCGACAACCGCAGATACACCCCCTTAAGCAAAAACATGAACTTAGTATGCGCCGTAATGATGGCACCGATCTCCCCGAAGTCTCCTTGACCGCGACGCCTGTTAATAATCGGCTAAAACGGCCGAAACGACGGCGGTGTTGCGCATATAGTGCGACGAAAAATCGACCATGTCGCGCGTCACGATGTCAATGTAGTCTATAACTTTCCCATTAGCTGGCAAAAGGTCAGATCGTTATCGAAACACGGGGCGCTCCGAAACTGCCCGACGCAATATTGCGCGGCTAGTTCCGCGCGATGATTTCGCGTTCGTGATACACGATCGCCGGCGCGCCCCGGCGCCCCGCCTTGCGGTGCAAGATATTTGGGCGGCTCCTTCGCAGTTGGCGACGGCGGCGTATTCGCTTACGCGGATCGGAGATGCGAATGGCCTCAAGGTTGCGGAACGGTGCGCGAAGTTGACCGTCGTCATCGGCGACCAGGAGCGGTAGGCCGAGGAAGCGAGCCCACATGTGCCATTCGGCGAGCGCATCGCATGCGTGACGCGCGGTAAACAAGAGCATCGACAGCGCCGGATCGCGATGCTCCAACATGATGGCGATGGCGCCGGGATCGGTTCCGACGGGCGGCACCAGCCGCATGACGATACCGAGGAAGGCCGTGATCGGCAGCGACATCTCGATGCACATGCCGCACACCGAGCGTTGCAGGACCACGCTCTCGCGATGCCGTTTGACGATTCGTGTGCTTACGTCTGTACCTGCGTCGGCGGCATGAAAGCTCACCGGAAGAAAAACAGGGTCGAGCCGCATGCGGAGGCTCGACCCGGCAGGCTTAGCCCCACCAGCACTCATTCAACGCCTCACAGTCCCTGTCGCCAGCACTCTCTTGGTCCTGGTCGATCACAGCGACCTTCGCTCAGCGCCATCTCGATCGCCTTAAAGAGGCTGGTTAATTGGCGGTTTCCAGTGGTGGATCGGGGATCATGATTGATAAGGTGTTGCAGTTCTCTTGGAGGAAGTGACCGTTGCCGAAGTCTGACCACGGCCATGCAACTGCAGGCGACGCGATTGAAGGCGCGCGAATTGCGGGCCCCAAAGGATTTCTCGATCGCCTCACCGCGGTAGCACCGGCTTTCACGGCTACCCCCAGGATCCATTCGCTTGCTTTACGGCTGGCCCGCGTTGCCGACGGCACGCTCGATGCAGCCTTTGCGAGTCAAGCCAGCCGCGATTGGGATCTTGCGGCTGCCGATCTTTTGGTGCACGAAGCCGGGGGCGCGCTGACCACGACCGGGGGAATCACGCTCGCCTACAATGGCGCTACAACGGTGCATGATATTCTCATTGCGGCGGGGCTTGAGCGCCACCAGACTCTGACCGCCTTGCTACGGGATCGGCATAACTTGTTACGTTGACGCGCCGTGCGGCGGGCGATCAGGGGAACCATAGATGAGCGGCGAAACTCAGTCGAAGCAGTTGCTGCATCTCGTGCTTGGCGGCGAACTCACCCGGATCGGAGATGTCGAATTCAAGGATCTCGATAGAGTCGACATTGTCGGCGTTTATCCGAATTATGCCAAGGCCTATGCGGCGTGGCGCGCGAAGGCGCAGCAGACGGTCGACAACGCCCATATGCGCTATTTTATAGTGCATCTGCATCGCCTGCTCGATCCAGCTACGACCACCAAGGACGGACTTTAAGACGTCGGATATGCCTGCATGCTTTCGTCACGACGTATAGCACGGTCACCGCCGGCGCAGCGCTTCATCGGCCTGCTGGCGGCCGAGTACCTTCGGTTGGTGTGGCGCACCAGTCGTCTCTCCATCGAACCCGCCGATCTTTACAAGGCGGTAGAGCCGCAACAGCCTGTTATCGTCGCCATGTGGCACGGGCAGCATTTTATGGTGCCGTTCCTCAGCCGCGGGCATCGGGTCAAGGTCTTGATTTCGCGCCATCGCGACGGCGAGATCAATGCCTACGCGGCGCAGCGTCTCGGCATCGACACGGTGCGAGGATCGGGCGATCACGGCCGCCGTTTCGACGTCAAGGGTGGCGTCGGCGCCTTCAAGTCCATGCTGACCGCCCTCGCGGAGGGATACAACATGGCGCTGACGGCCGACGTTCCGAAAGTCGCGCGCATTGCCGGGCTTGGTATAATCAAGCTGGCGCGATTCTCGGAGCGACCAATCTATCCGGTCGCCGTTGCGACCAGCAGGCGTTTTGTGCTGAACAACTGGGATCGGTCGGTGATCAACTTGCCGTTCGGGCGCGTTGCTATCGTATCCAGCGATCCCATCATGGTACCGGCGGATGCAGACGAAGCGGTGATGGAGCAGTGCAGAGCTATGGTGCAGCAACGGCTCAGCCAGGCAACCGACCGTGCCTACGAGATCGTGGACCGCAAGGATCGTCATGCCGCCCCTGGCTGAACCGGTGCCCATAACGCTGTCCGCCTACCGGATCATCACTGCAGCGGGCACTGCGCTTGCACCCTGTCTGCTCGAACGCAGGATTGCGCGCGGCAAGGAAAACCCTGACCGCATCGCTGAAAGGCGCGGCGAGCCGAGCGCGCCGCGGCCGCCCGGCCCGCTGGTATGGGTACATGGGGCAAGCGTCGGCGAATTCGTTGCCGTGCTTCCCCTCGTCGAGCGCATTCGTGCCGGCGGTTTCACCGTATTGATGACGACGGGCACCGTGACGTCGGCGGTGCTGGCGCAAAAGCGGCTTCCCTCCGGCGCATTCCATCAGTTTGTACCGCTCGACACGCCAGCCTTCATCGCGCGGTTTCTCGACTATTGGCGTCCGGGTCTCTCCCTGTTCGTCGAGTCCGACCTGTGGCCCAACACAATTTTGTCTGCATCCGAGCGCCGTATCCCGATGATTCTCGTCAATGGGCGCCTGTCTGAGCGGTCCTACAGCCGCTGGCGCCGCTTTCCTAAAACCATCGAGACGCTGCTGCAGCGGTTCGATCTCTGCTTGGTGCGTTCCCCTAACGATGCGGAGCGTTTCCGCACGCTCGGCGCCACCCGCATCGCTATAACCGGCAATCTCAAATTCGATGTACCCGCCCTGCCGGCCGACGTCCGCAAGCTTGCCGCCTTGACCGATGCGACCAGGGGACGAATCGTGGTGGTCGCGGCTTCCACCCATCCGGGCGAAGAAAGCGTGATCATCGAAGTTCACCGTCACCTCAAAATCATGCTTCCCAATCTCTTGACGATCATTGCGCCCCGACATCCCGAGCGCGGCCCCGTCGTTGCGGACACCGCCATGGCCGCTCATCTGCGACCGGCTCTGCGCTCACGCGGCACGTCCCCAGTCGGTGAAATCGATATCTACGTGTTCGATACACTTGGCGAATTGGGATTGATCTATCAGCTTGCTCCGATCGTGTTCATGGGTGGCTCGCTGATTCGCCACGGCGGCCAGAATCCGATCGAGGCGATCAAGCTTGGTGCCGCGATATTGCATGGCCCTCACGTATCCAACTTCGGCGAAATCTACGAGGAGCTTGACCGCATCGGGGCAGCAAAACGCGTCAGCGACGCCGATGAACTGACGACCGGGATCAGCGCCTGGATCGATGACAGCGCCGAGCGCGAGCGCGTTGCCGCGCAGGCTGGACGTTACGTCGACAACCTCGGCGGCGCGCTCGACCTGACCGTGGCAGCACTTGAGCCCTATTTCATGCAGTTGCGGGCTCAGCACGGCACCGTTAATGCGTGACCCGGCCTTTTGGTGGGCTGATCACAGCCTCGCTGCTACCCTGCTTGCGCCGGTGGGCGCTCTCTACGGCGTAATCGCGGCGCGGCGTATGGCACGGCCAGGCTGCAAGGCGCCGGTGCCGGTCATCTGCGTCGGCAATTTCACATTGGGTGGCGCCGGCAAGACCCCCACCGCCATCGCGCTCGCTCGGCTGCTGTTGGAATCCGGACGTCGCCCGTTCTTTCTATCGCGCGGCTATGGCGGACGGGTCGTGGGTCCGGTCCAGGTGGCGCATCAGCGCGCCGTTGAAGTCGGCGACGAACCGCTCCTGCTCGGCGGCGTCGCCCCCACCATCGTGTCGCATGACCGGCCGGCCGGCGCGTTGGCGGCAGCAAAAGCGGGAGCTGATGCGATCGTCATGGATGACGGGCTCCAAAACCCTTCAGTTGATAAGGACCTCGCGATCGCGGTGGTCGACGGGCGCCGTGGTATCGGCAATGGGCATATATTTCCGGCCGGTCCCTTGCGGGCGCCGCTGGAGACCCAGCTCGATCACATCGATGCCGTCCTTCTGGTGGGCTCTGCGACTCGTGCATCGGAACGCGTGCTCGAAGCAGCACAGAGACGCGGGCTGCCGGCACTCCACGGCGAATTGCGCCCAACAGCCAAGGCCGTCGCGACGCTTGCTGGAAAACCAGTCCTGGCGTTTGCCGGGATTGCCGATCCCGAAAAGTTCTTCGCCATGCTGGAAGCCCATGGTATTCCGATCGTGGTCCGCAAGCCCTTTCCGGATCATCATCATTATGCGGCGGACGAGATGGACGCGCTTGTGGCCTGCGCCCGGCGGGAGGGCCTCACGCTGGTGACGACCGAAAAGGACATAGTGCGGATGAGCGGAGATCCGGAGGTTGCTGATCTGATCGCGCGATCAACGGTGCTGCCGGTGACTCTGACATTCAGAGATGCGCAAGTCGTGGAAGGTATGTTGCGTAACGTGGTACGAGGCGAGCGAGGCCCTATCACATCGTGATTAACGCGCCGGATACAGGCGCTGGAGCACGGCCTTAGGGTTGGCATAGGCCTCCTGGCGCTCCACGCTCCAATATTTCAATTCCTCAAGTGGAATCGGGATTCCAGTCACCGCGCAACGAACGAATGCGCCCGGGCGGATAACCCGGAAATCGCCGTCAAGGAACTTTACCTCCGCTTCGCCGGCCGAAGACGAATGCGGGTCGAAGCGATTGAGCACCGATAGACTCCCAATTGGTGCGGCGGGTTGGACCGCAAAGCGGCCATTGCGAAGATAAGGATTCTCACGCCGGTGTTAAAGCCATTTTTTGCGTCGCAACCCCGGCAACTCCGCAAACACCACCAGCGTGGCCGGTGCCGGTCGCCAATCATCAGAATGTCAGCCCGACCCGGAACACTTGCACTGCATAGAAGGCGATCTCCGCATCGAGGCAGCGCTTGATGTTGGCGGCTTGGCGAAAGCCGTGCTGCTCACCCGAGAATAGGAAATAGCCCACGGCGTTGCCCTTGCGCCGCAGTGCGGCGACCATAATCTCAGTCTGGTTCGGCGGTACCACAGCATCCTCGGCGCCTTGAAAAAAGATGACCGGCTTCGATAACCGATCGGCATGATAAAGCGGCGACCGCTCGCGATAGCGAGTCTCCATTTCCGGAAATGGGCCGATAAGCCAGTCGAGGTATCGCGACTCGAATTTGTGGGTATCGCGCGCCAGTGCCGCGGCATCGCTGACACCGTAATAGCTTGCTCCGCCCTGGAAGAAGTCGCGAAAAGCGAGAGCCGCGAGAGTGGTGTAGCCGCCGGCGCTGCCGCCGCTGATGACGACGCGCCCTACATCCACCAATCCTCGTTGCGCCAGGAATTTGGCGCCGTTCACGCAGTCGTCCACATCGACGATGCCCCAATTGAGTTTCAGCCGCTCGCGATATTCGCGCCCAAATCCCGTACTACCGCCGTAGTTGACATCGAGCACCGCAATGCCGCGGCTGGTCCAGAACTGCGTGCCGAGATTGAGCGTGCTCGACGCCGATGAGGTTGGGCCGCCATGACATTTGACAAGCAGGGGCGGCCGCTCGTCCGCGCCGCCGACATAGTCCGAATTGTGCGGCGGATAGAACAATCCAAACGCCGTCTTGTTGTCGGTGGTCGGAAATTCCACCGGCTCGACCTTAGTGAGGTAGTTGGCTATGTGCAGGTCTATGCGGTCCAGCAGATCGGTTGCCTGCTTGAGGACGCGATATTGCCGGGTTTTCAGCTCAAGGGTGACGACGGAAGTCGGCCGGTTCGGTGCCCCGCCACGAAACACCAGGCAATCAGGTGCGGCCTGAACCGATCCGAATTCCGTGAATCCCGTCTCGATCGCCTGCAAGGAACCGCTCGCCAAATCGAGCGTGGCAAGATACCCAAGCCCTGCCGTCGTGTAGGCACACACGATCCGCCGGGCATCGACGAACGCGTAAGTCGACATGCCGAGATTCCATTGCGGCATGCCGAACTCCGCCGTCATCTGGCAAAGCGGCCGCGTCGCTGCAGTGGCGATATTGTAAGCGTAGAGATTCCACCAGCCGGTGCGGTCAGAAACGAAGACGATCTCGTCGCCAGCGGGTGACCATTCCGGCTGGAACACCGATTCGGCCACGCCGCCCGCGATGACCCTGATGTCGACAGGCGTGCCGCTCGCATTGATCTCTGCGAGATACAGCGTGGTTCCGTTCCATGGCATGTTGGGATGGTCCCAGGCGAGCCATACCATCCGGTTCGCGTCCGGCGACAAGCGCGCCGAACAGAAGAAATCGTGACCGTCCGCCAGAATGCGGCCCGACGACATGCCAGGATGGTCGAGGTCAACCGCCACGATGGCGTTGACGGGTTCGCCTTCACCCGAATGGTCCTCACGCACGCCGATCCAGCGCCGCAGCCGCCGATCGAGCACGCCATCACCATAGCGCCAATGGCATTCGCAACTCGAAGGCTCGGGTGTCAGAGGTTCCGGGACGGCCTGCCCGCCATGCTGGATATACAAACGCTGATCGGCAAAATTGGAGAAGATGCACGTCCCGCCGGCCACCAGCCACGCCGCGCCACCATATTCGTGTACGCGTGTGCGGATGTTGAAGCCGGCAGGCGTAATATCCGTGGCGGCGCCATCGGGACCGGCGCACACGATCACGCTGCGGCCTTGCTCCAGGGGCCGTCCTTCGAGCCACCAGACGTGATCCCCGTCGATGCGAACGTCCGACAGCATGGTGGCTTGAGCCACGATGAGGTCGGACGTGATCGGCGATTTCCACGAGCCATGTGGCGCGATCTTGGCTCCTGGCATTTGCGCCACCATCCTATTGTTTTGTTGCCGGAGCCCCAATCCTAATTCTGCGGGTCGAGCCGTCGGAACCTTTGAATGCGTTGTCCGGTGTTCACCTCAGCGGTGTATATGTTGCCTTGGTGATCTACGCTAACGTTATGTAAGGCAATGAACTGGCCGGCTTGACGGCCGACGCGACCAAATCGCTCCAACACCTCCTTGGTGACATGATCGATGATGCGGACTTCGCCATTGGCGCCGTCGATCATGTAAATGAACTTCTGCTCCTTGTCCGGCGAGAATACGAGCTCGTAGACTGAGCCCGTGGCCAGCGTATTTTTCTCGTAGAAGTGCTCGGACACGAAGGTGCCGTCTTTGCGGAAGATTTGAACACGATCATTGGTGCGATCACAGACATAGACCAGGCCGTCCTTGTCAAAGCGCACGCAATGGACCGGATTGCCAAACTGCTGGGAAGGCGGTTTCGCCGCATCGTAAGGCGGCGTTTTTTCATCGCTCGGCTTCTTGCCGTAGGCGCCCCAGTGGCGTTTGTACGCGCCGGTCTCGGAATCGAACACCACGATACGGCGATTGGCATAACCGTCGGCCGCAAAAACCTCCCTGGCGACAGTGTCGACCGCGATATCGGCTGGCGAACCGAGCCGTTCGGTTGAACTGCTGTCATTGCCGGTGCCCGACTTGCCAATCTGCAGCACGAACTTGCCGTCCATGGTGAACTTGAGAAGCTGGCCGTCCGGCTTGCCGCTCCCCGCGAACCAGACGAAATCGTTGTCGTCTATGAAGATACCGTGCTCAGTCTCCGGCCATTGATAGCCGGGGCCGGGCCGCCCCACGCGCGCAACAGGTTGCCCGATTGGTCAAACACCAGTACGGGTGGCGCCGCGACACAGCACTTGGAGGGGGGCGGGTTCTGCTCGGCGGCTCGCTCGCGCGGGGTCAGCGAATTCGGGCGTTGGACGATCCAGATCCGATCAAATCGATCGACCGTGATGCCAGCGACCTGACCAAGAATCCAATTATTCGGCAACGGCTTCGGCCACAGAGCATCGACCTGGAACTGGGGAAGCGCGGTCTTCGTATCCTGCGCAACGGTAGTGAGCTGCCCGGCGAGAACTACGGTGGCGGCGAGCAAAGCAACGGCAACGCATTTCATCATTTCCTCCCGTGTTGCCCGAAATCCGGGCGTTTCGAGCTTCAGATTTAAGCGACCGGTTGGTGCAAAGCTGGGATCCGACCGGCCGGCCCCCAATGCGTCCTTTGGAGGTTTACTCCGTCGCACGGCAAAGCTTTGAGCCTCCTATGCAAAAAGCCTATAGGAGTCCAATTTCTGACCCCACTGGTTCGTGTTATACAGCCTAGCAAACCATCCGGGTACTCGCATATGCCCCACGGTCCTGCTTCGTTTGCCTCGGCCCTCGTGCTGGCGTTCTCGCTTGCCGGTGGGATCGCCAAAGCTGGCGGTCCAGAGCCGGTTGAAATCCACGACGGGGACTTCACCCTGAAGGCGATGATCTATCGCCCCGAAGGCACCGGGCCATTTCCGGCCATTATCGGGATGCACGATTGTTCCGGTTTGATCAATTCCTCAGGCGCTGTCGCCAGCAAATACCGGGAATGGGCGCAACTGCTGGTCAAGAACGGCTTTATCGTGCTGTTTCCGGAGAGCTACGGCTCGCGCGGAATTGGCAATCAGTGCACCGCCCGTAATCGTCCGGTGCGTCCGGACCACGAGCGGGTTGCGGATGCCAATGCGTCGCGGCGGTGGCTTGAGCAACAGCCTGACGTGCGGGCCGACCATATTTCGCTGCTTGGCTGGTCAAACGGCGGCAGCAGCGTGTTGTGGACCATCCGTCCGCGGCGCAGAATCGAGGATAAGTCCGATTTTCGGTCCGCGGTCGCGCTTTATCCGGGCTGTCGGCGTCTTGACTCGACCGCATGGAGCGCGCGCGTGCCGACCCTCATCTTGATTGGGGCCGCGGATGACGTAGCGTCGCCGCAGGATTGCGAACACATGGTAGCGGGCGCCAAAGGCCGTAGCGCACGAATCACAATTATGGTCTATCCGGGCGCGTTTCATGACTTCGATCATCCCAACCGGCCACCGCAGGAGCGCACCGGATACGCAGTTTCCGCCGACGGTTCAGGCCGCATTCACACCGGAACCAACGCCGCCGCTCGTTCGGATTCGCTCAAGCGCGTGCCGCAGTGGCTGGCCCGGTGAGCGCTTCTCTAGAACAGACTACCCTGCCCGGGGTCGCTGCGGCGTGTCTTACGCCGCGCCGGCTGCGCGCTCGAAGGGGACCCGATCAAGGCACGGGCCTCCGCCGTTGCCCGTACGCGCCCGTCGGCGAACTCGATGTCGAGCCGTGTGCCGGGGTTGATCGCCCCTGCCGTGCGCAGCGGCCGGCCAGTGTCGCTGCGCACCAGGGCAAAGCCGCGCGCCAGCACGGCATGGTAGGACAGCGCCGTGAGCAGCTGGGTGGCGCGGTCTAGCCGCGCGTACCGCAGATCGATCAGCATCGCGATTGCCCGCTCGGCCCGTGACAGCAGCACATCGACCCGCTCGCGGGCACGCACGATGCGCGTGCGTTGGACGTCGGCATTGGCACGCAGGCCCGCGGCGAGCCGCACCGAAGCCGCGAGAAAGCGCTCGCGCCGACGTTCACGCAGTACCCGTATGCATTGACCTGCGCGCACCGCGAACGAGGCCACCCGTTCCTGATCGCGTTTGATACGGTTCATCGGCGTTTGCGGTATCAGCCGCCCGGCGATGCGCGAATAAGCCCTATGGTGCACCTGCGCATTGGCGATGAGCGCGCGGGGCAGCCGGTCGGCGGCGCTGTCGAGACGCTGGCGCGGCAGCGCCAGCAGCGTATCGGCAGACGGCAGCGCACGTGTTGCTGCGCGCAGTTCGGTGCGGCGGTTGTCTTGGCCGCGCGCCCAGCACGAAAGGGCGCGGCGCGCCAAGCCGTCGATGCGGCCGATCAACTCCGACCTCACCGGGACGGCGATTTCGGCGGCTGCGGTCGGAGTTGGGGCGCGACGATCAGAAGCGAAATCGATCAGCGTCACATCAGTCTCGTGACCGACGGCGGAAATGAGTGGGATCGAACTGTCGGCCGCGGCCCGCACCACGATCTCTTCGTTGAACGACCACAAATCCTCAATCGAACCGCCCCCGCGGGCTACGATCAACAGATCGGGGCGCGGCAGCGGACCGTCGGCTGCAAGTGCATTGAAGCCACGAATCGCCGCCGCGATCTCTTCGGCCGCACCGTCGCCCTGAACGCGAACCGGCCACAGCAACACATGGCGAGGGAACCGCTCGGCGAGCCGGTGAAGAATATCGCGGATTACCGCCCCGGTCGGCGATGTGACCACGCCGATGACCGCCGGGAGATAGGGCAGGAGGCGCTTGCGTGCCTCGTCGAACAGGCCTTCCGCCGCGAGTTTCTTTTTGCGTTGCTCCAACAGCGCCATCAGGGCGCCGAGACCCGCGGGCTCCAGGCTCTCGACCACGATCTGGTAGGTCGAGCGCCCCGGATAGGTGGTGAGTCGACCGGTGGCAATGACTTCGAGCCCTTCCTCGGGCCTGATGCGCATGCGGCCAAACGCGGTTTTCCAGACAACCGCATCGATCCGCGCGCCTTCGTCCTTAAGGGCGAAATAGGAATGGCCCGAGGAGTGCGGCCCACGATATCCGGAAATTTCGCCGCGTACCCGCACATGACCGTAAGTATCCTCGACGGTGCGCTTGAGCGCCGCCGAGAGTTCCGACACGGTCCATTCCGGAATATTGATGCGCGGTTCATCCATGCGGGGCCGGTATCCGACATAAGCCGCACTCAGTCCAGATGGATGTTTGCCGG
>Ga0126369_10001361_pt1 | contig 16819 bp, 13 predicted proteins | sample PanSoiMetaPlot_1_FD_109646 | JGI IMG/M metagenome (GOLD analysis project Ga0126369, IMG submission 109646) | Tropical forest soil microbial communities from Panama - MetaG Plot_1 | ecosystem: Environmental > Terrestrial > Soil > Tropical forest > Bulk soil | place: Panama | collected 2016-02-17 | reverse complement strand
GGCTTTACGCAGCAAGTCGATGGCTTCAAACGTTTCCGTGCCCGTGCCTTGCAGCGCCTTGTCCACGGTTTGCGCGTACATGGCCTCAAAGCCGCCCTCGACCATTGCGCCGGTTCCCGGAGCCTGCGCCATCACTTTGAATTGCTTCAGGTCCGGCAGAGCGATCGCGGGCGCGGCGCCATGCAGCATGCGCGGAAGATTCGGCCCCATCGCCACGGCCCGAAACGGCGAAGCATTTTCTTCGGGAACCGTTTCGAGCGCGCGATTAAGCCAGCCGTCTTCGGTGGATTTCAGTCCCGGCGTGCCGGACTCCATAAAGTCCTGCGCGTCGAAGTGCGAGCGCGTAGGATCTGGCGAACCCGCCGCGTGCACGATAGCAAGCTGATTCTTGTGAAAGAGCGGCTCGAGGGGCGCAAGACTCGGATGCAAACCGAAAAATCCGTCCAGGTCGACGGCTGCGTCCGTTGTGCCCCGCTTGGGCTCCGGAATCGCAATCGTCGGGCGCATGCGGTAATAGTTTTGTTCGCCGAACGGCACGACCATGTTCAATCCGTCAGCGGCGCCGCGCTGAAAAAGCACCACGAGCTGTTTCTTATTTGGCATCGGCGTCGCCGCCACCGCGCGCTGGAGGAACGCGGGCATCGCGCTCAGTCCCACCATGGCAACTCCGCTCCGCTTCAGAAAATACCGCCGCGAACATTTCAGTCCGCGCACGCCTTCACAACAGTCGTAGCTCATGGCAACCTCTCGAGCCAAAAAAGATGCCGGGCCAAAGCCCGGCGCTACATTCAAATCTAGCGGCGCTGAAATTCCGGCGCGCCAAGGACCAGACCTGCAACGACTCCCAAGTTCACCTGCCCCTGCGGGTCGTCGAGCCTCGCCTGCAACACCTGTGGATTGTCGAGTTGCTTTTCGAGTGTCGCAACTGTAGCCGGCGCGACTTGTCCGCCGAGAAAGACCTGCACGGCGCGGTCGAGTGCGCCTTTCGCGTCGGCGAAAGAATCCACTCCCAGCAGTGAAGTCACGTCGCTGCGGGCGCCGCGCATCTTGTTTCCCGCCAGTGCCAGCGAGAAATTCAACCGATTCAGCAGCGCGCCGGTGTTGACCCAGGTCTCGGATTTGTCGGAATACCCAGTCGGAGGCTGACATTGGTACAGCGGTTCGCCGATGCGGGCGACCCAATTCACCAGCGGCTGCGGGCTGTCTACGTCGGTGCCAAGAGCACGCGCGGCAGAAATCACCAATTCAAACGGCGTCTTGATTTTTGCGCGATACGCTTCACGCGACCAGAATTCCGGCGACCAAATCATGGTCTTCATCACATCGCGAATGTCGCCATCGCTCGATTGAAAAGTCTCCGCCATGCGATTCACCAGTGCGGGCGGAGGATTGTCCGAAACGAAGCGGCGGGCTAGTTCCATGGAAATAAACTTTGCGGTGCTTGGATGATGCACCAGCAAATCAATCACCTGCTCGCCATCCTTCCTGCCGCCGGCATGGATTTTTTTGCCGAGCACGATTTTCGGATCGGGATCGTGCAAGCGTTCGTCAAATTGGAACTCCGCGTACTGACGCGGCTTTTCGATCGTCCACCCGGTGAAGGCGCGCGCGACCTCGGTAACATCCTTCTGCGTATAGCCGCCATCAACGCCAAGCGTATGCAGTTCCATGAGCTCGCGGCCGTAGTTTTCGTTCAAGCCGCGCTCATTTTTTTTGGCTTGCGGATTCGCTGGAGGGCGCGGCGGCCACGGCCGCCCGAGCCGTCCGTAGCGCGCTTGCTGGCGCATGGCGCGTTCCATCGCCTGGCGCTGGCCGGCGCGGGGGTCGGCGCTCAAAAAATTGTCCAGGTAAAAAAGCATCGCGGGGCTTTTCGCGGTCGCGCTGACGAGGTCCTTGAATTTCCCGAGCGTGTGCGGCTGGATGACATCGCGCTCGTACGAAGTCAGGTAGTAGCGGTCTTCGCCTTTGCCGGCAAACACATTGAAGTGGTTGAACCAGAAATCGTTCATCACCTGCTGCAGTTGCCGCTCGCTGTAAATCGCGCGCGTCACTTTGGCCATCGCAAGTTCCGCGACGATGCGCGGTGGACGTTTGCTGTCGTCGGCGACCGCGCGCGGAACGCTGTTGGGATCGCCTCCGCCGAGCGCGTCGCGCCGACGAGCGCCCTTAGCGGCGGCTTCCGCCGGCATTTCGGTTTCTTTCATGGGAGCAGGCGCGCTGGGATTCTCGGCAGCTGATTGCGCTGGGGATTCGCCGTTCGCGGCGGCGCTCTGCGTTTCCGGACTTCCTCTCTGCACCTGCGAACCCTGCATTTCCGGTTTCGAAGCCTTCTCGGAGTCCCCCGCTGCGCCAGCGCGGGGTTGCCCCAACTGCACTTCCGACTGGACAAGCTGAACTCGCGGTTTTTCTTGTGGCTTGGGCTGAGGATATTCCGCGATCAATTTCGCGGTGGACATGCGGAGCGTCGGATATTCCTGCAGCCGCGCCTCGACGGCTTTGTCGTCAATGGAATTTGGATTCAGTTGCTGGTCGATCCACTTGGCAAGGCCCATTTGCTTGACGCGCTCGATGTCCCCGGGCCGCGGGCCGTACGCAAGCCGGTTCAGTGCGTGCAAAATCGCTTCGTCGGCGCTCAGTTCCGTAATCGGCAAGCCCTTCAGAGCGGGATCCGGCTTTGGCTTTTTGTCTTTAGCGGCTGGCGTCGCAACGGCTGGCGAAACGTCTCCGAGAGAAATCGTGCAGGCGATGGAAAGAGTCAGCGCGAGAAACGATTTAGGTGTGGCCGCCATCGAGGAAAATGAAAAACGAAAGCCGGGCGCGCGAAACATCTGAAGCCTCATCGCTATCTCCTGCTCAGGCCGCGTCAGCAGCTACGAGGATTCGAGGCAAACTCCCAGACCGACTGGCTCTATTTAGAATAACCCGCGGAAAGCCAAAAAGTTCCCTGCGAGTCTTCGGGGTGTCGAATCGCTACAGTCAAAGCACTGAAAATATTGGACTTAGAAAAGAAATCACCGGATGTCAAGCGAGCCAGCGCAACGGGAATTCACTCAAGCGTCCGATGGTTCGGGGAACGTCCCTCAGTTGTCCGATTCGTGCGTCTTCCCTATTTGCCTCCATCAAGACCCGCCAGGGAACGGCAACGCTATGCCCGCGCTGTTAACATCAGCCGCTGTGCCGTGGTAGATTTGCAGATCTTGGAACCCGAGCATTCACATGGCAAGTGAATCCGACGCTCCTCCGAAACCACCTGCTGATGACTCTGCTAACAACGCGTCTGTGGTCTTGTCGACCGAACCATGGAGACCACAAGTAAATCCATGGCTGATCGCCCTGGTTGTAGCGATGGCGGCGTTCATGGAAGTGCTCGATACGAGCATAGCCAATGTGGCGCTCCCATACATGGCAGGTAGTCTTGGAGCCAGCAATGATGAAAGCACATGGATTCTGACTTCTTATCTGGTTTCGAACGCCATCGTGTTGCCCATCAGCGGCTGGTTTGCAGCCGTCCTTGGACGCAAACGCTTCTTCATGCTGTGCCTGGCAATCTTCACCGTAAGTTCATTGCTATGCGGTATCGCGCCTAGTCTGGGAGCAATTATTCTCTTTCGCGTGCTCCAGGGCGCGGGCGGAGGCGGACTGCAGCCCGTGGCGCAATCCATCCTCGCCGACACCTTTCCTCCCCAGAAGCGCGGCCTGGCGTTTGCACTCTACGGCATCACAACGATCATCGCTCCGACGGTCGGCCCAACCCTGGGCGGATGGATCACCGACAATTACAGCTGGCGTTGGATTTTCTTCATCAACTTGCCGGTGGGAATTCTGACGTTGTTTCTTGTCCTGCGCCTGGTCGAAGACCCACCGTGGATGAAGCGCCTCATGGGTGCAGCAGTGAAAATCGACTACATCGGCGTGGCCTTGCTAACGCTAGGAGTGGGCGCGCTTCAAGTCATGCTCGACAAAGGGCAGGAGGACGACTGGTTCGGGTCACATTTCATTCTCACTCTGGCGGTCCTGGCGGCGGTCGGCCTGGTTTCCCTGGTCATCTGGGAATGGTTTCGAAAGGAACCCATCGTCGATGTGCGGCTGTTTAAGAACATGAATTTTCTTGGTGCGAACGCAATGATGTTCATGCTCGGCATCATGCTGTTCTCGAGTTTAGTGATGATGCCTCAATTCCTTCAGACTTTGGTTGGCTATACAGCGACGTCGGCAGGTTTGGTGCTCTCGGGTGGCGCTCTTGTCCTTCTCTTCCTGATGCCTGTCGCCGGCACAATCGTGACCAAATTCCAGGCGCGTTATATCATTGGTTTTGGCTGGTTGGCGCTGTCGCTGGGCATGTACTATTCGACGCAGCATCTCGACTTGGACATCAGCTTCCGGACAGCCAGCTTTTTGCGGGTGCTGCAGGTCTTGGGACTCGCTTTCCTTTTCGTCCCCATTAACATCGTAGCTTTCGTTGGAGTGCCGGCCGACAAGAGCAACAGCGTTGCGGGCCTAATCAATTTCATGCGTAACATCGGAAGCAGCATTGGCACTTCGATGGTAACCACGCTGATTGCACGGCGAGCGCAGGTCCACCAGTTATATTTGTCCGCAAACACTAATCCTGGACATCCCACGTTTATGCAGGCGGTTCAGGGTCTGACTTCTCAACTGACGGCGTCGGGCCTAGAGGCCACTCGGGCGGCCGCGCAAGCCTATGCGCGGGTATATCAGGCGTTGATTGGCCAAGCCACTACCTTGGCTTACATTGACACCTTCTGGGTCCTGTGCATCGGCGCGGGCATCATGTTCCTCCTTTCCTTTGCGCTGAAAAAGAATCAGCCGGGAGCGGGAGGTGAGGTGGCGGTGGGATAATCGAGCACCCCCTAATGTTCTAAGATGTTTGTGCAGTTGCAATTCTTAGTAGGCCAGAAGCGAGGAAGCTATGCCCATTCGAGTAGTCACCCTCGAACGCGAGTACGGAAGCGGAGGCGGCGAAATTGCCGCGCAGGTAGCAGCCAAGCTTGGTTGGAAGCTGTGGGACCAGTTGTTGACGGAAGAGATCGCGCGCCGCCTGGATTGCGACTGCGGCGTGGTCGCGGAGCATGAAGAGAAAAGGGATCCAGCCTATTATCGGCTGCTCAAAGCCTTTATGCGTGGGAGCTTCGAAGGCAGCTTGAACGCCCCTCGATTGAAGATGGTGGACACGGACTGTGTTCAGGATGTAGTTCAACGAATCCTGCCGGAGATCGCCGATGCCGGCACATGCGTGATTGTCGGCCGAGGCTCTGCATACTATCTCAGCAAACGGGCTGATGCTTTTCACGTTTTTATCTACGCGCCCTTTCAGGAAAGAGTCCGACGTCTCGAGGGCACGGGAAGGACCGAGAAGGATGCCATCGAACTTGCCGAAACCGTGGATCGCGATCGCGCCGTCTTCATCAAAAAACACTTCAACGTGGACTGGCCCGACAGGCACCGGTTTCATCTAATGGTTAATTCCGCTATGGGCAATGAAGCGGCAGTTGAAATTATTCTCGATGCCCTGGCTAGTTACGCCAGAGAACGCAGCTGGGCCGCGGCTTCGCGTTAGGCTCGAAGGAGAACAATCATGGGAACCGCACCTGCACCTGCGAGAATTCCAGAGCCACCAAAGGTCGCAACGCCAAGACCATCCGTAGGCGAAGGCGAAGCGCCACAAGCCTCTCGTTCCAGTCGATCCAAGATGCGGATACGGTTCTTGATCGGGCTCATCGCGCTCGTTGCGGTGGCCGCATCAATCGTGCTTTATCGGTACTTGGCCGCGTGGGAGTCCACCGACGACGCGCAAATTGATGGCTACATTTATCCTGTCAGCTCCCGCGTGTCCGGATACGTGACTCGCGTACTCGTCGACGATAATCAGCACGTCGAAGCGGGCACCGTGCTGGTGCAGCTTGACCCTAAAGACTATGACGTAGCGTTGGCAAATGCGAAGGCCACGCTGGCCAACGATCAAGCCAACGCAGCCGCTCTGCGTATCAACGTACCCATCACCTCCGTGAACACCTCCAGCCAACTCTCGACGGCACAGGCTGACGTGGAAAATGCCAAGGCTGGATTCGTTGCCGCCCAGCGTAGTTTTGAAGCCGCTCAAGCGTCGCTGCGCCAAGCCGAAGCGAACGACCTGAAAGCTCAAGACGACGTAAACAGATACAAACCGCTTGCGGAAAAAGACGAAATCCCTCAGCAACAATATGTTCAGGCTGCGGATAACCAGCAGGCTACGGCAGCAGCGGTCGCTGCGGCGCGAGCTTCAGCTGCCGCTTCCGAGCAGGCTGTCACTCAGGCCCGCGCCCGTATTGCCCAAGCCGAAGCGGGAGTGCAGTACGCCGAAACCAAGCCTCAACAGATATCAGCCCAGAAGTCGCGCGCTGAGGCGGCAGAAGCGGAGACCGAGCGCGCTGCCGCGGTTCTCGAACAAGCGCAATTAAACCTCCAGTACGCGACCGTTGTGGCTCCGATCAGCGGGGTCGTCGGCCAAAGATCAGTGCAGCCAGGGCAAAACGTCGTATCCGGTCAGCAAATGATGACCATCGTTCCGCTGGACAGCCAAAATATCTGGGTGACCGCCAACTTCAAGGAAACGCAATTAAAGCATATGCGTCCGGGCCAGCCGGTGAAGATCTCCGTCGACACGTACGGCAGAAAATATGAAGGGCACGTTCTGAGCATTGCCGGAGCCTCGGGAGCGCGCTACAGCCTGTTGCCGCCGGAGAATGCCACAGGGAATTACGTAAAAGTTGTGCAGCGCATCCCCGTGAAAATCGTCTTTGAAAAGGGGCAGGACGCCGAGCATCTGCTGAGGCCCGGAATGTCGGTCGAGCCCAGCGTCAAGGTGCAATAGTTGCTGACGAAGGCCCTTTGGCCGCTGGTGTTTGTTGGGATGCGGACTGGATCTCAAACCTCCCCGGACATCCCCAAGTGATCCGCGCAAACCGCCGAGGGAGTTGTGTCTATAATCTTCCGGCAATGAATCATCACACACTCGCGGCGATCAGCATTGCAGGCTCTTGCCTAGATGTCGTGGGCAGTCTTTACCTTGCGTATGACCTGCTGGGCGGGCAGCACGGTCCTTTGCGGTTGCTGACACGAGCAGTCACGTACTCCGTGGTTTTCGTCGTGGGCTACGGCCTCGGCCTTGGGCTTGTTTTTGGGGTAGCTGCCGGCGTGGCAACTGGCGTCACCATGTCGATTGAACTCAATCGAGCAGCACACGTACTGGATCATTACCCTTGGCCTTGGGAAGGAGTGTGTGCCGCGATCCGCGGATTCGCTGTCGGAGGCGGATTGTACCCTGTCGTGGGCTTCGGATTTGCAGCTTCCTTCGCTGCCCTTATTACCGGAGGCCAGATATACGCTTATTCCCAGGGTATGCGGCCGGCCCTCGATTATTCCGCCTCTCGGCGCCCACGCTTGACAGGCCGCCAGTTCTGGGGGACGGTCCGCCGCACGATTGGCTACATCGCGTCGGCACTGATCTGCAGCGCCTTTATCCATCACCTGGAGCATCCCTGGCGGTTTGCGATTCGCGTGGGTCTGGTGACGGGCATCGTCACGGGTGTTGGAGTTACCTTCATTCCTTATATTGAATACCTCGCAGAAAATCTTCCCGAACGGCGGCTGGGAGCATTCGGCATCGGGCTCATCCTTTGCGGATTCGCTCTGCAATCGTTGCAGTATTGGCTCACGCTGTTCGACGTACGCCTGACGTAGCGGCCGGTCTAGTTCTACTACCACCATAGGGTTTTACCCTATGTTACGCTGTTGTCCCCGCCAACCTCACCAGCCGGGTTCGGCATGCTCGCAAGGCATCCGCACGGCCAAACAAGAAATCAGGAGTCCTTGAATGATTAAGAACATCGTCTCATCGAAGAAGCCGCGCAGAATCGTGGGCGCCGCCGCCTCGCCGCACTCACTTACCGCGGCGGCCCGCTGATCCAGAACGTCGAAGTTACGACGATTTATTGGGGCAGCGCGTGGCAGAACGATCCGATCCGTGCACAACTGGATGCCTTCTTCGATTTCATCGTCACCAGCTCGCTCATTGACCAGCTCGCCGAATACAACGTGCCCAGCTTCACCATCGGGCACGGCAAGCATGTTGCTTCGCTCATCGTGGGGCAGAATCCGCCGGCAACCGTCGACGACCCGGCCATCGCCGCGTTCGTTCAGCAGCAGATTGCGTCCGGGGCGGTGCCGGCACAGAATGCGAACTCCCTTTATTTCGTTTTCACGCCCTCGGGCATCACCGTGACGCTACAAGGTTCGTCGAGCTGCCGGCAATTTTGTGGCTACCACAATACTCCCGACGGCAGTTTGTTCTATGGCGTTGTGCCCTACGCGGACTGCCGAGGATGTGAGTTTTCAGGAGCGGTATTTGATTCGATGACGGTGATTGCCTCCCACGAATTGTGCGAAGCGATTACCGACCCGGTTCCCGGCAACGGCTGGTACGACGATGCGAACGGCGAAATCGGGGACATTTGCGAAAGCTCGACCAAGGTCATCAATACCGCCGGCGTAATCGCGGCCGCATCGACGACATTTACGGCAACGGTCTCGCCCACAACCGTAGTGATTGACGGCACCGCGCCGGTGAATCTAACGGTGACGCTCACTCCGTCAAGTGCGCAAACGCCACCACCGCCTCCACCTTCACCCGGTCAGTCCTACACCGTGCAGACAGAATGGTCGAACGCAAAAGGTGCATGCGTTTGAGACCAGGACGTGGGCGAGAGCAAAATACACGGCTAGGTTGAGGTGGAAGGGGGATGCCGATGAAGCCTAAGAAGAAAGCTCGGAGAACATTGCGAAGCCGCGAAGACGGAAGACCGGCTGATGATCAACGCGCAGAGCTTCGCCCCATCGGGTTGATTCGCTCGAGCATCAGACAGCGCAGCGAGGCCCCTAAACAAGGTTCGGAAGGGGCACCCGACGCCTGGCTTGAGGTGAGTCCGGTGGCGGTGGATGGCCTGGATGGCATTGCAATTGGCGACGAGATTATCGTCGTGACTTGGCTGCATCAGGCCCGCCGCGATGTTCTGAAAGTGCACCCGCGCTCGGACCGAAGCAAGCCCCTGACGGGCGTATTTGCGACGCGATCTCCAGACCGGCCCAATCCGCTAGGCCTTCATCCCGTGATCGTTCGCGGGGTTGAGAAGAACCGCCTGCGGATCGGTCCGATCGAAGCCGTCGATGGAACGCCCGTTGTGGACATCAAACCGGTGCTTTGCGCGGTACAAAGGGCTTAAGGTCGGGAAAGTTTTGTCTGTAAGGCCCAAGAGATTCGAGGCCCCTTGCGCGCTTAAGCCTGTTCGAGGATGGCTTCCGCGTCGATTGTGATTTCGACGAGATCGCCGACGACGATTCCGCCGTGGTCGAGTGGTGCGTTCCAGCTTGCGCCGAAATCGTGGCGGTTGATGGTAGTCGTGGCTAGGAAGCCAGCACGGGTCTTTGGCCCCTGATCCACGCCGTTCTCCCACCAAGGCGTTTCCCACCGACCCAGATAGGTCACGCGGAGCGTGCAGGAGCGGCTGATGCCGCGAATCGTCAGGTCGCCAAGGACCGAGTAATCGTGGTCGCCGAGCAATTTCACTTCCCGGCTACGAAACATAATGGCAGGATAATGTTCAACGTCGAGGAAATCGGCGCTTCGCAGATGCGCGTCGCGATCCGGCTCGCCCGTCCACAGCGTGCGGGCATCGATTTCGACCTCGACGAAGGAGTTCTTCGCATTTGCGGAATCGAAGTTGAGCCGGCCATGGACGTTTTTGAAGTGCCCGCGGACGTAGGTGACCATCATGTGGCGCGTGCAGAATTCCGCGGCGGTGTGCCCGGGTTCGAAGAACCATTGCGCCATGAGATTCACTCCCCTTTCGGTGATTTTAGCGCACGGCGGTGCTTGAACCGAGCTCGTTCAGCAAGGTTGCCCAAGCCTCACGTTCCCGAGCCACACTCACGAGTGGCTGTAGCCTTGCGAGGGCTTGTTGGAGGCCTTGATAGAATCCGTCGCCGGATTCCGCGCGCAGCAACTGCTCCCGAAGGCCAGCGCTGTCGCCTACGGGAAAGTATCCCGGATAGTCCTTTCCCAAAATGCCGGTCGAGCCTGGAATGAGCGAGGAAATGACCGGCGTTCCGACCGCGATGGCTTCGCTGACGACGTTGGCTCCGCCTTCCACCCGTGAGGTGAGCACCAGCACGTGAGAACGAGACAATAGATCAATGGCAGCTTCATGCGCCAGGGGCCCAAGCCATTGGTAACGCCGATTTATGCGCCGTTCGGCTTCTACTTGCCCGGCAAAGTCTGGGTCCAGCACCGCGCCAGCATGTTTCACTTCGATTCTGGAAGATGCCGGCAACTCACGCACCGCGTATGCCACGCGCAAGGGATCCTTGACCCCGCGAAGATGTGCAAGCTGACAGACCTGAAAACAGCTCTCTTCGCGCCGCGGAGGCGAGGAGGAGAGCTCAAAGGATTGGTAGATGACGCGCACTTTGTGCCGGACGTTTTCGGGAACCCCTTCGAGCCCGAGGGATTGCAAGACAACAACCCTCGAGGCGAGTTCTACCGAGCAAATAGCTTCCGGGCTGCTTTCCAGGTCCCCGTAGAGGTCAGTGCCGGTCAAAGCGACGATGAGGGGCGCCTGAGGATGCCTTTGGCGGAAGGCTTGAATGGCTGAGGAGCTGCGCCGGGCATGCAAGGCGATTAGCAGATCACACTCTTCGTCGCCCCAGCTCTTGCCGACGCTGACCTCGTGCCCGAGTTCGGTGAGCAACGCAGCCCAGCGATCTGCGGTGGTTCGGTTTCCGGTATGGACTTGAGCTGGCGCGGGCGTGATTAGAGTGATTTTCACGCGTTGATGTTACGCCCGGCAGGTGCGGAATCCGGCCCAAACGTCACGGCGGTCCGGAGTATAGAAGTTCCGCCAGGTATTGCGCAGCAATCGCGGTTGCGTGGGCCACGCGCCGCCGCGTAGCACCTTGTGTGTGCCAAACCACGGCTGTGAGTATTCACGGTAGGGATCAATCTCAAATCCCGGGTAGTGGCTGAAGTCGTTGGCCGTCCATTCCCAAACGTTGCCGATCATCTGGCGACAGCCAAAAGCACTGTCACCGGCGGAAAACGCGTTGACATCCACAGCGCCCATGGCGCGCCAGCCCAGGTTGGCGTGCTCACGTGCGGGCGCGTCGTTGCCCCAAGGAAAGCGGCGCTTCTCGTCGGCGAGTTCCCCTCCCAGTTGGGCGGGTTCAGCTGATGCGGCCACTTCCCATTCGGTCTCCGATGGCAGCCGGCGTCCTGCCCAACGGCAGTACGCCTCCGCCTCCCACCAGTTGACGTGGAGGACCGGGAAATGCGGCTCGAGCGGCAACCAACGATCAAAATTACGGCGCAGCCAACGACCGGAAGCCTCCCGCTTCCAGTAGACGGGATGTTCCGCTCGTGCGCTTTGACACCACAGCCATCCCGGCTCGCTCCAGAATTCTTGCCGGCTGTAACCCTTGGCTTCGACAAACTCGGCGAATTCGCCTTGCGTCACCGGCGCGCGAGCGATGGCGAAGGGACGCACTTCCACGGGATGCGCCCACTTTTCATTATCAAAGACAAAAGGCTCATCGTGAGATCCGCCCAGCAGAAACCTCCCCCCCGGAATTTCCGCATCTCCGCCGAGCGGTCCAGTTTCGGCGGGACTCTCTGGCTCCAGCCCGGAAAAAACGGGCGCGCTCCACCCGTGAGTCTGGCGTGTGTACGTGAAAGCCTCCGTGTGCATGTCTTCGTGGAACACGCCGAGCGAAATGAAATAGCGTTCGTTCTCGGTCAGGTTTCCTTGGTCGATGCGCTCCAGCACGCGGTCGCGCACGGCCGTCATGTACGCGAGGGTGTCCGCGCGGGAAGGAAGCGGCAGGTCCCAGCGAGTATCATGCGCGATGGCAGCGGAATCGTAGAGCGAGTCCGCGTCAGCCCGCAGCGGGGACTCGCCGCCGGCGTGCCGCAGCGCCCATTTTTCCTGGAACCACGTGACATGCCCGATTTCCCATAACAGCGGATTGACAATCCGCAACTGCGGTCCCATTAACTGCTCGTCCGATAGGTCCGCCACGACCTCCAGGGTCTTTTGCCGGGCGTCATGCACCCACGCGGCGAGTTCGGCGTCGCGCTTCAGCGAACGATCGGCCGCAGCTTGTTGGGGAGTTGCCATGCCTCACCTTTCGATGTTTGTGCCCGAGGAAATGTTATCCAAGCAAAAGACCTGCGGTAACGGCCAAAACGGTATCGGACTATTCCGTGATGTCGAAATCCACGGTGCGGTTTGGCGCGTTGTTCTTGGCGGAATCCACCGCTTGCATCACCAGGCGGTAAGAGCCGGGCTTTAGGTCATCCACTTTCACTTTAAAGCCGACGGGAATTACCGGATTCCCTTTCTGGATAAAGTCCTCGCAGCGCATCGCTCCGGTGGAGAAAATCTTATTGTTGGTGGCGCGATCGATCACCGTGTAGCCCGCGGCCACAACCGGCGCATTTTCCGAAGTCAGCAGCGGCTCATAAATCTCGCTGTACACCACGACGTTGTCCGTATGCTTGAAGCGGTTCGTGGCGGAAGGAACGATCTGCATGCCCTTGACCACCAGCGGCGTGCGGTCTTCGAGCAACACCGAGTCCAGACTTTCGGGGATATCGCTCAGTTTGTGCGCGGAGTTGGTGAGCGCCACGCCGCCCAGGCCGAAATGTTTGCCGTCATACGCATCGATCGAGAGAGGCGATTCAAACTTGCCAAACGCGTCGCCGCCCGCGCTCAGTACCACCGTGAGCTTGTAATCCCCTGGCGCGGCGTCAAACTGGTTTTCGTATTCATAGGGCGCTTTCGTAAACTCTTTCCACTCGTCTTTTTCCAGGTCGACGTTGACGGTATCGCTGAATTTCGCGCCGATGCTGCCATCGTTGCGGTAAGCGATACCCAGCACATTCAAACTGGCGTGATACTTTCCTTTTTCCTTGTTGAATTGGAACGAGTCGGAAGGAATCTCCATCGCCAGGTTCACGCGCGCGGTGTTCGGGCCGGTGTAGAAGAACGGAGCTTCGAGCACTCCGTGGATCGAACCCGCCTGCGAGCCCGTCGCGTGGGCCTCAAGTTGCTTTTCGAGGGGCTTGCCTTCAAGCACGTTCGCCGTCTTCACGTTGCAGTAGCCGCTCCGCGAGCGCACATGCAGGCCGCCTTCATTCATTTTCACTTTCAGCGTGTGGCAACTGCCTTCGGGCGTGTCCGGTGGGGCGTATCCCAGAATGTAAAATTCGTTTTGCTCGCGGCCGATTTTCTCGAGGCCTCCGAGCAAATCGTTCGTGTTAAAAATGGTGAAGCCGCCCGTTCCTTCCGCCAAAGCAGCGAGAATTTGCTGATTCGTGGACGCAGAAGGTGGAAAAGTCGGCACGATGGTCCGCGGCTGGCTGTAAGTGGAATTGTTCAGATTCGAATTCATTCCGCCGCCGCGCGTTCCACCGCCACCGGTTCCCCCCCCTCGCGTGCCCCCTCCAGTCCCACCGCCCGAACCGCCGCCACCGCCGCCCGTTCCGCCACCCGTCCCACCACTTCCTCCGCGGCCACCCCCGCCAGTTCCCCCGCCGCCCGTACCGCCGCCGGTTCCTCCGCCTCCGGTTCCTCCGCCACCCGGCCGACCACCGCCCCCGCCGCCGGTCCCTCCGCCGCCTCCTGGTCTCTGAGGATCAGGCATGCCCATCGCCGGATAAGAGGCGAGGACGAGTCTCGCTCCCGAAGAAAGATGGTGAGCTGGCCTGTGATTCGAAGCGGCGCTAGATTGAGCGGTTCCTGAAGGTTGCTTCCGAGAGGAGACCGCCACGGTCCTCGTTTTTGCAGGGATAGGTCTATTCCACGAAGTGCCGCCGGGGGCCGTGGCAAGGAGGCCGCGCGAGTCTACGGCGTAAATGGCCACGTTGGACTTATTGCAGGCATCTATGGTGGCTGTGAGTTCGGATTGATTTTCCGTCGTCAGCGGAAAGCCGCCGGAAAAAAGAATCAACATCTTGCGCCCGGGAATCGTGCGCAGATTTTTCGCCAGGCTACGCACGGAAAGCAGCATCGTGCGCGCGCCAAAATCCGCCGCCGCATTTCCCAGGGAAGACATGCCAATTGTTGGCATGGAGTTCGCCATGGAGTTGGGCATGGAGTTGGAAGCGACCGTGACATCCGGGGGCGGCGCGTTGGGATCCACCGCGGAACTCTTGATGCCCGAAACGGCCGCGCGCAGCAACACGGAGCTCGCGGTGAAGTTCTGGACGATGCGAAGCGAGCCGCCAAAATCCACAACGGCCATCAAGCGGTCAGGACCGGCATTCGCTTCGATGAATTTCTGGGCTGCGCCCCGCGCCTGGATTTGATCAGGCGCGGCCATGGTTGAATTATCAAAAAACAGAATCAGGTAGTGACGCTGACCGTTCGGTTGCGTGACCGCCTCGGCTCCAGAAGAGAAACTCGAGATCGGCTGCTCTTTGTTGTCCTCGAATACCTTGAAGTTATTTTGCGTGAGGTCGTGAACGTAATTTCCCTTCTTGTCGGTCACGACGGCGTCGACGAGGACCAGCTTTGTTTCTTTCTTGATGACCGCAGTGGGCTGCTGGTCGGTGGAAGCTGCCTGGGGAGGCGGCGGGGCAGGCTGTTGTTGCGCCTGTGCCAACTGAACGCCCCCGAAGATCAAGAGCGTTGCGATCGCTGCTGCGCGGCGAATTGCTGTCAAGCCGCTAGGATGTGCAATCATGTAAACCTCCCCATCAAACCGTCTCAAATTCTTCCGCGCAGATTAATTCGGAATCACCACGGCGCCGTTCCGGGCGGCCATCTGGGCGCCTTCCGCATCGCGCACCACCAGCCGGACAAGGTAAGTGCCGGGCTTGACGTCAAAGCTGGATTTCACCGTGAGTCCGGAATGGCTGAGGCGCTCATACGTCGTGTCGCGTAACTTCATGTCGATGATCTTCTCAACCCCGGTGACATACTGCCCGTTCTCGTCAAAAATTCCCGTCACGATCGTTAGTTGGTCGTTGCTGCGGCCCGACGCTTTGCGGAAGCGCACGCCCTTCACGTCCAAGTGCGTGAGCACCGACAAGCGAGCTCCTGCCTGGTCGTTCTTGAAATACTGGGTCTGCAAATCCACGGGGATATCGAGGATTTCCTCCTGGGAGAATAACGCTTCCTGGATTTCTTCTTTGGTGATTTGCGCGGGATCGTTTGCGGTTCGCGGCGCAAAGTAGCCGTGGCGCGTCTGAATGTTGAACTTTTCTTTCGCGGTGAGAGCAACCTTCAGTGTATGAAAACGGCCATCGAACTTCAGATTCTGCGGGGAGAAACCAAGCACATAAGAAACTTCCGGGGCCGCGCCGGCTTCTCGCATGGCCTCGTCGACATCGTTTCGATTGTGGTAGAACCTGCCGCCTGTGCCGTCCGCAAACTCCGCCAAAACGTCTTCCTGGGCGCTTTGGGCGGCGACACGATAAGTTGATTTAAAGCCCCCGGTACGGCCGAAATCTTTGGGGGGATTGGCGATGTCGCCCGCCACGTCGGGAACGTACAGGCCGCGCGCGTCGATGGTATTAATGACGATGTTGGCGCGCGTCGCGCGATCCACCAAGTCTGATGCCTCGTATTGAAGAGTGCTCAAGATAAATCCCGGTGAGACCAAAACTATGACGCGCTGGCCGGGCAAGCTGGTCATACGGCTGAGGATCGATTCGAGATGGCGGTAAACAAACTGAGTTTCGCTATCACCTTCAGATAAAGCCCGCATGGCTGCTATTTGCGCCTGAATTCGCGCCGTTGCCAGCATCGTCGGGTCCCCCCCGAACGCGCACTGTAATGTTTCGTCCGTGGCTACAGCCAGTGCTTGGGTATCGTTCTTGTTGCCGATTAAGTCCGCCTCGTAATAGGACATGTCCGGGCAATCGCTCGTATCGTGATGCGTTAGAGGGCGCGGGACGATGCCCAAGAGAGCTTTTTCCAGCAGGGAATGCTCCTCCGTAAAACCCTGCGTGAGCTGCCCGGAGGTCGTGTCAATCGAAACGCGATCGCTGGGCGCGAGAGCAGAAAAAAATCTTGTCGCGGAGTCGCGGACGAAAACGGCGTCCTGCATGGACATGTGTGTGTCATCGAAAACCATGGAGACAAAACGCTGAGGGAGGGCTGCGGCTTTAACGGCCGTCGGATCGGCGTCAGGAGAGTTGCCGTTCGGTTCGGAGGAGGAAGTCTTCGGTACGGTATGTGTCCGCGGATTTTCGACTGCAAAGGACGTGATGGCTTGCAGCTTGCGGCCGTCGTAGAGCTGGAAATCCTCTTTTTTCAGGTTGCCCACGACTTTGCCTTGCGAGTCTCGCACGACGACGCGCACCAGCACATTGTTTACGCGAACTTTGAAGGTTGCAGAAGTGTCCTGACTCGAAACTTCTTGAACCTCGCGCGCGGGGGCCTCCTGTGCGGGTTTGGCAGCGGAATCGGGGTTCGCGGCGGGCGGGCTAGCAGGCGGCGGAGCAACTGGAGGTTGGTCTTGCGCGAAGAGCGGAAAGCAAGTGCACGCGCAGCAAGCCAGAATCGCGAGGGGCAGGAATCTGGATCCCGGTGATGACACTGAGCGAAACATCCCACGCCCTTCTGGAAACCACGTCCTCACGTCTGGGCTTCGCCGCAGGGCAGACTGCCCTCGGGCAACACGGAACCGGCGGTCAAATGACTATACGCCGTGCTTAATTTTTGTGTCAATCAGGGGCTTTACCATCAGGGCTTTACCAATGGGG
>Ga0126369_10001360_pt1 | contig 16835 bp, 12 predicted proteins | sample PanSoiMetaPlot_1_FD_109646 | JGI IMG/M metagenome (GOLD analysis project Ga0126369, IMG submission 109646) | Tropical forest soil microbial communities from Panama - MetaG Plot_1 | ecosystem: Environmental > Terrestrial > Soil > Tropical forest > Bulk soil | place: Panama | collected 2016-02-17 | reverse complement strand
GAATCCACTTCTCACGGCCATCACAAGAAAGCGTTCGGTACTCGATATCGTATGGAGCGTTGTTCTGATTGCTATAGGCAATCGCCTCGCGTGTTCGTTCCCGGTCATCGGGATGCAATCGTTCGTAGAACGTATCGATTGTTACTTCCGCATCCGGAGGCAGCCAGAAATGCTCCTTCACGCGGTCGTCCCACTCCAGCTTGTCAAAGGGGAGATCGCAGAACCAAAAGCCTATCTCGGAGGCTTGAGCAACCAGATCGAGACGCGCGTGGTGCTGATGCAATGTCTCCTCGGCGCGCCTACGTTCCGTGACATCTCGGGTCACGGAGAGTTGAACCGTACTGCCATCACGTTTATGCAGGGGTGCGGCATGAGTCTCCATGTGGCGACGCTCGCTGTTCGCACCCAGAATGTCGAATGCCAGCATGCCCTTTTCGCCCGCGCAGACCTTTTTGTGGAAAGCGCGAAACCTGTCTCGATCCTCAGGAGCGATCATGTCGTACACGCTCTTGCCTACCACCGACTCGAGCGACTGAGCTCCAACCATGGACAAACCGGCGGAGTTCATGTGAAGCAGAGATCCGTCCTCTGCTACCAGCTTGACGCATTCCGGAGTAGTCTCAACAATCGCACGGAAGCGCTCTTCACTCTCGCGGACGCGATTGCGCTCGGCGTCGGCTTGGATACGCAGCGCTCTTTCAACTTCTGCCGCCTCACGCCGCATTCGGGCCATCGCAATGTGCGATGCAACACGCGCCAGCAGTTCACGCGCTGAGAACGGCTTCACTAAGTAGTCATCCGCGCCTGAATCAAGTCCCTCGATGCGAGACTCTTCTCCCGCCCGCGCGGATAAAAGAATGACGGGAATATCTTTCAACTTCTGATCGGCTCGAATCGCGCGGAGTAATTGATGACCGTCCATGCGCGGCATCATGACATCGGTCAACAGCAGGTCCGGCGTACGCTCACGAATTGCTTCGAGGGCAGCCTCTCCATCCGCAAATGGTTCGACCTGGTATTCAGGAGCGAGCAGACGCGCGACGTATTCGCGCATGTCGGCATTGTCATCGGCAAGCACAATACGGCGCTTCTCGCCCGACGATGCGTTTTCACAATTGGCGAGAATGCCTTCTGACCCCAGGACCGCGTGGTCTCCTCCCAGCCATTGCTGCGCTTCCTCTACATAAGCCATGCCCGAGACTGCGGTGGAAGTACCTCGACGCTTTGCACCGATTCGATCCTTCGGAAGGTGTCCGGAGCCGAAGGGAATGGAAACGCGAAAGATGCTGCCCTTGCCCATTTCGCTCTGTACATCCACCGTTGCGCCGTGAAGCTGGGGCCAACTCCTGTACCAATGCCAGTCCAATCCCGCTACCCTCGAACGTTCGTCCGGTAGCACCCCTTACACGATGAAAGCGCTTGAATAGGTGAGCTAACTCATCCGGCGGAATTCCCGTTCCCGTATCCCGGACAGCCAGTTCAGCGAAATTAGCTTTTCTCTTTATAGTTACTTCGATTTCACCATCAAACGTAAACTTGAAGGCGTTCGAAAGCAGGTTGAAAACTATCTTTTCCCACATTTCATGGTCGAGGTAGACCGGTTCTTCGGTATCACCGCAGTCCAAGATAAGGCGAACGCCGGCGCGTTCGATGGTCGAACGAAACACGCTGGCGAGTTCCGCGGTGAATTGCGCGATGTTCGTGGGCTCGTAGTTCGCATCAAGGCGTCCCGCTTCCAGCCGTGAGAAATCGAGTAGCGAATTTACCAACCTCAACAGCCGGAGTGAGTTGCGATGCGCGACCTCCACTCTATCGCGCTGCGCAGGCGAGAGTTCATTGGAATGCAAACGCATATCTTCCAATGGACCCAGCATCAGGGTGAGGGGCGTGCGGAACTCATGACTTACATTGCTGAAGAAGACCGTCTTTGCGCGATCGATTTCTGCAAGGGCCTCGGCGCGTTTGCGCTCCTCAGCGTAAGCGCGGGCGTTCGCAATCGTGATTGAAATCTGGGTTGCGACGAGTTCAAAGAAGTTGCGGTACTTTTCGTCGAACAGTAACCGCGAGCTGATTCCCAGAACTACAAAGGCGGCAGGATGATGGGCTACGTTCGAACGTATTGGAACAATCGCGGCAGAAGTCGGTGGCGATGACCACGGTCCTTGGGGAAGACTCTTAAAGCTCGCGCTCAGGTCTTCAACTACTTGTATGCCTCGGGTCTTGATTGCTGCGGCCAAGGGCCAGATTTGCTCAGCGCCAGTTTCGTCGAGAGCCAGCGTCCGCGGAAAAACCTGATCTCCCGGATCGATGCCGGTACCTGCAGCAAACTTCGCCTGCTTGTTTTGCTCGTCAATCAGATAAAGCAGCGCAAAGGGGACATCCTTCGCATGGCGCTCAAGCGTGTCTGCGGCTATCGAGCATGCCTCTTCTGCCGTCTCGGGTTCGGCCGACCGCGCTCCCAGGTCGCGTAATACAAGCACGCGCCGCTCAGCGACAACCTTCTCGCTGATCTCATGGACGGTCGCCATTACTCCGCCGATGCCAGTCGCTACGCTTTCGTCCGGCACAGGGCTATAGGCGATTGTGAAGTGAGTTTCCTCGACAAATCCCCGTCGGTTGAGTTCCAGTTGGATGTCTTCCATCCAGGTCGCGGGCCCGCCCTGATACGGCGTTTCGATGAGCGGCTTCAAGACGTCCCAAATTTCGTGCCACACTTCTTGGGTGGGACGCCCAAGAGCCCACGGATGTTTGGTGCCAAGGACGGGGACATACGCGTCGTTGTATAAGCAGCAGAATTGCGGTCCCCACCAAAGCAATTGCGGGAATCGATTTGCCAGTAGGAATCTGACTGCCATCCGGAGCGAGGGAGACCAGGAACCAATTGCCCCAAGCGGAGTTTGCGACCAATCATGCTCCCTTATCAGTTGTCCCAGCTCTCCGCCTCCGCTGAGCCAACTTGTCTCCGTCGTTACTCTTGTCGGCTTGGAGCTTCTCTGTTGCTCAACCACGTGGCGTAGGACATGAATAAGATCCTTTGCCAGGCCGGCCTTCGATACGAATCCGCTCGCACCGACCTCCGTCGCCTGACGCTGGGTGACTGACGGATCGTTCTGACTGACTATGACGACTGGAGTTTCGGGAAGTTCGCGACGAAGGACTTGCCTCGCGGTTGCGCCATCCATGCGGGGCGTGGATACGTCCATCAGAACGATGTCCGGACGCAGTTGCTTGGCTTTTTCAACTGCTTCAATTCCATCTGCGGCCTCACCGCAGATTTCCCACTCCACTTGGTCGGCCAACAGGGACTGAATACCGCGTCTGACGGCATCATGGTCGTCGACGACAAGAATCCGCATTGGCTGCATCAACCCTCCCCAGGCACTTCTGTCCGGGCGGATACCAACGCATGAGAACCCAACAAAATAACCTACAGTTTAGAAGGCTCGGGAACCATTTGTAACTCCGGTCTCGTCTAGGGGAGAGTACAGAATTTACCTTATTGACGGCTACTCGGGAGGGGCATCTCTCGGGTGCGGGGCGAATCTACCCACCATGTCGAGGGCTCGATTGCGGACTTCTGCTTGGTGCTCTCAAGACCAATGGCGCTAAGCTCTGCCAAAATTGCCTTGATCGCCAGCTCCGCCGATTGACGAACGGGTTCACTCAAGGGTTTTCCGGCTTCGTAGCTGCCGCCAACCACGCCCACTAGCAGAACATCTTCCGGGGCCGCGCCCAGCATTTCGGCGGCTAGAAGACACTCCGCCAGCGCTGGAGAGTGAGGATCGACTCTCTGTCCGGGGCCTTCGCGGATAATGTCCTCCTTACGGCAGAGCACAATCGTCCCTGGAGGATCGTCGGATGCGACAGCATCGACCAGGATAAGAGTCCGAAGGCCGATAATCCGGTGGGTTAAGTCTAAGGATGGCGTTCCTAGGTCACAGACCTCGACCTCTTCGGCAAAACTGTACTGGGATTCCAGCAGACGGATGACGTATGGGCCGATGGCATCATCGCCCAGCAGCACATTCCCCACACCCGCGATGAGCACAGTTTTCACAGTACCTTGACGACTCCGATCTTGCGTCCGGACGGATCGAATGCATGGCAGGCGCAAGCCATGCATGGATCGAATGAGTGAACTGTTCGCAGGACTTCCAGTGGTTCCTCAGGACGGGCCAGAGGAGTGTGGAGCAAGGAAGCCTCGTATGGCCCATGCGAGCCGGCGCGATCACGCGGGCTGGCATTCCAAGTGGACGGGACGACGGCCTGGTAATTCTTAATCTTCTCGTCCTTTATTACCACCCAGTGCGACAGAGTGCCGCGCGGCGCTTCATGCGTTCCTACACCTTGCACTTCATGCGAGGGCAGGACAGGTTGGTTGTGGACGGCGTAGTCTCCCTTGGAGATGTTGTCTACCAGTAGCTGCCAATGTTTCTGAGCCAGTTCTGCCAACATGCAGGCTCGGATCGCTCGCGCGGCATGACGTCCGAGTGTAGAGTGCAGCATGTCCGGTGTCGCCTGAACGCCGCCAATCGCAGATACCTTTTCTAGTGCGAGGCTCGCGTACTTGCGTGTCAGCGGATGCCCTTGTGCATACCCGATCAGTACTTGGGCGAGTGGTCCCACTTGCATGGGTTCACCGTTGAACCGTGGAGCCTTCACCCATGTGTATTTCTGATCGCCATTCCATCCGGTGAAGTCAGGTTCGGTCTCTCCCTCCCAAGGATGGAGAGCCTTGTCGCTTTTGTAATACGCATGGATGACATCTTCGGTGACCGACTGCCTGAAGATCGGATCCGATGGTGACTTGAATGCCTTCACCCCTTGCAGGTCGCCACTCCGAATGTATCCTCCGGGTAAGTCATAGGCCGAACCCGCGCTGTCGAGCGGCAGATCTGGTACTGCCAGGTAGTTGCGCACTCCGCTGCCGATCCGAAACCACTCTGGATACATCGCCGCCACGGCGCAGACATCTACGAAATAGACTTCCTGTACGAAGCGCGACACCTCGGCCAGCAAGCTGCGGATCTGCTCCAGTTGATTCATCCCTAGAGCCGCAGGGCTGTCGAGATCGATTGCGTTCGCGACTCCTCCAACGGTCAAGTTCTGGATGTGCGGAGTTTTCGATCCGAGAAGGCCAACCACCTGCAGCGCCTTTCGCTGATACTCCAGAGCCTGTACGTAGTGGGAGAACGCCAACAAGCTTACTTCGGGGGAGAGGCGCATTGCCGGATGGCCCCAGTATCCATTCGCGAAGATTCCTAACTGTCCGCTGCTGGCGACAGCTTTTACTCGGTCCTGGGCGGTTTTCAGTTCATTTCGCGAGTTGCGGGTCCAGGGAGAAAGGCTTTCCGCAAGTTTTGACGCTGCGGCAGGATCAGCCTTCGGGATCTGTAGCACATCGACCCAGTCAAGAGCCGACAGGTGGTAGAAGTGAACGATGTGGTCGTGCAGGGCATGCGCGATCAAAATCAGGTTGCGAATGTACTGCGCGTTGGCGGGAACGTCGATCTTCAACGCATCTTCAACCGCGCGAACACTCGCCATGGCATGAACCGTGGTGCAGACTCCGCAAAAGCGCTGGGTGAAGAGCCATGCATCCCGAGGATCGCGGCCTTGCAGAATTTTTTCAATTCCGCGCCACATGGTGCAAGAAGCCCATGCATTGCTGACCGCGTTGTTGTCCACCTCGACGTCTATACGGAGGTGGCCTTCGATTCGCGTGATTGGATCAATCGTGATGCGCTTTGCCATAGATGCCTGCTTTTAGTCGGAAGCCGCGGCGCCTGGTTCGTCTTCGCCGAAGTACCCGTATTTGAAATAGCCCGTCCACCGGATGTACGGCCGGCGGTAGCGGAAGTAGTTCGCCATGTTGTGCCACTCATAAAGCGGAGCCGGCAATATGGCGAGCCGTTTCACCGCGACAAGAAAAGCCACGACCCCAAGCGAGATAAATCCGAGCGACACAAGAATCTCAACTGTTGCAGGGAAGTACAGAGCCTGGGGATTCGGACGAAATGCCAACGTAGTTGGGCTGAAGCGGTAGATCATGCCGCCCAGAGAACTCAGGATGTATCCCAGGAACATGGGCCGCGCGTCTTTGGTTTTAAGAGACTGCAGAAGCAGCCAGCCGCCTAGCGCAGTGAGCACTACTTCCAGCCAGAACACGAGCGCAAACCGGTCGAAGTGAAAAGCTGTGAACGCCGCACCGCGAAAAACGATGTCCACCAGGCGCAGCCCCAGCCAGCCAAAAATCAGCCAGGCTGTGATACGTCCGGCCTCCTCCAACACGTCCCAATCCATTCCTCTCTTCCACACCAGGCAGCACAGCATCGTTGTGCCGACCACGCAACCGAACGACATAAAGCAGGCCGCGCCTAGGTAGAGCACCGGGAGCCACGGCGTTTGCCATAGCGGATGAACTCGCTCTCCGGCCAGCAACATCAACGCGCCCAGAGAGGACTGATGCATCCCAGGCAGGAGGTATGCCGCAGCAATGATCCACGGGAAGAAATAGTGCAGGCCTCGTTCAATCTTGGCTACGCTTGGTCGAAGACGTGAGTCGAAGTACCACAGGCGTTCCAACACTACGGGCACGTTTTCAATCGCCAGCGGAAGCATCGCGTAGATCGACATGCATATGGCAACCTCGGCCAGCGGCGAGTGCATGTTCCATTTCCAGGGGAAGACCATCCAGTAGAAGTTCCAGGGGCGCCCGGCATCAATTCCCAGGAGAAGGAGTCCACACGCGTAGGCCAGAAAGCTGGTAAGCAGCGCCATGCGCATGAGGCTATGTAATCGCTTGCGTCGAAACACCCAGGCGGCGATTCCGATGGCGAATGCGCCAGATCCCAGCGCAGTCAGGACCATCACGTTAAATGTCTTCCAGATCCCCCATCCATAGGCATCGTTCATGCCGCTGACAGGCCCGAGCCCCGCGAGCTCACGATAGCCGGTCAGCACGAATGCAACCAGCACAAGTCCAGACAATCCGAGAAAGAACTTGTTCACCAGAGGGAAGCCATATACCGGTACAGCACGCCGCCATCTGTTGTCACTCAGTTCACCTACGCTGATATCTCTTGCGACGCTCATAGTTGCGCCCTCAGTCCGGTTTCCTTCTCGCGTTCCAACGCCTCGTGCTCATGGGCGCTCAAATTCTTGCGGATAACCTGTACCAGCCCCGCATACAGGACGGCTGGCAGGGCGAAGTACTGATAAAAACGCCGTTGCCAGCGAAGTGTTCTCGCCGGAACCGACTCTGGACCAAGCTCCGGAAGGCCGAGCTTCTCGAATGGCACGCCCGAAAGATAGAGAGCCTGCGTGCCTCCGTTATCTTTTTCTCCGTACACACGGTTCTGGTAGTAACGCCCGGGATGATTGCGGATACGATTCTTGGCTTCCAACAAGAGAACCGAGCGAGGCCCGAAGATGACAGCTCCCGTTGGGCAAACGCTGGTGCATCCCGGCTTCAGTCCTGCTTCCAACCGATGGCTGCACAGCTCGCACTTTGTCACCCGGGGATTGAAGCCCGCCCACTGAAATCGCGGGATCTGGTAAGGGCAGGTGATGGTGCAATAACGACAGCCAATGCACTTTTCTGCAGTCCAGCTCACGACGCCGCTTTGCGGATCTTTATGCAGAGCCTGAAACGGACATCCAGCTGCGCACGCTGGATCCAGGCAGTGCATGCATTGCCGCTTGACGAAAGAAAACGCTGAACCATCCGCCGGCTTATAGAGCTTTATGATGTTGCGGGTGACATCATTCAAGTCCGAGGGCGCCTGGTGCAGAGAATCGCCACGCGTGTCCGGAGGAGTATCGTTGGCTTGGGCGCATGCCGAGACGCACGCTTTGCATCCGATACACATGGTCGCGTCGTAAAGCAATCCGACCGGAGCGTTCGGAAGAGGAACGGTCTCCGCATTTACTACTTCTGTGCCGGCTGTCATTGCCACCGCAGCGGGTACTCCCACTTTGGCGGCACTCGTGAAAAGTTGTCGTCGAGTGATGGGCACGTCAGCCTTCCTTCTTCTCTTCCGACTTTTCACCAGACTTGGCTTTCAGTTGTTCTGCGTAAGTGATGTCGGAAGCCACTCGTGAGAGTCCGGCCTCCGCGCTGCTTTGGAAGCGCTGCGAAGCTACCCATGCCGCGCCACCGACCGCCCCAGCAACGACACCTACCAGCGCTGCAGCTCCAGCCTCGATATGTCCAGCACCGCTGAACACTGGAGGGTACGTATCCGGCGGAGTTGCGAAGTGAACTGGAACGGTTTCAAATGTGCCCTTGCTCCACACAACTCCTTTTTCTGTACAGCCGACGCAGGGAATCCCTACGCCAATCGGCCAAACGCCCGGAATCTCGTTGAAGTGTCGCGTGGCGCAAGCCGCGTGCGTCACCGGACCCTTGCACCCGAGTTTGTACAGACACCAGCCCTTACGATGACCTTCATCGCCGAACGCATATGCGAAGCGCCCCGCATCAAAATGCGCGCGGCGCGGGCAGTTCTCGTGGATCACGCGGTCGTAAGCAAACTTCGGCCGATTGAGTTGATCTAGTTCCGGCAAACGTCCCATCGTCACGTATTCCAGGACAACCGCGAGCAGGTTGTAAGGATTGGGAGGGCAGCCCGGAATGTTGACAATGGGTTTGCCGGAAACCACCGAATCGACGCCGGCCGCCCCGGTCGGATTCGGATCTGCAGAGGGAACTCCGCCCCACGAAGCACACGAGCCGATGGCGATCACTGCGGCGGATTGCTCAGCCGCCTCTTTCAAAACCTGGATGCCCGGCCGGCCGCCGAGTTCCAGGTATACGCCATCATCTTTGGCTGGAATCGATCCCTCAACCACCAGCACGTACTTGCCGGCGTTGTCTCGCATGGCGCTGCGTAACGCGGCTTCCGCCTGTGCGCCTGAGGCTGCCATCAGTGTTTCGTGATAATCCAGCGAGATCACATCCAAAATAAGGTGGGCAAGGTCGGGCGCAGATGTTCGCAGCAACGTCTCCGTGCAGCCGGTGCAGTCTTGGAAGTGCAGCCAGATCACCGAAGGACGTCGCGCCTTTCCAACAGTGTCTGCAACCTGCGCGGCAGTCGCGTTACGGGTCAGCAGCAGGCCGGCGGGCGCAGCGACGATTACCTTCGAACAAAGCTCCAGAAAGCTGCGTCGTGAGACGCCGCATTTTTCCAGATGCGCCGCGATGGTTTCTTTTTCCGTCATACTCATGGGCAGTCCTCTTCCATCACTTGAGTTGCGCACCAAGGCGCGACATCAACCTGTGAGCGATTGCCTAGAAGCTCACTTTCATCGGCAAATGATCGATCGGGAAGTCGAGGACAGGTGTCGATTTGGGTTGAGGCAACGAGCGGTATCAAATAATGACAAGGGAAGAATTACCAGTCCGTGTTTGACCCAAATTGTCTCGACTCCTTTCCGGACCGTCGCCTTCGCGGTCCAGTCGCACCAACCGATTTCAGTGTTTATGCCCGAAGTAAGTACATTGACTCAGTGACCGTAGTCACTGGTGTGAGTGACGCTAGAACATCGCGCGTTGCTCTGAATAGCAACTCTGATCGCCTCTCCTTCGATTCCAGTACGACCCCATGGACCGTGCAGCATCTCTCGTGAATCCGCACTGAAGATGTCCCTGCGACACAGAAGTATTTTGGAGGCTTTCGGGAATACGATCAGAACGGAGGGCTGCGACGGATGGCTCCGTGCTTCCTCGTGCTTGGTTGAGTTTGGAGGGGTGCCGATTTATCTATTGTCGCAGCGTCAGCGTGCCCAGTATCGCTTGTTGTTTTGCGATCAAAGACTGAACACCCTGGCTGGCGAGGGCGATCATGCTGCTCAGTTGCGGTTCGTCGAAGACTTGATGTTCGGCGGTAGCCTGCACTTCGACCAGCTTGCGTCCCGCCGTCATTACGAAGTTCATATCGACGTCGGCGCGTGAGTCTTCCTCATAAGCAAGATCCAATAGGATCTGCCCGTCGACAATGCCGACGCTAACCGCCGCGAGAAAGTCCCGCAGGGGTACGGAAGTCAAAGTTCCTGCCTCGACTAACTTTTCCAGAGCTAGTCCAAGTGCGACGAACGATCCCGTGACCGACGCCGTGCGCGTGCCTCCATCGGCTTGGATCACGTCGCAGTCGATCAGGACGCTGCGCTCTCCTAGACGCTGCAAGTCGGTCACAGCCCGCAGTGATCTTCCAATCAGGCGCTGAATCTCGTGCGTTCGTCCACTGGGACGTCCTTTAGAAAGCTCGCGCGGGGTGCGGGTCAGTGTCGAACGGGGAAGCATGCCGTATTCTGCGGTCACCCATCCCTTGCCGCTGTTTCGCAGGAACGGTGGAACGGCTTCTTCAAGCGACGCCGTACAGATGACTCGTGTATTTCCAACTTCTATCAGCACCGAGCCTTCCGCTGTGCTGATGTACTCGGGAGTGATCTTCACAGGGCGGAGTTGCTCTGGCGCACGATTGTCTGAGCGGTAGAACATCCCGAGATTCTAACAGCGCTTACCGGTACTAAGGATGAGCGGATTACTCTTTTCGGGAGTAAAGCTGAGCGACCAGCAGATGAACCGCCGTGGCGTCGTAGAACCCCGAGAGGTCAGCATGCCCGGCAAGCGTTTCGCGCGTGCGCCCGTCCACCAGAATTTTTACCCGCGAAATTCCCTGGACGTTCGCCGAGAGCGTCTCGACCAGCGACGCAATGGTCAACTCCTCTACCAGAATGCCTGAGCGGTGTTGTTCCGTGAAAACAGAGTTTGTATCAATCACGGCCAGGCCCGGGTCGGCAAGGTACACGCTGCGAATCTCCGATCCGGGTGGCAGGGGGTGCGGCGAGTCCTTATTAAGGTAGATGGCAATCAAGGCTCGCAACAATTCCTCGGCATGTTCCTGTCTTCCGGAAGGCAAAGGAAGATTAGCGGGCTGCGTGCGGATCGCGCCCGGGCCATCGTCGGCGACATATAGCGTGACCTGTTCTGTCGGCCCCGACACTGGTGGCGCGACCGGAGCACCCTGCGCGGATGGTTCGGTCAGTTGTGCCCGTCCGCGCATGTGCCAAACATATATGCCCATGCCAAGCGCGACCAGCAACATCAGTGTCACGCCGATCTTGAGGTGGCGAGGGATCATCGTCCTGACTCCAACCTCGCGCGCGCTCCCACAACCGCCGCTACCACCGCGCCGGCGATCGAATCTTGATATGCCACGGAAGTTACGTCGGCCACTGTAGTGCCCGGAGGTGCGATCTCGATGGCTAGAGCCGGGGCCACAATGTTGTTCAACGGACGCAAAGGGGCGGCTAGCATGCGAACGGAAATCTGCTTCTTCTGTAGTTCCGCTGCAACCTGCGATTCGACTGCTTGCGTCACCGGGAGGAATGAGCTCTGCGCTGTATTCCAATCAAGAAAAGGACCGCGGCTTGCATCTCCGGCAGGTATGAGGCCCGAGTACAAGCGGACTCCGTTGCCTTGAGATGCTGCATGAATGCAGATGTAAATTTTCGAACGCGCTGCATTTGCGATCGTCGCTCGCTGATCGAGTGAAACAACGCTATCGGAATCGCGCACAAGAAGGGTAGTGATGCCGCGTGCTTCCAAGTCGCGTCGCAGGCGGCGCGCGAAAAGTAACGTGACGTCTTTTTCTGAAATCTGATCGCTGAGAGCCGCGCCCCGTTCTTCTCCTCCGTGGCTGGGATCGATAACCGCAAAATAGACCGCCGGGCTTGGCACTGCAGACGGTGGAGGCAGTGTGGGCATCGGTCCACCAGGAGGCGTGGGTGGCTGTATTGCCTGTTTCTCGGGCTGCGGTGCGGGAGCGATCGTGATGCGGCGGCCGTTATTACTGAAACTGGCAAACAAGGGCACCGACCCATTGACCTGTATCTCGGCGGCTCCGTTGTTTTCAGAGTAGGTCGCTGAAGGAATCATCGGACTGTCAAATTTCAGTGTTTGCGAACCGGGCGGCACAAGGGGTTCGCGGTTGAAGGTCATTCGCAACTGGCCTGGCCCCGTCGAAATCGTCGGATTCACAGGAGAAGTGAATTCCATGACGAGAAACGGAGGGTCGCTGCTTCGATTGAGCTGCGCGTTGAAGTGGACAGCGACATTTCCGATAAACACGCGCCGGGCGCTCTCGTGGAAATTGACCGGCCCGCCTAAGAATGCAGGAAGAAGCGTGCTCAACGAAGCTAGTGGGACCAACCCACGGCCGTTTTCCAGAAGGAAGTTGTTGGGTAAGTCGATGTTTCGGCCACGAACTTTGGCGCGTGGCTTCTCGTTCGTAAACTCGCCTTCCACCTTGTCATAACGAACTTTCCAGCGTGCCCCATCCACTTTTGCAGTCACGGTGCCGAGTGGCTCCAGGACTTCGAACAGCCCAACATAGTCGTGGTTGTTGCGGCTGACGACAGGCAAAGTGTAGTTCGCGGCGGTGGAGTAGATGGAGATGCGCTTTTCCTCGTTGGCATACCCTGACAGCAGCAACACTGCCCCTGCAACCACGAATAGACCTGTAAAAGAAAAGAGGATGAATGATGTGAATGTGAACCTTGGGCGCGAGGCTCGTTGTCTGGTAAAGCGCAAGGCAGAATCTCTGGACACTCGTACTCTACAGCAGTGTCCTACGGCTACTCCAGTGCGTAAATGGTGAGTCCGCTCAGCAGCTTCGGATAGAAATCAGTCGACTTCTGGGGAAGCACCTCCCCTGCAAATGCAATGTCGCGGACTTGCTCCATGCGGACCGGATTCATCAAAAACGCGATGTTCGCACTCCCATCACGCACCTTGGCGAGCGCGTCGCCAGCCTCTCTCAGATACCTGATATTTTCCTGGTTGCGAATAGCGTCTTCAGAAATTCCGAGCACGCGCTCGAGAACGCACTTGTGCAACTGCACTACATCGAGTGCCTGCTGCTGTGGCGAGAATTCGCTCAGGCTTTCCGATGCAAGCGTTCTAGCCCGATCGAGCAGGAAGGCCCGCTGAGCTGTCACGGCGAGTAGCGCGGTGCCTGAACGTCCAGCTTCACGGAGTATTGCCATAGCACGTTTGGCATCTATCGAGGCATCGACTTCCTCTACTTCAAAGTACTCGCTTGCTGCACTAGCGAATGTCTCCGCCGAGAACGAACTCAAACTATGTACAAGGCGGTGAGTGGGAAGGATCAGCAGCCCGGGGCTGTCCATGTTGACAAAGGTCATCATGGCGAATTCGAACGGCGCATCGGTTCTTCCGCTGCCCCGAACGATGTCGCTGGCCGACGATCTCTCGCGTGGAATGCCAGTTCCAGCAGCGGGCGCGGTCCGGCGCTCATTGCGATAGGCGAGTGCTGTCTCGTAACGATGATGTCCGTCCGCAATGATCAGCTTCTTGTCTCGCATCTTCCCGCGGACGAGTTCTATTAGTGTGGAATCCGCGATTCTCCAAACCCGATGGCTAACCCCGTACTCATCGCGAACGTTGATATCGGCTTCTCCACGCGGCGCAAGCAGGCCTTCGATCTCCGCGCCCGGGTCGCTGTACAGCATGAAGAGCTGTCCGAAGTGGGCCCTGGTGGCCCGCAATAGGTTGAGCCGGTCGGCTTTTGGCTTAGCCAGGGTGTGCTCGTGACGGAACACGATACCGTCCGAGTAATCCTCTAGATGTCCAAGCGCGATGAATCCGGTCCGTTCTACTTCCGCCCCCCCACCTGGCACGTTGAAGCGTTGGGAATAGACATAGATAGATGGTTGAGCGTCTTGTAGAAATACGCCCCCGCGCCGCCAGTCCGCAAAGTGTGCCGCCGCCCGGGTGTAGACATTGTTTGCCTCACCATCCCCAGAGGACGGTTTGCCTAGAATAATTCGGACCAGGTTATGCGGATTTGCTTGATAGTAATGCTCCTGTGCGGCAGGATGAATCTTGTCATAGGGTTGCGTTACTACATCGGCAAGCGGAACCCGGGATGGGTCGTAGCGCAGGGCGCGGAATGGGGAGATAGTGGCCATCGGCCAGAAACTGATTGTAACAAGTAGACAGGTTCAAACCGCCATTGGACGCGCGAAGCAACCATATTTTACGAAGATCATCGTAGGAAAAGACACCAACTTCGTCGGGCTGTGGTACTATCCACCGCAATGAGGTAATTTTATGACCCGCCAGGATAGGCGCGGGTCTTCCGGCTCCCGAAGCCGGGTCTGCGCTGTGCACCTAGCGTATTTCCGGTCCTGCAAGAGGGTTATGCTGCGATCGCGTAAGCATGTTTTCGGCCTCTCCATAGTGCTCATGGTCATGGTTGTTGCGTGCTGTTCGTCTCTGACTGTCGCGCAGAGTCCCGTTGACGATGTTCATGTTAAACCTCGGGTAGAGCCTCCAGACCCCAACAAACAGACTGCTGAGATCGTTGATCCCTCACTTAAGACTCACACTAAGCCCATGAAGGTAGATGTCGACTTGGTGTTAGTCCCGGTCACGATTACTGACCCGATGAACCGCCTGGTTACAGGCCTTGATCGCGAGAACTTTGCAGTGTTTGAGGGCAAAGATGAGCAGGTGATCAAGCACTTCTCCAGTGAGGACGCTCCTGTTTCCCTCGGCGTCATCTTCGACATGAGTGGGAGCATGAGCAGCAAGATCGAGCGAGCGCGCGAGGCCGTGATCGAATTCTTCAAAACCGCGAACCCGCAAGATGAATTCTTCATGATCACCTTCGCCGACAAGCCGGAGCAGCTTGCGGACTTCACTGATTCCGTCGAAGACATACAAGGAAAGCTGGTTTACACCATCCCTAAGGGACGCACATCCTTGCTCGACGCCATCTATCTCGGCGTGAGCAAAATGCGGCAAGCAAAGTATCCAAAAAGGGCCTTGCTTATCATCTCCGACGGTGGTGACAATCACAGCCGTTACACGGAGGGGGAGATCAAGTCGCTCGTAAAGGAAGCCGACGTCCTCATTTATGCCATCGGCATTTATGACCATTACGCGTCTTCGGAAGAGGAGCGCCTGGGACCGGCATTGTTGAGCGAGGTCTCGGAACTGACCGGTGGACGCACCTTTACCATCGATAACCCCAACGATTTAGGAGACGTGGCTACAAAAATAGGGATCGAGTTACGCAACCAATATGTGCTCGGGTACCGTCCAAAGAATCCTGCACACGACGGCAAGTGGCGTAAGATAAAAGTAAAGCTGCTGCCGCCAAAGGGCTTACCGCCGCTGCGGGTTTATGCCAAGACGGGATACTATGCACCTACGGAATAGCCGTGTACTGATCCTGCTGCTCTCGTTTGTTTTCATCAGCATAGGGACCGGCGCTCAGAGCCAAAGTTCGTCCTCTACCCCGACAAACACCCCCGCGCCGCCATCTGTACCCGCGGGATCCAGCACGACTCCGGCACCCCAAACCGGGCAGCCGTCCACGGGAACCCAACCTGTCGATCCGCCATCGGGCTCAACCCAGCAAGCCCCGCAACAAGCGCCGCAGTCGATGCCGGGCCAGACACCTTCAGACCGGCAGGCACCTCCGCCTCAAACGTCAAATCCCCCGGGGCAAATTCAGACGCCGCCGGGCCAGGTCCAGACACCTCCGGGACAAGAGCCACCTCCCAATACCGACGAGGGCGGTTTTGTCTTCAAGGCCGAGGTTCAAGAAGTCATGCTGCATGCCACGGTGGTCGACGACAAGCAGCGTCTCATTACCAACCTGGATAAGGGTGCGTTTACTGTCTACGAGGACGGCAAACCGCAGGCCATCACTTCCTTCCGCCACGAAGACGTACCTGTGGCAATGGGTATCGTGATCGACAACTCCGGCTCCATGCGGGAAAAGCGCGACAAGGTGAACAAAGCCGCCTTGAATTTGGTCAAGGCCAGCAATCCGCAGGACCAAGTTTTCGTGGTCAACTTTAGTGACGAGTACTACCTGGATCAGGACTTTACTGGAAACATCAACAAGCTGAAGGAAGCCCTCGAAAAGGTTGAAACTCGTGGAGGAACGGCCCTCTATGACGCCGTCGTCGCTAGCGCCGACCACATGAAGCGCAATGCCAAGCTGCAAAAGAAGGTCTTGTTCGTGGTGACGGATGGGGAAGACAATGCCAGCCGCGAGACCTTGGAACAGGCGGTTCGACGGGTTTCCGAGGAAAATGGTCCCACCGTTTACGCGATCGGGCTGCTAGGTGAAGAAAAGCAACGCCGGGCTAAGCGCGCACTCCAAGTGATCGCCGAAAAGACTGGCGGGATGGCATTCCTGCCGCGTACAGTCGACGAAGTAGACGAGATCAGCAGCGCTGTGGCGCACGATATCCGTAATCAGTACACCATCGGATACAAGCCCACTACGCCGAGAAACGTTCCTGGCTATCGCACCATCCACGTCGACGCCAAGGCCAAGGGATACAACAAGCTCACAGTGCGGACGCGAAGCGGATACTACGCCGGGCAGGAGCGCGCAGCCTCGCAATAAACTACGTCACAGACTTGTGTGATGAGACTTCCGGGCGATTGACCTTTCGCGCCAGCTTTCATACTCTTTTGTTTGTGGCCACAAAGACGATCGCAGGCGCCGTTCCCAGGGTAGCCCAGGACATCACCGAACTGGTCGGCGAAACTCCCATACTTCAATTAAAGCGACTTACTCCGCCTGGCTCGGCGGACATTTTCGCTAAGCTTGAGTACTTGAACCCCGGCGGCAGCGTGAAGGACCGCGCAGCGATTGGAATGATTCGCCGTGCCGAGGCCGAAGGTCGCCTCCGTCCCGGCGGAACGATCGTCGAAGCCACTGCCGGCAATACGGGAATCGGTTTGGCTCTGATCGGCGTAAATCGCGGGTATAAGGTCGCCCTCT
>Ga0126369_10001358_pt1 | contig 16861 bp, 14 predicted proteins | sample PanSoiMetaPlot_1_FD_109646 | JGI IMG/M metagenome (GOLD analysis project Ga0126369, IMG submission 109646) | Tropical forest soil microbial communities from Panama - MetaG Plot_1 | ecosystem: Environmental > Terrestrial > Soil > Tropical forest > Bulk soil | place: Panama | collected 2016-02-17 | reverse complement strand
GCCCAGCATAGTCTCGCGCAGCGTCGGCGGCAGGAAACCAGACATCGCTTTCTTAACGTCATCAACGAGATCATAGATGATGTTGTAGTAGCGAATTTCGATACCTGCGCGTTCGGCCGCTTCCCGCGCCTCCTTATTGGCGCGCACATTGAAGGCGATGATCGGGACGCCTGAGGCTTCGGCCAGCGTAACGTCAGATTCGGAAATTCCGCCGACACCTGCGTGCAACACACGCGCGGCGACCTCGTCAGTTGCCAGCTTGTCAAGCGCCCCAATAATGGCCTCGGCTGAGCCCTGCACGTCGGCCTTGATGACCAGTGGAAACTCCTTGCGGCCCGACGTCTTGGCTTGCGCCATCATCTGCTCGAGCGAGCCGCGCATACCGGTAGCGCGTGCCGCCATTTTTTCGCGCTTCTGGCGGGCGCGATAATCCGTAACCTCGCGTGCGCGCGCTTCGTTTTCGACCACCGCGAGCCGATCACCGGCGTCGGGAGTGCCAGAGAAGCCAAGCACCTCGACTGGCGTAGAAGGCCCGGCGGATTGTGCTGGTTCGCCGGTGTCGGAAACAAGCGCGCGTACGCGGCCCCATTCGGCGCCGGCAACGACGATGTCTCCTGGATGCAACGTGCCACGTTGGATCAGAACGGTTGCGACAGGACCGCGGCCGCGATCGAGTTTGGCCTCAATCACGGTGCCTTCGGCCAGACGGTTCGGGTTGGCTCTAAGGTCCAGGATTTCCGCCTGCAGGCCGATCATTTCGAGCAGCTTGTCGATGTTCATTTTTTTGGTGGCAGAGACTTCGACGTCCACCACTTCACCGCCCATGGATTCCACCTGGATTTCGTGCTGCAGCAGATCGGTGCGCACGCGATCCGGTTTGGCATCGGGTTTGTCAATCTTGTTGATGGCAACAATGATCGGCACTTTCGCAGCCTTAGCGTGGTGGATCGCCTCTATCGTCTGCGGCATCACACCGTCGTCGGCAGCGACGACCAGCACGACGATGTCAGTGACCTTCGCGCCACGGGCACGCATGGCCGTAAAGGCCGCATGGCCGGGGGTGTCGATAAAGGTGATCTTGGCGCCCGAGGGAGCGGTCACTTGGTAAGCGCCGATGTGTTGGGTGATGCCGCCGGCCTCGCCCGCCGCCACATCGGAGGATCGAATGGCGTCGAGCAGTGACGTTTTGCCGTGGTCGACGTGGCCCATCACAGTGACGACCGGTGCGCGGGGTTCGGCCTGTGCCGGATCGTCGGCCACATCAAACAATCCTTCTTCTACGTCGGCCTCCGATACACGGCGCACACTGTGGCCCATTTCCTCCGCGATGAGTTGGGCGGTGTCGGCGTCGATGACGTCGTTAATCGTGGCCATCTGGCCCTGTTTCATGAGCAGACGGATCACGTCGACCGCGCGCTCAGACATGCGGTTAGCAAGGTCCTGAATAGTGATCGCTTCAGGGATGGTCACCTCGCGAACCAGCTTTTCCTTCGGTTCGTTGGAGGCGACACCTTTGAGCCGCTGGGTGCGGCGGCGGAATGAAGCGACAGAGCGTTCCCGCACTTCGTCAGCACGGAGCGCATTGACCAGCGTGAGGCGGCCGCGCTGCTTCTCGCCGCCGCCGCGAGGAGCGGCGCGAGGTGCCGTCGGGGCCCGCGCGGCACCAGGCCGGCGGGCGCGCGGGGCCTCATCATCGTCAACTTCGAGTGTGAGCCGCGCTCCAGGACGCGTAGTTTCTTCAGCGCCGAAACGCTTTTTGGCGACCTCGCCGGCTTTGCGTTTGGTTTCTTCGTCGTGCTTGCGACGCTCCTCTTCGTCGCGCTTGCGAGCGTCAGCGGCCTCGCGCTCGTTGCGGTCCTCTGACTCGCGGCTGGCGCGGCGACGTGCCTCTTCCTCGGCGATCTTGCGCTCTTCCGCTTCGCGTACGCGCGAGTCGGCTAGGGCGTGCGCCCGCGCCGTTCGTTCCTCTTCGGTCAGAGTGCGCAGAACTACGCCGGAGGCCTTTGGCGCCTGCCCCAAACTCGGACTGGTAACCGGCGCTGTTTTCTTGCCGGTCGCGGGGGCCTTCTTCACCTCAACAGGAGGTGCGGGCTCCGCCTTGGCTTCGCCCGGCCCGCCGACCGTGCGCCGCTTTACCTTCTCGACCACGACCTGCTTGCTGCGACCGTGGCTGAAGCTCTGGCGCACCACGCCCGTCTCGGTGCGTGGCTTGAGCGTCAGCGTCTTGCCGGAGACGCTCAGTTTCTTCTCACCGGGATTCTTCGTTTCGCTCATTCCGTACTGTGTCCTTATGCGCCGTCCGTCGGCGCATGCGCGCTAACTGCTTGGGGCGAAATTCCGGTCCGGAAACGTATCAAACGCGCAGCGCGTGTAAGAAAAGTCTCGCTCCCGGGCCCGGCAAGCAGGGCTGCATGTACCACATTTGGACGGTTCAATGCCAAATCCAATTGAGCGCCGGTAAATGCGTCGATCACCACGATTTCCCGCGATTTCCCGGCTGTATTGCGATTAAGGGCCGCCGTCAGCTTGCGCTTTCCATCGTCACCGGCTTCGGCCGCTCGTATCAACGCCACGATATCGTCTCGCCCCGCCGCCTCCTCGACCCTGGAAAAGCCGCTGACCACCGTGCCGGCCTTGCCGGCGATCGCCAGCGCGTCGAGCGCAGCGCGCTCAATCAGCAGTTCCGTTTGTACGGCCAGATCACGAGCCGCCCGCACGTCACGCTTGAACCCGCGGGCAAAAACGTTGCGCTTAACGGCCTCTTCGACGGCCGCGTGGGTCGCAGTGATCCAGATTCCCCGGCCGGGCAATTTGCGCTTAACGTCGGGCACTGCTTCTGCGTTCGGCCCCACCACGAAGCGGATCATGTCCTCCGCCCGTTTGAGCTGGCGCGTCAACGCGCAGGTACGCTCTGTCCCCGGGGCGACGCTGGTCGCCCCGCGGTCGAGTTCGCTCTCCTGAGCAACTGCCAGCATAACGATTGCCGTTCTCCCTATGCCTGGGGTTGCGCCGCTTCTTCCGGCGTTGCTTCAGTCGGCGGCGGCGTAAGCTCGGCCTCAGTGACCCAGCCGGCCTTTAACCGCGCCTGCATGATCATGCCCTCAGCATCTTCGCGCGAAATGTCAAAGCCTTCGAGGTAGCCAGGCTCGTGCTTGCTCTCACCATCCTTGCGTTCCGTCCATCCGATGAGATCATCGGTGGCGCAGCCGGCGAGGTCCTCGATTGTCTTCACGCCATTCTCGCCAAGTGCAACCAGCATTTTGGTCGTTACACCGGGCACATCCTTGAGCGCATCTTCAACACCCAGATCCTTGCGCTTGGTGTCGAGTTCAGCCTCCTGCTGAGCAAGGTATTCCTTGGCGCGCTCTTGCAGCTCGCGCGCGGTATCGGCATCGAAGCCTTCGATGCTGGCAATTTCTTTCTCGTCCACCAGCGCAAGCTCTTCGATTGAGCCAAAGCCTTCCGAAGCCAGAAGTTGGCCGACCACTTCATCCAGATTAAGAGCCTCGACGAAGACCTTGGTGCGATTTTCGAACTCGGCTTGACGGCGTTCGGATTCTTCCTGCTCTGTCAGGATATCGATATCCCAGCCGGTCAGTTGAGAAGCGAGTCGCACATTCTGGCCGCGCCGACCGATGGCAAGGGACAACTGCTGATCGGGGACGACAACCTCGATGCGTTCCTTGTCTTCGTCGAGCACGACTTTGGCCACTTCTGCCGGTGCAAGCGCATTCACCACGAAGGTCGCGATGTCAGGCGACCATGGAATGATATCGATTTTCTCGCCCTGCAATTCATTTACGACCGCCTGCACTCGCGAGCCGCGCATACCAACGCAGGCTCCGACCGGATCAACCGATGAATCACGGGAGATCACAGCGATCTTGGCGCGCGATCCCGGATCGCGTGCAACGGCCTTCACCTCTACGATGCCGTCATAAATTTCCGGCACTTCCTGCGCAAACAGCTTGGAAGTGAATTGTGGATGTGTGCGCGAAAGGAAAATCTGCGGGCCGCGTGGTTCCCGTCGCACGTCATAGATGTACGCGCGAATTCGATCGCCATTGCGGAAAACTTCGCGCGGCAGCAACTCGTCGCGTCGCACAATCGCCTCGCCGCGGCCGAGATCGACAACCACGTTGCCGTACTCAACGCGTTTGACGATGCCGTTGACGATATCACCGATGCGATCCTTATACTCCGCATACTGCCGGTCACGCTCAGCTTCGCGCACTTTCTGCACGATTACTTGCTTGGCCGATTGTGCGGCGATGCGGCCGTATTCGAGCGGCGGCAAGGGGTCTGCGATCGTGTCGCCGACCTGTGCAGCCGGATGGCGCTTGCGCGCCTCTTCCAGCGTGATCTGATTTGACGGATTCTCGACGCTCTCGACCACCAACATATGACGGGTGAGGCGCAGATCGCCGGTTTTCGGCTCGATCTCTGCGTGCACGTCGGTTTCCGCGCCGTAGCGCGAGCGCGCCGCCTTGGCGATGGCGTCCTCCATCGCCGTGATCACGATTCCGCGGTCGATCGCTTTTTCACGCGCGACCGCATCTGCGATCTGCAAAAGCTCGAGCCGGTTGGCGCTGACAGCCATAGCTCACTCTCCTCCTTTGACGGCAGGCCCATGCGGCCGATGCCTTGAATGTCTCTCTTCGCGTCGTATTTGCTTCCGTGCCTCACGCGCTTGGCGCTTGGCAAATTTTTCGCGTCGCAAAGCTTCGCTCACCAATTCGTCGGTGAGCACCAGCTTGGCCTCGTTCATGTCCTCAATGGGAATCAGGACCTCGGCTTCCTCGCCTTCAGCTGCGTCGTCGCGGCGAAGGCGCGCAGCCTGTCCCTCAGTCCCGATCAATACGCCGCGGAAACGCTTGCGGCCTTGAACCGGCATAGCAGTTTCGATCTTGGCGAGATGACCCGCGTGACGTTCGAAATCCGATATGCGCACCAGCGGACGGTCAATGCCGGGTGAGGAAATTTCAAGCCGGTAAGCCCGCTCAATTGGATCGGCGACGTCGAGCACGGGCGAGAGCGCGCGCGAAACCGATTCGCAGTCCTCCACCGTCATGCTGCCGTCCGGCCGCTCCGCCATAATTTGTACGGTGCAGCCTTCGGCGGCAGACACGCGCACCCGCACCAAGCGGTAGCCGAGCTGTTCAATGACGGGCTCGGCAATCGCCGCAACACGCGCCGGCAACCCCGGCTCGGTGATGAGTCGCGGTTCCCTTTGCGCGGCATTAAGAGCCGCCTCTGTCTGTAATGGTTCGCCTGCGCCCATTTGGTAACAAAAAAGAGCGGGCCCCGCGGGACCCACTCTCAAAACCCGATTGGTTATGAGGGTGTCTTGTAACTCTTGAAATATAGCAATTTCTAAAGCCCACGCAAGGGTGGGACGACTTCAACGACTAACCCTTCGTTCAGAATCTACCCTTAAATTTGCGTAAAACCGTCAGCCGATCGGTTTTTTTGTACCGTTTTGTAGGTTCCGCATGGGTGTTCCCGCCTCGCTGCTTCCGGAATTGGAAGATGTCGTCCAGCATGGCTCGGCGGAGAAGCGTGCGGAGACATTGCGTCGCATCACCACCTTGTTCCTCGACGGAGCTCCCAGATTCCACGCGGAACACATCGCTCTGTTCGACGACGTCATCGGCTGCCTGATCGAAGAGATCGAGGCCAAGGCGCTCGCCGAACTTGCGCGCCGGATCGCCCCGATCGCCAATGCACCCGCAGGCGTCGTCAGTGCGCTCGCCAGGAATGATGATATTGCGGTTGCCGGTCCGGTATTAAAGCAGGCGAGGATAGCCGATCCCGACTTGAGGTATATTGCCGAGACCAAGAGCCAGGCGCATCTGCTGGCGATGTCGATGCGCCTGGGAATCAGCGAGGCGCTGTCCGACATTCTCGTCGATCGCGGCGATCGCGAGGTGGCGCGCTCGATTGCCAACAATAAGCATGCGCAGCTCTCGGACAATGCGTTCACCACACTGGTTAAACGCGCTGGGCAAGATGGCGTGCTGGCAGAGAAGGTCGGCATGCGAACCGACATTCCACCGCGGCTCTTTCGGCAGCTTTTAATTCAGGCAAGCGAGGTGGTGCAGAACCGTCTGCTGGCAAAAGCGAAGCCGGAAACCCAGGCAGAAATCCGACGCATTCTCGAACAGGTCACTGATGAGGTCGCTGCAAAGGCCGCCCCCCGCAACTACGCCGCTGCGCTTGCGGCGGTACGCGCCCTTCATAAGGAGCGTAAGCTCGGCGAAGCCGATGTCGCGGAATTTGCCAAGGCCGGAAGATACGAAGAAACAATTGCTGCGCTTGCCACTTTGTGCGCGGTTCCGGTTGAAGTCGTCGACAGGCTCATGAATGGAGAGCGTCCTGATCCGGTTTTGATTCTGGCGCGCGCCGTCGGTTTTGGCTGGCCAACAGTGAAAGCAATTCTCAATGCCCGCCCCAACAGCAAACCGGCTCCCCAAACGTTGGATGTTGCGCGCGAAAATTTTGACCGGTTGACCGCAATGACGGCGCAGCGCGTGGTGCGTTTCTGGCAGGTGCGGCAGGGGTCCGGTGACTAGATTCGTCGGAAAATAAAATAGGCGGGGCAACGCCCTTCATGTTTGGCCTTGGCCTCGTAGCGGGTCCCGGCAAAATCGCGCCAGGGCTTGCGCCAGTCGTCGGCATATTCCGCCGTCCATGCGAAATCTGATGATCGCATGACGCGCGCAAGCGCATAAGCCGCGTAGTCAGGGATGTCAGTCGCGAAGCGCAGCTCGCCGTCTTTTTTCAGAATCCGTGCGAGCCGCTTTAGATTGTCGTCCTGAATAAATCGCCGTTTCCAATGTCGGCGCTTCGGCCACGGATCCGGGTAGAGGAGATCGATGCGGGAAAAAGTTGCATCAGGCAACCAATCAAGCAGTTCACTGGCGTCGCCAAAGTGCAGGCGAATATTTGTCAGCCCACTCGTGTCGATTGCGACAAGTGCCTTGGCGATGGCGTTGACAAAGGCATCGGTGCCGACGAAGCCGGTGCGCAAATTGGCTTGTGCCTGAGCGGACAGATGTTCGGCACCGCCAAAGCCGATCTCGAGCCGCAGATCATCGATCGTTGGCGCGAAGGCCGTACGCAGATCGACAGGCGGCGCGTTCGCTAGATCAAGCGCAATACGCGGCAGCAGTGTGTCGAATAACGCGGCCTGGCGCGGCTTGAGCGCGTGTCCCTTGCGGCGGCCAAAGAAGGCGCGTTGGGGTGCTGGCGAATCCGATCCCATTACCGGTCGTGGCAGGGTTTGTCCCGGCCATCCACGTCTAGCCGCGCAAGCACCATGTAAGACGTTGATGCCCGGCACAAGACCGGGCATCACGAAGCATTCGGCTGCAGGACCCGCTTTTGCGGGGATGCGCAGCTAACCTCTTACTTCACCGCGGTGCGGATAGCGGAAGCAAGATCGGTCTTCTCCCAGGAGAAGCCACCGTCCTTTTCGGGAGCGCGGCCGAAATGACCGTAAGCCGCCGTCCGTTTGTAGATAGGGCGATTGAGCTTGAGTGTGCGGCGAATATTTGTGGGCGTCAGGCGGAACAGTTCCGGCAGAACCTTTTCGAGCTTTTTCTCCTCGACTTTGCCCGTGCCATGGGTGTCGACTAGGACGGACATTGGGTCGGAAACGCCGATCGCATACGCGACCTGGATGGTGCAGCGTTCCGCTATTCCGGCCGCTACCACGTTCTTGGCAAGGTAGCGCGCGGCATAAGCCGCCGAGCGGTCAACCTTGGTGGGATCCTTACCGGAGAACGCGCCGCCACCGTGCGGCGCGTAGCCACCGTATGTATCGACGATGATCTTGCGGCCAGTGAGCCCGCAATCGCCATCCGGACCGCCGATCACAAAGTTTCCGGTCGGATTGACCAGAAAGTCAGACGGCCTTTGCGGCATCCAACCCTTCGGCAGCGCCGACTCGACTGCGTCGGAAATCATCTCCTTGATCAGGCCTGGCGTATATTTCTTGCCGTTGCGGCTCTGTGCATTGTGCTGAGTCGAGACAACCACTTTCGTGCAGCCGACAGGTTTGCCATCGACGTATTTGACAGTGACTTGGCTTTTGGCATCGGGCTGCAGGTCGTAAAGCTGGCCGGAACGGCGTTTCTCGGACAGCACTTTAAGGATCTTATGCGCGAAATAGATCGGTGCCGGCATGAATGAATTCTTTTCATAGACTTCGCTCTCGGTACAGGCGAAGCCAAACATCATGCCCTGATCGCCGGCGCCTTCTTCCTCGCCACCTTTTTTCTTCTTGGCGTTCACGCCCATAGCGATGTCGGGCGACTGACCGTGCAGAAGCACTTCAACGTCCGCGCCATAGTAAGAGAAGCCGTCCTGGTCATAGCCAATGTCTCTGACGACATCGCGTGCGATTTTGGTGATCAGTTCGCGATCAACCACCACCTTGTCGCCATGCTTGCGGAACAAGGGCGCTTGACCGCGGCCTTCACCGGCGATGACGATTTTGTTTGTGGTGGCAAGCGTCTCACAGCCGAGCCGCGTGTTGACAAGGCTGTCGTCCGCGATGCCGAGCTTAATGTCATTTTCGAGAAAGGCATCGAGGACGGCATCGGAGATCTGATCGCAGACTTTGTCCGGATGACCTTCGGAAACCGACTCGCTGGTGAATAGAAAATTGGTGTGAGCCACCGTTCAAACTCCTCGCGCAGCGCGGCAGCGGTTGCCGCGTCCTATTTTGTCCGGGTGGTTCTTGCAGTGACAGCGAGAGAGGTCAAGATGCGGGCGTAGTGGGCAGACCCTCGCTCGATGGGATTTGACCCCTAAATCAATCTGCGCCCGCAATCTGCTCCACCAAATCCACGATGCGCCGGCGCAACTTGCTGCTCTTGATACGCATAAACGCCTTGGTCAACGATAGGCCATCGGATGTAGCGAGAAAGTCAGCAACATAGGCGGGGGAGGGCGCTTCTCCCATGCCGCCTGAATGGCCTGGCGAGTGCGGTGCACCTTCGAAAAAAAATGAAACCGGCACCTGAAGGATTTGGCCAATCTGCTGAAGCCGGCTGGCACCGATACGGTTAGTCCCCTTCTCGTATTTCTGGACTTGCTGGAAAGTAAGGCCGAGAGCATCGCCGAGCTTTTCCTGGCTCATGCTCATCATCATCCGGCGCATCCGCACGCGCGAACCGACGTGCTTGTCGATCGGATTGGGTGCCTTTTTAGCCATGGACCTCTCCCATGCCCACTTTTACGGGTAGTTGTCACAAATGAATGCAGCAAAGCAATGCGCGAATTCTCTGTAATCGGGAATGCGAGCGTAAATAATTTATAGTTTTCAGCCGGTTTTCGGATGATGACAAAACGCCCTAAAATCTATGGCTAGACGCGCAAAGGTTGATTTGCGCGCACAACAACTTTCATCGTGTATTCTGCTATCGCGCAATCTATGCGCGAAGCCGGCGCCGCCCTATGACAATCAGGCTTAGAACCAGTAGGAGCATCAACGAATAATTGCCGTAGCTGAGATAGATCGTCGGCTCAATTGCATTCGGCAGACGAGCATCAAGCACGCCTTCGACGCCCAACGGTAGGCTGTTGATGATTCTTCCAACCGGATCGATGACGCCGGAGATTCCAGTATTGGCTGCACGCACCAGCGGCAAGCCTTCGGCGATCGCAAGGACACGCGCTTGCTGGAAATGTTGATAGGGACCGGAGCTGATGCCGAACCAGCCGTCGTTCGTGACATTAACCAGCCAGCCCGGTCGCTCGCCGCTCGGTACGGCAGTGCCAGGAAAGATCGCTTCGTAGCAGATCAACGGCAGCATTTTCGGCGCGCCGGCAACGTCCATCGCTCTCCGGCGATCGCCTGACAAAAATCCACCCAATACTTTTGTGAGTTGCATAAGGCCAACGCGCTCGAGTAGGCGCTGGAATGGCAAGTACTCGCCGAAAGGGACCAGGTGCACCTTGTCGTAGATGCCGCGGATCGAGCCGTCGGGATCGATGACATAGATCGAGTTATAGGCGCGGAAATTGGTTGGGCCGGCATCGGATGCAGTTCGCACAGCGCCGGTAATCAATTCGGTAGACGGCTTGAGCAATGCGGCGATCTGCGCGAGCGCGTCCGGCTCCCGGGTGAGAAAAAATGGGAAAGCTGCTTCCGGCCAAATCAAATGAGTGACGTCGCGCAGGCCACTCGATGCCGGACCGGTAGCGCGGTCGGATAACCGCAGGTATCGATCCATGACCTGCGCCTTGGCCGAATAGTTGAACTTGTCGTCTTGCGGCAGATTGGGCTGCATGATGCGGAGGTTGACGCCGGCAACGTACGTGGTCGGGTGCGACCACAGTCTGACGGTGCCGTAGGCCGCGAGCGCCGCCAGCACGACGAGCCCAAGGTAAAGGGGGCGCTTCCGATAGCGCGTGTCCGCCTTATCGTCGGCAAGTACGGCGGGGGTCGCGCAAATGGCGATACATAAAAAAGTCAGGGTCCAGATGCCGACGAGCGAAACACTTTGCGCCAGCACCAATGGTTGCGTCAGCGCGTAGCCGAAAGTGTTCCAGGGAAATCCACTGAGCAGATGCCCGCGCAACCATTCGGCGGCGGTCAAGGTTGCTGCAAGAGCCAATATGCGTTCGGGTCCCCGCACCCAGATCAGCCGGGCAGCCGCCACGCCCAGTGCCGTATAGAGCGCGAGGTAGGATGGTAGTCCGGCCACGGCGAACGGCAACAGCCATCCGAACGTCTTTGCATCAACCAGAAAGGCGTAACCGATCCAGTAAAGCCCGGCGACAAAATAACCGAAACCAAAGCACCAGCCTGCCAGTGCCGCGTTCACCGAGCCGCCCCAGCGGCCCGATGCTGAGCCGTCAATGAGCCAGATCAGCACCGGAAACGTCACAAATAGAATTGGCCAGGCGTTGACAGGAGCCATCGCCAGCGCCGATGCCGCGCCAGCCATAAAGGCAATGAGCGCGCGCCGCCAGCCGGAGGCCAGAATGACGAGATGGGCGATGCGGGTGACCGTCACGATTACCGTGTGCCTGCCGCAGGACCGGCATCTTTCGATGGGGCCACATCGCTGCTCGATGATGGCGGCGCGCCCGCGAGCGCATCGGCAATGCCGGGCCGGCGTGGTTCGCGTGGACGCTCGCGCCGTTCTTTCAGCCGCGTAATTCGTATGCGCTTGACGCGGCGCGGATCCGCATCGAGGACTTCAAATTCAAACAGCCCAGGCCCGGGAACGATTTCGCCGCGGATCGGCAGGCGGCCGGCCCGAGTCACCAGATAGCCGCCGATGGTGTCGACCTCCTCGGCGGCATCCCCTACATCGAAGTCGTTACCGACAGTACCAACCACATCCTCGATGTTGGCGCGGGCGTCGGCGACAAAAGAACCGTCGGGCTGCTGCGTCACCGCGGCTGTTTCGTCCTCATCGTGCTCATCGGCAATCTCGCCGACGATCTGTTCCACAATGTCTTCGATGGAGGCGAGGCCGTCGGTGCCGCCATATTCATCGACAACCAGCGAGAGATGAATGCGGGTCGCCTGCATGCGCGCGAGCAGATCGATAACGCGCATGGACGGCGGTACGAAGAGAATTTCGCGCACGATCTTGGTCGCCGAGAGGGGCATGCCGAGATTCACAGCCTTGAGGTCGAGGCCGGCAGGCAAGGGTTTCTTGCGCTTGGCATTCTTTTCCGGATCGACTGCCGCGCGCGCCGTCATGAACGCGATTAGGTCGCGGATGTGCACCATGCCGACGGGATCGTCGAGCGTGTCGTTGTAAACCACCAGCCGTGAGTGACCAGCTCCTTCAAACACGCGCACGAGCTCGCCGACCTGGATATCTTGCTGCACGGCGATGATGTCCGCGCGCGGGATCATTACGTCGCCGACACGGCGCTCGCGCAGGCCAAGAATATTTTTGAGCATCCGGCTTTCTTCCGGCGAGAAGCCAGATTCGCCGGGGCTCATGACATCAAGAATGTCCTTGAGGTCGGCGCGAACGGAGCCGGACTTCCAGCCGAATAATGTGCGCAGTGCGCGCACGAACCAGTTTTCGCCGCCTTGCTGGACCGGAGTAACCGGCACCGGCAGGTGGCGCGGCTCGAACGGAGTCCCCGGATTGGATGAATCGCTTTCAGGCATAACGGTCAGGCGTCGCCAAGGTCACGCGCGAAGTAAGGGTCGGGCAAGTTCAAGCGCATCATGATCTTGCTTTCGAGTCCTTCCATTTCCTCAGCTTGAACGTCGGTTTGATGATCGTACCCGATGAGATGTAGAAAACCATGCACCGCGAGGTGGGCGAGGTGATGGAGGAAGATGCGGTTCTCATCATCGCATTCACGTTCCAGCGTCTCGTACGCAATAACGATATCGCCGAGCAAGCGTGTTTCTCCGCTGATTGTCTGACTCGACACCGGAAACGACAGAACGTTGGTCGGTTTGTCGATTCCTCGCCAGCCACGGTTGAGGTCACGAATCGCCGAATCGTTTGTAAGCACGATACTCACTTCCCCGCCGGCTGTTGAGAGTATGGAAGCCGCTGCACCAATGGCCGCGCGGATGGTCTGCGCGGCGAGGGGCTGTGCATCCCAAAGCGGGGATTGCATCTGAATGTCGATCTGCAGCGGGGATGCGCGCTGCTGCGACAGGGGTTTCATCCCTTGCCCTCGCGAGCAGAATTGACGCGATCATAGGCTTCGACGATTCGCGCCACCAGCTCATGACGAATGACGTCTTCATGTGTAAAGGCGACGTGGCCCACGCCTTCGATCCGCGCGAGCAACTTGACGGCTTCCGCCAATCCCGAGGTCTGACCGTGCGGCAGGTCGACCTGGCTCGGATCGCCCGTGACGATCATGCGGCTGTTTTCACCGAGCCGCGTGAGAAACATTTTCATCTGCATCGACGTTGTATTCTGCGCTTCGTCGAGAATGATAGCGGCATTCGACAGGGTTCGTCCGCGCATGAAAGCGAGCGGCGCGATTTCGATTTCGCCGGCCTGCAACGCACGTTCGACGATACGGGCGTCCATCAAGTCATAGAGCGCGTCGTAGATTGGACGTAGGTAAGGGTCGACCTTCTCGCGCATGTCGCCGGGAAGAAAGCCCAATCGTTCACCGGCCTCGACGGCAGGCCGCGACAGGATGATGCGATCGACTTCTTTTCTCTCGAACATCTGGACCGCCTGCGCAACCGCAAGCCAGGTTTTGCCGGTACCGGCAGGCCCGGTTCCGAACACCAGCGCATGGCGCTTAAGGGCCCGAATGTAAGCGGATTGCGCTGCGGTGCGTGCGCGCACTGGGCGCTTACGCAGGTTGATTTCCTCGAAAGTGGGACGCGGCGCCGCAGGGTCATAGTCAAACAGAGAACCTTGCGCGATAGCCTGGCGAATGGCGCCCTCGACGTCGCCCTGACTTAAATCGTGCCCGCGTTTGAGCTGCTCATAGAGGCCTTCCAGCACGCGACGCGCCTGCTCACAGCCGCTGCGCGAACCTTCGATGGTGACGTGATTGCCGCGCTGCTCTGCTACGACGCCGAGCCGTCGTTCAATCAGTGCGAGATTTTGTCCGTATTGTCCAAACAGGACCGAAGCGAGCTTGTTGTCCTCGAAGGCGAGCACAGTTTGCGTGGTGGCTGTCTCCTCGGAGGCGGCGGCAGGCGGAATCACGGAATCCGGTGTGCGCAAAGGCGTTTCAAGCTCCTGCTTTGGCAAGGACGGGGGTGTTTGTTTGATCAGCCAGAGTACCAAATAGACTGTTGCTGCCGATTTCGGTCACGGTCACGCGCCTGGCCGAGCCAATCAGCTTGGCTGGCGCCATGACATGCACGGCCTGCAAATATGGGGAGCGGCCAACGACCTGCCCAGGCAGCCTGCCTGGCTTTTCCAGCAGCACATCGATCGTGCGGCCAACAAAGCCGGCATTAAAGCTGCGCTGGTTGCGAGTGATGACAGCCTGCAGCCGCTGCAACCGATCGGATTTCACTTCTTGCGGGACCTGATCGTCCATTTCGGCCGCCGGCGTTCCAGGTCTTGCCGAATATATGAACGAAAACGCGCCGGCAAAACCAACTTCATCTACGAGAGTAAGCGTCTGACGGAAATCCGCCTCGGTCTCGCCCGGAAAACCCACGATGAAATCGGAAGTGAAAGCGAGGTCTGCCCGGCCTGCCCGCAGGCGTGCAATCACGTCGAGATAATCCCGGCGCGTATGTTTTCGATTCATCGCCGCCAGAATGTCATCGGATCCAGATTGCACCGGTAAATGGACGTACGGCATCAGCTCCGGTAGCTCGTTATGTGCCGCGACCAGATCTGCGTCCACATCGCGTGGATGACTCGTGGTGTAACGCAAGCGCATCACACCAGTCACTTCCGCGAGGCGCCGCAATAATTTCCCGAGAGTCGATGGCCGGCCATCGGGCCCGAGCCCGTGATATGCATTCACATTCTGGCCGATCAGAGTAACTTCGCGGACACCCGCTTCGGTCAGCCGCTCGACCTCCGCAACAATCTTTTCAACCGGGCGCGAGACTTCAGCGCCCCGCGTGTAGGGCACAACGCAGAACGTGCAGAACTTGTCACATCCTTCCTGCACCGTGACGAAAGCTGATATGCCGCGTTTGGCAATCGCGTCACGCCTCGGCGCCGCCAGTACGTCGAACTTGTCTTCAACGGGAAACTCGGTATCGACGACTTTCTCACCATTCCCGGCGCGTGCGATCATTTCCGGCAAACGATGATAATTTTGCGAGCCGACAACCAGGTCGACCGCACCGGCGCGGCGAACGATCTCTTTGCCTTCAGCCTGCGCCACGCAACCGGCAACCGCGATCATCATATGGCGGCCGTTGCGAGCCGCGGCCTCCTTCATTTCGCGGATGCGCCCAATCTCTGAATACACCTTCTCTGCAGCCTTTTCGCGAATGTGACAGGTATTGAGGATGACCAGATCGGCATCCTCGGGATTTGCAATTTCGACAAACCCGGCGGGCGCCAAGGTGTCTGCCATACGATGCGAATCGTAGACGTTCATCTGGCAGCCAAAGGATTTGACGTGGACTTTGCGGGGTTTGCTCATGCCGTTTCGGTGCTAAGCCAATCCAATCTAGCTGTCATCGCGTGATTTGTCCCGCCCGACCATATATTTGATTTTACAAAGATTTTAAGGCTTCTTGGGCCTGTCGCCAAAAATAAAATTCGGGGAGCCCGAACGCTCCACAGCCATCGGCCGGCCGCGCAGCGCAGCAGCCATAAGCTGGCGAACGGCTGTTTCAAGCTGTTTGGTCATTGCTTTGCGATCGATTTGGCGATCGGCCGCGACTGGTTCACCATAGGTGACCAAAGCATCGACTGCGCCCTGTTCGATGAAGGCCTTGATATGTGGCAAGAAGTCTAAGTCGCCATACCAGGCCACCAGCGGGCGCTGCTGACGCCCCATCGGAATGCCTTGCTGGCCGGTATAAGTGATCGACATCGGCTGGATCAAAATCTTGTCGCTCTCGGCATCGATTGCGCCAAGCAAAGCGGACCGGAATGGCAGCACACGATTGCCATCGCTTGATGTCCCTTCAGCGAACAGCACCACCGAGACTCCGCTCTTGATGCGTCTGACCATCTCGGCCACGGCCTCGCCTGTTTGGTGACGGCGCGCACGGTCAACGAACACTGTCCGTTGGACTTCGGCAGTGATACCAACCAAAGGCCAGTCGCGAACTTCACGCTTGGCGACAAAAGCAACCGGCACGATTGAGCCGATGACGACGATGTCGGCCCACGAAACATGATTGGACACGAAAAGAACGGCGCAGTCCCGTACTGGCGTGCCGCTAATGCGCACGTTAATGCGCAACAGTGAGCAGAGCACACGATAGTAATTCTTTGCGATGAATCCCCAGCCAGGTAAACCAACTTTCCCGAGCAGCCATTGAATCGAAATCAACAGCGGCGTCATCGTAAAAAAGAATGCTGCAATGAAAAGCGCGCGCGCCATCGGCATGCATTAGCGCATCTTTAGCGCTTCTTTTCGTCGTTAAGTGGCACCGCGTAGAGCTCGAGCCGGTGATCGACAAGTTTATAGCCGAGCCGGCGCGCGACTTCGGTCTGCAGACGCTCGATTTCCTCTGATTGAAATTCGATTACCTCACCGTTACGCAGGTTGATCAGATGGTCGTGATGCGCGTCGGGACTCGTCTCGTAACGCGCGCGGCCGTCACGGAAATCATGCCGCTCGATGATGCCGGCATCTTCGAAGAGGCGCATGGTCCGATACACGGTCGAAATCGAGATGCGATCGTCAACCTTGGCGCAGCGGCGATAAAGCTCTTCGACGTCTGGATGGTCGCCGGATTCTGCCAATACGCGGGCGATCACCCGACGCTGCTCGGTCATTCGCATCCCTTTGGCAGCACAGAGTGCCTCGATATTCTTCTTTTCGGCGATGTTTTTTCCCGCCTGGGTCACGTTGCGTCTCTACCGTCTGTTTCGGCCGGCGTTCGCTGGCCTTCCTATCATATGGACGGTGTCTGTCATGTGTCTATTGGTCATCATTAAAGATCGCGCCGGAGCACGAGCGCGGCGACCTTGCCATCGGGCACCGGATAATAATTGGGGCGGCGCGAGACTTCGCTGAAACCCGCGCGGCGGTAAAGGCGGAGCGCCGGGTCATTGTGTTCATCCACTTCGAGAAACACGGCCCGCGCGCCGAGCCCGGCCAAGCGGCGTAGATTGAGATTGAGCAACTGGGCCGCAAGACCCCGACCGCGATGACGGCGGCCAACCGCAACTGACAGGATTTCCGCCTCGTCCGCAACAACGCGCGACATAATGAACCCCGCGAGCTTCGCGCCCGCCAGTGC
>Ga0126369_10001357_pt1 | contig 16862 bp, 13 predicted proteins | sample PanSoiMetaPlot_1_FD_109646 | JGI IMG/M metagenome (GOLD analysis project Ga0126369, IMG submission 109646) | Tropical forest soil microbial communities from Panama - MetaG Plot_1 | ecosystem: Environmental > Terrestrial > Soil > Tropical forest > Bulk soil | place: Panama | collected 2016-02-17 | reverse complement strand
GCGCGAGCCGCGTGGGGGCGGGCCCCGGGCCGGCCCACTCGATTCCCTCTCGGAACGTCTCGACCGCCAGCGCCGCGCCCGAGCCGGTGAGCCGCCGCCGCCCGACGATCAGCAGCGCGACGTCGGTCCGTCGCACCGCGAACTTCAACCTGAACGCCATGGTCGTCGGCAGACGCGGCACCCGTTCGCCGAGGTCCAGCGCGACCAGCGCGAACCCGGGACAGCGCACGAGCATGTCGGCTGCGCGCAGCGCCACCTCACGATTGCCGCCACAGCGAACCCACAAGAGGCGGCGGAGATCGATTCCGGCCTCCGCCGCCGAGGCCGGGTCGAAGATCTCCTCGGTGTCCACGAACGCCGCGGTCTCACCTCGTCCCACCACCTCGCCGAGACATTCCAGCAGATAGCTCGTACGGCCCGACGAGAGCCCGCCGACGATCTCGGTGATCTCGCCTCGTATCGGCGTCAGGCCGCCCATAACCGAAAGCTAATCAGGAGACGAGTACTAAACAAGAGTGAAGATGTTGGGGAGCGAACCCCAAACTGCCACTAGATGGTGGGGCTCAGCCGGAAAGACCGATCAGCTAGAATGCGAGCCCAGGGAGGGAGCCAATGGAACTTCGCACCGTGAAAGCCGTCGTGACCGGAGGCGCCTCGGGGCTCGGTCGCGCCACCGCCGAGCGCCTCCTCGCGGCCGGCGCAGCCGTCGCACTGCTCGACCGTCCCGCCTCGCCGGGCGCCGATGTCGCCAAGACTATGGGACAGCGAGCGACCTTCACGCCCGCCGACGTCACGAACGCCGACGAGGTGAGCGCGGCCCTCCAGACCGCTGGCGAGCGTCTGGGCGGCGTCAACGTCCTCGTCAACTGCGCCGGCATCGGCACGGCGATGAAAACCTTCGGCAAGTCGGGCCCGGCGAAGCTCGAAGAGTTCACGCGCGTCATCCAGGTGAACCTGATCGGGACCTTCAACTGCATCCGCCTCACCGCCGCGCTCATGGCGAAGAACGCTCCCGGCCCCGACGGCGAGCGCGGTGTCGTCGTCAACACCGCTTCGGTCGCCGCATTCGACGGCCAGATCGGTCAGGCCGCCTACTCCGCCTCGAAGGGCGGGATCGTCGGCATGACTCTCCCGATCGCGCGCGATCTCGCCGAGCTCGGGATCCGCGTCGTGACGATCGCGCCCGGCATCTTCGACACGCCGCTCCTGGCCACCCTGCCCGATCCGATCCGCGTCTCGCTCGGCAAGCAGGTGCCGTTCCCGCAGCGTCTCGGCCGCCCCCCGGAATTCGCCGCGCTGGCGCTGCACATCATCGAGAACTCGATGCTGAACGGCGAGACCATTCGCCTCGACGGCGCGATCCGCATGCAGCCCCGGTAGTGCGAGCCGCAGGGCGTCGTGGGGCTGGGGCCCCACCGGCCGAGGCGAGCGAGCCAGATCAAACTCGAGCCGCAAGGCATCGCGGGGCTGGGGCCCCGCCGCCTGAGGCCAGCGAGCCGCATCCAACCCAGATGCCCGCGACTCCGGAGAGCTCGGCGCTAGCTGGATCACCCCCACCCGAGCCGAGTCCGCCGAGCGAGCCTGGCGCTGGCCCTCCGGCGCTCCACGCGATCAGGCGGCCCCACATCGCGTTCAAAGGCTGGTCTCGACTCTCGGGCAAGATCCGCGTCGTCGATCGCGGCGCCGAGCGCCAGCTGATGGTCCACGGCGAGATCCTCTCGATCTACCCGCTCGACGGGAAGTGGACCAAGGTGCGCCGCGAATACTGGTGGAAAGCGCTCGAGTTCGTCGCGCTACCCCGGCGGCCGACGGCCCTCCTGGTCGGCCTGGGCGGCGGCACGCAGATTCATCTCCTCCACCGCCTCACCTCGCCGCGACAGATCACGGTGATCGAGCGCGACCCGGTGATCGTGCGCGTCGCCAGCGAATGGTTCGGGCTCGACCGGCTCGGCAAGCTCGAGATCGTCTGCGACGACGCGGAGCGCGCGATCGCGGGGCTTGCCCGGTCTGGGCGTCGGTTCGACTACGTGATGGAGGACGTCACCTACGCCGATGAGCCTGACGTCGCGCTGCCGAAGCTCCTCGCGATGGTGCCGCTGGTGACGCCACGGGGATCGCTGGTCATCAACCGCCATCGGCACGGCGATCCCAAGCCGATGGCGCGCACGCTGCGGCTCTACTTCCATGACGTGAAGATTCGCCGCGTGCGGCGCACCGGTGAGAACACGCTGATCTGCTGCTCGCGTCCGCTACTCAGTCGCGCCGCAGACGCTTGAACCTGAGCCGATGGGGCCGCTCGGCCTCCGCGCCGAGTCGCTTTCTTCGATCCGCCTCGTAGTCGGCGTAGTTGCCCTCGGACCAGACCACGCGCCCCTCGTCCTCGAACGCCAGGATGTGCGTCGCGATGCGATCGAGGAACCAGCGGTCGTGGCTGATCACCACCGCGCAGCCGGCGAAATCGAGGAGCGCGTCTTCGAGCGCGCGCAGCGTATCGACGTCGAGGTCGTTGGTGGGCTCGTCGAGCAGCAGGAGGTTCCCGCCGCTCTTGAGCATGGTCGCCAGGTGCAGGCGATTGCGCTCGCCGCCCGACAGCTCGGCCACGCGCTTCTGCTGGTCGCTGCCCCGGAAGTTGAACGACGCGACGTAGCTGCGCGACTGCACCGTGCGCCCGCCGAGCGTGATCGTGTCGGCGCCACCGGAGATCTCCTCCCAGACGGTTCGCTTGGGATCCAGCGCGTCCCGGCTCTGGTCGACGTAGGCGGCCTTCACCGTGTCGCCCACGCGCAGCATTCCGGCGTCGGGCTTCTCCTGGCCGACGATCATCCGGAACAGGGTCGTCTTGCCGGCGCCGTTGGGACCGATCACTCCGACGATGCCGCCGCGGGGCAGCTTGAAGGAGAGCCCGTCGAGCAGCATGCGATCGCCGTACGACTTCCGCACGTCGCTCGCCTCGACGACGACGTCGCCGAGCCGCGGCCCTGGCGGAATCGCGATCTCGAGCGCCGACGCGCGCTTCTCGAACGACTCGTTGAGCATCGCGTCGTAGGCCTGCAGGCGCGCCTTGCTCTTGGCCTGGCGGGCCCGCGGCGCCATCTGGACCCACTCGAGCTCGCGGGCCAGCGTGCGCTCGCGCGCAAGATCCGCTTTCTCCTCGCGCTCGAGGCGCTCGCGCTTCTGCTCGAGCCAGGACGAGTAGTTGCCTTCCCACGGGATTCCGTGGCCGCGGTCGAGCTCGAGGATCCAGCCCGCCACGTTGTCGAGGAAGTAGCGATCGTGGGTGATCGCGACGACCGTCCCGGGATACTCCTTCAAGAAGCGCTCGAGCCACGCCACCGACTCGGCGTCGAGGTGGTTCGTCGGCTCGTCGAGCAGGAGCATGTCCGGGCGCGCGAGGAGCAAGCGGCACAGCGCCACACGCCGGCGCTCGCCGCCAGAGATCTTGGTCACGTCCATGTCGCCGGGCGGCACCCGGAGCGCGTCCATGGCGAGCTCGACGGTGCGGTCGAGATCCCAGGCGTTCGATGCGTCGATCTTGTCTTGCAGGCGCGCCTGCTCGTCCAGCAGCTTCTCCATCTCGTCGGCGTCGATCGGCTCGCCGAGCTTCGCGCTGACTTCCTCGAACCGCGTGAGCAGCGCCCGGATCTCCGCCACTCCTTCCTCGACGTTGCCGCGGACGTCCTTGGCCGGGTCGAGCTGGGGCTCCTGCGGGAGATGCCCGATCCGGAGGTTCGCGGCGGGAAACGCTTCGCCGAGAAAGTCGCGGTCGACGCCGGCCATGATGCGCAGCAAGCTCGACTTGCCTGCGCCGTTGGCGCCGAGCACGCCGATCTTCGCCCCATGGAAGAACGAGAGCCAGATGCCCCGGAGAATCTCCCGCTTGGGCGGGACGACCTTCCGGAGATCTTTCATGACGAACGCGTATTCGCCGGCCATGTGTCCGGCTTCCTCCTTCTAGTTCACCAGCGCGCCTCGGCCGGCGGGGCCCCAGCCCCCGCGACGGCCTGCGGCGCGCACTGCCACTAGTCGACCAGCGCCAGCGATTTCAGGCGCCGATGCTCGGGCATCATGCAGCGGTTCTGGACCACGCGGATCCCGGCCCGCGCCAGCTTCTCGGCGGCGCCGTCGTGGCGGATGCCGAGCTGGAACCACACCGTCTTCGGCCGCCATGGCAGGGCCAGGATCTCGTCCGCATGGCCCGGCAGATATTCGGGGCGCCGGAACACCTCGATCACGTCAGCGGCCTCGGGCAGATCACGGAGTGCGGGGACGGTCTCGGCGTCGTGCAGCCGCCGGCCGGCGAATCGCGGATTGACCGGGCGGATCTGGTAGCCGCGGCCGTGCAGGTAGGCCGGGACGTAGTGCGCCGGCTCGGACGACTCGGTCTTGGCCCCCAGGACCGCCACCGTCTTGGACTCGCGGAAGATCGCGGCCAGGCCCGCATCGTCGTCGACGAGGAGTGTCTGCCATTCACTCATGGAGCTTCACCTTCTCACGGCGCGGCGAGCGCGGCAATGATCTCGTGGCCGAAGGTCTCCGCTCGCCAGCGCCGTACGCCATCGAGCTGCGCCAGCGCGGCGGCGTCGCGGGGCGCGGCGATCGCGACCGTGGTGATCAATCGGTTGGGCAGCAGCAGACCGGGCTCGAGCCCGAAGCGAGGCGCCGCTTCCGTCCGCCACTGGCGGAGCACCTCGATCCGGCGGGCGGCGGCCCCTGGAATCCTCAGACGGGGCGCGCGCTCGAGCACGGGCAAGGCGCTCTCCGGGGTCTCGCGGCCGCGAGCGATCGCGGAAAGCACCGCCTCGCCCCACCGCCCGATCACTTTCGGCGTGCAGCCCGGGATCAGCGCCAGCGCCGTGGCGTCGACCGGCGGATTCTGCGCCAGCCGGACCAGCGTCTCCTCGGCGAGGATCTTGAACGGAGGCCGGTCGGCGGAGCGCGCGAGGTGCTCGCGGAGCTCGTAGAGCTCGCGCAGGATCGCGAGATTCGAGGCAGGCAGCTCGCGCGCGCCCTTGAGCCGCATGAACGCGTTGGGATCCACGACCCGGTCGACGGAGGGCTGGGCCGCCAGCGCCGCGCACTCCTCCTCGACCCAGGCGAGCCGACCGATGCGCGCGAGCTCCTCCGTGAGCCGCGCCTTGAGGTCGAACAGATGCAGCACGTCCGACTCCGCATAGCGGCGCTGGGCTTCGGAGAGCGGGCGGCGCGACCAGTCGTCACGCTGCCGCGACGGCGGCAGCTCGACGCCGAGATAGGTCCCGAGCAGCACGTCCAGTCCGAGGGCCCTGGCGCCGAGAAAGCGCGCGGCGATCGAGGTGTCGAAGAGCGCGGAGAAGGCGAACCCTCGGCGCTTGAGCTGCACGAGGTCGTTGTCTCCCGCGTGCAGGACGGTGACGATCGCCGGCGCGGCGAACACCGACGCGAGGGGCCCGAGGTCGCCGAGGGCGATCGGGTCGACGAGCCAGACGTCGCCCGACGGCCGGGCCAGCTGGATCAGCGACAGGCGCTCGGGATAGTGATGCAGGCTGTCGCCCTCGGTATCGAGAGCGACTTCGCCGGGCGTGACGAGCCGCCGCGAGACCTCGGCGAGGTCGGGTGCCGTCTCGACCCAGGAGGACGCGCTCGTAGTGATGGGCCTCGTCCCGCTCAGGCCTTCGTCTCGAGGATGGATTGCTCGAGGCGCTCGTGCCGGCGCCGCAGCGCCTCGAGACCTTCCTCGTGGGTGATCACGTAGAGGCGATTCGCGCGGATGGCCGCCAGCACCATCTCGGCCACCGCGGCCGGGGCGAGCGTGCGCCCCATCAGCTCGACCGGCTCGGACGCGCTCGGCGCGTCGTTGGCAAGCTCGCGCGGTCGATTGCGCTCGCTGGCGCGAATCTGGGTCGCCACGCCCATCGGGCACAGGACCGAGACGCCGATTCGGTACGGCCGGAGGTCCTTCGCGAGGGTCTCGGAAAGACCGACGACCGCGTACTTCGAGGTGTTGTAGACGCCGAGGCCGCGAGTCGCGACGAGCCCGGCCATCGACGCCGTGTTGACGATGTGACCGGGCTCTTTCGAGGCGATCATGCGCGGCACGAACGCCTCGATGCCGTGGATGACGCCCCACAGGTTCACGCCGAGCACCCATTGCCAGTCGCGGTGCGTGGCCGACTCGAGGCCGCCCCACAGCGCGACGCCGGCGTTGTTGCAGAGCACGTTGACCTTGCCGCAGGTCTTGAATGCGGTCGCCGCGAGCGTCTCGACGGAGGCAAGGTCGGTCACGTCCGTCGGGACGCCCAGCGCGTTGCCGCCCCGGGCCTTGATCGACTCGACGACCGCGCCGAGGGCGCGTGCGTCGACGTCGGCGATGACGACCTTCGCACCCTCTCGCGCGAAGAGCTCGGCCATGGCGCAGCCGATCCCGCTCGCCCCACCCGTCACGACCGCAACACGCCCTTGGAGCTCGTTCATCGTGTGCCCCCGACCATTTCTCCGGGAACGATCGTTCCCTCGCCTATCGGTGATCTCGCGGCGGAGGGCGAAGGAACGGGCCGATCACCGCCGCCAGCTGCTCGGCGCCCGCCGGCGCTCGCACTACGCCGGCAATGCCGAGCGTCTCGGCCCTGAAGAGGGTATCCGGGCTCATGTCACGGGTCAACGCGACGACCGGCACTCCGAGCCGCGCCGCCTCGAGGCAGACGCGCTCGGCCGCCGAGAGGCCCGCGACCACGACGGCGGCTCCCTCGCCGGCGGCCGACGCGAGCGCGACATCCGCACGCGTGACCGTCACGCGAGCCCACGGGAACAGCCGGCTCAGCGACTCGACGGTTGGATCGCGCGCCGCCAAATCGTCGACGAGCACGAGGATCACCGGCACCGGTCGAGTGTACTCCGGCGCCGAGCGGCCTCGGCCCAACGTGATAGGATCCCTGTCCATGACGAAAGAGATTTCGATCGTCCACCACGCCGACCGTCGTACCGACGTGATGATGCCCTACGCTCCCGGTATCGTCGTCCGCCGCGGCAAGCTCGTGTTCCTCTCCGGGGTCACCGCGGCCGCCGTCTATCACAGCCATCCGCACCGCGACGAAGAGTTCGATCTGCCGCCGACGATGCGCGAGCAGGCCGTGCTCACGATGGAGAACCTCAAGAAGACCCTCGAGGCGGCCGGCTGCACGTTCGCGGACCTGGTCTCGGCGACGCGCTTCCTGACGGACGTGGCCGAGCAAGACGAGCTGAATCGCGTGTGGGCCGCGTACCTCGGCGGTCATCTGCCGACGACGACCACCGTCGAGGTATCGCGCCTGGCCACGCACGCGCGCTGCAAGATCGAGATCAGCGCGATCGCCGTCGCCGACGAGGGCAAGGGCTGATGGAACCGGTCGGCTTCGTCGGGCTCGGCAACATGGGCAGCCGCATGGCCAAGCGGCTCCTGGCCTCGGGACGCCGCGTCGTCGGCTACAACCGGACGCCCGACAAGGCTCGCGCGCTGGTCGAGGCCGGCCTGGTGCTCGAGAAATCGCCGCGCGCGGTCGCCGAAGCGGCCGACGCCGTGCTCAGCATGGTCACCGACAGCACCGCGTTGCGCGCGATCGCGCACGGCCCGGACGGCGTGATCGCCGGACTCCGGCCAGGCAGCGTCTGGGCCGAGATGAGCACGGTGAGCCCCGCGGTGACCCGCGAGCTGGGACGCGCGGTCGCTGAGCGTGGCGCCGCGCTCATCGACGCGCCGGTGTCCGGCAGCGCGGTGACCGTCGAGGCAGGGCAGCTCTCGTTCATGGTCGGCGGCGACCCGGCCGCCCTGGAGAAGGTCCGCGGTCACCTGCTGGCAATCGGCCCGACGATCACCCACGTTGGCGAGCTCGGGCTCGCGGTGACGATGAAGATCGCGACGAACCTGGGCCTCGCGGTGCAGATGCTGGCGTTCAGCGAGGCGGTGGCGCTCGCCGAGAAGGCCGGGATCGTTCGCGAGCGCGCCGTCGAGGTGCTGCTGAAGTCGGTGATCGCCTCGCCGATGGTCAAATATCGCGGCCCGTTCGTCCTCGGGATGCCGGCGGAGGCGCTGTTCAACGTCGACATGATCCAGAAGGATCTTGGCCTGGCCCTCGAGATGGGCAAGGCGCTCGGCGTGCCCCTGCCGAGTGTCGCGCTCACCGACGAGCTGATGACCGCGGCCCGCGGGCTCGATCTGACCCACTACGATTTCGCCGTCGTCTTCGACGTGATCGCGCGGATGAGCGGCCTGCGCCCGAGCGTGAAGGCCCCGCGCTGAGACCACCGTGCGCCGTCGCGCGCGGTGCCGCCGGGCGTCGCGCGCTCAGCGCGGCGTGAGCGTGGCGCGGCCCGAGGCGGTGTCGACGCTGAGGGTAAAGACGTCGAGCACGTCGCGGCCCAGAAGGCCATCGATCGCGCCGCCGTCCGGCGACGCGCCCGATCCGCGAAACGTCAGCGGCAGCGCGTGGGCGACCACGACGATCGGCCCGATCCGAGCCCCCGCGACGTCGAGGAGCGGAATGGTCACCAGCGACGCCGTGGACGTCCCGGTGACGCCGATGACCTGCACCGGCCGCGACGCCTGATTGCCGAGTCCCGCGCGCTCGATCGCATCGGGGGAAATGACCGTACGATCGGCGCCGGTATCGACGATGAGCGTGAGCGCGATCCCGTTGAGACGCGCCTCGACGGTGATCGGGGCACCGGGCGTGACCTTGAGCCCAACGGGCTCGTTCGCGGCGGGCGGCGGGATCGGGCGCGCCTGAGGCGCGTTCAGCAACGTTGCCGAGGCACGAAACCGGGGTGGGATCGATTCGAGATCCGCCGTGTAGTGCTCGGTGCCATCCGCGTCGATCCAGCGGTACAGCTGGGCCGCGACGGGCGCCGCGATGAGGCAGCCGGCCAGGACGAGGAGCGCGAGTCCTGTGTAGCGCGTGGCAGCCTCGGTGGAGCTAGCGGACCACTTTCTTCGACCGTAACTCGCCGATCGCCTCGGCGGAATAGCCGCACTCGGCCAGTACTTCGTCGGTGTGCTCGCCCTGCAGCGGGGCGGGACGACGCACGCCGGGACGCATCCGCGAATACTTGGTCGGCGTGCCGATCACCGGAATCTCGCCGAGCTTGGGATGCAGCACGCGCTCGATCATTTGGCGCGCCGCCGTCTGCGGATCGTTCATCACCTGATCCACCGTATTGACGGGCGTCGCGGGGACACCGCCGTCCTCGAGCAGTTTCAGCAGCGGCTCGCGGTCGTAGTTGGCGATCGCGTCCGCGACGGCTTTTTCCAGGTCGTCGCGATGGCGTACGCGGCCGAGGTTCGTCGCGAAGCGCTCGTCCCGGAGGGAGTGGAGGTCGAGCACCGCCACGAGCCGCTGCCAGAATCGGTCGTTGGCGCCGGCGATGAACAACCACTGCCCGTCGCGGCAGCGGAAGTTGCGGTACGGCGCCAGCGATGGATGGGACGAGCCGAGCGCCTTCGGTACGGCGCCGGTGAGCAGAAAGCCTTCCGCGTGGTAGTTCAGCAAGGTCACCGCGGTCTCGAGGAGCGAGCCGTCGACGCGCTGGCCGAGGCCGGTCTTGGCCCGGTAGAGCAGGGCGTTGCAGATGCCGAGCGCCGAGAAGATCCCGGTCGTGAGGTCGAGGAACGAGACGCCGGCCCGGACCGGCGGGCCGCTCGGCTCTCCCGTGATCGACATGATGCCGCTGAACGCCTGCATGAGCGCCTCGTAGCCGGCGCCGTCCTTGCGCGGGCCGGTGCGCCCGAACGCCGAGATCGAGCAGTAGACGAGGCCCGGGTTGAGCGCCGACAGCGCGTCGTAGCCCAGGCCAAAGCTCTCCATCGTCCCCGTCCGGAAATTCTCGATGAGGACGTCGGAGCGCTTGACCAGATTGCGGAGGATCTCGGCGCCCTCCGGCGCTTTCAGGTCGAGCGTCAAGTCCCGCTTGTTGCGATTGATCACGAGGTACGCCGCCGACTCCCCGCCCTTGTGGGGCGGCCAGGTACGCGATTCGTCGCCCGCGCCGGTGTCTTCCACTTTGATGACGTCGGCGCCCATGTCGGCCAGGAGCATGCCGCAAAAAGGTCCCGCCAGGACGCGTGAGAGATCGAGAACGCGGACACCGTCGAGCGAGAGGGCGCTGGTGATCATGTGCGCTACTATAACGCTATGTCGCGACTCCGCGATGCGGTGACAGAGCGGATCCTCGTTCTCGACGGCGCGATGGGGACGATGATCCAGGCAGCCGGTCTGACGGCGCAGGACTTCGGGGGCCCCCAGTACGAGGGCTGCAACGAGCACCTGAACCTGACCCGTCCCGACGTCATTCGAGGCGTGCACGACGCGTATCTGCAGGCCGGCGCGGATCTCATCTGCACCAACACGTTCGGCTGCGCGCCCTACGTGCTCGCCGAGTACGGTCTGGCCGACCGCGCCCACGAGATCACGCTCGCCGCCGCGCGCCTGGCGCGCGCCAGCGCCGGCGAGCGCTTCGTGGTCGGCGCGATGGGACCGTCGACGCGCTCGATCAGCGTCACCCGCAACGTGACGTTCGACCAGGTGCGCGAGGCGTACGCGCTGCAGGCGGCGGCGCTCATCGCGGGCGGCGTGGACGCGCTCCTGCTCGAGACCGTCCAGGACACCTTGAACCTCAAGGCGGCGGCGCTCGGCGTCCGCGCCGCGATGCGAGAAGCCGGGATCGATCTGCCGCTGATGGTGAGCGTCACGATCGAGCCGATGGGAACGATGCTCGCGGGCCAGGGTGTCGAAGCCTTGTACGTGGCGCTCGAGCACCTCGACCTCTTTTCGATCGGGCTCAACTGCGCGACCGGTCCCGAGTTCATGACCGATCACCTGCGCTCGCTGGCGGCGCTCTCGACCCGCTTCGTGAGCGTCTATCCGAACGCGGGACTTCCCGACGAGCGCGGGCAGTACGCCGAGACGCCGGCGAGCCTGGCCTTCAAGATGACGCGCTTCGCCGACGAGGGCTGGGTGAACTTCATCGGCGGCTGCTGCGGTACCACGCCCGCGCACATCCGGGCGCTGAAGGCGCTGGCGACCGGCCGGCCCGCACGCGTTCCCGCGACGCGGGAGACGCAGGCGGTCAGCGGGATCGAAGTCTTCTATCCCGCCGACGACAACCGTCCGCTGTTCGTGGGCGAGCGCTCGAACGTCATCGGCTCGCGGCGGTTCAAGGAGTTGATCGTTGCCGACCAGTTCGAGGAGGCCGCCGAGATCGGGCGCGCGCAGGTCAAGAACGGCGCGCAGGTCCTCGACGTGTGTCTGGCCAATCCCGATCGCGACGAGTCCGCCGACATGGATCGGTTCATGACGCAGGTCACCCGCAAGGTGAAGGTGCCGCTCATGATCGATTCGACGGACGCTGCGGTGATCGAGGCGGCGCTCCGGCACTGCCAGGGCAAGTCGATCGTGAACTCGATCAATCTCGAGGACGGCGAGGAGCGGTTCGAGAAGGTCGTGCCTCTGCTCCGGGCGTATGGCGGCGCGGTCGTCGTCGGCTGCATCGACGAGGACAAGCGGCAGGGCATGGCCGTTACGCGCGCCCGCAAGCTGGCGATCGCCGAACGCTGCCACGATCTGCTCACGCGCAAGTACGGCGTGCCGGCCCGCGATCTGATCTTCGACGCGCTCGTATTTCCGGTCGGCACCGGCGACGCCAACTACGTCGGCTCTGCCGTCGAGACGATCGAGGGTATCCGTGCCATCAAGGCGAGGTTTCCGGAGTGCAAGACGATCCTCGGCATCTCGAACGTCTCGTTCGGCCTGCCGGCGGCGGGCCGCGAGGTGCTCAACTCGGTCTTCCTCTATCACTGCACCAAGGCCGGCCTCGACTACGCGATCGTGAACACCGAGCGCCTCGAGCGTTACCCGTCGATCCCCGAGGAGGAGCGGCGGCTCGCCGAGGATCTGATCTACTGGCGCGGCGACGATCCCGTGGCGGCCTTCGCGGCCTACTTCCGCGAGAAACGAAAGGCGCCGCCGGCCGCGCAGACCCTCTCGCTCGACGAGCGCCTGGCCCGCTACATCGTCGAGGGCAGCCGGGACGGACTGATCGACGATCTCAACGCGAAGCTCCGCGAGGCAGCGCCGCTGGAGATCGTCAACGGGCCGCTGATGCGCGGCATGGACGAGGTCGGGCGGCTGTTCAACGACAACCAGCTCATCGTCGCCGAGGTGCTCCAATCGGCCGAGGCGATGAAGGCTGCCGTCGCGCACCTCGAGCAATTCATGGAGAGGGCCGAAGCGGCGACCCGCGGCACGATCGTCCTGGCCACGGTCAAGGGCGATGTCCACGACATCGGCAAGAACCTGGTCGAGATCATCCTCTCGAACAACGGCTATCGCGTGATCAATCTCGGCATCAAGGTGCCCCCCGAGGATCTGATCGGGGCGTATCACACTCACAAGCCGGACGCCTTCGGCCTCTCCGGCCTGCTCGTGAAGTCGGCCCAGCAGATGGTGGTGACGGCGCAGGACCTGCGCGCCGCGGCCATCGATATCCCCTTGTTCGTGGGTGGGGCCGCGCTTACCAAGAAGTTCACCGCGACGCGCATCGCCGCGGAGTACGGCGGCTTGACGGTCTACGCCAAGGACGCCATGGAAGGGCTCGACCTGGCCAACCAGCTCTTCTCGGCGCCGACGCGCGAGGCCATGGTGGCGCGTGTGCGGAGCGAGCAGGCCGCGCTCGCTGCGAGCGCCACGGGCACGCGCGAGGCCGCTCCGGCCGCGCCCGCGCCGGCGCCGGTGCGGCGGCTCGAGCGCGTGGCGGCGCCGGCGCCGCCGGATCTGGAGCGGCACGTCCTACGGGACGTCCCCCTCTCCCACATCTATCCGTACCTGAATCTCCAGATGCTCTACGGCAAGCACCTGGGTGTGCGCGGGCTCGTCGAGCGCCTGCTGGCCGCGGGGGACGCGAAGGCGCTCGAGGTCCATGAGATCGTCCAGGCGCTGAAGCGCGAGGCCGCAGATCAGGGCCTGCTCAAGGCCCAGGGCGCGTATCGCTGGTATCGAGCGCGAGCCGCAGCCGACGCCGTGGTCCTCTTCGACTCGACCGGCCGCGAGACGGCGCGCTTCGACTTTCCACGCCAGCGGGATGGCGAGCGTCTGTGCCTGGCCGATTACGTGCGGGACGATGCCGACGATTACGTGGCGCTGTTTGCGGTCACCTGCGGCACCGGAGTCCGAGAGATCGCCTCAGCGTGGAAGGAGCGCGGAGAATACGTGCGTTCGCACGCGCTGCAGGCTCTGGCGATCGAATCGGCGGAGGCGTTCGCCGAGATGCTCCACGCGCGGCTCCGGACGCTGTGGGGCTTTCCGGATCCGCTCGATCTCGCGATCAGCGAGAAACTGAAGGCCCGCTACCGGGGGATTCGGGTGTCGTTCGGCTACCCGGCCTGCCCGAACCTCGCCGACCAGTCGACCCTGTTCAGACTGCTGGAGCCCGAGACGTTCGGTCTGACCCTCACGGAAGGTTTCATGATGGACCCGGAGGCGTCGGTCTCGGCGCTCGTGTTCCACCACCCCGCGGCGAAGTACTTCAAGGCCGACTGACGCGCCGAGCGCGCGAACGAACGACGGGCCCGAGCCGGCGTTCCGGCTCGGGCCCGCTTGGGGTACGAGGAGTCGTCGCGGAGACTAGAAGCCGAGCTCGAGCCGAACCGTCGGGAAGCCGATCGACTTCTCGTTCTTCTTCACCGGGAACGGCTTGCCGTCGTCGCCCAGGTAGTAGGCGTTGGAGCTACGACGCGCCTTGTGGTTCTTGCCAACGGTGTCGATCGAGAAGGGCATCCGGAAGGTCGCCGTGAACTGGAACGACCCGCCCTGATCGATCGTGCCCGTGCCGCTCGTGATGTAGCCGAGGGGCGCCACGCCGCTGAACGCCTTCGAGAGGTCGGCCACGCCCTGGAACGTGCCGGTCATGACCACGAATTCCGGCGCATCGACCGAGTTGTCGCCCTGGACCACCACCGCGAACGTCCCGCTGACGGTGCCCTTGCCCGTCGACAGGCTGAGGTAGTCGGAGCCACTCGCGTTCACCGAGCACTGCTTCAGCGACTTGTTGATCGTCGAGACCCACGCGGGGCAGAGCGGGGTTCCGACCTTCGCCCAGCCGGTCAACTGAGCCACCGCGGTGCGGAAACCACCGGGAACGGGGCTCGACACGAAGTTACCCGACGCGTCCCGGAGGTACATGTCCTCCGTGACTTCGTAGAGCACGGCGTCCGGGTTCTTCCACGAGTTGTCGTACTTCGCGGCGTCGTTCTGACCGTCGTCGAAGTCGTCCCAGTCGGTGATGGCCAGAGCCGGCATCGGCCCGAAGACCAGCGCCAGCATCAGGACCATCAACCCGAGCAGGCTCCACATCACAGCGTTCCTATAGCTAAGGCTCATCATTGGCTCTCTCCTCTTACCCCTCTGTCGAAGTGAGATACATCCAACCGGACAGGGTGAGGTGCAAGGGGAGTACCACGCGGGATTGAGCCATATCCTATTGATTTTGCTACGATCTAATGCCGGATTGTTCCGGAGTATTATCCGTAACTGATTGATTTATTGTCGTTTTTCATCCGGAAATCTGGGCCGAAGGCAGATTATCGCGATAAATCAATAGCTTGAGGCGGATGTACCCTGGGGCGTCGACGGTTAGAAACTTTGCGAGGCGGGAGAGGGTATGCGCCGGAACTAGAGCTCGGGATCCGGCTCCTCGATCGTGGCACCCGGCTTTGCCGGAAGCTTGACCGTGAACGTCGAGCCCTTGCCGAGCTCGCTCTCCACGCCGATCACACCGCCGTGGCTCTCCACGATCCCGAGACTGACCGATAGACCCAGTCCCGTGCCGCTGACCTCGGGCTTGGTCGTGAAAAACGGCTCGAAGATGCGGTGCAAGTGCTCCGGGGCGATTCCGGTGCCGGTATCGATGACCTCGACCTGGACCATGTCGCCGCTGGCCGACGAGCGGATCGTGAGCGAGCCGCCGCTGTCCTTCATGACGTAGACCGCATTGTTGATGAGATTCAGGAACACCTGCTTGATGCGCGGCACGTCCACCTCGACGGGTGCCAGCCCGGACGCATACTCCTCGCGGAGCGTGATCGCCTCGAGCGCGCCCTGACGCTTGACCATGGCGAGTGTCTGCTCGAGGACGCCGTTGAGGTCGGTGATCTGCGGGACGAACTCACGCTGACGACTGAAGTGCAGCAAATCGCGCACGATATCGCGCGCGCGGCCCGCCTCTTCCTGGATCAGATTGAGCTCCTCGCGAAATGGCCAGTCCGCCGGCACTTGCTCGAAGAGATAGGACGCGAAGCCGAGGACACTGGTCAGCGGGTTGTTGATCTCGTGCGCGATGTTTGCCGCTAGCTCACCGATCGCCGCGAGCTTGGTCGACTGGATCAGCTGGGCCTGGGTGCGCTTCAGCTCGGCCACCTGCTGCTTCTCGGCCTCGTACAGGCGCGAGTTCTCACTGGCCACGGCCGCCTGCAGCGCGATGGCCTCCACCAGCCGCAGCTCGTCGGTTGTGAACTGGTGGTGGTCCTTCAGCCACGCCAGCGCGAAGCCACCGATGCTCTCGCCCTTCCAGCGCATCGGCTGGATGAGGATCGATTTGTGCGGGACCAGCTGGGCGATCGGGTGCTTGAAGCGCGTATCTTCCTGGCTTCTGCTGGAGTACACGGGCCCTTCGACTCGCCGCCAGTCGCTCAGATACGGATCGAGCGACTTGATGCTGGCGCTCTCGAGCGCGCCGAGCATGTCCTTCGGGACGTGATAGCCGACGATCGGAACGAAGCGCGAGCCGTCCTCGCTCTGGAGCCACGCGCCGCCGGTGTCCGCGCCGAGCGCGCGAACCATCGCGCGCGTGGTGCGCCTGAGAATCTCGTTCAGCTCGAGAGTGGCGCTTGCATCCTGGCTGACCGCGAGCAGCGTCTCGGTATGGCGTAGACGCTCCTGCGTCTCCTCGTGCAGGCGCATGACGCCCTCGTATAGGCGCGCGTTCTCCACGGCGATTGCCACCTGATCAGCGACGATCTTGAGCAGCTGCTCCTCGTCGGCCTTGGCGCCGGGAGGCAGCACGTGCCGCGCGATCATCACGCCGAGGGGACGCCCGCGCACCGTCAACGGAAGCCGCCACTCCACCTCCGTCCAGTCGTCGCCCGCCGGCACACCCGAGCCGGCCAGCACGCTCCGCGGCTGAACGCTCGAGTCGCGGCGGACGGAGACTTGGACGCCCGCGGGCTCGGTCAGCTCCACGCTCAAGCTGGTGCTTCCAATGGCTCGGGCCAGGCCGCTGAGGAGCTTTTCGAGCATCCCGGCGACGCCCAGCTCGGCGGTGATGTCTTCCATCGACCGGTGCAGATCCTCGAGCTGCGAGGCCCGCCGCACGAAGTGCTGGTTGAGCCGCTTGAGCTCCTCGACCTGGTTGAGCAGCCGGTAGACGAGTCGCTGGTTGAGCTCGCGAAGGTAGACGCCCTCGTCGTGGCTCTCGACGCGCTCGCGCTTGCCGCCCAGGAACTCGGCGACCTGGCGCGGGAATGCGTCGACGTCGATCGGTTTCTGGATGTAGCCGTCGCAGCCGGCGACCAGGGTGCGCTGCCGGTCGCCCTGCATCGCATACGCGGTCACCGCGATGACCGGTGTCGAGGCCAGATTGGGGAACGATTTCAAGATGGCGACGATCTCGTAGCCGTCGACCCCCGGCAGGTTGATGTCGAGCAGGATGAGCGCCGGCTCCTCGCGGATGGCGGCCTCGATCCCGGCCAGGCCGTCCTCGGCGTCGACGATCAGGTAGCCCGCTGCCTCGAGTACCGCCCGGACGAGCATCCGGTTCTCGCGGTTGTCCTCGATGTAGAGGATCTTCACCTTCTGGTCGGCTGG
>Ga0126369_10001356_pt1 | contig 16864 bp, 18 predicted proteins | sample PanSoiMetaPlot_1_FD_109646 | JGI IMG/M metagenome (GOLD analysis project Ga0126369, IMG submission 109646) | Tropical forest soil microbial communities from Panama - MetaG Plot_1 | ecosystem: Environmental > Terrestrial > Soil > Tropical forest > Bulk soil | place: Panama | collected 2016-02-17 | reverse complement strand
TTTTTCTACACTGTAGAAAACTTTTCCGTACCCGAAACTCTGAATATATGTACCACCCCGAGATCATCGAACGGCGTCTATGGAGCGTCAAGAAGCGCGGCCACACGTTCAAACGCCTGCCCCGGGAACAGAGTATTTTCGTGGCGGGCAAGATCGATCTGCTGCGCTACGCCGGCAACGGGCAGCTGCTGCCCGAGGGTCAGCTCACACGGCCGCTCAATCAATTCGAGCAGGACTTCATCCGCAGCGAGCGCATCCTGTGCAAAGCGGACTTCGAATATTACCTCTCGCGCTATCACGTCATTGAACGGGATCCTGGCGTGGGAACCGAGTCCGGCATCGGGCCGGCGAAGCCGCTTGAGTCCCAGAAGGAATTCGTTCGCCGCCTGGGCCGCCGCGAGAAGGAGTGCTATGAGGAAATGGATCGGACCGGATTTACGGCCGGCATTCTCGTCTATGCGCACAAGTGCAGGCAGGTGGCTTTTACGGCTACGGCTCGAGGAATTAGTATTCATCGCATGGTCTTCTGGCCTGGCAGCCGCTGTTTTGCAGCTACTCTTAAAGATGGCGCGGCGGGTACAGGAGAACTCTATAAGCGAGATCTCCTCGCGATCACCAGCCTACCTTTCTGGCTCAAGCCTGCACGAGAGCAGATATACCCTAACGTCAAGGATGAGGAGATTGGTTTCACGGTACCTTTCCAGTCGCGATTGAGCTACCAGGCTGAGAACCAGACGACCGGCATCGGTACCGGCACCCAGCAGGACATCAGTCATCTCACCGAGGTGTCGCTGTGGACATACCCGTCGCGCATCCGCTACAGTTTTGTGCCTTCCATTCCGAAATCAATCAACACGGTGCACATCCAGGAAGCGACCAGCGCCGGCAAGGGAGGCTATTGGCAGGAGGTGACTGAGGCCGCCCGCAAGCGCCGGCGTGGCTTCGAAGATTACATCTACATCTTCGTGCCCTGGTACATGAATACAACTAAATACCAAGCTAATGCACCCGATGACTGGAAACCCGAGGAGCACACCGTCAAACACGCCGAGCTGATCGAGCGCACGAGCCCGGAGTTCTGCAACGGATCCACCTACCGGCCCTCGAGGAATCAGCTCTACTGGTGGGAGACCAACCGTGCGCTCCATGCGCACAACAACGAGACCGCGGCGTTTCTCGCGAACTACCCAGCGACACCGGAGCAGTCGTTCACCAACTGGGCGGCCGGGGCGCTGCCCGCGGAGCTGATCGAGGAGCTGGAGCTGGACGAGCGGCCACCAGGCAGGATTTACGACATTGTCGTAAACATCTGATAGCATTGTGGGCAGAGAGAGGATTCTATGCCCACGAACGGCGCCCTGCAGGTCTTCTATGGCACTCTGCCTCTGATCCTGATCCTGCTCGGGATCTGGTTCCGCGAGCAACTGCTGCTGAAGGATATCCTAGCCCGTCTGGGACGGATTGAAGATCGGCTGGCAGCTTTGGAACGTGGCTCTGGAATAATCCATCGCTGATTCCGCTTTCATCCCCCCTTATCCTTGCCTCATGGCACGCAAGAGCGGCACGACGGAGCAGGTGCGTGAGCACCTTAAGCGATTCACCAAACGCGAGCACATGGGGAAGGCCCACGAAGCCAAGGAGACTCCTGGCTTTGAGCGTAAGGAGCAGCGGCTCCTGCACGGCGGCGCATCCACCAAGAAATGAGCGAGTTCCCCAAGGTTCTCTACGTTGGCGGCAACTCGATCGAGACTTACGAGGCCGAGACGTGGGAGCAGATCCAGCTCGATCCCCGCGGCGTACTGCTGGTCTGGGAGCCTCCCAACCCGCACGCTCACTACGTGATGGGGATGGATGCAACCGAGGGAATCACCGGATGGACCCGCGCTCTGCGCACTGAAGGCGATGAGAAGACCGACAACGGAGCGATTGAGATCTTCCGGCCGGACGGCGAGTATCAGCTGGTCTGGAAAGAAAGCCACGGACGCAAGATCCCCATTATTGATGAGGCTACTGGCAAGCAAAAACGCCACTACCGCGATGTCCAGGTTGCCGAGTGGGCTGGCCCTTGCGATGCTGTGGAGCTGGCGCGGATCGCCAACATCCTGGGGCGCATCTACGCGGGCGACGCCGAAGACCAGTGCCAGCTGATCTGGGAGGCCTGGCCGGGTGTGGGCATGCTAGCCACCCAGGAGTTGATCCGGCTAGGCTACGGCAACCTTTGGATGTGGGAGTACATTGACTCCGCGGTCGAAGAGACGGACCGCCCGGGCTGGCGGTCGACTCCGACCTCCCAGCGTATTCTTTGGTACCGGGCGCGGCGCCATCTGATGAGCCATCACGTCCGCATGCCCTCTAAGTTCCTGAGAGAAGAGTACGCCAACGCCGAGGTCGACCTGACCAAGATGCGGGCCAAGGCAGCCTATGGCTACCACGATGACCGCTTCATGGCCGCGAACTTGTGCTTCTGGGCCGGGCACCGATGGACTTATGATGTGGACCGGACAGACGAAATGGTCACCACCACCCCCGTGATGGATTTCCAAAGATACGCCCCCGGCTTGGATGACGCGATGACCTATTCCGAATGGCGGGAGCGCGCGACCGACGATTGGTACGGCGAATAACCGTGCCAGTATTTTACGCGAGGTTCATTGAACAGATGACTCAAGCACCACCGGATCCGAAAGCACCGAAACCAACTACCTCTCAACCGGTTACGCAGCCGCCTGCAAAGATCCATGTAAAGGCCCAGCCATCAGGTGGGCTGTCCGTCACATTTCAGATCGACCCGGATGTGGCTCATCGGATTATGCTTCGCTGCGGCACCATGCCGGTAGAGCGCTACATCTGGGAGAACATCGTCCGGCCCGCTCTCTACAATCACGTTTATTGACCTGGACCGGCGTTCACGCTTACGCTTTCCCCGATGCGCCTGCGTCGGTTCGCCTGGTGGTGTTGGCTGGGACATCGAAACGGTCCTGGCGATCTGCGATGCCGGGAATGTGACGCGCCTCTCCACGAGCGTCATGCGCAGGTGCATTCGTCCGAGAGGACGGTCGTATATCAAAACCCCCTGACCGGGGAACGGCGTATCCCGGCCAGGGCTGATCTTCCTATCCCTGAAGTGTATGCCGCCCAGGGATTTGAGCGCAGAGAGATCCTGTCCATGTCAGCCTATGAACGGGAGACCGGCCTCGTTCACGAGGCGACCAATTTCAGCTCCGGAGACGCGGGCCTGGAGGGCACAACTCCTCGTGTTCTGACCGCAATGTCCCGCCAGGTCCGCGAGGGTTTGATTGAAGACATGCGGGAGGCCTTTGCGTCGGGGCCTTTCACGGGAGGTTTGCCAGATGGCAATGAAGAGAGAGACAGTGAAGGAAGTCTATGATGTTCTGTTCTATACGCTCTGTGGTCTGGTGATCCTGGTCAGCGAGATGACCGCAGACGGGACCTGGTCCCAGATCATTCCGCCTCAGTACGCTCATATCTTCTCTATCGTTGGGGTACTGGCCGCTTGGTTCAAGGCCAGATGGAACCGGTTCGTGAATCCGGACGGGACGCCGGCCATCGTTCCCTGGCAGCCCCCGGCGCCGCCGACTTCGATCGGCCCGATTAATACTCCGACCCGCCCCACCGGGAGGTCCTGAATGGTTGATCCCGAAGCCGCGATCGAGCAGCTCCTCAAGGATGAGGGCGACAAGTTTATTACCGATCACTACGGGCGCGGAGCTTGCAAGTACGGAATCACGCTTAAGACCGCCCTTGAGACGCATCCCGACTGGACCGCGCAGTCGATCAAAGATCTGAGCTGGCGGGCTGCAGCGGACTTCTACCTGTACGACTGGTGGGACCGCTATCACTTTAACCTGCTCGAAGACCAGAACCTGGCGGCGAAGGTTTTCAACATCTCGGTCAACGTAGGTCCGGCGACGGCAATCCGCTGGCTGCAGCAGGCGGCTGGAGGCCTCGATGCCGGCATTGAAGTAGACGGCATCCTCGGACCGCAGACCGCCACCAAAGTGAACCTGATGGATCCATCGGTTCTGCTGGCGCAGTTCAAAGAATCAGCCAAGGCTCACTACCTGGCGCTCGGTCCGCAATATGACGACGTCCGAAACGGGCTGGTGCGCCGTGCAGAAGAGTGACAAAGGAGTTTGTATGAAACTGCTTATATTATCAGTGGCTTTTGCAGCCGCGCTTCAGGCGCAGATCTACGGTGGCGGGGGAGGCGGTTCAGGATCGCTTCCTCCGATGGGAGGCAATTCCGGCAAGTTCCTGACGACAGACGGAACCGTCTCGAGCTGGGCAGCCGCACCAGGCCTGACCTATCCTGCCGCCGGGGTCGCCAATTCCACCGGCACTTCCTGGGGTAGTTCCTACACGGTCGGAGCGGCGGCCAATAACTTAGTACAACTAAACGCCTCCGGGCAGCTGCCGGCCGTAAGCGGGGCGCTGTTGACTAATCTGCCGGGTGCTACCTACCCGGCGGCCGGAGTCGCCAATTCCACCGGCTCCAGCTGGGGGACCTCCTACACCGTGGGCACGGCCGCCAATAACTTGGTTCAGCTCAATGGCTCCGGGCAACTCCCGGCGGTCTCGGGTGCGTTGCTGACCAACCTGCCCTCGGGCGGTGGTACCGGCAACGCCGCCGCCAATGTCACGACGACGTTCTCGGCCACGCCCACATTTACCTGTCCCTCGGCCACAGCCGGGACCGTCGTGAACTTTGCACTCTCAACCGCCCTCACCGCCAATATCACGAGTTCGACCCTGGCGAGTTGCACGCCGGGCTCACTGCTCAACTTCGTGTTCACGCAGGATGCGACAGGCAATCGCACGGTGGCCATGCCCGCGTCCTTCGACCCGGTCACGATTCATCCGGCAGCTACTGTCGTCACCAAGGCCAGCTATTTCCTGGATGCCGGCGGTGCCGGACGGCTGCTGGGAGCAGTTTCCACCGCCATCTATGGTGCTGGCGGCGAGGTGGCGGCCCCCCCCACACCCCCGGCCAGCACCTGCTACATCTGGAACGATTCGACCAATCATGTCCCCTCGTGGAAGTGCAACAACTCGGCCACGGTCTTGAGTGCCGTGGTCCCGGTGACGCGCACGGCCAACCAGTTCCTGACGAGTCTCAGCGCAGGGGGTGTCCTGGGTTTCTCGGCGATCGCGGCGGCCGATATACCGGCGGCCCTCGCCAATACAACCAGCGTGAACGGTTCAACGATCCCGGCCTCGGCCACGATTTCGCAGACCATAGCCTCCGGACAGACCGCGATGCCGACAGCGGCGGTCGCCGCCAATACCTGCAGCGCCAGCGCCACCACGGCGACCGCGACCGGAGCCGCCACCACCGATGCCGTCGAGACGACTTATGCGGCAGACCCCACGGGGCTCACGGGCTACGGCGGGGGAACAGCGGGAGGCATCACGGTGAGGGCCTGGCCGACAGCGAACACCATGAATTTTAAGTTGTGCAACGAGACCGCCGCCAGTATTACCCCGGCGGCACTCAACATCAACTGGAGAGTTGTGCGTTGAGAGTTCTCTTACTCGCCATGGCTTCGGTCGCCTCCGCACAGACTCTTACCTGGATTCAGCGCACCCCTGCCACGGCTCCCGGAGACCCTTCCTGGAACTCTCTCGACTGGGATCACGTTGCCAACCAGTTCCTTTTCTATGCCCATTCCGCCATGGCGCAGTCGACCATCTATTCGACCGACTTCTGGCATCTGGATGTGGGGGCCCTGTGGAATAACTCGGCGCCGTGGACGCATCTGTTCGGCTCGGGCTCTTTCGATATGCCGGCGTCCTGCACCGTCATGAACACCTCGGCGGGGCCAGCGGACAGCCATCCCTACAGGCATGCTGCGGTCGACACAACCCGCGATCTCTACTGGCTGGTCAACGGCACTCGCGGTCAATGCAGCGGCACCGGAATCCCAAGGTTCGGCTACTTTAACCTGCACGATGCGACACATACATGGACCTGGCTCGCCGCCGGGAGTACCTCCGGCGATATACCCGTGCAGGCCCAGCTTACTTATTTTCCGAATTACGATGTCTTTATGTTTTACGGCCCCAATACCGGCGCTTACTGGGAACAGCAGATGTACTGCCCCACCGTGCCTTTTGGCGGTGGCACGCCGACCGGGGTCGTGAGCACCAAGCAGCAGACGGTCGGATGCACGAACGCCAACGCGGACACCTGGATCACCATTACTCCGGCCGCCAACCCCTCGAATCCGCATGGAAACAATCCGGGAAGTCAGTTCTGCGGCGACCCGCGCGGCTGCATGCAGTTCGGCCCCGCAGGGGTCTATATGTCCTCCACGGGGACAGCCTTCGTTTTTGGAGGTTGGGATAATACCGCACCGGTCGATTCCAATGTGGCGTGGTCACTGGGATGGAACGGAAGCGCGTGGCAGTGGAATGAGTTATGTCAGGCTACCGGCTGCACACCTCCGTCAGGGGGAGCCAATTATCCTCCCATCGCCTTCGACACCAAAAGAAATCTGCTCTACTATCACTGGACCGACGGCACGAGCACCGCGGACTACTACTATTCGCGCAACGCCGACAAATGGTTTCCGGCCGGGACCGGAAGCGGCAGCAAGGATCCCCAGATAAGTTTCGCTTACGATCCGGTAAACGATAAGGTGGTCAGCGAGAGCAATGCCGGCGGCTTCGCCCCTTCGATTTTTGTCGCCGACCCGTCCGTCTTTACCAGCCCCGGTCCGAGCCTTCCTCCGGGCGGCAAGGTGATCGGTTCGCGGGTTACAGTCCCTTAAAGGAGCGTAAAGAATGACCTTGTTAGGAGCTTTGTTCGGTATCATCTGGCAGTTGCTCTTTTTCCAAGTTACGCCGCTGGGTGGTATTCCCATTGGTAGCGGCGGTGGAAGCGGCACATCCTTCGTCACGGGTGAAACCCTGGGATCGACACAAACCACCGGCGGTAGCTGCGAAGGGTTTGTTTTTACGATGGGCACAACCCCGATTACAGTCACCCAGCTCGGCCGGTGGGTTCTCAGCGGGAATACCGGCACGCACACGCTGACCATGAATCAGATTACCGCTGGAAACGGGACTTCGGTTGCCAACTGCAGTGTGAACACATCCGGGCAGGGTGTGGGATTCACTTACTGCCCCATCAGCTCTACAGTTCTCAGCGCGAGCACACAGTACGGTCTGTTCGACATGTCGAATACTGGTGGTGATTCCTACTACATTATCCCGACCACCACGATCACCCACACGAGCGTGGCGACTACAAATGGAGGCACATACGGAAGCATTTCCGGAAACAACTGCCTGAGCTTGGCGATCGACACTGACTCAACCACCTACGGCCCTTTGGACTTCAAATATCAGTGAGATGTTTATGAAGCAAAGTATTTTCATTTTGGCGGCAGCGGCTGCAGTATGCGGGGCCCAGACCAAGATCAACTGGACGCAGATCCAGAACGCTCCCTCGACCGATAACAGCCGCCCGCTCGGCGATCCGACTCACCGGTTTTCGAACATCTATACCTTCAACCTGTACAGCTCAGGCCAGGTGAATCTCTCCGGAGGCTCGTTCACGCTGCCTATTGGGGCGGGCCTGACTCCCACTTCGAGCGGGCAGATCGGCTACGATTCGACGGCCAATATCATCCGGGCGGGATTCGGCGGCGCGAGCCGCATCCTGGCCACGATCACCGGGACGCCGGCCGATAACGACTGCATGAAGTACTCGGCCGCGACCAATACCATCACCACGGCGGGCGCGGCCTGCGGTTCCGGGGGCGGCGGCGGCGGGGGCGGATTCAATCTGATCTCCACCGGAACGAACACGGGCGCCGTCATGACGGTGGGCACCGGAGCTTCGCTGACCTTCACCGGCACGGGCGTGGTGAACGCGAGCCAGTTGAACGGCACGGCCTTCTCCGGGTTCAATGGCGATCTGGTCTCGTTCGGCGCGGCGAACATCCCGGCTGACTCGGGAATCCTGGCTGCGAACGTGGTGCGCAACAGCCAGGCCAATACCTGGACCGGCGGCGGCCTGCAGAGCCTCTCCTCGGTCGATCTGCTGATGCCCACCCATGCCACAGATCCGGCCACCTGCACAGCCGGCCAGATCGAATTCAACTCGGCGGGCGCGGTAGGCAAGATCTGCACGGTGGCCAATACGTGGGCCACGATCACCACGGGAGCCGTTGGCACCGGGAATGCCGCCGCGAATGTAACGACCACCTTCTCGGCCACGCCTACGTTTACCTGTCCTTCCGCCTCCGGCGGCACGATCGTTAACTTCGCCCTCTCGACCTCGTTGACCGCCAATATCACGAGCTCGACACTTGCAACGTGTACGGCGGGTTCCCTGCTCAATTTCGTATTTGTGCAGGACGCGACCGGCGGCAGAACGGTCGTCATGCCTACGGGCTTCGATGCGCTGACCATTCACCCCGCAGCTGGCATTACAACCAAGGTCTCGTATTTTCTCGATGCCGGAGGCAATGGGCGCCTGCTGGGCGCGGTATCAACGGCCGGTTATGGCTCCGGCGCCGAGGTTGCCGCGCCGGGTACACCGCCCGCAGGCGCTTGCTATACGTGGTATGACTCCACGGCGAACGTGCCTTCGTGGAAATGCAACGGGGCGACCACGGCGTCCAACAGCGCGCAGACCATAGCCAGCGGGCAGACGGCGATGCCTACCACGGCGCTGGCCGCTAACACATGCAGCGCTGCCGCGACCACGGCGACGGCCACAGGGACACTGACCACCGACGCTCCGATAGTGGCCTTTGCATCTGACCCCAGTGGAGTAACAGGGTATGGGACGAGCGGCGGAATTGTCGTCAACTTTTGGCCCACTGCGAACACCGTAAACTTTAAGCTATGTAATCCAACGAGCGCCTCGATTACTCCCGGCGCGATTAATGTGAACTGGAGGGTTGCGCGATGAGGGTGCTACTGGTTCTCGCCGCTGCACTTCAGCTCACTGCCCAGCGACTGCCTTTGGGAGCCGGTGGCGCTGCTGCCGGTGGAGGGGGTGGTGTTATCACCACGCTCTCGAATACCTGCGCGGGGAATCAAGGTGGAACCACCAGTTCCAGTGTCAGCTGTACCTGGTCCGCCGCGCCTCCTGCCGGCTCAAGTTTAGTCTGCAGTGGCGCAACCTGGAGTGGGGGGACGGGGACTATTACCGCTATTGCGTTCTCTGATGGGACCACCTTCACGAATACAAGGGCGATATTCAACATCACGAGTCAGAACTGGCTCGTCCAGGGATACCGCTTTAACATTGGTGCGACCGCTCCGTCGACGGTGACGATGACTCTCACCGGAGGCACCGACCAATTCGCCAATGTTCTTTGCAACGCTTTTACTGATACAGGAGGAACTCCCACCGCCGATGGCACCTGTACGTTCGCGACTACCAATTCCACAGCGACAAGTCAATGCAGCGCGGCCATTACCACGACAGGCAAAGACTACGTTATAGCCATCGGAACCATCCAGTCAGGCACCATGACCGGTACGAATGCCGGATCAGGCTGGACAATCGGATCTGTCAGCGGCGGTGCGGGGAATGAGTATCAGGTGCAAAGCGCGGCGGGTTCTATAAACCCTCAATTTATCAATCAGGCGATTGGACAGAATCAGGGCGTGATGGGGTTTGCGGTAAAGCCATGAAATGCTTGGTTGTTTTACTTCCCATCCTGGCGAGCGCAGCGACTTTCAACTCACCTACTTGCAACGAGTCTGATGTCGTAAATACGATCGCAATGGCGACCAACGGCGATACGGTCACGATCCCGGCCTGCTCTCAGACCAACTGGACTACTACGGTCAACGTGAATGTCGGGATTACACTGCAGGGCGCCGGTCAAGGCTCCACGATCATAGGCGATAACGTGCCGAAGGGCACGGTCGCCGGCAGCTGCAACGACGGCGCTCCGCTCATCATCTGGAACGTGGCCTCGCCGAACAGCATGCGGATGACCGGGATGACCATCAACGCGGTCGCGGCGGACCCCGCCGTCTGTTCCAGGGGCCACATCAAAGTCACCGGCACGACGCATTCGATGCGGGTCGATCACATCACCATATCAGCCGTGACCTCCAGCATCTATATCTCGGGCGATGTCTGGGGTGTGATCGACCACTACACCTTTTCCGGCAATTTTGTCACCGGAGTCCGGGTCGAGCATTTTAACTGGAACGGATTCAATTTGTGGACTGACAACTGGGGCGATGCCTCGTGGAGCGCCGCGTTTACTCCGGGCTCCAATCAAGGCATCTTTGTCGAGGATTCCAGCTTCACGGGGACTGCCACCGTGGCCAGCGCGGCGGCGACGGACTGCTATTCGGGCGGCCACATCATCTTCCGCCATAACACGGTCAGTACGCTCGATCTGGGGACGCACGGGGCCGATTCGGATCAGCGCCATCGCGCCTGCCGCTGGCTCGAAGCCTACAGCAATACCTTCACGTACACGACGATCAACGCCCTCGGCTTCATCGCCTGGATTCGCGGCGGATCGGGCGTGTTCTATAACAATACCGTCACCGCAACCGGCTATTCCAACAACATGGTGCAGGTCACCAACTGCCGCGACGCATCCGCCGGATGCGGAGGCGGCCCGAACTACACTCCCTGGGGAACCTGCGATGGAACGAGCAACTACGATCAGAACTCAAGCGGAGGGTCGGGCTACCGGTGCGTGGACCAGCCGGGCGCGGGCACCTCGGCGCAGCTCGGTCCCGATACCGGAGGCGGCATTACTCCGGCCAATACATGGGTAGGAAATGCCTCGGATCCGATCTATATCTGGAACAATACCCTGAACGGCTCATCCTACAACGTCACGAACGGAACTCCGCACGTACAGCTCAACCGGGATTATTTCGTGGGAACGGCGCGGCCTGCCTACACGCCTTACACCTATCCGCATCCTCTCCAGGGAGTTGCCGGCAGTCCCACGGTGACAACGGTGTGTCCGCTCGCCTCGGGCACCGTGGGCACCAGTTACAATACGGCAGGCTCGGGCATCCTTACCGCGAGCGGTGGCACGCCGCCCTACACCTGGTCGATCTCGGCGGGCGGCCTTCCTGCGGGCCTGTCCGTCTCAGGCAGCTCGATCACGGGTACGCCGACCACGGCGGGATCATCCAGCTTCACTTTGCTTGCGACCGACAACGCCGCCATGACCGGTACCAAGGCCTGCAGCATGACGGTGGCGAATCCGGGCGGCGGTTCACCGGTCTCAGCCGCCGGCAATGGCGTCCGCGCCGGCGCTTTCGTGCCCTAATTTTTTCGTTTCTGCCGGTCCTTTCCCCGACCCTATACTCGACCCGTGCCGGATTACTACGATCTGCCGGACCTGCCGGCGCTGATAGCCGACGAGGCTCAGCCGGGCACGCGGGAGCACGAGATCCTGCGCTGGTGCAATGACCGCCTGGCGCGAGGAATCAAGTTCATCGAAAGCCAGATCGGCTACGACAAGATCGACCGCTGCCTGCGCGAACTCTTTGAATTTGAACAGTCCACGTCGGCGTCTTACGTTCCCGGCCCGAAGCCGTTGAGCCGTACCCGCGCGAACCTGATGGCCCGGGTCGCCGAGGATCTGACGGCCATGCTGACCGACACCCGGTATTTCTGGAAGTACAGCACGAACAATCCGAAATATCAGCAGCAGCTGGATTTGTCCAACAAAGCGGCCGAGCAATGGTACGGCAACAACCTGATCGACCTGCGGCTGGGCGACGTGATGCGTTACTACGCCATCTCGGGGACGGGCTGGGCACACCTCTACTACTCCCGCCGGCTCAATGACATGATGCTCGAGGCCGAAGATCCGCGCCAAGTCTATCCAATCGATCCGCCGAATTACCATACGATCCAGGACGCCGCAGGCGTTATCACCCGTCGGCCGCGCACACCCGAGTGGATCCGCGAGGAATTCGGCAAGACCGTCAAGCCCGATGCCGGTGCCACGGGCAATTTCTTCGGCTGGCTGCAGCGCGTGATCGAGGGGCCTGGCGATCGCGGCGGGCCGCTCTCGAAACGGTCGCGCGCCGACACGCAGATCCCGGGCACGCCCACCGCAGCGACCAACACTATGTATCTGAAGGATCCGCGGACCAACCGGACGGGCAAAACCGTGCGCATGGGCCCATGGACCGAGGACGGGAAGCCCAAGGCCCCGTGGTCCTACGAGGTCAAGCCGGGCAAACCGCTCTATCCATTCCATCGCATGCTGATCTGGGCCAATGGGGTGCTGCTCTACGACGATACGTCCCCGTACTGGCATGCCATGTTCCCGCTGATTAAATTCACGCTGAACCCCTGGCCTAAGACCTGGTTCGGAAAGGCGCCGCTGTGGGATTGTATCCCGCTGCAGGATTCGATCACGTCAAACCTGCGGGTGATCGATGACCACGCCGCCCAGGTAGCCCAGCCGGCGATGGTCGGGGATCGCAACGTCTCGCGCGCGGAGATGCAGAAGGCCAACACACGTGCGCCGGGCATGAAGATCAGAACGAACATGGCTTCGGGGAAAGGTATCCAGATCGTGAACCCTCCTCCGCTCGATCCGCTCATCTGGGAAGTGGTCAAGTGGTGCGAGGAAAAGATGTCGAAGCTGGCCGGCACCTGGGATCCGACCGCCATGGCATCGCTCGCTCAGATTCCGAGCGACGACACAATCGACACCCTGATGAAAACAATGACGCCAGGGGTGCGACTGCGATCCAGAATCCTCGAGGGATGCTATCGGGAGCTCGCCAAGCAATACCTCTACTGCCTGATGGAGTTCGACACGATTAGCAAGCGCATCGCGCGCTTCGGCCCCCAAGCCGTCACCATGGAGGATTTCGACTACGCGCCGGGGACCATGATCCCCGACGACATTCCCGATGGAGACTCCGGAGATATCGGCAGCTCGACTGACGCCCTGGCCGCAGAGAATCCCAGGCCTCTCTACGTACGCGCCAAGTACATGCTTGAGAGCTTCATCACCAAATTCGATCCCTCAAGCCTGCTCAACTCGGCCGCCCAGCAGGAACTCATGAAGTACTTCCTGCTGGCCAAGATGGGCTACATCTCGGTCTTCACGCTTCTGGAGAAGATGGGCGTGCAGAACTACACACCAGCCACCATGATGGTCCCGGTAGACGAGATCAGCCGGCTCAAACTCCAACAAGCTCTAGGGATTGGGATGATAGCCAACGCCCAGGGCCGCAAAGCTACCGACCAGGCCCCGCCCAGTCTTGGCATGAATGCCAACGGTCCGATCATGCAGACTTCCTGACCCGCAAATCACAACTAAAGACAATTTGCGGACGTTTTTCTCGTTTTTCTCCCAAGAAAAAATTTGGCGAGTGGAAATCTTCCCCCTTTACATGAATGGCAATGGCCTATCGAGGGGCGGATACCGCCGGCACCATCGGAGATTCCCTGGACGCCTCCGACCGAGAACTCGGTCTGCCCCCTAAGAACCCGCCGAAAGGCCCCATGGCCATGGGCCGTCAACTCTTCAAATCAAAGAAACCCGGATCACCGGGCAAACTCGGCAAGGCCTCGACCAAATCCGAATCGCTGTCGAAACTGCGGGGGAAAGGAGCCCTGCCCTAAATGGCACGAATCAAGTCAGAGCACAAATCCTCCAGCATGGGCGGACGGCACTCGCGAGGGTCGAGACGGGGCGGTTTGGGTAAAAAAATCCGAGGCTTCGCGGCGACTTTTGCAAAGCGCGGCAAAGCTGATGTGGAGGGCCCCCATCAAAAGGGACTGGCGCACGAGTAATGTTTCCGCCTCCAGGGTCTCCAGGGGCATCTCCAGGAGCGCAGCCGCTTCCTCCTTTACCGGATCTCAGCGGACAGGGCGCACCGCAGCCGCCGCCGGCACCCGGAACAAGAGGCAACGTGATGGCGGGTCTGGTCTCAGGCCTCGCTCCCGTGCAGCGCAATGTCACGACAATTCTGCAGGCGGTACGCGAGCTGGCGCGATCCGGCCTGATTCCCGGGGGCGAAGCTGCGCTGGGGCAGATCGTAGCCCTGACCGTATCGCTCTTACCCATGGCTGCGAACTCCGCATTGCAGCCCGGGCAGGGGGGCGGCGGTGGTCCGGTAACCGCTCTTCCCGGCGCGCAGCCGCCCACCGCCGGAATGTGAGGATGTGATGGATCAGACCGCGTTAATCAATATGCTGACTGCGGGCCTCGCGCCCGACCAGGCCGCCATAGTGCGGGCGGCCATCGAGCGGGAAACCGTTAAGAGCGGGGTTGCCGCGCTCCGTCAGGCCCAGGAGTATGCGGATCTCGAGGCTCGGCTGAATGCCCTGAACCTGGAACTTTCGGGGGAGGGTGATCCAGCCAAGGGCGGCAAGCTGGGCCTTCGGGAGTACCAGAAGTGGTACGAGCAGAACATCGCCGCGGTTTTAAAGAATCGCGACGATCTGAAGGCCTACACCGATAAGTACGGCGACCTGACAAATCCGAACCCGAATTCCAATCCGAATCCCAACCCGAATCCAGGACCGACTCTCAGCATGACTCCCGCACAGATCGCAGCCGAAGTCGACAAACGCATCCAGGAGATCTATTCGCCCAGGTGGTCGCAGCTCGTGATGGGTGTCTCCGACATCCACGACAAGCACAAGATGAACAAGCGCACCAACCATCTGGATATCGGAAAGATCTCCGAGCTCGCGCAGAGCAAATACAACGGCGATCTCATGCTCGCCTATGACGAGTGGGACAAGCCCGAAGCCGAGAAGGTCACCAAAGACGCCACCGAAGCCGAGATTACTCGGCGTGTGAACGAAGAGATGGCCAAGCGCGGCACACAAGCACATTTCCCCGGCAATTCCGAGCCGGCCACTCCCGGTACCCTCGCCTCGAAAACCAAGGAAGCTGTGGACAAGTTTGACAAGAGAGCCATGCTAAACGACTTGGCTGGAGCCTGGCAGCAAGCCGGCGCCTCCTCTTAGGAGCTGATCATGCCTGATATCGCCACGCAGTTGGACGTCACCACGCGCCGTTACATCGATACCAATCCCGAGCTGCGGGACCTCGTTTTTAATCACGATCCAACGATGAGTTTTATCGGGGACAACTGTCACGAGGAAGTGAGAGGCGGTCTGAACTGGAACGACTCGATCGAGTACGACGTTCAGGACGGTGGTCCCTATTCGAAAGGCCAGGACTTGCCCGCCGATCAGCGGCAGATCGAGCAGGCCTTGCAATTCCTGCCAAAGCTGAACGTCATCATGATCCCCTTCTACAAAGAAGACATCCGCGTCTTCAACGTGGCGGGTGATCCGCTGGCCGTGATCAACCTGGTCACCGAGCGCGTCGATTCGGCCTTCATTCAGCTGGGCGCTCAGACCGCGCTGCAGCGCTATCTGCAGGGGCAGAGCTCGGCCTTCGTCAAGTTCCCGAACGGCCTCCTCGAGGCCTCAAGCGATGGTACGAATCCCGGCTGGGATGGCAATTCGTACCCGGTTTATGGCACGCTGACCCGCTCCATCTATGGCGGCCGTATGCTCGCGCCGACGCCGCGCAATCTGGCCGGGGGCTCGATCACGCTGCCGACCATGGAGTCGCTCTATCAGTCGGTCAATTTTGGTTCAGGGAAATATGAACCGAACACTATCACCACGACACCCTTGGGCTATGGTCTGATCCGCAACAACTACCAGACCCAGCAGAGGTTCATCAACGTGACGGTGGGCCGCGCCGGATTCCGCGGTCTCGAGTACAACAACGCCACCATCTTCGCGAGCCGCTATGCGCCGGGCTCGTATCTGATGAACCCCGCTGCAGGAGCTGCGCCGGTCATCCCGACCACCACGCCGAATAACAACGGGACGAACGATCGGGTCGCGGTCCGTATGTTCGCTTACGCGACGGGCGGCAGTCCCGCCAGTTACCCGGCACCGCTTGTCATGTTCGGCAACGGCGCGGGAGGTGCAGGCACGGGGCCGGCGGTCGGCGGCGGCGCAGCGGGCATGGTGTTCGGCGAAACCATCTGGTTCGAGAACATCCGCAAGCCGATGGTCAAGTACCGCACCAGCGCCAACAAGCCCTTTGACGGATCTCTCGATGACGACGGCTTCATCCCGAGCGCGGGCAACACCAAGCTCGTCGGCAAGGTGCTCCTGGCCCACAATTTCTCGATTCTTCCGGGATACGTAACCTATGCGTTCAACTTCCAGAGCTGAGTGAGGAGCGAGTTATGCAGGTTTATCGTAGAATCATTTCTCCGTACATGCCGCAGGGCACGCCGGATCAGACCAACGCGCCCTCGCCCCATTTTGCTCCCGGCGAGCTGGGCTATGCTTTCAGCGACCAGAATACGGGCGGCGAATATCTTCGCGCTCAGCTGGACTCCGGCGCTACTTCCGCGACAGCGGTAGGTGCCGTGGTCGCCGGGCAGCTGGCCTTCTGGAAGGACGAGTCGCGCGCCATCGTCACCAATGACAAGAACCAGTGCGACGTAGGCCCGGCCGGAGCGATCAACCGGGTCGCCGGTATCTTCCAGAATGCGGTATCGGCCACGCCCAACGTGAACGGACCGGACGGGCAGCCGCGCATGTACATGTGCGACCTGGTGATTAAGAAGCGGGCTTATCCGACGCAGGCTACCGGCACGATCATCCTGGGCGCGCAGGCCCTCGCCGACACCACCGCCAATACAGCGCGCGCTTTATCAGGTGCGGCGGTGAACACCGCCCCCGTGTCGCAGGTCCTGGGCGTGTGGGCCTCGGCCACCATCACCAACAACCTATGCCCCCTCGACGTGTACGTAGGGTTCGCGGAGTAACCGCCATGGCAGCCACCCCTCCACCCAGTGCTCCTCCTCCGGCGGCTCCGCCGGC
>Ga0126369_10001355_pt1 | contig 16865 bp, 28 predicted proteins | sample PanSoiMetaPlot_1_FD_109646 | JGI IMG/M metagenome (GOLD analysis project Ga0126369, IMG submission 109646) | Tropical forest soil microbial communities from Panama - MetaG Plot_1 | ecosystem: Environmental > Terrestrial > Soil > Tropical forest > Bulk soil | place: Panama | collected 2016-02-17 | reverse complement strand
CTTGAGCTTCTTGTAATGCCTGCCATAGTGCCACATGGCGAGATTGAAGCCGAACCACATGACACCCTTGACTGACATTTTCGCTGTGCTCCTGAGAGAAAGTACTCTCTTGTTATAGGCGCACATGCCCCATTGTGTCAAGCACAAAGTGCACAAATCTTTTTTTATTTTCCTCTTGACAATCAGGCGCAATGCACCTATAACAGAAGTGTAGTTAATTTCGTTCTTCGATCAAAGGAGCACAGCGATGGCAAAGTTTAGCGTGGAGTGCATGGAGTGCGGGAAGAAATTCAAAATCTCGGGAAGCGCGGACACTTCCTGCCCGAACTGCGGCGGAGTCGATATTGATGTCGCGGAACCTTCGTCGTTCTTTTACAAGCCCGCGAAGCCGTTTGCGTTCGCCAAGTCTTTCGCGCCGGAGGCAGCCTAGCCATGAAATTCATCAAGGGGTTCTTCGAGTTCTTGCTGGAGATAATGGTCGGGGGCATCGAGCCCCCGGCTGAGAAAAAAGTGGTGTATCGCAACTATGCGGCTGGGCCATTTGATTTCGCGGAGGTGAGCTAGATGGCGGAGATCATGCGCAGCATCATGGTGACGCGGGTGAAGGATACGATTTTCATCCCTTTGCCCAAGGAATTGTGGCGGGAGATTGAAGGCGGATGCGCTTGCGAGTACTGCAGTAGCGACAGCCGCAAGTGCGGGAGCCCGGCATACTGGGACACCTTAGCACTCGCGAAGGATGAGCCGAAGCGACACGGACCCGATTACACTTGGACCGTGCACTATCCCAAGTTGCACGGGGCGAAGCCGAAAGCGAGGGCGATATGAGCTTGCCGGGTTTTGAGCACTGCGATGCGGAGCGCGCCGAGGTGAAAGCCGAGGAGCACGGAAAAGAGCTTACTGCGGAGCTTTGCAGCCCCAAGGCGAGCATCGAACGCGCTGCAGGGACCATGGAGACCATGAGCCCGCTATTTCGCGGCAGCGGGCCGCAGGGAGAGTTATTTTGAACCATGTGTGCTATAGCGAGGGCCGCAAAGTGGCGACGGTGTTTCGCAATCGCTTTGGGCGCTGGGTGATTTGCTGGCACAGTCGCGCCGACTCCCGCGAGAACATTGCCAACCCGGAAGCAGCAAAGCGGTGGATTGCGCACCTACTGGACGGCAAAGAAGTCGAATGGCGCAAAGAAAAGCCTTGACATTTAGGTACACTGCGCCTATAGTGATAATGTAAGTTCAAAGGAGCATAGCGATGGCGTTCCGGGCAAAATTCGAGGGCAACTGCAAGTACTGCAAGGGCAAGATACGCAAGGGTGACATGATTGGCTGGAAGCGGGGCGCGGGCAGCTGGCACGAATCCTGCGCGCCATCGCATGACCGGGCAGCGGATCGGGAGTACTGGGCCGGGCGGGCGGATGGCGAAAGATACTTGGCGGAGAAGGCGATTTACGGGGAGGAGCTTGCCGAGCAATTCGCCGCCGAGGATGAATTCAACCGATACTGGAAGTATGGCGAGGACTACTAACCGGAGAGGAGCACAGTGATGGATGAACTGTTGAAAGCGGTGAAAGAGCACGCATACGCGAACTATGAAAACGGCTGGGATGTGCTGATCGAGTGCCACAGCGACGCCGAGATCATGGAAGCGATAGGCGGAGCCAAGACGGTGAAAGGTGCAATCGCGAACGTGAACCGCAACTTGGGCATCAAGGTTTTCGCCAGCCACAGACGGGACATTGAAGGCGAGATTTTCTAATCCACTGCGGGAAAGGAGCACAGCGATGAAACACCCCACGATTCACTTGAACGGCACTAGCGCGAAGGACTTGTATGAGCAGTATTCGAGCGCCATCGACGCGATCCGCAACGCGGAATCGAAGCTCGCCGAGGCATACCCCAACGGACGTGATTACTACGTGCAAGGGCCGGGCGCGATCATCGAAGCCACGGATGAGCACCGCTCGCGCCTGCTAAGGCTCGCCAGTGTGCGCGAGGAGTTGGAGCAGCTGATCGAGCCTATCGCGGATCGACTCTAGGGCATTCGCCCAGCTTGACACCACCGCGCGGAGAGGTATAGGGTCTCACTCCTCCGCGCTTCTCCCAAGCGTTAGAGATGTACTGCACCGTGTGAACGCTTCAAAGGCGTTCGCATGGCTAGATACCGAACGATAAAACCCGAGCTTTTTGCCGACGAGAAGCTAACCGAGTGCACGGTCGATGCCCGGTTCACTTTCGTGGGCCTGCTCCCATTTGTCGATGACATGGGTCGCAGGCAGTACCATCCTCGGCGAATCAAGTCCGAGGTGTTCCCCGGCGATGACGACATTACAGCCAATGTCGTGGACGCCTGTGTGCAAGAACTCGCCAAGGCTGGCGTCGTTGAACTCTATTCCGTTGATGGCAAGCGCTACCTTCGCATCCCGCATTTCCTTCGCCATCAAGTAATTAACCGCCCCGGCCATTGCTACGTTCCTCCCTCGCCTACTGAAGGTCCAGACGCGATCCAGTGTCTTTGCACCCGCTGCAAAGCTAAGAATGGAATGTTCCTGCAGGAACACAGTGAATACTCCCTGAGTAATCACGGAGTAGTCCCTGAGTACGCACCGCAGGAAGGGAAGGGAAGGGAAGGGAAGGGAGTGTATAGAGCATCTATAGACCCTAAGAGTAGTAAAGAATTACACACACACAGCAGTGAAGCGAAAAAAGCAGACCCCACACCCCTGCCAGAAATGAGCGAGAAAGACCGTCGCACGCAATCTGCCGCAGTTGACGAAATTGCTAGGCGCATGTTGAACACCCTAGAATTAGGCGATAACTCCCTTTTATTGCAAGTACTTACAAAGACAATCGAAGTCATCATCCGGGCGCGTTCTTGCACGGTTGAGTCTGCCTCGCAACGCGTTTGGGCGCGCGCAGCGCTGCTTGCAGCCGAATCTCCGCCCGAGGACTGGGTACTCTGGTTCGCGGATGCGCGCTACGAGTACGTACCACAGGGCGATAAACGGCTGCAGGACAGGCGTTTGGAGGCTAGGCCAGTCTGCGGAGGGGAGCGGTGTCTGGAGGGCTGGGAAGTGATCCGGGTGAACGGACACGATACTTCGCGCAGGTGCCCGGAGTGCGCGCAGCTGTGGCGCGATGAAGGTTACAGTTCAGAGTGAACTATTGCATTTCAAGGAGAATCAACGACATGCAGCCCGTTAGAAGGGAATTGTACAACAGGTGTACAACCAGACCCGCCTACCCTCGACCCGCGCGCGATTCTCGCCGGAGGGTGGCAGGGAGGGGGGTAGGCCCTCCCTATGGGGCTCGGCACCCGTCACCCCCGAACGCCGGGCGGCGGGCGTTTAAATTTACCCTCCTCCACTCTCACGCGCATATAGAAAAAAAGCAGCGCAAAGGCTGTAGGAAAAAGGGGTTGGGAGTCTCAAATTTTTAGCGCGGCGGCGGGAAAAAATGTATGGCGAGATGGCATTTCGATAACGTGCCGGATGATCTGGATCAGGAGATGCGGGCGATTGCGACACGAGACAGGGTATCCCTGAAGGCGGCGGTGATTCAAAGGCTGCGGACCCACGAAAGCCATATGGGAGACACACGGCTTTCATATGAAAAACCCACGAAAACCCCACGAACGCCGCACATGGCGAAACCGGAGCGGGAGGAGTGGGTGAGGTACTGGGTGGAATGTGGGGGAACGCGGGAGGATGGCGAGCGTGGGTATGACTACTGCCTGCAGAACGGGTGGAAGCTGTCGAACGGGAACGCGATGAAGGACTGGAGGGCGACGATTCGGAATTGGATCGCGAGCCAGAAAAAGAAACGAGAGGAGCAGCATGGACAAGTTAGCAAAGCAGCAGCAAGGGATGAGCGTAACAAGCAAGCCATCATCGACGGATTCCGAGCGGCGGCTCGCGAACGAGATGAGGCTGACCGCCCAGAACTCGAAAGCGGAACTAACGACGGAACTGATGGGTGAATTCAGTAAGAAATTTGCCGGGGCACCTGCGGAAGCGATTGCGTATGCCTTCGACAAGTGGCGGGACTCGTCGCCGTTCTTTCCGGCGATCTCGGACATCAGGGAATTGATTGCGGAGTGGAGGGTGCAGCAGGGCGAGGCTGCGGCGTCGAAGCGGATTGCCGAGGAGATGCGGCAGGAGCGGGAAGCACGGGAGAAGGGCGAGACCGTGGGGTATGCGGATGTGTTGCGGAAGTTTGGGGAGATTGTGAACCGGAAAAAACTGGAGTGAGGGTATGGACCTCTACGGCACGCGCGAACTGACGCGGCACCAGTGGCGGATTGTGCGCTTGCTGGCGAAGGGCATGAAGAACCCGGAGATCGCGCGGGCGTTGGGCACGACCGACAACATGATTAAAAACTACCTGCGGATTATTTTCGACAAGACCGGAATGAACTCACGCTTGGAACTGGCCTTGTGGTATGTGAAGCAGCAGCACACGGAGGTGCAAAGTGGACGAACCAATGCTGGCGTGGCAGTACGCGCAGCTGTACCGCATGCGGTGGGGAGTGGAGCGCAAGCAAGCGCCCCGGCTTCCGCCGAGGATCGAGTACGCGGTGCGAAGGGTAGGGGGTCTCAGCAGGCTGGAGGAAAGGCAATGGGCGTTTCTGCAGGCGTATAACGAGGCTCCCGCAGTGGATGGCAAGGAGTCGTGGTGGGAACTGAATGGGGAAGTGGTACGCATGTGTTTCGATTTCGCGGAGGTGGGAGATGCAACAACGCTGCACGCAGTGCCAGTGGAACTATCCCGAGCAGTACCTGAATCCGATGAGCGTAAACGGGGAGTGGACGCAGCCGATTTGCGGGATATGCGCGCTGGAGTTGAGCAATCTGGTGCACGCATCGAAGCGGACGGAGTTCTCGGGAACGATTGCGGAGAAACTGCGGCAGATGGCGGTGCGGTGGCGGGAGGGACACCCGGAACTCGCGCCCACGACTACGAAAACTGTCCCGTCTGCGCCTACAACGACGGAGTGACGGCGGGCTACGAGATGGGGATCGCGGAGCAGGTCAGGCAGAAGCGCGATAACTGGATCGTGCAGATGTTGCACTGGATCGAGAGGCGGCTCGGATGAAGGCGATGTTGCTGTCGAGTTTTATCGGGCTCGCGCTCTGTGCGATTGTGCTCTGGCTTGAGACCAAGCCCGTGCGCAGGTATCACTGCTGGATGGTTGCGGATGGCTCGGTCTACTGCTACGCGCAGGACGGGCACGTCTTCCGTCCGCGCTTTGACCAGTTCGTCATGGAGGTGCCTGCACCATGAAACATATCTGCCCGGCCTGCGGCAGGGAGTGGGAGTGTGTCTGTGAGCCGCGCGTGATCGCGGAGCACTGCATGGAGGTTGGAGCACACCACAACGAGATTGCCTGCTCCATGAAGTGTGCCGAGCACCTGAGCGCCTTGATGACCTTCCTGCGGAGGTATGGCTTATGAAACCGGAAGTGTCTGAACCTACCCGCGAGTGTCCCGAGCCCCAGCTGTGGCAGTGCTACGACGAGCAGACGGCGGAGTTCGAGGTGCTGGAGTTCCTGCAGGCGCTGGTACGGACGATGAAGCCTCGCCTCGTGGTCGAAACCGGGAGCTTTCGCGGCATCGCCGCAAATTACATCGGGCTGGCGCTGAAGCAGGCAGGCAGGGGCAGGCTGGTTACCTGCGAGATTAACCACACCATGCACGAGGTGATTCTCAAGCAGTGCGCGAGCGTGCTCGATGTGGTCGAGTGCCGCAACTGTTCGTCTCTGGAGTTGAAGGTGAAAGGCAAGATTGATCTCCTGTTCACCGACTCCGAGCCCGAAATCCGCTGCGCCGAGATTGCCTACTTCTGGAACCAGCTGCGACCGGAAAGCGTGATCGTGGTGCATGACGTGAACTCCGGGCCACACCTCGGGCAGCGCAGGCGCGTGCTCGCACTCGACCGCAAGCGCGTGCTCTCGGTGGTGCTCCTCCCGACCCCCCGAGGCTTGGCAATCTGTCAGAAAGTGGCGGGCAGGGACGGGCAAGGGCAGGGATGATGATCGTGGATTCGGAACACTTCACGGAAACGGAACTGGCGTGCCCCTGCTGCGGGGAATGCGACCTCGATGCCCGGCTTGTTCCTGCACTGGAACGGCTGCGCAAACTCGCCGGAGTGGAGATCGAGATCGTGTGCGCGTACCGCTGTGGCAAAGGGCAATCGGATCGCGGCGTCTCCAAGCTCGCGCACATGCAGGGACGCGCAGCCGATATCAGGATTCCCGGCATGAGTCTGCAGCAAATGTACGACCTCGCGGAGCAGGTGCTGCAATTCGAGCTGGGCGGGATCGGGGTGCACGACGATGGGACCATCCATGTCGACGTGCGCGTGTTCAAGGCAAGGTGGGGCAGGATCAAGGGCAAGTACGTGGGTATCGAAGGCTCAAAACTGTTGGCAAGGTGGTGAGGTATGCAGGCTATGAATTTCATGATTCCCTCCAATCCCGAACTGGAACTGGCGGAAAAGTGGTGGCAGGAACTGCCCGACTGGATCAAGGCAAAACAGTCCATCTGGGTCATCTTGGCAATGTACGCAGAGCATGTGCTCAAGACCCGCACCGTGCACTTCGATGCGGACGAGGTGACGGCGGAAATCGGCAAGATGAAGCTGAAGGCAAAGGCGAAGCGGGCGGAGTGAAATGCTCTGCCACTGGCACGGCGAGCGCGTCGAGCCCACGCTGGGCTACTGCTGGAAATGTCTCTCCCACGAGGTCGACCCGCCCGACGATCTTCCCTCGTGGTGGTGGAGCGGCTACCGAGACCCCGAGTCTCTCGACCCGGAACCCTCGCATGTTCTTGACAGGGAACAAGAACAGGAGTACACCAGAGGGAACTCCGTGACGTTTCGCAAGCACCCCTCGCACACTTTCGGAAAGGAACTTAATCCACTATGAGGAGAGCACAGAATGGCAGCAGCAACGAAAGTAATCCCTATCTTCAGGCGGGCCTCGCAACAGGCTACCTTTGTCGGCGCACCGAAGAAGAATTACAGCGTATCGGAGCAGCGACAGGCGGCGCGGTTTCTGCACGAGAGCTTGGAGAGTGGATGGGAAGGTTTTTTCTTTCACAATCTCCGGCGAACGGCGCAGGGCTGGACGGTAACCAACCTGTGCCCGAAATGCGGGCTGGTGCCCCCCAAGGATATGCACAACTCGGCGCACCGCAGGAGATTCATGTTCGTCCACGCGACCCTGTGCAACGGCATGGGCAATCACTGACCGAGAAGCCCGCGAACTGGGAGACGATGACCAAGCTCCAAAAGCAGCGCTGGTACTACCATCGCGCAAAACCGGAGGCAGGCGAGAGGACGCGGGGCAGGGGGCGCTTGGACGCGCGGGCGCGCAAGCGCATTGGGGATGCGCAGCGGCTGCGCTGGAAGCTGGCGAAACAGAGATCGCGGGCAGGCGAGAGCGTGCGCACCGTCAAGGTAGGCAAGCTCAAGCCGGGACAGAACTACTCGGATCGCTCCAAGATCATGAAAGCGTACTGGGCGGGCCTTACAGACGCAGAGCGCAAGGCAGAGAGCCTGCACCGGGCAAACCTGCGGGCCGCAACCATGGGCAAGGCGAAGCGCAAGCCCCATGGCAATGATGCCCCGGAAAAAATGCCCAAAGGTTTCTGGCAGGGCGAGATCGGGAAACTGCTGGCGAAGGGTCCGAAGCCGCGCACCGAACTGCTGGCGATCCTCACCAAGCGCTATCCCGACAAGCGCGACAATCTCTTTGTCACCTTCGCGATGCTGAAGAAACAGAAACGGCTCAACGAAACTGATGGCATATTTTCCCTGCCCGCAGCAAGCGCAGTCGAGGCGACGGCGTAACATGGAGTCGAATCATGCCCGAAAATCTGCACCCCAACCTTCCCCAGCTTCCGCTGCGGATCAAGAAACTTCCGGTTGACGCTCGCGGCTTCCCTGTGCCGTGGTTTGTAGAGTGGTTCCATGCGGATGGCGTACCCTTCGAGAGCGTCAACCTCCCCATCCGGGCAGGCGACTATCCCGATTTCCGCGTCATGGACTCGCGCAAGCTGGTGCTGGCGGTGAAGGAAAAGCGTTGCTGGGTATGCGGCGATCCTCTCGGCAAATACTTCGCTTTCGTCCTCGGTCCCATGTGTGCGATCAACCGCATTTCTTCCGAGCCGCCTTCGCACCGCGACTGCGCGGAGTTTTCCGGGCGCGCCTGCCCCTTCCTCACCAAGCCCAAGGTGGAACGGCGCGAGGAGAACATGCCCGAGGGCTCGCGCGGGGCGGCGGGCGTGATGCTCACCCGCAACCCCGGCGTGGCGCTGGTATGGGTGACCGATTCCTATGACCTCTACCGCACCCGCGAGCAGCGCATCGGAGGCGAGGTCAAGGCACACTCCGGCGTGCTGTTTGAGATCGGGCCTGCAATCGAGTGCCTGTGGTTCGCCGAAGGCCGGAAGGCAACCCGCGCGGAAGTCATGGCCTCGATTCGCTCCGGTCTGCCCGTATTGCGCGAGACCTGCAAGTACGAGGACAATCCCGAGGACGCCCTGCGCGCAATCGACGAGAAATACACCGAGGCATTGCTGCTGGTGCCCGCATGAGAGGCTGAAACAATGAGTAACGACAATCCTGTCAATACAAAACTCCCCAGCTACGAAGTGCATCACGCGGGTGCAGAACGGGCGATGCGCGAGATTGCGGGCACATTGGTGAAGCGCATGCCTCCCGGCTATGGCTTCTGCATGTTCGTCTTCGAGTACGGCGAGGATGGCAACATGTTTTACTTCTCCAGCGCGACCCGCCCCGACATGCTGAAAGCGCTGAAGGAATTTATCCGCAAGCAGGAGAGCGACAAATGAGCTACCAGACCAACGACAAGGGCGAGGTGGTGCTCACCATGAACCAGCAGGACTACGAGATACTGCTCATGGCGCTGGGCTCGGCAGTGTCGATCTCGCAGAAGGATCGCGGCGTCCCCTCGTCGATCATGATCCCGTTCCTGAATCGGCTCATGCAGGGCAACCCGCAGTACAGGCCATATGCGGAGCACACGCAATGATGGAGCGCACCGAACGATCCCTGTTGATTGATGCGGTCGTGCTCTACGAATCCATCAGGGAACTGCTGCCCGAAAATGACCGCAAGCTGTGGGAGCTTTGGAAGCAGCTGACGCTCGAAAAGCTCGACGAAAAAAATTCCCCTTGCGTTTGATCCCCATGAGGGTGCTACACTCTGCAGTCATCCGAGGGTATCGTCCCCTCACAGTTTTCCCAGACTGTTAGACATCGCCTCGGGCTAGCCCTCAGTCAACCGTGCGCAAGCACCTGATGATTCACACCGTAAGTGTCCCTTCTTTCCCCTCATGTACAAGGGCGTCTGCATCCTCACTCCCAATCAAGCCTTCCAGCTGGAGAAAAACGGGATCGTTCCCGACTGTCGGCAGCACCGTCACCTCTCGCGCGCCAAGGCCGACGACCTGATCGAGGAGCACCTCGTGTTCCGCGATGATCGTGGCGATTACGTGCGCTACGTGGAGGCGCGCTGGGTAGGCAAAGGCAAGCGCTTTATCACCTTCGTGCGCTCGCGCGAGTGGAAGCGCATGGATTCGGCGGGCACGACCGTCATGCAGCTGGTTCCAGCCGGGGGTGCATGGTGAGAGTGCGCTTACTCACCCTGCTTCTACTCTTCGTATCCCTTCCGCTACTCGCTCAAACCTCCAATCCGCCCCAGCCCACCATGGAAGTGGTCACGGGCACGCTGGTTCTCCCGCCCGGCACGCCTGCCGCAAATACCCTCGTGCGCTTCCAGCTGTCCTACTGCGGGGGCAACAACGGGCGCGTCACCAACCCCGATGGCACGGTCACCATCGTGAGCTATGTGCCCTTTGACCTGCGCACCTCGAACGGGGTCTGGACGACGAACCTCTACGGCAGCGATGCCATCCAGTGCGGCACCCAGACCGGAACCTCGCGCTGGAGAATCACGCCAATTTACAACGGGCAGAACGGGCCAACTCTCGACTATCAGGTGCAGTCCTGCGGGCGCACAGTTGGCTGCACCGCCTTCGACCTCGATGCCGCGCCCCAGTGCGGCGGCTCCATCGCGACGAACTGCGTGGTGCAGTACCCGTATGTTGTTCCGCCCCCGGAACCTGTGCAGGGACCACCCGGACCCGCAGGACCGCCCGGACCTGCAGGACCGCCCGGCGCAGGCTCCAATCCGGGCACGCAATATCAGGTCGGCTATTACGCGACCACAGGCTCCACGGTAAGCGGCGACCCCCTGTTTACTGATAACGGCACATTGCTGAGCTATCTGGGCAGCGGCTACGTGCAGAACAATTTCACCATCGACAACGTGGAATACATTCAGGGCTCATGGTACGTCGATACCCCTGTCGCGACTTCCACCATGCCTGCGGCTCCAGCCGGGCGCTCTGCTATCGGGGTCTCCAATGACGGGAATTTTTATGCCAGCGCAAACGCAGGCAGCCCCTCGAAGATTTGCACCGCAGGGAACGGCGCGTGCCCGACAGGCACCACTCTGCCAACCGCGCAGGTGGGCGACACGCTGCGCTACAACGTCAACGGCGATAGTGCGTGGGACGCTGTGAACATGGCCCACAACAACTGGCTCGCCGTAAATTTCATTCCGGGCGGCTCTTGTCCCGCTGGCACGTTTTTTGTTTCTGGCACTGTCACTGCTGCGGGCACAGGGCAAGCGGGCATGGTTTGCACCACGGTCAATGGAACCAACACCCTGCCCAACGGCATAACGTATTCCTCGAACGCGAGTGCTTATGCACTCACCGCGATTGGCTGGAACACTCCTTCAAACGGCAATAACTCCCTGCTTCCCATCCGGGCGTGGTATCGCATGACGTTCCGCCTGTCGGTCTCGCCCGTCGCCAATACGCGCTACTGGTTTGGCCTCACCACCTTCAACATCAACACTGGCTTCGCTGGGACGAATAATCTCGCAATTCTCAACACCGTCAAGTACTTTACCGACACTCCCAACTCGAACACTATCGGCTTCCGCTACTCTGCAGGAACTGATACCCACTGGCAGGCGGTGGCAATCACGGCAGGCGGCAGTTCAACTCTCGTCGATACGGGGATTACTCCCGATACCAATCCGCACCTGTTCGGAGTCGCGATGAATGCGACAGGCACAGGGCTGACTTTTTTCATCGACAACGTGCAGGTGGCAACGATCTCGACCAACATCCCGCCCGCAACCGGAACCACCAGCCCGCAAGATGCGCTCGCCAGCATTTTCTTCGACGGCGATAACAAGAACACGGCGACTGCCTGCGCCGTGACCCTGTACGGCATCCACCTCTCATTGCGATGAAATTTCTCCGGCTGCTTCTCTTCATCTCGCTCGCTGCACTGGCTGGAGCACAGACGGTACAGACCAAGACAGGTGGACGCTCGATTCCGGGCGCGTACACCAAAGTGGGCTCCCAGCCAGCCGGGCCGCTGTTCACTTTTAACGGTGACTTGAGTGGGAATTCGACTACCCAGCAGGTCATTGGCATCAAAGGCAACCTGCTCCCGCCCACGCTGACCGCTGGCTACCTGCATTGGAATGGAACCTCGTGGGTCATGGATACACCTTCAGGCGGAGGAGGTGGAACTCCGGGCGGCTCGACTACGCAACTGCAGTTTAACAATGCGGGCGTCTTCGGGGGGACGACGGGCCTGACATGGAACAGCGGCACCAATGTCTTGACCTCGACCAACCCGATTGCGGGGAGCGTCACGGGCAACTCCGCCACCACGACCGCTTTCGGGACCGTGCCCACCAACTGCAGCCCCAACTTTTATCCCAGCGGCATCTCGGCCACAGGCAACGCGCAGAACTGCACGGCGGTATCCAGCATCAATGCTGCGACGGCGGCTGCAATCGCGACCAACGGCACGACCGGGCAGGTGTGGACCCAGACGGGCACATCCACGCAGGGCTGGCAGACTCCCGCTGGCGGGGGCGGCAGCGGCACGGTTGGCTCCGGCACTGCGAACCAGATCGCACGCTATGCCGCGACGGGCACCACGGTAACTGGCGATTCGCTCCTGACCGATGACGGCAGCACGCTGACCTACAGCGGCGCAGGGCATGTGACCGGGAATTTCACCATCGACGGCACGCTCTCCGTAGCAGGTCCATGGTTCGTCAATACCGTGTGGCCTTCTTCGGCGATGGGCTCGGGCACCAGCAGCACCACCTCGAATATCGGCATCTCGAACGACGGGAACTTTTACATCTCGGTAGGCACGGGCGCGGCCTCGATGATCTGCACGGCTGCGAACGGTGCCTGCCCGCCGCAGGTATTTCCCAGCGGCGCAGGTGTCCCGAACTATTCGGGCAGTGGTGTTTACGGTACGAGCTACAGCGCGACCAACAAGATTCCGGCAACGTTTATCTCGACCTTGAACCAGAGCACGACCGGAAATGCGGCGACCGCAACTGCGCTGGCATCGGCTCCCACCAACTGCAGCACGGGCAGCTTTACCACGGGCATTGACGTTTCCGGCAATGCGCAAAACTGCACCGCACCACCGACCGGGACCGGATTCGTTCACATCACCAGCGGTGTGCGCGATGCCGCCTCGACTACACTGGGCACTGGTGTGACGATCACCTCCGGCGCTCTGACGACAGTAGGACAGCAGCCCTACGAAATCGGCGTGACGGTGAATGGGCTGTTCACCTCGTCGCAAGTATTCATTCGCAAGCCGACCTCGCTCGCATACACGATCCCCAGCGGCTGCACCAACTCGGCAGTTACCCTCGGCACCGCAACCACTTCGAGCTTGACCATCACGCTCAGCAAGAACGGTACTTCATTTGGCACCGTGGTGATTGCAGCAGGCACCACGGGACCGGGAACATGGACATGCTCATCGAGCACCAGTTTCGCCGTAGGAACAGACGTATTGACCATCACGGCACCCAGCACTGCAGATACAACGGCGGCTAACTTCGGAGGCTCGATCTATGGCACGCGCTAGCTGGCTGGCGTGCATCGTGCTCCTTCTCTCGCTGCGCGCTTCAGCGACGTGGAGCAACGTGCAGACGTGGAAGAGTACGACCTGCACCACCACCTCCAATACGTGTAGCCAAACCCTGACATCAGCTGCCACTGCAGGGAACGTGATCGTTGTACTCGTGAGCATGAACCTGAATGACACGGTTTCAACAGTCACCGATAGCGGCAGTTCGACCTATGTGTTGCCCGGCTCTTGCGCCATGCTTGAGCCGACTGCACCGCTTTTTAACATGTGCGCTTACACGCTCAGTGTCGTGGGCGGCACAACCACGGTGACGGCTACTCGGGGAACCAGCACAACGTGCACTTGGTTCCTGCGAACCGCCGAATTTCACTCTACAGCGACCGAAGCCTTCGATGTGGCGGGAGCCACCATCGCGAGTACGGCGACCACCAGCCCTGTGGGTCCAGCGCTCACGCTGACCGGGACCAACGATCTCGTCGTTCACTCCATTCGTACATCAAGCCCGTCTGCAATCTCAGGCGGCTATACATTCACCAGCTTTACACAGGGGGCGGCTGGGTATCTGCTCAACACAAGCACTGCGCCCACTCCGACGTGGACAACAACCTCCGCTAAGGCCGCGATGGTCGGTATCGCCTTTAGCGAAACTGGCGGAGTGCAGCAGCCCGTAATTAACGTCATCACCGAGAATCGACCTCCGCAATAACCCAGTGCTTACCAGATGTTTCCGGCCTCCATTCCTGTTCCTGCTTCTGGGGTCGACCGCTTGGGGTGTGACTATCAACGCAACCAGCTGCGCCCGTACAGGTGCAGGCAGCATCGGCGCTGCCATCACCAGTGCGACCGCAGGGGATACGGTGATTGGCCCGAGCGGCGGCGGTAGTTCCACATGGTCTGGTGGCAAGGTCATCCGCACGGGCGGCATCATCATCGACGGTGGCGGCTGCGATATTACTTTCGCCTCATCTGGTGCCGACATTGACATCACCCTCGACAGTCACACGCTGGAAATCAAGAACTTCACCTTCGAGGGAGCGACCGGAAACAATGACGGGCAGGTCATCATTCGCGGGCTTACACCGTCGACGGCGACGTGCAAAATCCACGACAACATTTTCAAGAATGGTGACGGCGAGCTTGCGACCAATGGGCACGGAGATTGCGTCATCTACAAGAACAGCTTTACCAGTGCGGTCTCGGGATCGCAGTCGCTGGTGGTTTACGGCGCAAACGCGGGCGACTACACCCCACGCACGGACGACCAACTCCCACAGAGTGCAGGCGGAAAGATAGTCACCATCGAAGGCAACACCTTCACCAACACCAATGCGGGCACTTATGGACAGATACAGGCTTACTACGGAGGGAGCTTCGTTTTTCGCTACAACGAACTTTACAACGTGGGGATCGAGACGCACGGCAGTTCGCCGGGAACCTGTGCGGGGGAAAACGGAGCGAGGTGGTTGGAGATATACCTGAACAATCACCATCCTACTGTGGGCATCACCGTTCCCCTGAAACTGCGCGGCGGCACGGGCGTAGTCTATGGGAACACTTCGACTATTCCAGACAATCTCATTCTGGATGAAGACTGCACCACCACCACTCTGGGCTGGCCCATTCAGGCGCAGGTAGGGCAGGGCATCGAACCCGCAGCTGCAAGCGGCACCACGGTTAGTGATCCAACCAAGTGGTCGCCACTCTATGCGTGGAACAATTCCGGCTTCGCGATCAGCGTATCGAACACCTACTTCATCAAGACCGCTACCACTGCGAATGCCTGCACTCACACTGGCAACGCTGCTACCAACGCCGGAACCAAGTGCGATGCGGTAGTGACCACCACGCAGCCATCGAGCTTATTGCGCTGCGAATCGAGCGCGGATGTTACTGCAGGCTGCCCGGTAAGCTACACCTACACGCCTTACACCTGCCCGCATCCGGCAACCGGGACTGGCGGAGTCTGCACTGCGACCAGCGGAACAGCGGGCTACACGAAAGGCGCTACGCTCATCGGAGGTGTGACAGGGAGCGGCTACAACGTCACGGGCGGCTACCCTTACGGAGCAGCTGCGGGAACAGTGACGCTGCCGACAACTTGGGTGAACTCGCTGGAGTGGATGGGCACGACCTCGAACACCATCAGCTTTCCGGTGACCTTCACGGCGCTCGAAAGACGCCGCCTGCGCCGCCGTTACTTCAATCGTTATCACCGTTGGCCGACACGAAGATGGATGTTGCGCAATGAGCGCTCGGGGGGCGGATGGACTTGCCCCGGAACCAGCACGACTTACCCGAATTACACTGCTGGGAGTGCTGCGAGTTTGAATCAGGCGGTGGCTGATGCCGAGAACTGCCGCTCCATTAACGGCACTGGTTCCCAAATCAACATCCCGGCAGGCGCGGTATTCAGCACGGCAACAGTCAACCTGATTAACCTCCCGCAGACGGCGGGCGACACCTCGACCAATTTCATTGTGCTGACCTCGACCTCGCCCCTTCCAACCGCGAGAACAGTCTGCTCGCATGGCATTCAGGATAACGTTTCGCAATCGACGCAGCCCGGCCTGCGCAATGTGGGGTGTAATGGAACCAACCTGAGTTACACACTCGGAGTTACTCCGACTACGGTTGCGAGCGGCTCATCCTTCACCTTCGCGAACGGCACGGTGGTGACCAATCCGGGCGCAACCTACAACGACGTAGCTTCAATGTATGAACTCGATGGCGGCAACAACCAGATTGACACCGTGGATGTGAGTTCGCTCTGTCCCGGCGTGAACTGTATGGGTCCGCATCATTTCGCGATCCTGAACGCGCACATGCACCCGCACGCTGGTCAGACTGCGGTGCAAGCACCTGTCGCGATGGGAACGGGAAGTGAGACCACGACCAGCCAACTGCCCAGCCACATTCATTTTCTCTACAACTACATTCATGGCGACTGGCAAGACCCGCCCATATCGGGCGGCGTGGCAACGGGCACGGTGCAGGGCTTCAATACCATGCCGAACCAGTACACGTTTCATTGCGTGTATTGCTCGGTTTCCTACAGCTACGCCGACCAATCGCTGCGGCCCGGCGCGGAAGGTCATGGCATTTCAATCCTGCTGGGGCAGCACATCAAGATTGTGCACAACTGGTTTGAAGGGCAAGCCATCGGGCACCTGTGCGGAGGTTTTGCTGCTCCCATCACCATCCCGAATTTCATGGTGTGCGATGACATGGAGGATCGCGGCAACAGGTACACCTACCCGATTAGCTGGTCGCTGGCGTGGGATAAGGGCTATCAGCCCAACTCGTTCTATCAAGCAACTGGCGGCGCGGGCAGTGGTGCAGTCATCCACCTGATGAGTACAAATGGCCCGCCCAACAATCAAAGCGCGCAGTCATTCGAGATCATCAATGGAGGATCGGGCTATGCGCTCAACGATGTGCTGACGCTGACCAACACTTACGATCCGACCGCATCGGGCGCGACGGTCGTAGTTACGGCTCGCGGAGCGGGCAACTCCGTGTCGACTGCGCTGATGGCTTCCGGCTCCAGCTACAGCGTGGCAAGCGGTGTGGCAACCACCTGTGCATCTCCCTACTGCGGCAGTAGTGGATCAGGGGCGACGGTGAACATTACCTCCGTTTCCCCGACTGGGAAGATCACAGGTGTCACACTCGCGAGTGGCGGGAGCGGCTACGCAGCAAGCGACAACGTAAAGATCAGTGGCGGCGATGGGCAGGGCATGGTGGGTGTCACGACCATCAGCTCGGGAGTCATCACGGGCATTCAGGTTGTAAGTGGCACCACCTATCACATCAACAGCTACGTGCAGAAGAACCGCCACGAGTACAAGTTTTCCAG
>Ga0126369_10001352_pt1 | contig 16873 bp, 12 predicted proteins | sample PanSoiMetaPlot_1_FD_109646 | JGI IMG/M metagenome (GOLD analysis project Ga0126369, IMG submission 109646) | Tropical forest soil microbial communities from Panama - MetaG Plot_1 | ecosystem: Environmental > Terrestrial > Soil > Tropical forest > Bulk soil | place: Panama | collected 2016-02-17 | reverse complement strand
GGAGGCTCTAGAACGTCTGAAAAAGGGTGAAAAGTTCGCGACCGTTGCCACGGAAATGTCCATTGATCCAAATGCCGCCACCGGCGGCTACGTCAGCGAAGCCGATGTTTCGTCTTTGCGTCCGGAATTGCGAGCGGCGGTCGAATCGCTCCAGCCGGGGCAAATCAGCGGCATCGTGAAAGTGCCCACGGGGTTTGTCGTCGTGAAGCTGTTAAGCAGGAAGTCGGAAGGCAAGGCTCAGAACAATAATGCCGCACCTGTTGGCGTGAATGACGTAACAGGGCAAGGGATGGGGCCGAACCGGGATCTCCATCTGGCTGGCAAAGGCGCGATTCAGTTTCCCGCCGATGTAGCGGGGCAGGTGCTTGCCGATATGCTTTTTCAAAAGTTACCCAAGCCTTCCGGATGGGAGCAGGATTTGCAGGAGGTGTGCGCGGCCCGCAAGCAGTCACTTGCAGAAGGCATCAAGTCGCTGGAAAAAAGTCTGGCCGACGCCGGGAAGATAGCGACTGCGACACCCTACGACGTGATTCAAACACACTACGGATTGGCGCAACTCCATGCCTACCAAGGGCACATGGATGCAGCCATTAGAGAATGGCAGGTGGCCTATAAGGTTGCGGCCGCCGATGTGCCGGCAGGAATTCCGCAATTGACCGAAGTTCTAGGCGTAGCTTATTTGCACAAATCAGAAATGGAAAACGACGTTTATCGCAACCCGCTGGAATTCTGCACTTTTCCACGGCGCGCAAACTCGTGCTACCGGCAGACGAGCGATTCGGAAAAAGCTATCGACTACCTGACGAAGTATCTTCAACTCAAGCCCGAGCGGCCGGATGCGGTCCAAGTGAAGTGGCTGCTCAATCTGGCGTATATGACCTTGGGAAAATATCCGGCGGCGGTGCCTCACAATTACCTGATTCCGCCGTCGGTCTTTGCCAGTAAAGAGAATTTTGCAAAATTGGCGGACGTGGCCCCAGCTGCGGGATTAAATTTCACTTCGATGGCCGGCGGCGTCGCGGTCGACGATTTCGAGAACAACGGCCTGCTGGATGTCGTGGTTTCCAGTTACGATGTGTGTCAGCCGCTGCGGTTTTTTCACAACAATGGAAACGGCACGTTTAAGGACCGCGCCGAGCAGGCCGGGCTTACGGGCCAACTCGGCGGCTTGAACATGATTCAGGCCGATTACAACAACGACGGATGCATGGACTTACTCGTTCTGCGCGGCGCGTGGGAATTCCCCGTGCGCAAATCGCTTTTGCGCAACAATTGCGACGGAACGTTTACCGACGTTACGCGCCAGGCAGGCTTGGCAGAGCCCGCCACTCGCACGCAAGCGGCCGTGTGGGCCGACATAAACAACGATGGCTTCCTTGATCTTTTTGTTGGCAACGAAAACGGCCCGAGCCAGCTTTTCCTCAATAAAGGAGACGGGACGTTCCAAGACATTTCTGCAGCTTCCGGCGCGAACAAAATCGCTTTTACAAAGGGTGTCACCGCCGCCGACTATGACAACGACGGCTACGTTGATCTCTATGTCTCCAACCTCTACGGCGGAAACTTCCTCTACCACAACAATCACAACAATACATTCGCGGAGGTTTCGCAGCAGGCGGGAGTACACCAGCCGCAATCGCAGAGCTTTGCAACCTGGTTCTTCGATTATGACAATGATGGCTGGCCCGACATTTTTGTGACCACTTACTTTTTTTCTCTGGATGAAACGATTCGAAGTTACATGGGGCTTCCAACAAATGCCGAAACGCTCAAGCTTTATAAAAACTTAGGTAACGGGACGTTCAGGGACGTCACAGCAGAAACCGGCTTGAACAAAATCAGTGTGCCCATGGGCGCGAATTTCGGGGACATCGACAACGATGGCTATCCGGACATTTATTTGGCGACGGGCGGGCCCGAGTACGGCGCGATGGCTCCCAAAATGCTTCTTCGCAACCGCGAAGGAAAGGATTTCGCGGACATTACGGCAACTTCTGGAACCGGCGATCTGCACAAGGGCCATGCCGTAGCTTTTGCCGACTTGGGCAACAACGGGGTCGAGGATCTCTTGGTGTCGATCGGCGGCCCGACACCAGGAGACGCACATCAATTTCGCGTTTATAAGAATCCTGGGAACAGCAATGACTGGATCCAGGTGAAACTCGTAGGCGTCCAGTCGAACCGTGCGGGGATTGGTGCGCGCATCCAAGTGACGGTAGAAAACGAAGGCCACGGGACGCGCTCGATTTACCGCACGGTCGGCAGCGGCGGCTCCTTCGGCGCCAACCCCATCCAGCAACACATCGGGCTCGGTAAATCGGCGAAGATGGTACAGTTGGAAGTCTGGTGGCCTGCCTCCAACTCGCGCCAGAATTTTGCGAATGTAGAGAAGAACCAGTTCCTCGAGATTAAAGAGTTCGCAAAGAGCTACAGCAGGCTTGCGCGAAAACCGTTTCGGCTGGGTTCTTCAAATCCTGCCAGTAACCCAAGGCAATCATCCAGGGTGGATTAGCGCTAAAATAGCTGGATTCGGTGAATAGAAAACGGGGTCGATAGATGCCGCGCCGCGCAGTGTTGCTCATGCTTTCTTTGCTTTTTGCGGCTCCGCGCCTTTTTGGAGAAACGTATTCAGCATCAGGGCTGGTTCTTGGCGCTGACCGCGACCACCTTTCACTCGAAGTCTCATGCCAGGCGATTCCCGGTTACATGGAAGCCATGGTGATGACATTTCCTGTGCACAATGCCAAGGCTCTCGAAGGCTTGAAGACGGGTATGCTGATCGATTTCAAGCTGAACGTTCGGAAAGACGCGGCCTACGCCGAGCAGATTCACATCCGTGCTGACGAAAACACCGCACAAGAGCCCATGGCCGCGCGCCAATTGGAGATTCTCGATGCCGCTACTTCTTCGCTTTCTCACAATACACAAGTTCTGCAAGTTGGCCAGGCCGTGCCGGATTTCACTCTCACAGACCAACAACGCGATAGCGTCACGCTCTCCGGGTTAAGGGACAAAGTGGTTGTGATTACATTTATTTACACTCGCTGTCCTCTTCCCAATTTCTGTTTTCGCGCGTCCAACAATTTTGGAGTTCTCCATCGCCGTTTTTCCGACCGGATGGGAAAAGACCTCGTGCTGCTCACTATTACTCTCGATCCCGATCACGATCAGCCGGAGACTCTGGCTGATTACGCGCGCACATGGACAAAGGACGCCACAGGCTGGCACTTTCTCACGGGACCTTCCGCGGAAGTGAACAATCTCTGCCGCCAATTCGGTGTGAATTCGTGGCAAGACGAAGGTTTTTTGACGCATTCGCTGCATACTGTGATCGTCGATCGCCAGGGTCGCATCGCCTCTAACCTGGAGGGTAACGAATACACAGCGAAGCAACTCGGCGATTTGACCGAAGCGGTAATGGCCCGCCGCTAATGCCGTTCGTGACGTTTGGTGAAATGTCGTCTGGAACAAGACTGCTGACCGTGCGAAACACTTTGCGAAAAACAAATAAGGCTCTTTGCGCCCTCCTTCTGGCTCTGCTTTGCTTTTTCCTGCCCCTAACCTCTATGCGGGCTGAAAACCGTCCTCAGTCTTCCTCTGAAACAGACACGCTTCTCTCTGAGGCCAAGACTCTTTTTCGTCAATCCAAGTTCTCCGAAGCTGACCGCGTGGTCCGCCAATACCTCGAGAGTCATCCGAATTCCGCTGATGGGCACTTTCTGCTCGGCCACATTCTTTTCCGCGAAATTCAGGCAGAGGCGATTCTGGATCGGCAACTCGCCCTTCAGGCGCAAGGTCCCATGGGCGGAGGGATGGCGCCAACTCCCGTGCCGACGCTCCCAAAAGACCGCATAGAAAAGGCCAAAGCCTCGCTGGCAGAATTCACGGCAGGCGCAAAATACCACGACCCCTCGGCGGTCGAACTGAAGATTGTCGCATTCGACTACATCGTGCTGGGGGACTACCCCGACGCCGACAAATGGCTGACCAAGATGCTCGAATGGACTCCCAACGATTCCGACGGTTGGTATAACCTGGGACGCACCAAATACAACGAGAACCGCTTTGCCGAAGCTATCAGTGCTTTCCAAAAATGTCTGAAGCTTGATCCTAGGAATGTAAAAGCGGAGGACAATCTCGGCTTGTCCTTTGCCGGACTGGGCCGCAGCGAGGAAGCAGCTGCGGCATACCAACAGGCCGTCGCCTGGCAAGCGCAATCTCCCGAAAAAACCCCCCGACCCTACATCGACTTGGGCAGTCTTTTGATTGACGAAAACCGACCGAAAGACGCCATCACGCTTCTTCTTCAAGCCATTGCAATTGACCCGCGCGATTCCAAAACGCACGAACTTCTCGGCAAGGCTTACACTCGGCTGGAAGAGTTTCCCAAAGCGCAGGCGGAGTTAGAAAGGGCGGTCGAGCTTTCTCCCGAGACTCCCAACCTGCATTGCATGCTGGCTCCCGTTTACCGCAAGCAGGGACTTGCTGAAAAAGCCAAAGCACAATACGACCGCTGTGCGGCCCTCACGGGCGATCGCTCCACGCCCCAGACGCCCTGACGCCGGGATAGAAAAGCCTTGCCGGTGTTTACGGGTCCTTGCTTTTTTCCTGGAGCACTTCCTTGGCCCTCTCCGCGGTCTTCGCTCGCGCACTTTCTTCCAGTTTGCTGAACACTTTCATTTCGGCTTGAGCTTCCGGTGTCCGCCCCAGCGCCCGATACGCCTGCGCCAGAAGGAAATGCGTCGAAGGTTCTCCCGGAGTAGCTTTTACGGCCGCTTCCAAATCCTTCATGGCCTCTGCGTGCCGTTCCAGCTTGATCAACGCGCGAGCGCGATCCACGCGCGCCTCCATGAGGTCCGGGCACACGTCCAACGCTTTCTGGGTTTCCCCCAGCGCCGCCGCGGAATCCCCGTGCTGCTCCAGAATAATGTTCCCTAGCTTCCATTGCGCCATGCAGTTCGAAGGATCGTTCGCAAGTTCGGCGCGAAACTGTTCCGTCGCGGCGTCCCACATGTTCAGCGACCAATACGCATTCCCCAGATGGTAGTGAGTGCCCGCTTGCAGCGGTGCCAGCTCCACGGCTTTTTTGTATTCCAGCAGGGCGCCATCGTAATTCTTCATGCTTTCCATGACTTCGCCGGAGATTTCGTGAGCCCACACGGAGTTGGGGTCCAGCGCATTGAGTTTCGTAAGCGCCTCCTCGGACAATTTCATGTGTACTTTGCCCAGCAAGTATAAAACCTCCTGGTTTTCTGGCTGGCGCTGCGAAAGTTGCCACAAATGTTCTGCGGCCTGCGCAAATTTGCCGACCTTGATCAGGTCATTCGCGAGAAAAAGCTCGGCGTTGTTGTCTTTGGGATTTGCGCGGAGCGCAGTTTCCAGATTCCGCCTTGCTCCGGCATAATCGCCCAGTTCGTAAAGCGCAATGCCCAGTAGCGCCGACGCCGACGACATTTTGGGGTCAATCTTTAGCCCTCTTTCCAGTACCGCAGCGGCTTTCTTGTACTCGCGCTCCCGAAGATAGAGCGAGCCCAGATTGTTGTAGGCGGGCGCCAGCCGCGGCGCAACCTGAAGGAGCGATTCGTAACTGGCAGCGGCGCCTGCAAAATCGCCACGGGCTTCCGCGGCCTTTGCCTCGCCGTACAGTTTTGATACGCGCGAATCATTTGCCCCCGCCTCGGATTGCGCCAAAACAGCGTTCGATAAAAACAAAAGGGTGTAGGCCAGCAAAAAAAGGCAAACCAGCGAGCTCGCTGCGTTTCTTGGCGACGATTGGCCCGAGGACTTCATGAAACCGATTCTATCGTTGCGGGTTTGCATGTCAATGGAGGCTGCAGAGAGCACTAGAGCAGCCTCTGAGGGGTTCACCCTAACGCCGACATTCAGCACTTTCACGGCTGACCAATCGGCTGCCACCCGCGTCCAACAAGGTGTGGGTCGGATGCCGGTGCAGGCCCCGCTTTGGGCAGGAATCCTTTTCACAGCGCGTTCATAAAGGTAGAATAGGATATTGAGCGCAAGCCTCCGCTCCGCGTGAGGCCTTCCGAACGAACAGGAATCCCAGGGTATGCCGTGAATCCGACCGCCAATGCCGGGTTGCATGTCCCGCGAAACATTTCTGACGGGACCGGCGTATGTACAAGTAGAAGCGAGCGGTTGGGATAACCATTGGCCATCGCGCGGCATCGCAAACCCAAGATTTCATGGAATTTCGCGGGATGGCAGCAACGTGGAGTGGTGGCCGCAGCGTGGTGGAGCGAAAGGGAGGCGAATGAAGACGTGGCATAAAGTGGCGATTGGCGCGGGTGTTGTGGTCGTGCTCGGCGGAATTGTTCTTTTCAGTGTAAACCAGGCGAACAAGGGCGTTGTAACGGTGCAGACGGCCAAAGTGGCCAAGCAGGACAGCTTGGTGTCCTTGGTAACGGCTTCGGGTGAAATCAAGCCTACTACTTATACCAATGTGACGGCGCAAGGATTTGGAAGAATCACCGCAATCCTGGTGAAGGAAGGCGACAAGGTAAGAAAGGGCGACAAACTTCTCCTTCAGGAAAACATTCAGGCAAATGCGGACGTCCACGCGCAAGAAGCGGCCAGCAATTCCGCGGAATCCGGCGTGCAAGCAGCGGAAGCCAGTTACAAAGCGGCGCAATCGGATTTGACATCGCAACAAGCAAACTTGGAAAAGGCCAAGCTGGACTACGAGCGCGGACAGGGTCTGTTTAGAGATGGATTGATCCCGAAGCAGGACTTTGACCAACGGAAAACGACCTACGACGCATCTGCTGCGGCCGTCGATTCGGCAAAGGCTCGCGTTTCTCTCTTGAAGGCTCAACTTGAGCAGTCAAGAGCGCAGTTGAACCAGAGCCGTGCCGTGCTCGCTCGCTCACAGGATGTGCTAAGTAAGACGACTTATACTTCGCCGATTAATGGGATTGTGAGCTATCTGCCGGAACGTGTAGGAGACTACGTGGTTCCCGGCATTCAGAACTCTAACGGCAGTTTCTTGATGACGCTTTCCGATATGTCCATCGTTACGTCGGAAGTAAAGGTCGATGAGACAGACATTGTGAACGTAAAGATGGGACAGGAGGCCGACGTCACTATCGATGCCGTTCCCGGCAAAGTTTTCAAGGGCAAAGTGACCGAAATCGGCTCACAGGCAGTGTTGCGCAGCTCTGGCTTGACCACCACGCAAACCACCACGAGCACGCAAGAGGCGAAGGATTTCAAAGTGGTCGTGACGCTGGACAGCCCGCCGGACAACCTGCGCCCCGGCCTTTCCGCCACTGCGAAAATCAGGACGGCCGAGCGCAAAAATGTGGTGGCTATTCCCATTCAGGCTCTCGCTATGCGTACTCGCAAGGAATTAGAGGAAGCCGCGAAAAACGCCAAGGGGCAAGGTGGCTCGGGTGTGACGTTGGCAGCGCCTCCGCCGGCGGCGCCTGGCGACCCCAAGAAAGATGAGATTCAGGGCGTTTTCGTAGTGAACGGCAAGAAGGCCTTGTTCCGTCCCGTGGATACCGGAATCTCGGGCGTCACCGACATCGAGGTTACCAAGGGTTTGCAGCCCGGCGATGAGATCGTCATCGGCAGCTACAAGGCGCTGCGCACGCTGAAACCAGAAGCGCAAATCAAGGTGGACAACAGTGCGCCAAAGAAGCAGGATGATCAGCAGAGCTGACGCGCGGAAAACTAAGGGAGATTTGCATGCCTGTTGAGACGCAGACCGCTGACTCTTACCGGGAAGATCTGGTCAACTCCGGAGTTGTTATCAAGACTGAAGATCTTGCCAAGGTCTACGAAATGGGTGCCGAGCAAGTGCACGCACTATGCGGCGTGAACGTGGAGATTCACAAGGGCGAATATGTAGCCATCATGGGACCTTCAGGTTCCGGCAAGTCCACGCTTATGAATCTCATCGGCTGCCTCGACTCGCCGACTTCCGGTAGATACTGGTTGGCAGGCAGGCTGGTTAGCGACCTGGACGACGATGAGCTGGCCTACATCCGGAACAAGGAAATCGGCTTTGTCTTTCAGACATTCAACCTCTTGCCGCGCGCCACTGCTCTTCACAATGTCGAGCTGCCTTTGATCTACAACGGCACGCCGGCCGAGGAGCGCATCGAAAAAGCAAAAAAGGCTCTTGAACGCGTGGACTTGACCGAGCGCATGATGCACAAGCCAAACGAGCTTTCGGGCGGCCAGCGGCAGCGTGTCGCAATTGCTCGTGCGCTGGTCAACACCCCATCGATCGTGCTGGCGGACGAACCCACCGGCAACCTGGACTCCAAAACCGGCGAAGAAATCATGGCCCTCTTCGATAACCTTTACCGCCAGGGGAACACCATCATTCTAGTGACCCACGAACACGACATCGCCCAGCGTGCCCACCGCATCATCTTCATTCGCGACGGTAAGATCGCTTCGGATGAAGCCGTCAAGAAATAGCCGGACAATTCGGCTCTTTCTCTTCCACAACTAGCTGCTAGGTTTCTCGTGCCGGCGCGCATCGGCACAGGCCACTTTGTAACAGCACGCCTATGAAAAGGATGGACTCCATGCAGCCCAAAGAGACGTTGAAACGGCAGTCTGCGGAATTACTCCATCTCGCCGCCGAAAAAGCCATTCTCTATACCGAGAATGCTTGCCTTCGCCGCGTGAGTCCCGCTTCATCCGACCTTGGCGCTCTCACCGGATTTCACGAGCCCTTTCCCGCAGAACCCTCCGACCCTGGCGATGTGCTGCAAAAGTTGGACTCGATCGGCTCGCCGGCCACGACGGCAATGACCGGAGGTCGCTACTTCGGCTTCGTGAACGGCGGAATGGTCCCCGCGGCGCTGGCCGCAAACTGGCTGGCAGGCGCCTGGAACCAGAACGCTTCGTTTCGCGTTATGTCCCCTACTGCAGTGGAGCTTGAAGACGTGGTTCTTCAGTGGATTTGCGAGGCTCTTGGATTGCCTCCCGATTGTCATGGAGGGCTAGTCTCCTGCGCGACAATGGCGACCTTTACGGCTCTCCTTGCCGCTCGCCATGCTCTCCTGAAGCGAGTCGGCTGGGACGTTACCCAGGATGGCGTGTTTGGCGCTCCGCCTATCGAAGTCGTGGTTGGCGCAGAAGTTCACGCCTCAGTTGTAAAAGCCTTGAGCATGGCTGGTTTCGGCAAAAAGCGCCTGACGATGGTGGACGCAGATGGTCAGGGAAGAATGCGCGCCGACCGGCTCCCCCCGGTGTCCGAAAGAACGATTGTTTGCATTCAGGCCGGCAACGTGAACACCGGCGCCTTTGACCCCGCCGAGGAAGTCTGCGCGAAAGCCAGACAGCGAGGTGCTTGGGTCCACGTGGATGGCGCTTTCGGCCTCTGGGCGCGCGTTTCACCGAAGCACGCAAAGCTGACACGCGGTTTTGAGAACGCCGATTCCTGGGCCACCGATGCCCACAAATGGCCAAACGCCGGATATGACTGCGGCGTCGTCCTTTTGAGAAACGGTGACTCATTGCGGACCGCTCTCGGCATCACCGCGGCCTATCTCGAACCGGGCGCGCGCCGTGAGCCGATGCACCACACGCCTGATTCATCCCGTAGAGCCCGCGGAGTGGAATTGTGGGCCACGCTGAAGTCCTTGGGCAGAACTGGACTGCGCGAACTAGTAGAAAGAACTTGCGCTCACGCGCAGCGATTTGCCAAAGGTTTGCAGGACGCAGGCTACGAAGTGTTAAACGACGTGGTCATCAACCAAGTGCTGGTGTCCTTCGGCGCTCCCGAGGTGACACGAGAGGTGATCCGCCGCATTCAGGAAGAAGGTACTTGCTGGTGTGGAGGAACCGTGTGGCAGGGAAAGACCGCCATGCGCGTCAGTATTTCCTCGTGGGCCACGACGGAAGATGATGTCGATGGGAGTCTCGAAGTGATCGTACGTCTGGCTCGCGAATCCCAATCCATTTCCACGCGAGCTTAAGAGACGGCAATCCTCAACGTGTGCGGGCAGCGTCGGTAGACTCCAGCTCCGGCAGCCTTTGTTCCACACTCAAATATGTCCGCGAAAGGCGGTCGTGCCAGGTGAGTTCGTCAGAATCCCACATCGCCCATAGAAATCCCAGAAAGAACGTTCCCGCGGAAAGCATGTATCCGACGCTGCGCAACACCATTTGCCTTGGCGTCGGTGGCTCGCCGGAAAAACTGACCACCTGCAGGCCGCGCATCATCATACCCGGCGTCGTCCCGCCAAAAATCGTGAAAAGTGCACAATACTGCATGTAAACGACGGCAAACGTGGCCACGCAAACCGCCGCGCTCAGTTTGCTTAGGGTGAAGTGTCCGCCTAGAGAACCAAACAGTCCCAGGAAACCGCCGTAAGCAAACGCCAGGCAGAGAAAGTCAATCAGTCCCGCCAGACGCCGGTCATCGAAGGAAGCAACGGGATACAAACCGGGCTGGTGGGAAGTTTCTGTTTGAGCCAGATGCATTTGCCCGTGACCATTTGCATTGGGTTGGGAGGAGACATCAATCTGGACGGGCATTTCTTCGCACGAACTTGGCTTCGCCGCTTTGCCTATGGCAATCGTGAAGGAGAACCTTTCTTTGCTCGGAAGCTCTTCTTCGATGGCGATCGAAGCTTCCGCCTCGCTCTCCCCAGGCGAGCCCTCGAAGGAAAACTGCGCTTGAGCCTCGCTCGCAGGCTGCTGTCCTCTGCGCGTCCTATAGGCGCTAAGGCGCTCGGCCAACTCGCCGCGCCACCAGCCGTTTTCCGTTCCTGCCGTGCCAGAAGGTGCCTGGATCGCGAGCGATTCGGTTTTCGGCCTGGGGTTTTCCGCATTTCTTGATGGATTTCCAAGGCGAGGAATTTCCGAAGGCTCCACGATTGCCGAAAAGCCCACGGAAAAGGAAGAATCACAGAACTGACAAACGCGGGTTCCTGCCGGTAATACCGCGCCACACTGCGAGCAAGTTTTTGTCACCGTAAGTTTTGCGCTGCGGACGCATCCGCTCCGGTGAGGAGAGTGCCCGTTCAGAATAGCATGGCTTTTGGAATGTCAAGCGTGAAATCGGGAACGCCTGTCGCGAAAAAGTACTTAGAGAGGGAGAGGAACTGCAACTGTTCAGGCGTCGATTTGCTGCGCCAGCATGTCGCGGCTGAACGAGATACGGCGCTCCAGGGCAATCGCAGCAAAGTACGTACAGTGCCCTCGTTCGGATTCCGTCCAGGACTTCATGGAAGGAACCAATCGCGCAACCGTGGATCCAACAAAGCTGAGCAGGCGGAAATAGGCGCCAATCGCTTGAATGCCTTTGCGATCTTCCGGCCGCTCCGGGCACAGATGTAGAAGTTGCATGACCCGGTTGAAATCCTCGCCGGAAGCTGTCTTCTGGATGCCAGTTACCTCTTGCACCTCGGGAGACAGCGCTTGCTTAGAAGAAACGGCAATGAGCGACCGGCAATAGAACACGAAGAATTGCAGGAAGATCACTACGGACACAACGAAAATGAACGCGGCCATCATCTCGGCACCGCCGCAAGGCGCGAAGGCGCAAGCCTAGACTCTTCAGTTACAATCAAGAACGAATAAGTCCACGCCGCGGGCAGGATGCACCCCAGCGCCGGCGTCACGTACTGCCAGACCGTCTGTGAATTCGGGTACAAATTTCGCAGGGCATAGTCCGCCGCGAAGGCGCTGAAATAGACTCCAAGCGCGAGCACCAGCTGAATCAAACGCGTCCGTGTCTCGCGAAGCTTCAGAATTGCGCCCCACAAAACGTACGTAAGCACCAAACCAACGAAATAAAGGTTCTGCGAAAGTTCGAACGCGAAATGGGAGAGAATTCGGTACGAGGATTGGTTGATCACCGCGTAAGAAAACCAAGCGGTGCCACCCAGCAAAAGAACGGCGCCAAACCTCAAGTAGCGCTCCACCTTCATCTCGTCAAAAACGAGAATGTAGAGATTTAAAAGGGCAAAGTAGAGTCCGATCGTCAGCAAAGCGTCCGAGTAGAAATAGAAATAATTGTATTCGAGAGACGATATGCTATAGCGGTGAAGGATCTGGAAGCGCCCCACGCTCACCAGAAACGACAGACCCATGTAGAGATTGAGGAAGAAATACCTTCGGAGGGATTTACTCCTGAGCGCGCAAACCACCACAGCGCCCTCAAGGAGAGTGCAGATTAACCAAACCACAGATTGAGCCAGACCAGGCACGCTTTGCTTCCCTATGTGCCCTGGTTGACTCCGAGATTGGTCTTATCCTCGGTCGTTCAACTACTTCCAGGGCACCGGAGGAGCTGGTGCGCCGCCATTCTTCCAGGGTACTGGCGGTGCAGGTGCTCCACCGTTCTTCCATGGTACCGGGGGAGCAGGTGCTCCTCCGTTCGCCATGATCACGGAACCATCACCGTGGGTGACGGCTACCGTCTTCAGGCTCATCGCTGCGGCCAACACGAGCATGGCCAGAAGAATTACCGTGAGTTTGCGTGACATTGTGCCTCCGAGGTAGGAAACATCCCCGGAAGCATGCTAACTCTTTGTACACCAATGTCAAGCAGCTCAGGCTTTGAGCCTGTACTGTATCGGTACACTTTACCCTGGCCCACGCTTTCGCTAGGCTTTCGCCTGCTGTGGGTCGGGGCTGATGCCCGATGTGTCAGAGCTTAAAGTCAGCAACGGTTGAGAGCAACAGTACGCAAGTACCGATAAATTTAGTACCCTCTCCTACCTGGGCAACGAGTTTACATCCCGTCTTCTCCCGAGAATTGCGCTTTTGCCTCATTTTTCGCGGCTCTTGGAGCGCTAAGTGGCTTTGATGCTTCTTCCTAAACATCGGTTTGCTCGCGGAACGCCTTGACACGCTTCCCGCAGACTCCATAGCATTAGGTATTACCATTACTTCGGCCGGCGTAGCTCAGTGGCAGAGCGAGGGTCTCATAATCCCTAGGCCGTGGGTTCGATTCCCCCCGCCGGCACCACTTTTTTATCTCATTTTCTAGCCTGAACGCGAATATCCTTTCAGGAATATGCCCGCTCTCGCCGCACCTTACACAGTGTCCTGCGACACGCCTGTTCTTGTGTTTGTGAATCGCGCGGCAGGCCGCCGTCGAACCCCCTCCTATTTGCCGCCCTTGCAATCTCTCTTTGAATCTCTCGGTGTGTCCGTCCAATTTATTGAAACGCGCGACGCCGCTGAATTGGAGTCTGCGGCACGTTCGGCGGCTGGCCAAAACCACAGCGTCCTTCTGGCGTTGGGTGGCGACGGAACGTTTCAGGCCCTCGTAAACGGTGTGTATGGCAGCAACGTAGTGATCGGCCTCCTGCCGGCTGGGGGCGGAAATGATTTTGCAGCTGCCCTTGAGTTACCCAGCAATCCTGTTTCCGCTGCGCAAGTCATCCTCAAGAGCAAGCCACGGTTCGTGGACTTGGTCCACGTACGTACGGCCGATGGTCAAACGCGTTTGTATGCCGGTGGCGGAGGAATCGGACTCGACGCGGAGGCAGCACGTTTTGCAAGCGGGCCTTACCGCCATCTCCCGGGCCGATTGCGTTACATTGCCTCGGCACTGCATGCTTTGTCCTCGCATCTTCCGCTCAAGATTCGGCTTGAATTTCCCAGTGAGGATTTTCAACCCGTGGAATCGGTCTCTCTTCTTGTCGGAGTCTTGAACACGCCAACGTATGGAGCTGGTTTGCGCCTTGCCCCAGTTGCGCGCATTGACGATGGCTTGCTTCACGTCGTCCTAGTCGAAGATTTAAGCGCCCTTGGAGTTCTTAAGTTGCTTCCCGGCCTGATGGGCAGCGGAGATCTGCGTACCTCGAAAGTCAAGCGATGGGGCGTGCGTAGCGTCAGAATCTCTGCGGACCGGCCTTGTCTATTTCACGGCGATGGAGAGATCCTCGGACCGGCGCCCGTCGAAGTCGTAGTCGTGCCCAATGCCATACGAGTTCTGGCTCCCTCGATGGAGCCTTGACTCCCTTCCCGCGGACGAGTTGGGCTAAGCGCTCAGGAGAAACGAAGGAAGCGGGAGCCCGCAACTCCTATTCGATCAGATCCAACACTGCGCCGGTGTAGCGCCTCTGAAAGCCCGCAAACCGCCCGACGTTTGGAGATGTGATGTTGCTGAAAACGTCGTGAGGGTTCAGCCGGTTGGTGATGTCCGTCGAATACACACCGAGCCGAGCCTTATGCGTCTTCGCATTTTCCGTGTGTCGCAGGCGAAGCGAAAACTCGCGATAAAGCCTCGCATCCAGCGAGAAGTATCTGGGGAAGCGCTGTCCGTTGGGAGTCCCGGCATAATTCTGCAGCGCATCGACGTTCGAGTATGGCAAACCCGAGCGGATATCTGCCACCGGGCTGATCACCATGTTCCAGAAGAGCCGGAAGGAGCCCGAAGCCACCACGCGGTTAGGAACATCGGAAGAAACGATGCCGGTTAAATTTGGCCGGATGACCGGAATTTGGAATGGGACCAGCGAGTCCGAGAGCGTGTTCAGGTCCCCGCGCGCTCGGCTCCAAGTGTAGGAAAGGCTCATGTCAGCCCGCTCGCCAAAGCGATAGTGCCCCGTAACATCAGCTTGGCGGTACTTGGACTCTCCGAAGTTCTGCACCGCCAGCAAGCCGTTCCCGCCGCCCGCGGGAAAGACCGGGTTGACAAGGAAAAGGTCTGTCGTGTGGCTGTTCAGATAGCTGGCTCGAAAGTTCAGATTCTTGCGGAACTCGTGCTCGAGAACGATGTTCCAGCTGAACGTGCGTGGACTCGAAGCTGGATCGTGCGCGACGCCCGGCGCAGCCGCAGTCATTCCAGAAAGCAGATAAGAATTGACGAGCACGGTGGGCTGTCCGATCAAGGCGCCCGTCGAATCAAAGAAACTCAGCACACGGTCCTGGTTGTCGGTGAAGTCCGCCGCAAGTAAGGGCACGTGGCCGTACATCTCCGCTACGCCGGCGCGAATCACCGTTGCATCGTGGAAGGAATAGGCCGCACCGCCTCGAGGGGCGAACGCCGCTGCGCGGCCAATCATCTGACTGGTCACTCGCCCTCCAAAGTTGAGCGTCAAGTGGCTGTTCAGCGCCCAGCGGTCTTGGATAAACTCCGACACTTCTCCATCCGTCACCTTCAGTTGGCCTGGGCCCTGAAAATTGATTTGCTCCACCAGCGAGCCGTTCTCTGCCAGTAGGTCGACGGGATGCGAAAGGTCTGTGCCGCTGTACTGGCGGTAGAGAACGTCGGTTCCGATTCTCAGTTCATGACGGCCGTGCCAGTTTTTTGCCGAAAGCTGGTAGGTGGGCAGCACTTCCAATTGGTTGGCTTGGCGGTTCCACCGATTGAAGTAATTTCCGCCCCAACCTTCCGGCGAAAGCTGCATGTCTGTCGGCCCTTGTCCGTGTGCGTTGCTGTCAAAACGCATATACCGGGCGATCGTGTTCAGGACGGCGCCGGAAGGGAATTGGTAGGAATCGGAGAACCCCAAGGACACTCCGCTGCGGCCATAGCTTGTCGAGGCGCTCTGCGGGATTAGCGCGTTGATATTGGCGAAATCGAGCTCCAGCGGGAAGACGTTAACGTGAAAATTCAGCACTTGCCGCGGCGAAATCAGAACCTGAAGATTCGTGAATGAAGTGACGGTTCTCGTCTTGATTTCATTCTTGGGAAACGACAATCCTCGCACCGGCTGCCTTCTCAATTCATACGTCACTTCCTGAGAGAAATTGACTTTGTTCTTGATCAGCGGGCCTTCAAACAAAAAGCGCGGCGTCCAGTTGGCCAGCCCGACGATTTGATCGTTCTTGCCGCGGAACGCGGGCACAAAATCGCGTAACTTGTAATCCCAGTTGCCTGAGGGGACCCTCGTTTCAATCGTGGTGAGCCCGCCGGAAAAACCGCCGTATTGCGAACTCTCGGGCAAATTGTAGACCGTCATGGATTCGACGATGTCCACAGGAATCGGGATTGCGAAGCTGCCGGACACTGGATCCACGTTTTCCGCGGAATCTACGACGAGCATCCCCTGGCTTTCCGATTGGCCCTGAAACGTCAGCTTGCCTGTGTGTGTCCGTACGACCCCGGGAATCAGGGACAGCGCTTCGGTGAATTTCTGCGTGGGCAGAGGCAGGCTTTCCAACTGGTTCGTGTTCACCGTAGCCGTGATGGCCACGTTTTGCGTTGCTATTTCTGCGGCTTCTCCTTGCACTTCCACCTGCTGATTGACGGAACTGATTTGCAGAACGATGTTCTTGGTCAGTGTCTGGTCTGCCCCAAGCGCCAGTGTTGCAGACCAAGGTTTGAACCCGTCCGCCGCCACTTCCAAGTTGTAAGACCCCGGAGCCAGCTGAGTGAATTCGTAGTGGCCATCCTCGTCGGTTGTTGTTGATTGGGGTTCTGTTCGAGGTGAGGGCCCTTTGAGTCTCACAGCGATTCCCGGAAGGCTATTGCTCGTGCCTGCGCTCGAAACCACCGAGATTTTGCCCTCGATCAAGGCTTTGTCCGTACCGGCGACAGCTCCTTGTGTTTGCCCGGGCAAATCCGGACACACAAACAGCAGCGCGACGGAGATCGCGAAAACTCCAAGAAAAGCGCCTCGAACGATATTCATTTTTGGTCTGAGTCATCGCACAAGCAAAACGCCGCGCTGGTCAGCGAGAACCCGTTTCCACCCTTATCTGTAGGTTAGACAAACCGCGCCCGCTGTTGTTACATAATTCCTGCGGCGTGGTAGCCAAAACGGCATATTGCCGCATCGGCTTCAACCGTGGGCGTGGGCCGGGCTTGGGCCTTTGCTAAGGAGTTTCCTTGTGGAACACTTTGCGGCGAATATCCGGCCAGAATTCTTTCAATCCGTTGGACAGTCCGTCGTAAACAATCAGAAATGCAAAGGTGGTCGCATTTCGT
>Ga0126369_10001351_pt1 | contig 16888 bp, 15 predicted proteins | sample PanSoiMetaPlot_1_FD_109646 | JGI IMG/M metagenome (GOLD analysis project Ga0126369, IMG submission 109646) | Tropical forest soil microbial communities from Panama - MetaG Plot_1 | ecosystem: Environmental > Terrestrial > Soil > Tropical forest > Bulk soil | place: Panama | collected 2016-02-17 | reverse complement strand
GGCGGAGATCCGGTGGCGGCCGTGGTCCGCCGAGGCGTTCGACGAGGCGAAGGCCGACGACAAGCCGATCCTGCTGTCGATCTCGGCGGTCTGGTGCCACTGGTGCCACGTGATGGACGAGACCACGTACTCGACCGACGGCGTGATCGACCTGGTCAACCGCGAGTACGTGCCGGTCCGGGTCGACAACGACGTCCGGCCGGACATCAACCAGCGGTACAACATGGGCGGCTGGCCCACGACGGCGTTTCTGACCCCGCAGGGGGACATCCTGACCGGCTTCACGTACGTGCCGCCGGAGCAGATGACGGACGCGCTCGCGAAGGTGGCCGCCTTCTATCGGACGAACAAGCCCGAGATCGTCGCGCGCGTGCTCGAGGGACGCAAGCGGGCGGCGACCACCGTCGCGGCAAGCGCCGGCTCCCTCGAACCGGGACTGGTCGACCGGCTGCTGGGCAACGTGGAGACGGCCTACGACAACGAGCACGGCGGCTTTGGCACCGCCCCGAAGTTCCCGCAGACGGACGCCATCGCGCTGCTGGCCGAGCAGTCGGTGCTGCGGGGCGAGCCGAGCCTGATGGAGATGGCCCGTCACACGCTGGCGAAGATGGCGGGCGGCGGCACGTACGACCACGTGGAGGGCGGCTTCTTCCGCTACTCGACCACCGCGGACTGGAGCGTGCCCCACTTCGAGAAGATGCTGGAGGACCACGGCGGCCTGATCGCCGCGCTGGCCACGACCGGCCAGGCGGAGATCCTGGACGACGCGACGCGGTACCTGGACACGGTGCTCAGGGACCCCGAGACCGGCCTCTACGCCGGCAGCCAGGACGCCGACGAGGAGTACTTCGCGCAGGACGCCGCCGGCCGCCGCGAGCGCACGGCGCCGTACGTCGACCGGCGCGTGTACGCCGCGTGGAACTGCGGACTGGCCGTCGCCTACCTGTGGGCCGACCTATGGCTCGGCCGTGCCGCGCTGCGCGAGCGGGCCGCGGCGCTGCTGGACCGGCTGTTCGCCGACCTGTGGACGCCCGACGGCGGGATGCGCCACACGGTGGACGCCGGTGGCCAGCTCGGCGATCAGGTCTGGGCGCTGTGGGCGGCGGTGCGCGCGGCGGCGACGCTGGGCGAGCCCTGGCGGGCGCGGGCGCTGGCGCTGGCGGCCCACCTGGAGGCCCGTTACGCGGACCCCGAACTGCACGGGTACTTCGACCGCGCGGCGGGGGACGAGCTCGGCCGGCTGGAGGAGCGGATCAAGCCCCTGGCCGAGAACTCCATCGCCGCGATCGCGCTGACCGAGCTGGACGCGCTCGCCGGCGACCCGGCGCTCGGTCTGCGCGCCCGCGCACAGCGAACGCTCGCCTCGGTGGCCGCGCTGCCCCGCCGATACGGCACGATGGCGGCCGTCTTCGCCCGCGCCCTCGACCGCGCGCTGCGCGAGCCGGTGAAGCTGACCACCCTCGACCCGGACCTCGCCCGCGCACTGCTCGGCGCATACCCTTACGCCATGATCGAGCGAGCGGGCGACGAGCGCGGAACCCTCTGCGTCGGAACGACCTGCCTCGCCCCGACCGCCAGCGCCGAGGAGCTGATCGCCTCGGTCACGGCGTCGCGTGCCTGAGAGCCGGCGGCGGTACCGGCGGCGCGTCGACGCCGCGCTGGAGAACCCGCGCTTGCAGGAGGCGATGACGGGCGCGATGACCGCCCTGCGCACGATGCGCGAGCGCGGCTTCCAGTCCCACGACTTCGCGGCCGGCCGCGACGAGCTGAAGCGCCGGCGACAGGCCAACCTGCCCCGCCTGCCGGAGCTGCTGGCGCAGTTCCGCGAGCGGCTCGAGGCCGTCGGCGGGGAGTTCCACTTCGCCACGGACGCCGCCCAGGCTCGCCGCATCATCGGCGACATCTGCCGGCACGCGGGCGCCGGCATCGTGACCAAGAGCAAGTCCATGGCGACCGAGGAGATCGGGCTCAACCGACACCTGGAGTCGCTGGGGATGGAGGTCGTGGAGACCGACCTGGGCGAGTACATGGTCCAGCGCCTCGGCCAGCACCCGAGCCACCTGCTCGCGCCCGCGATCCACCTGACGGTCGAGGACTGGGCCGAGGAGTTGGGAGTCCCGCCCGACCGCGACGCGATCATGGCCCACGCGCGGCGGACGCTGCGCGAGAAGTTCATCGACGCGTCGGTCGGGATCAGCGGCGCCAACGCGGCCATCGCGGAGACCGGCACCGTCATGATCGTCACGAACGAGGGCAACGCCGACCTGACGATCACGCTCCCGCGCGTGCACATCGCGGTGTTCGGGATCGACAAGGTCATCGCCAGCCTTGACGACGCGGTCGCGCTGCTGCGCATGCTGCCGCGCTCCGCGACCGGCCAGGTGATGAGCGCGTACGTGAACTGGGTGACCGGCCCCTCGCGCTCGTCGGACATCGGATTCCAGCCGGTGATGGGTGCCCACGGGCCGCGCGAGATGCACTGCGTGGTGCTGGACAACGGCCGCACGGACATGCTCGCCGACCCCGTCTTCGCGGACGCGCTGACGTGCGTCCGGTGCGGCGCCTGCTCGAACGCGTGCCCGGCGTTCATGGCGGTCGGGGGCCACCAGTTCGGGCACATCTACAGCGGGCCGATCGGCCTCGTGCTGACGCCCTTCCACCACGGCCTCGAGGCGGCCGAGCTCCCGAACTCCCTGTGCACGCAGTGCAACGCCTGCCAGGAGATCTGCCCGGTGGACATCCCGCTGCCCCGACAGATCCTGGAGCACCGCCGCAAGGGGAAGCGGAAGACGCTCGCGAAGCGGGCACTGCTCGAGGTGTGGTCCCGGCCGGGCCTGGCCCAGGCCGGGATGCGCATGGCGGCGCCGGTCAGCCGTGCGCTGGGCGTGGGCCCGATGCCGCTCGCGCCCCGGCCGTACCGCTCGCGCGCCCAGCCGGGCGGCGAGGGCTCGCCGGTCACGGTGTTCGCGTCCTGCCTGGTGGACCGGATGCTCCCGGAGGCCGGCGTCGCGCTGGAGCGCATCCTCCGGGCGGCCGGACACCGGGTCGAGTTCCCGCCCGCGCAGTGGTGCTGCGGCCTGATCTCCAGCAACGCGGGCGACTTCGCGCGCGGGGCGCGGCTGTTCGAGCAGCTGGCCGGTGCGTTCTCGAGCACGGAGGGGCCGATCGTGACGCCGTCCGCGTCGTGCTTCGGCGCGGTGACCATCGACTCGCTGGAGTGGGACGGCGCCGGCGGGTCCCTCGCCGCGATCCGGCTTCGCGAGCGGGTGCGCGACTCCACGCGGTTCGTGCTGGAGCTGCTCGAGGCGCGGCCGGCGCTGGTACGGCCCGCCGGACCGGGCGAACGCCTTCGGGTCGCGTACCACGACTCGTGCCAGTCGAAGCGACAGCTGGGACTGGTCGCCGAGCCGCGGGGGGTGCTGGGGCTGGCCGGCTACGAGGTGGTCGACCTGCCGGACATCGCGAACTGCTGCGGGTTCGGGGGCACGTTCTCGCTGGACTGGCCGGAGGTGGCGGACCGGATGGCGCAGTGGAAGCTGGACGCGGTGGCGCGAACCGGCTGTGCCGTCGTTGCGTCGGACAACCCGGGCTGCCTCGCGCACATCAAGGCGGCGGCCGCGCGCCGGGGCCTGGACCTGCGAGTGGCGCACGTGCTCGAGCTCGTGTCCGAGCGGATGGCGTAGGCATGGAGCTGGACTTCCTGCTCGTCGCCGATCGCGCCGAGGCGGTGAACGGCAAGCTCTACCTGCTCGGTGGTGGCTGGGACCGGATCACGCTGCCGCAGTTCCCCGGCTCGGCAAACTTCGACGTCGCGCTCGGCGTGATGGTCGCGTACACGGAGACGAACGAGCGGCACGATTTCCACCTCACTCTGGAGGACGACGACAACCAGGTCGTCCTCGGCCCGGTCACCGGCCAGCTCGAGCTCGGGCGGCCGCCCGGCCTGAAGCCGGCGCAGGCACAGCGGTTCATGGTGGCGGTCCGCGGCCCCTTCCCCATCCCGCACGCTGGCTGCTTTCACTGGGTGGTGTCGCTCGACGGTCATCGGGCCGGGCACACGACGTTCTGGGCGGACCCGGTGCCGGCCCAGACCGCGTGAGGGCGGGCCATCTCCTGGACTGAGGTTCCGCCCGAGTCCGTGGGCATGGACCCCTCGCTGGTGCGGGCGGCGGCGCGGTGCGCCGCGGAGCGCCTGGCCGGCCACGACGCCGCCGGCCAGCTCGTGGTGCTGCGGCGGGGCAAGGTCGTGCTGGACCGCGCGTTCGGCGCCAGGCCGTCCAGCCTCTTCCTGATCTATTCGTGCAGCAAGCCCTACGCGGCGCTGGCCGTGCACCTGCTGGTCGAGAGTGGCCAGGTCTCGCTGGACGAGCCGATCGCGAAGTGGTGGCCCGAGTTCGGCCGCCGCGGCAAGGGCGCGATCACGGCCAGACACGTGCTCACGCACCGGGCCGGGGTTCCGGACGACTTCGCGGTGTGGACGCTCACCACGGCCACCGACTGGGCCGCCAGCGTGCGGCGGATGGAGGCCCTCGTTCCGCGCTGGCCGGCGGGGGAGGTCACGGCCTACCACGCGCTCACGTACGGCTGGATCCTCGGCGAACTGGTGCGCCGCGCGTCGGGGGAAAGGATCGAGTCGCTCCTGCGCGAGTCCCTGCTGGGGCCGATCGGCCTCAGAGACACGTTCCTCGGCCTCCCCCCCGCCGAGTGGTCGCGTTCCGTGCGCGTGGTGCCCGCGGGGAGCCGCACGGAGCTCGCGAACGCGCTGGTCTTCAACCGCCGGCGGTACCGGCAGGCGGTGGTTCCGGCCGCCACGGTCTGCGCGACCGGCCGCGACGTGGCGCGCTTCTTCGAGATGCTCCGGCTGGGCGGCACGCTCGACGGCGTCCGCGTGCTGCGGCCGGACACGATCGCGGAGGCCCTGCGGCCGGCGACGGTGGGCGTGGACGTGGACCGGACGCTGGGCCGGCGCGTGCGGTGGGCGGAGGGCTTCCACCTGGGCGGCGTGCACTCGCCGGTGGACCTGGCCCGGTTCATGGGCGACCTGAGCACGTCCCATGCGTTCGGCGCGGTCGGCAGCGACTGCTGCACCGTCTGGGTGGATCCCGAGCGGGAGCTCGTGTTCGTCTACCTGACAGGGCTGCTGCTGCCGACGGGCTCGGGGATCATGCACCACGGGCTGGTCGCCGACTGCGTCCTGCGCGCGTGCGGGTGAGGGGCGCTGTCACTCATTCGAGGTCTGCGATCCCGCCTTCTCACGGTGAGGTAACATGCGTGTCTGCGTTTTGCGTGCGAGCTGGGACGAGTTGATCCGCCCTACCAACAGTGCACCCCTTCGTCATGACACCACGCCTGCACACTCCCCAACCAGGCCCGCCGAGCCGACTGCGCACGAATGTGTACGTGGATGGCTTCAATCTGTACTACGGCTGCCTGAAGGGAACGAGCTTTCGCTGGTTGGATCTGCACAAGCTGTTCACGCTGCTGCTGCCACGCAATACCATCCATCGGATTCGCTACTTCACTGCTCTCGTAGCGCCCCGGCCGACGGATCGCGATGGCCCGCTCCGACAGCAGATGTACATCAGAGCGCTCCGGACGATTCCCTGCATATCCGTTCACTATGGCCAGTTCCTGACGAAGCAGGTCGCGGTGCCTCTGGTCGGCACCGGGCCCAACGTTCGCACAACGCTGGCATGGCGGACTGAGGAGAAGGGCTCCGATGTCAACCTGGCGACCCTGCTGCTCCTCGATGCGTTTCGCGACGACTTCGAGGTGGCCGTGGTGGTGTCGAACGATTCCGATCTCGTCCTGCCCATCCGGGTCGTCCGCGAGCAGTTTGGCAAGGTCGTCGGCGTCCTGAATCCGCATCCGAAGCCGAGCCATGCGATCCGCGCCGCAGCGGACTTCATTCGACCGATCCGACGCGGTCCGCTCAGTGTCAGTCAGTTCCCGAGCAGCTTCGTGGACTCGAAGGGCAAGATCTCCAAGCCCACTACCTGGTGAGAATTGAGCTGAGGCCGCCCTGTCGGGCGGCCTCGCGCCCCACCGCCGAAGCGGTGGGGGGGATTGAGCTGATTATAGGGGCGCGGGCCGCAGCGTCAGCCCTCGGGCAGCCGCATTGCCAGCCGGCTCGTCACCACGCCCGTGTTGAGCCCGATGGTCCGAAGGCCCCCGAAGAAGCGCGCGTGCTCGATCTTGCAGCAGCGGTCCATGACCACTCGCAGCCCGGCGTCCCTGGCGATCTCCGCCGCCTCGTGGCTCACCACGCCGAGCTGCATCCACAGCACCCTGGCGCCGATCTCGACCGCCTCACGGGCGATCGGCGGGACCTCCTGCGACGGGCGGAACACGTCCACGATCTCGATGTCGTGGTCGGCGGCCGCCTCCCGCAGGCTCGCGTACACGCGCCGGCCCAGGATCTCGCGCTTGCCCGCCTGGGCGGGGTTGACCGGCACGATGTCGTACCCGTTCGCGTCCAGGTAGATCGCGGCGAACGAGCTGGCGTTGTAGTAGTTCGAGCTCAGGCCGACCATGGCGATGGTCCGGCACTCCGTCAGGATCCGATAGCGGTCCCAGGCCGTCAGGCCGTAGTCGTTGCGCTCGCCGACCGCGCTCATCCGAACAGCCTCCTCTAGCCCTGGTACGGGGCGCCGAACGCCTTGGACAGGATGGAGTGGCCCCTGCCGTTGCGCGAGGCGACCGCCTCGGCCGGCTCCTCCCGCTGCGACTGGGCCAGCGCCTGGTCCAGGTCCCACAGGATGTCGTCCACGTCCTCGATGCCGATCGAGACGCGAACCAGCTCGGGCCCGACTCCGGCGGCCCGCAGCTCCTCGTCGGAGAGCTGCTGGTGCGTGGTCGAGCCCGGGTGGATGACGAGCGACTTGGCGTCGCCCACATTGGCCACGTGGCTGAACAGCTGGACCGACTCGATGAACCGCTTGCCGGCCGGCCGGCCGCCCCGGATGCCGAACGTGAAGATCGACCCGGCGCCCTTCGGCAGGTACTTCCTGGCCAGGTCGTGGTACCGGTTGGAGGGCAGGCCCGGGTAGTTGACGTACTCGACCGTGGGGTGCGCCTCCAGGTGCTCGGCCACCCGCTGTGCGTTCGCGACGTGCCGGTCCATGCGCACGTGGAGCGTCTCCAGGCCCTGCAGCAGCAGCCACGCGCTGAACGGCGCCATGGTCGGGCCGTAGTCGCGCAGCATCTCGGCGCGGCACTTCATCAGCCACCCGAAGTCGCCGAAGTACTCGAAGAAGCGGAGGTCGTGGTACCCCTTCGACGGCTCGGTCATGCCCGGGAACTTGCCGTTGTCCCACGGAAAGCGGCCGCCGTCAACGATCACGCCCGCGATCGTCGTGCCGTGGCCGCAGATGAACTTGGTGGCCGAGTGGACGACGATGTCGGCGCCCCAGTCGAGCGGCCGGCACAGGTACGGCGAGGGGAACGTGTTGTCCACGATGAGGGGGACCCCGACCTCGTGCGCCAGCGCGGCCAGCGCCTCGATGTCGATGACGTCGATGGTCGGGTTGCCGAGCGTCTCGGCGTAGAACGCCTTCGTTTTCGGAGTGACGGCGGCCCGCCACTGGTCCAGGTCCCAGCTGTCCACGAAGCGGACGTCGATGCCCATCTTCCGGAAGCTGACGTCGAACTGCTGGAACGAGCCGCCGTACAGCGATCGCGAGCTGACGAACTCGTCGCCGGCCTGCATCAGGCTGAAGATCGCGAGGTGCTGGGCCGCCTGGCCGGACGCCGTCGCGACCGCGCCGATGCCGTTCTCGAGGGCGGCGATCCGCTCCTCGAAGACCGCCACCGTGGGGTTCATGATCCTCGAGTAGATGTTGCCGAAGCGCTGGAGGGCGAACAGGTTGGCGGCGTGATCGGTGTCCTCGAAGACGTACGCGCCGGTCTGGTAGATGGGCACGGCTCGCGCGCCGGTCACCGGATCGGGACGCTGGCCCGCGTGGACGGCCAGCGTGTCGAAGCCGAACTGTTTCTCACCAGGCATGTCGCGAGTGTAGGGGCGCGGCCGGAAACCTGGCCGAGAGAATTGGCGGCCAGGTGCCCCAGATCCGGCTGCGGCGACGAGGAGCGCAGGGAGCGCATAGATATGCATGACCGAGCACCGCAGGAGCCAAGGCCGGAGATGGGGTGCATGGGCGTCAAGGATCCGGCTGGGTTTCCGGCCGCGCCCCCAGACCCAGCCTGGTCCCCCGATCGCCGGAACCGCCCACTCGGCTCGGCCGTTTAGGCTAGGTAGCAGTGCTCGAGTCGATTCACTCGCCCGCAGACCTGCGCTCCGTCCCGCGAGACCAGCTCGAGGCGCTGGCCGCCGAGATCCGTGCGCTCCTCGTCGACCAGGTCACCCGGAACAGCGGCCACCTGTCGCCCAACCTCGGCGTCGTCGAGCTCACGCTGGCGCTCCACCGGGTCTTCGACAGCCCGCGAGAGGCCATCGTCTGGGACACCGGCCACCAGGCATACGTCCACAAGCTGCTGACCGGCCGCGTCGAGGCGTTCTCTACGCTGCGTCAGCCGCGCGGCATCTCCGGCTATCCGTCGCGCTCGGAGAGCCCGCACGACGTGGTCGAGAACAGCCACGCCTCGACGTCGCTCTCGTACGCGCTGGGCATCGCCGAGGCGCGCCTGCGGGGCGGCATCCCGGGCCATGTCGTCGCCGTGATCGGCGACGGCGCGCTCACCGGCGGCATGGCGTACGAGGCGCTGAACCAGATCGCCCACCTGCAGCCGCCCAACCTGGTCATCGTGCTCAACGACAACGGCCGCTCGTACGCCCCGACCGTGGGCGGCCTGGCCCGGCACCTGGGCCAGCTCCGGATCGACCCCCGCTACGAGCGCGTGAAGGAGGAGGTCTCGCACCGGCTGCGCGACCTGCCGCTGGTCGGGGCGCAGGCCGAGGTGGCGGCGTTCCGGTTCAAGGAGTCCGTCAAGCAGCTCCTCCAGCCGACGACCGTGTTCGACAGCCTGGGACTCAAGTACGCCGGGCCCGTCGACGGCCACGACATCGACGACCTGGAGGACATGCTCCGGCGGGCCAAGCGGCTCAAGGCGCCGACCGTGATCCACGTGGTCACCGAGAAGGGCCACGGCTACGGTCCGGCGATCGACGATGAGATCGACAAGCTGCACCAGGTCAGCGCGCAGTCCGACCCGCTGACCGGCCGGCCGCGCAGGACCGAGCTGACGTACACGAACGTGTTCGGCGAGGCGCTCATGTCGGCGGCCTCGCGACACCCCGACGTCGTCGCGATCACCGCGGCGATGGCCTCTTCGACGGGCCTCCTGAACCTCGCGCGCGAGTTCCCCGATCGGGTGTTCGACGTCGGCATCTGCGAGCAGCACGCGGTCACCTTCGCCGCCGGCCTGGCGATGGGCGGCCGCCACCCCGTCGTGTGCATCTACTCAACGTTCCTCCAGCGGGCCTTCGACCAGGCGATGATGGACGTCTGCCTGCACCGCCTGCCCGTGGTGTTCGCGATCGACCGGGCCGGCGTCACCGGGCCGGACGGCTCGTCCCACCACGGCGTGTTCGACCTCAGCTACCTGCGTCTGATGCCGAACCTCAAGGTCGCCTCACCGGCGGACGCGACCGAGCTGTGCGCCCTCCTGGAGACCGCGCTGGCGACCGACGGGCCGGTGGCCATCCGCTTCCCGCGCGGCACGGTGCCGGCCACCCCGGACCTGCCGGTGGAGCCGATCCCGGTCGGCCGCTGGGAGGAGGTGCGGCGGGGCGGCGACGTGGCCATCCTGGCGATCGGTCGCATGGTCGAGGTTGCCACCGTCGCGGCGGACCAGCTCGCCGCCGAGGGGATCGCGTGCGGGGTCGTGAACGCGCGCTGGCTGAAGCCGATGGACCCGCGCCTCGTGAGCGACTGGGCGGTTCGCTACCCGATGCTCGTCACTGCGGAGGACAACGTGGGCAGCGGCTTCGGGTCCGCGGTGCTGGAGGCCCTGGCGCCGCACGGGCTGGCCGGCAAGGTGCGCGTCGCGGCGCTCCCGGACCGTTTCCTGCCCCACGGCAAGCAGGCGGAGATCCTCGCGGAGCACGGCCTGGACCCCGAGGGCCTGGCGCTGAGCGTGAAGTCGGCGCTGGCCGAACGCACCCGAACCGCGTAGCGACGAGCGGGCTCCGCACCCCGTTCAGACCGGCTTGCGGCCCCGGAAGCCCTCGCCGATGTGGTGCCAGTGGGCCACACGGTCCTCGCCGAGCTGCCAGCACAGCTCCACGAGCTCCCCGTCCCGGTAGGACAGGAAGTCGACCAGCCCCGTCCGCGAGTCCTTGAGCTCCACCCCCATCTCCTGGAGCGCCCCGACCGCCGCGACCAGGTCTTCCTCGGCGCCCCGGAGCGCGGTCGTGCTCTCCTCGAACCGCTCCGCCTCCGACTGGGTCGCGCCCTGGCGACGCATGCGGTATTCGTCGATGCGGACCTGGTCGGTCAGCTCGTCGAGCTGTCCCGACAGCTCCACGATCTGGCCCACCAGCCGCCTGACCTCGGGGAGGACCCGGTTGGCCTCGTGCAGCCGGTACGTGCGAGTCCCCACGAGCCCTAGCATAGGCCGCATTGCAGCGATCACCGAACGGCTACACGCCCTACGTGACGTTCTCGCGGGACGAGTGGGCCCGGCTCCGCGCCACCACGCCCATGACCCTCACCGACGAGGACCTGGAGACGCTCCGCGGCATCAACGACTACGTGTCGCTGGAGGAGGTCAGGGACGTGTACCTCCCCCTCTCCCGGCTGCTCAACCTGTACGTCGCCGCGGCGCAGGACCTCCACCACGTCACGGACCGCTTCCTGGGCAAGCCGGCCCGGCCCGTGCCCTACATCGTGGGCATCGCCGGCAGCGTGGCCGTGGGCAAGAGCACGTTCGCCCGCATCCTGCGGGCGCTCCTCGCCCGCTGGCCGGATCATCCCCAGGTCGACCTGGTCACGACGGACGGCTTCCTCTACCCCAACCGAGTGCTCGAGGAGCGCGGCCTGATGAACCGGAAGGGCTTCCCGGAGAGCTACGACCTGCGCCGGCTGATGCGCTTCATGGCCGAGCTGAAGTCGGGTGCCGACGAGGTGCGGGCGCCGGTGTACTCGCACCTCGTGTACGACATCGTGCCGGGCGAGGAGGAGGCGATCCTGCAGCCCGACATCGTCCTGATCGAGGGTCTGAACGTGCTCCAGACGCCGGACAACGCCCGCCGGCGGTCGATCCGCACGTTCGTCTCCGACTTCTTCGACTTCTCGATCTACCTGGACGCCGAGGAGCACGACGTCGAGGAGTGGTACGTGGCGCGGTTCCTGACGTTCCGCGACACCGCCTTTCGGGACCCGCGCTCCTACTTCCGCCGGTACGGGGACCTGTCGACCGAGGACGCGGTCGCGACCGCGCGCCGGATCTGGACCGAGATCAACGGCGCCAACCTGCGGGAGAACATCCGGCCGACGCGCAACCGGGCGCGTCTGATCCTCCGCAAGGGCGCAGACCACGCGATCCGCGAGGTCCGGCTGAGGAAGATCTAGGAGCTCCGTCGCAGCGTTTCCAGCGCGACCTGGTAGAACGTCACCGTCCGGTGCAGCCGGTAGCCGAGCGCCTGGTTGATCGACAGCATCGGCGCATTGGAGCCGGCGTTCTCGGTGCTGAGCCAGATCGTGTCGGGGTGCGCCCGGCGTATGTGCTCTAGCATCGCCGCCTTGAGCCACTTGCCCAGGCCGCGGCCCCGGGCACGTAGATGGACGCCAGTGAAGTTCTGCCGCACGATGCCCGGCTCGTAATCGTGCTTGATCGTGTCGGTCATGCCCACGATCGTGCCGTCCGCGTCCCGCACCAGGCACGTGGGGTTGATCGTGCCGGTCAGCCGCATGCGGTCGCGCCACTCCAGGACGACCGCCGGCGACGTCACGATGTCGCCGTGGTCCAGGCCCTCGAACGGCATCGTGTTCATCAGCTCGTTCATGGCGGCGCAGTACTCCTCGAGCTGCTCTTCGGGCACCCACGGGGTGTACAGCTCGAGCCGCGCGCCCTCCGCCCCGGCCTCCGACTCCGCGATCCACCGGGCCACCATGTCCCAGTCCAGCGCGCGCAGGTCGAGCCGGCTCTGGCGTTCGACCATCTTCGCCTCCGCCCCGAGGCGGCGCATCAGCCCGTGGCCGGTGTCGTCCTCGGCGTAGCTCGACAGCACCGTCGCCCCGTACTCCTCCAGCAGCCCCACCACGCGTGGCACCCAGGTCAGCGCGATGCCCTGCCGGCGGTGGGCCTGCAGCACGTACCCCGCCGCCCAGAGCAGGTGGCGGTTGGTGGGGTACTCGGGCGACGCGGGCCGGGGCCCCGCGGCCTCCAGCTGGGCCACCACGACGTCGCCCTGCACGACGTGGAAGGAGCGGCTCCAGTTGAACGGGTCCGACCGCTTCTCGCGCACCTCCACGACGTCGTCCGGCGCGAGCGGCTCGTCGGGCCTGAATTCCGCGTTCTCCAGCCGGCGAAACGCGTGATAACGGCCCCATTCAGCGCGCGATGCAGCATTGGGCAGGAATTCGACGAGCTCGGCCATCGTGGGACATGGTATCGATTGGGTACGTTTTCGCCCTCTTGACGGCGGGGACGGGTGGGCGCGAAGCTTTCCGCGGTGTCGGTGACCCCGCAGCTGTACCGCGAGATCATGGCCTGCTTCCCGACCGGCGTGGCCATCGTGACCGCGCACGAGGCGGGCGACCGGCCGCGCGGCCTCACGCTGAGCGCCTTCTGCGCCGTCTCCCTCGATCCGCCGCTCGTTCTCGTCTGCGTCGACAAGAGCTCCAACACGCTGCCGGCGCTGCAGCAGTCCGGCGGGTTCACCGTGAACTTCCTCGCCGGCGGCAGGGAGCACCTGGCGGTGCTGTACGCGTCGAAGGCCGAGGAGAAGTTCGAGGGCATCGCCTGGCGCCGGCCCGACCTGCCCGAGGGCGGACCCGTCCTGCACGAGGACTCCGCCGCGTACGCGGTGTGCGTGACGCGGCAGGCCATCGAGGCGGGCGACCACTGGGTGTTCGTCGGCGAGGTGCGCGACGGCGCGGTCGTCGACGGCCGTCTGCCGCTCGTCTACCACCGCCGGGCGTTCATCGACCTCACCGATCCCGGGTAGACCGAAAGGGGGGACATCGTTGGCAATCGACGCGCAGGCGAAGGCGTACCTCGAGCGGGTGGCCGCGCTCGGCCTCCCGGCCACCGAGGATCAGATCCCCGAGGAGGCCCGCGCCATGGCCGAAGAGCGCGCGCCCGCGCTGTTCGGCCCGAGCGAGGACGTCCACGCGGTCGAGGACTTCGAGGTCGGGGGCGTGCCCGTCCGTCTGTACGCGCCGTCCGCCGACCTCGACAGCCCGGTCATCGTGTACCTCCACGGGGGCGGCTGGGTGATCGGGTCGCTCGACACACACGACGGTCTCGCCCGGGCGCTGGCCAACCGCAGCGGCTGCAGGGTCGCGGCCGTCCACTATCGGCTGGCGCCAGAGCATCGCTTCCCGGCGGCCGTGGACGACTGCTGGACGGTCACACGCTGGGCGTTCGAGCAGACGCCCCGGGTGGCCGTGGCCGGCGACAGCGCGGGCGGCAACCTTGCCGCGGTGATGGCGCTGCGCGCGCGCGACGCCGGACTCGACCTCGCCCACCAGGTGCTCGTCTACCCGGTGATCGACCACCGGTTCGACACGGCCTCCTACGCCGCGAACGCGAGCGACTACGGACTGACGCTGGCCGGCATGCGCTGGTACTGGGACCAGTACCTGGGGGGCGCGGACGGCGCTCACCCGGACGCATCGCCGCTTCGCGCCGGCTCGCTGGCCGGCGTGGCCCCCGCGCTGGTCGTCGTGTGCGGGCTCGACCCGCTGCGGGACGAGGGCGTCGCGTACGCGGATCGCCTTCGGGCGGCGGGCGTGCCGGTAGAGCTGACGGAGTACCCGGACATGATCCACGGCTTCCTGCGCATGTCGGCGGTGATCGACCGGAGCCGGGAGGCCCAGACCGCGATCGCCCGCACGCTGGGATCGGCCCTCGCGGGCGACTGACCTGCGACAGCGCCAGGTGGCGGGCCGGGCGAACGGGCGCCGGGGTACCGTTTGCTGAGGGCTGCGCAGGCGATGGCGGCAGCCATCGCGCGGCAGTTTGGATCCCGGAGCGCCCGGAAAGGCTTGCGAAGATGACCCAGAACCCAGTCCAGACCGAGGCGGTGGTCGAGGCCCGCAGCCTGGTCAAGACGTACGGCAAGGTCGAGGCGGTGCGCGGCATCGACCTCTCCGTCCGGCCCGGCGAGGTCTTCGGCTTCCTCGGCCCGAACGGAGCGGGCAAGTCGACCACGATCAGCATCCTCTGCACGCTGATCCGTCCGACCGGGGGTCGGGCGCTGGTCGCCGGGATCGATGTCACCCGCGACCCCGGCGCCGTGCGCAGCCGGATCGGCCTGGTGTTCCAGGATCCCTCGCTGGACGACCAGCTCACGGCCCGCGAGAACCTCGAGTTCCACGCCTTCCTCTACGACGTGCCGCGGTCCGAGCGGCGCGAGCGCATCGACGGCGTGCTCGAGATGGTCGAGCTGCACGAGCGGGCGGGCTCCCAGGTCCGGACGTTCTCGGGCGGCATGAAGCGCCGGCTGGAGATCGCCCGGGGCATCCTGCACTACCCGCAGGTGCTCTTCCTGGACGAGCCCACGCTGGGCCTCGACCCGCAGACCCGCAATCGCATCTGGGCGTACCTGCACGAGCTGCGCAAGCGCGAGGGCATCACGCTATTCATGACCACGCACTACATGGACGAGGCCGAGTTCTGCGACCGCATCGCGATCATCGACCACGGCCAGATCATCGCGCTGGGCACGCCGGACGAGCTCAAGGCCATGGTCGGCGGCGACGTGATCACCGTGGCCACCCGCGAGGCCGCCGCAGCCGCGGACCAGATCCGGCACGCGTTCGAGCTGGAGCCCAACGTCGAGCGCGAGAGCGTGCGCATCGAGGTGTCCGACGGGGCCTCGTTCGTGCCCCGCCTGGTCCGCGAGCTGACCGTCCCCGTGTCGGCGGTGACGCTCAGCCGGCCCAGCCTGGACGACGTGTTCCTCAAGCTGACGGGCAAGGCCATCCGCGACGAGGGCGCCGGGGAGATGGACCAGATGCGCGTGATGATGTCCCGGTGGAGCCGGGCGGGGGGGCGGCGATGACGGTCGAGACCATCCACGCCGCCCGGCTGCGCCGGCGGCAGGCCGTGAACATCCGGACGGCCACGGTCCGCGCCATCTACATGATCTGGCGGCGGGACCTGATCCGCTTCTGGCGCGACCGGACGCGCGTGGTCGGCGCCCTGGTGCAGCCGCTGCTCTTCCTGGTCATTCTGGGCACCGGCCTCTCCTCCGCGCTCCGCGGCGCCGGCGGCGGTACGTTCAGGGCCGGCCTCGACTACACGACGTTCATCTTCCCGGGGATCATCGGGATGGCCGTCCTGTTCTCGTCCATCTTCAGCGGCATGTCGATCATCTGGGACCGCGAGTTCGGCTTCCTGAAGGAGGTCCTCGTCGCGCCGATCGACCGGTCCGCGGTGGCCATCGGCAAGACGCTGGGCGGTGCCACCCAGGCGTGCATCCAGGGGCTCGTCCTGCTCGTGCTGGCCCCGTTCGTCGGCGTGAAGCTCACTCCGCTGGCGGTGCTGGCGCTGATCGTCCTGATCTTCTGCCTGGCGTTCGCGCTGTCGGCCGTCGGCGTCTCGATCGCGGCCCGGATGCGCTCGATGATGGGCTTCCAGTTCGTGCTCAACTTCCTGGTCCAGCCGGCCTTCTTCCTCTCGGGCGCGCTGTTCCCGGTCACGGGCCTGCCGGCCTGGATGACGGTGCTGACGCGGGTGAACCCGCTCTCCTACGGCGTCGACGCGATTCGGCGCGTCGTGCTGGGCGCGTCGGGCGTCCCGGCTCCAGTGCTCGACCGCCTGTCGATGACGATCGGCGGACAGGTCGTGCCCATATGGGTGGAGGTCGCGATCCTGGTCGCCTTCGGCATGGTGCTGCTGGTGGTCGCGCTGCTCAACTTCCGGCACCAGGACTGACCGGGCGGTCACAGGGAGGCGTGGAACTGCCGGCAGTTCCACGCCTCCCTGATCGGCCAAACGTGGAATCGCCGGCAGTTCCACGTATCATCCGCGCCCACGGATCAGGGCCGGCGGACCAGGTGGTGCTGCCGGCCCACCTCGTAGGCCTCGGCCAGCCACGCGCGGACCTCGTCGTCCACCTCGTCCGGGCCGTGCAGGCGGAAGAGGTGGACGACGTTCCGCACCGAGTACGTGTCGATCCTCCGGAAGCGGGGGCTGTCCAGCCGCCGCGCCAGCACCACGTGCGCGTCCAGCCACCGCCGGCGCGGGAACAGCGCCGCGAAGCTCATCCGCACGTGCAGCGCGATCCGCGTCCGCTCCGGCAGGACCGTGACCGGTCCGATCTCCCCCACCACGGCCAGCACCCGGTCGAAGGTCTGCCGCACGGACGGCTCCCTACCCGCGAAGTGCCCGTCGAGCGGAACCAGCCCCGCGCAGGCGTGGGACTGGTTCCGGTTCGCGAACGTCCGCCCGCAGACTGGGCAGGTCCACACGCCGGGTCGGAGCGTCAGCGCTTCACGACGCCGTTCGCCTCCGGCACGCCGTCGATCACGGAGCGCAGGGCCTGCGCCGCGCCGAGCAGGCCGATCGACTCGTACGGGACGAGCAGCTTGGAGTTGGGGCTGGCCGCGAACTTGCTCAGCGTGTCCAGCTGCAGGACCGCCAGCAGCTCCGGCGTCGGCGCGCCGGCCTTGATGGCGCCGTACACCGTGGCGATCGCCTGGCTGCGGCCCTCGGCCTCCAGCACCTGCGCCTGCTTCTGGCCCTCGGCGTAGAGGAT